>WOR8_10003502_pt1 | contig 15338 bp, 10 predicted proteins | sample DeeMarSeWOR38_10_FD_19890 | JGI IMG/M metagenome (IMG submission 19890) | reverse complement strand
ATGTCTCTCCATCCTCATCAATGGGTGGCGTAGGCCCAAAGTCAGCCAGACTCTTGATATCAATAGGAAATTCAGCTAGCAATTCCCTGATCTCCTCCGTCTTGCCCTCATTCCTGGTGGCGAGAACCAGTGGTATTCGATTCATATGAACCTCGCGTGAATTGTTGGTCAAAGGAGGTAGCTATCCTAAGTCACATCGTTCATCAAGTCAATGTAGCATCGTCGGAGTATTGGAGTGATGGAGTAATCTAAAGCCAAAGATAATCCATCAAGCCGTTCATTCTTCATCCCAATACTCCAACACTCCATTGCTCCATTACTCCAATTTTTACTGGTTACCGTTGACTTTTGGTTCGAAATTCTTTAACAATTGCAGATAACTAGGATCTACAACTGTTTCGGACCTTGGGTTAGTGAACCGGAGGTGACTAATCATGCCGATTTATGAATTCTACTGCCCACAGTGCCACATGATTTTTAGCTTTTTCTCTCGTAGCATCAATACGGAAAAGATACCACCTTGTCCCAAATGCGACCGGTCCAAGCTTGAGCGACAGATGTCGTCTTTCGCAGTTATCCGGGGCCTTAAAGAGGATCAGAATGATGGCCTTCCTGATATCGATGAGTCCAAATTAGAAAAGGCAATGACTGCACTTGCCAGTGAGGCTGAGAACATCAACGAAGATGATCCAAGGCAGGCGGCCCAATTGATGCGAAAATTGACCGATATGACCGGTCTTGAACTCGGCTCCGGCATGGAGGAGGCCTTACGGAGAATGGAGGCTGGTGAAGACCCCGAACAGATTGAAGCGGAAATGGGGGATTTGCTTGAAGATGAAGATCCCCTGGTTTTTCAAGGTCAAAAGAAGGGTGCTCGCCGGAAGCCTCCACCCAAAAAGGATGACACTTTATATGAGCTGTAGCAAGGGCAAGTACTAGGCACTAGGCAGTGAGCACCAAGTCATTTCTCAATTCGCATTGCACATTTCTCATTTATCATTCTGTATCTGGTAGTCATGTAGTCTCAAATCTTTTTCTCGTTGTTCAATGACAAATGCGAAATGAGGAATGTGAAATTTCAAATGTGGCTACTGTCTAGTGCCTAGTAAAGGGTGCATGGTGGGTACGTACGGCCCGCCAATCAGGATCGCCCTCTTTAGGAAACCAAATGGTTGAAATAAGTGAATACAATCAGCAGCAGAAGGATGCCATCCTCATGGTACGCCAGCATCTCTCAGCCCTTCCCATATCCGAACTGCACTGGCTCAAGCAACGAATTCAATCCTACTTGCAATTCCGGGAAGATGTAGCGTCTTTTCAGCAGCACTTTGCGGATATTTGCTCTGAGAAATGCTTTACCAGCCAAACCAGCGCCTGCTGTGGTCGCGAGGGAATTGCCACCTTTTTTGCCGATGTGGTGGTCAATGTACTACTGTCGACTGACAAGGACGCCGACAAACTACTGGATGCCCTGAAGCTAGACACGGGTGGATTCAATTGTGTTTATTTGAATGACACTGGTTGCCTTTGGCGCTTTAAACCCATAGTCTGTGAAATGTTCCTTTGTGATCACGCTAAGAACTCTGTGTTGGGTGTGGAGGAGTCTTTGCAGTCCCAATGGGAGAAACTGCGTCGACAAGAACGTCTATATACCTGGCCTAGTCGCCCGGTACTTTTCGATGAGTTGGAGGATTTCTTTATTCAAGCCGGCTTCGACAGCCCATTGATGTATCTTCATAAGAGTCCTGGCCTGCTCCGCCTCAAAGCTAAACGTGCCCGAAAAAACGGGAAGTTATCAAAAACCTAAATTGAGACTGTTTAATAATTCAGCCTTAATAGAAGGCTGATGTTACCGTTCGCTTGAGCAGGAAGAGAATTCCAAAATTGAGTGATTACTGAAGTATTTTGGTTTAAGGAAAACTTGTTAATTTATGAACTTATCACCCCCACCCTAGGCCTCCCCCGTCAAGGGGGAGGGAATTATTTGAGCACACCATGATTCCCCCTTCCCCTGGCGGGAGGGGAAAGTGGGGATGACTGCTCAAAAGTACCATTGTAACTATTTGACTATATTAGAATAAGAAATATTGAACAGTCTCAATTTGAAAAAATCGAGCTTTTGCTGAACGGTTAATGAATGAGCCCCAAGTCTAAAGGTTCCACTTCCAGCAAATCGGCTGGCCCTCCACTACCCGACCGGATTCGTACGGTCGATATCTCCTACCGAGTAGTTAGACCAGAGGAATTCGCTTCTCTGGGAATAGATCCTCGGGACGTTCCTGTGGGCACTTTTGTGGCTGAAGACCATCCACCTTTCCTTGCCAGCCGCTTTGGGGGTAATGCCTACGGCCTGGGTGTCGTGGAGACCCTTGATAAGCTAGCAGCCAGTGAGCTAGACTTTCTGGAAGGGCTAGAGTTCAGCGATTCTGAGGTTTTAAGAAAAAATTATCGCCGCATTAACAGTATTTACCGAAATCTGGGATTGTTGATGCGATTTAGTCGATTGGGAAAGCGTTATTTTCTAATTCCCATAAACTGGGTCAGTAATTCACTGGAAGACATAAAAGATAAAGTGGATGAGATTGAGCGAGTCCTTGCCAAGCACGTCTTCCAAGAGAAGAAAGAGAAACTGAATGTTGGCCTGCTCACTGGTTCCAACGATCTAATCGCGCATGAGATCGCCGGCAGAATGCCGATTCAGAAATTTGTGATTATTGACTCCGTTGAAAAGCTGCGGGAAGCCGGCGGCCCTTTGGATCTAGTTATTATTCCGAGAGACCTGGACGATCTGATCTTGACCCTGGGAATTAAGGGATTGGCCGGCACAAGTCTGACTCAAGAAACCTTCACCACTTACGGTACTTATGTGGCTGGGAAAATTTATGATCTTCTTGCCGCGGGTTGCGAGCTTTGTATTATTGCGAGCAAACCGTTTCCCCGCGCAAATCAGGAGGTTTGGGTGGAATTTCGCGATTCTGCTGATCTGCGGAATTTCCTGCTTTTCACCCACGTCTTCCGCTCCAAGAAACGATACCGCGGTAAAAAGGGTAGTCTACTTCGTGTGCACCTCGCTGATTTTTACAACTATCTAAGCGGAATTTTTGTCTATCGAGAGGACTTAAAGAAAATTGTTGGTGACCAGGATCCTACCCAGCTCACTGCTGAGGAAATTGACCGGTTACCTCGTCTGGATTTGAAAATCGCCAGCGCCAAGCCCGTTGCCCTGGAAAGCAGGTGGGACAGGGTCCTGAATCCTTTCTTCGATAAGATTACCTGCCAAAGCAAGCTAGCCCCGTCACTGCAGAAAAACTGGGAGAGGAATTACATCGTCGAGGGAGAACTTCCTGACAACCTGCAGGTCTATGTTGGCCGTAAGCGTGAACCTGCGCTGCGCTTGGAGCGGCTGGAACAAGAGGAACGAGCCAGCGGTATGGCCGGATGCTCACTCGCTCTGGTTGCAGACTACAAAAATACCTTTGATTATGTACTTTCCGTGCTACAGGTGCTGGCGGAAATCCGGGAAAAACAGTTCGCTCCATTGTCAGAGCTCGAACTAAACCGATTGTACAACCCCTTTGAAGCTCCCAAGAACCGGTATCGTGCCTTCAAACACCTGAAAAAGCTGATTAAACAAACCGGCCGTTTGGGCCGCCTGCAATCCCTTCTTAACCCTAATGGCATCGAAGGCAAGAACACCAAAGTTTTAGAAAACGTAGAGAAATTATCTCTCTTAGGTTTACCAGCACCACTGCTTAGAGAAATCTACCTGCTTGTGGTGGGCCACACCACCATGGGCCGAATCACCTTTGGCAAACTCCCTGAAAAGACTTTGAAGTCTATAACGGACCAGGCCAAGTACAAGAGCCTGGAAGAAGTGGCTGATCTGCTTAGAATAATCCGTTTACTGAGCATGTCTGAGATTGCCGCTTCATTGGGCGACAAACTCACCGAAGAGCAGGGTAGTGAGCTTTTCAGCCTTTATGATGAGGCCATTTTGATAGCTGCTGATCCACAACTTGATTGGGAAACCCTGCACGATCAGAAGATTGCAACCTTGGGTGGTGCCCAGAACGTTGCTGTACGCCAGATGCTAAAGCTTTTCAATCTGTTCGAATATCTAGAGTCTTGGACTGATATTGCCCACAAGGGTCCTTTTCAAAAAGAAGCCCTGGCAGATTACAGTTCTGAAAAGCTGGAACAGATCGATCAGGTTTTGGAGTTGATCAGGATCACCAGCGAATTCAAAGAACATTTCTACCGGAGCAAACCCTTTAGCCGGCCATATTTCTTCCGCAAACTGCTCAACTGTCAGTTCCACGGGACCGGCCATATATTTCCATTACTCGGTACTCGGGCTGGATTTGTTCTCTTATGGATTACCATTAGCGCCTCACCAGGAAATACTATCAACTTTAACCCTCTTGTCAGTTACGAGCGCTACGACAGCGAAGATAGGCTTGCTAGAGTGAGGAAGGCTCTCGAATCCCTTGAACCAGAGCAACTTGATTTTAACTACTTGACCGGTATCAAAAAGACACTTTCTCAGGACCGTCCAGCCTTTATCTTTAACAGCGGTATCCAACTGCGGCACAATCCGGTGAATCAAACCACCGAGATTATTTTTGTTGACGTTGTGGATAACCTCAAGAATATGGACCTGCTCCTGGACTCAACTCGTGACCGGATGATTCCCGAGATCCCCGTATCCGAGTTAAAGGAGATGGATCGACTCTTCCAGGAATTACACAGCTACCACGAGCATCTGCAACAGTTCACCCCAACGACAGGCATGGATATTAAGGCACTGGCTCAGCAGAAAGAGGAAATTGCCCATTGTTGTTCGCGTCTCGAGCAACTGTTTGCCCAGAAGCTTTTTGTACCTGAACGGGTTTTTGAAACCCTGGAGATCATCCACGAGAACTGCCCCAGTATCGGCGGCCGCATTCTCACCGAGTTTTGGGAACTCGACAGGATTAAGCCAACCAAAAAAATCCACTCTGGAGAAACGATCCCCGCTTATGTATTGCGCTGTCTAAAGAAGTTTCAGGCCCTAGTAACTAAAGATCGCGAGGCACTGCAAAATACAGAAATCTTTTATCAGATGGCCCAGCAGCAATTTGGTGCCATGACTGGCGAGACCATTGGCATCAGTAACATGCAAATCGACATTCTAGAAGAGGTCGTTGCCCAGATTGGCTCCCGACCAGAACTCATGCAAGGTCTCAGTGCGGCGCTGATCTTCCAGGACATTGGCAAGCTCCCTATCTATCTTGAAGAATATAGATCACTCTCCCCGAGCGATTCCCACGGAGTTGCAGGAGCTGAGATACTGCGGCGACACGGCCTTCTCCAGCGCCTTGGCATGGACAAGGATACCAGTAGGCTGACCGATTTCCTGGTGGAAGTCCACGGGCTGATGGGTCATGTGCTGCGGGGCGAAGTTGCTTTGCCTGCCCTTGATCTGATCACCTCCGCAGGTGATGAACTGTTACTTGAAGCCTTTTTCCTCCATTCTGTGCTGGCGGCGGCGGCTTATCGTGAAGGGATCCTGGTGGAGGATCTACTTGACCGCTTTTTGGCTCTACGACAGGTTGCCTTGGATGTGGTCCGTGGCCAAACAACATGGCAAATTCAGGTAGATAAAGACTTCATCCACAAAGGCAGAAGCCTGTTGACAGAGATGGACACCACTGGCTCCGCGCCTGATCAGCTAGCTCTGTTCTCTGACTGGGATGATTTGAAGGATGACCAAGGGTTGCGTCGCAAAGGGGAGGATGCTGCGGCAGTGGAACGACTCTTCCGACTTATTGGGCTTCCTGATATTGGTTTTATGGACATCCAGATGAAAATCTTGAACATGCCTGTTACCTTTATCTACCACAAAAAGGGCTTAACGAGCACCGGGCTACAGCAGTTTGAGGGAGATCTTCACAAAGCCATGGCGGTCCATCAGGCGCTCATGGGGTTGGACGAAAATATCAGGCGACATCTGTTGGAAAAGCTGAGCCCTGGTAACGATTTGCTCCGCATTTACGGTTTTGAGTATGTAGCTCAACACCTGGAGGCGCAGGACTGCCTGAAACTACTGCTTGTCTGCTTTCGCGGCTTGGACCGATTTTGCCCCCAGAATGGCCAACCTCGGGTGATCGATTTCCATGATCTCAGCCTGATTATTGACCGACGTTACCAGGCCATAGCTGAGGAGTTGGCTACACTCCCCATGGATCGTCTGTCTACAGACGGGCGGCTCCTTTCTCGTCTCACCAGGGCCGAGGTGGGGATCATCCTGAAGTACAGCCGAGATGAGGGGGTGATAAAACCACTCTACCGAGATCGTCTGCAGATACACCTGGTTCTTGAACGACTGCAGGACCAAGAAGACATTTCCCGGCTCAAGCATCTTTATCATCGTGAGTTGAAAAAGCTGAAAAACCGCGCCTACTATACAGAAGACTATCAAAAGTTGCTGAGCGACACTTTCCACAATCGACTCCGGCAGCTTATTGAGCAAGCTCTCAAGAAGGCTCAAAAAAGGATGCGGCAGCAACGGAGCTTCTCTGGGATTGAGCGTGTATTCGCCGAACTGCTGGCACTGGCCGAAGAAAACGCCTTCTCAGAAGAACAGGTACAACTGGTGAAGGACATGTACGAATACAATCGAGATCGGTTACGCAACCGGAAGTTGGAGTCCATATACCGGGAAATCCACCACTGCACCAGCACCACTGATCTATTTGATCTATGGCAAAAGATTCGTGCTGAACTCCTTAATAACCGGCGTCACCTGGGAAAAGAATATGAGGACCTGGTCACAGCTCGCTTTGACCAGCAACTGGAACAGCTAACAATATCTTAGCTACCGCCCTGATATGTTTTATCTTACAAAAAACGAGCACTGGCTACCGTAGTCTGAACCCTAATGTTGCATACCTATGTCGAGGAAGAACGCGCAAGAGTGCGTTCCCGCCGAGGGCGGGACTGCGCACAGGCTCGGACAGGTCGAGGCGTACTTGACTGTACGTGAAGTCCTGTTCCGAGCACAGCCGTCCCGCCAAAAGCTGGACTATCGCGCGAGCGCAGCGGTTTTTACCGGTGTAGGTATGCAACATTAGGGTTAACCCAGTATCGAGGAATCATCCGACCTGCACCATGTTTTTTCCCTTGACATTACGGTACAATAAAGAGTATACAAAGTACTTATAGAGATAGGTCAGTGGTTAGAAATTCTGAATCTGCCGGGCCACCGACCACACCAACCACTCTACGCACCAATCAACCACACGTATTTGGACGCTGACTCCAGAAGGGGAGAAGTCTGCGTAAGGAGAGACTGCGTCCTTCGCCGTGTGGTTTTTTATTTTATTCGGGCCGTCAGCAGATGGACAGACACAACAGCTGTATCAACACAAAAGCCGTCATCGACTTCGTTGAGGAGCGCGATCCTACCTTAGTAGAGTCGCTGCTTAAGGATCTCAATCCTGAACTGACCGGGGTAGCGGACGTCAAGCAGTTTCTTTCTGACCCAAATAATTGGGTGTCTTCTGATATACTCATCGTTCTTTACGACAGAGTTAAGAAACTTCTTGGCAAGGACGATGTGGTCTTCGACATCGGCTTCGAGTCTGTTGCCAAAAGAAGGCTCGGGTACATTCAGCGTATCCTCTTTTTCGCTTTCCGTAGCCACGCTCTGACCCTTAAACGGATCCAGAGTCTCAACGATAAATTCAATCGCAACAAACAGGTTCAACTAGCAGAACTCAGAAAAGATGGGGCTGTGGTGCGGCTCGAGTGGTTCCAAGATATCCCGATGACAAAAGATTTTTGCCTGATGAACCGTGGCGTCTACACAGCGGTCCCTGTGGTTTGGAACGAGCCACCTTTACAGTTGGAGGAGCAGAAGTGTTTTTTTGAGGGAGACGACTACTGCGAGTATCACCTTAGTTGGAAGCGTCGCCCGTCGCTCAAAAGCCTTTTGTTGCGGTTTATTGCTCCCTGGAGATTGGCCAAAGCGACTATCGAAGAGTTGGCTCTGGACAAAGAACTCCTGCGGGAAAAATACGCTGAGGTCCATGGGCTGAACATTCAGCTCAAATCCCAGCTTGATATGCTGGTCAGTCTTCAAGAAGCAAGCACCGCTATTCTCTCCACCTTGGACATTCAAGAGCTGATGACCCTGATACTCCGGCAACTTGTGGACGTGTCAGTGTTGGACAGGGCGGCCATATTCCTGGTGGATGAAGATGAGGGCTTATTGTATTTGGCCCACGCTGTAGGCGCCTCAACTGAATACATCAGGGAGGCAGGAACCTACACTGTTCCACTACGAAAAGAAGCAAATATCATCGCCCGAGTGGCCCGAACCGGGAAGCCTGAATTGGTGGATGATGTGGCCAGCTCCGAGATCAACAAAGAGAACCCCCTCATAAAGAAATTCAAGCCGCAGGCTTTTATAGCTCTACCCCTGAAAGTTCGAGGAAAGATCATCGGGGTTTTGGTGGGTGACCAGGAACAGGCGGGGGGACAAGTCATTTCCACCGAAAGGGACTTCCTGATCAGCTTCAGCAACCAGATCGCCATAGCTATCCACAATGCCAATCTATACCGAAAGCTAGAAGAATCTGAACGTCAATACCGTGAACTCGTAGAAAACGCTCACGAGGGTATATGGGTTGTGGATGAAAACGGCGTGATCACCTTCGCCAATCAACGATTGTCCGCCATTCTTGGTTACGATGAGATGCTGGGCCGGAACATAAACCAACTGGTTACTCCTGACAAGAAGCGGGCTCTGCTGCAACTTATTGTGCAGAATATGCAAGGGGTGGTGGCCCAGGAAGAGATCCAGATGCTCCGCAAAGAGGGAGAGCGGGTCTCAGTCATAATAAGTAGCGTTCCCATAGTGGATGGGGATCGTTATAAGGGCAGTTTTGCCATGGTGACCGACATTACTGAAAAGAAGCGTATGGAGACCAAGCTCTTGCACCAGCAGAAAATGGAGAGCATCGGCACCATGGCAGGTGGCATCGCGCACGATTTCAACAACATACTCACCGGAGTTCTTGGCTATGCCAGCCTGCTGAAACATCGACTCCAGAAACAGGATGAAACCCAGCGCTTTGTGGAAATCATTGAAACCTCCAGCCTGAGGGCAGCTGATCTTGTCAGACAACTGCTAGCGTTTAGTCGCGGAACCCAACCTGAAGATCTGCAGGTAGTCTATCCTAATCGTGTGATCACGGAAACCAGTAGATTGCTGGAAAGTTCGCTGGGAAAGGATGTGGATGTGGAGCTGGATCTAAGCTCCTCTCTGCCACCCATTGAAGCCAACTCCACCCAGGTGCAGCAGGCCGTCCTTAATCTATGTCTTAATTCCCGTGACGCCATGCCTGATGGTGGCAAGATAACCATAGCCACCAGTGCAGTGGATTTAGGTGGAAACTCGCCTCTTGTTTATCCAGATCTTGCGGCTGACCCTGGCCAATACGTCCGGATTAGGGTGGAAGATAACGGCATTGGTATCGACCGGGAGAACCTGGACAAGATTTTCGACCCATTTTTTACCACCAAAGAGGTGGGGAAAGGTTCCGGCCTTGGATTGGCCATGGTATATGGCATTGTCCAAAACTCTCGTGGCTACGTGCACGTGGAGAGCAAGGAGGGTAAGGGTACTGTATTCGATCTTTTGTTCCGAGTTGCCAGTGGCAAAGAAACAGAGTCAACTCTCGGTCGCTTGAAGCCCAAATTAAAAGGCGATGAGACCATTTTGTTGGTGGACGACGAGTCACTGGTGCGAGATCTGGGTAATGAGATATTGCAGAGTTATGGGTACAAAATTCTTCAGGCCTGTGACGGGCTCGAAGCCTTAGAAATATATAAAAAGAAAGGTGGAGAAATCGATCTGGTAATCCTCGACCTTTTGATGCCCAATCTAAGTGGTAATGAGACATTCAAACAACTCAGACAACTAGATCCGAATGTCAAGATACTTATTTGCAGTGGCTACAGTTCCAGGGAAAACGATCCTGAGACCCTGGACAGAGGTCAAGCACCTTTGGTGCATAAACCATTTAAGCCCGAAGAATTGGGGCATGCTGTGCGTCGGCTGCTCGACGAAGAAAAAGCTTCTGACAGAGATCAGGAAAAAAGGAGGACGTCTAGGAAGGTCATAGCCTTACGTCGTTAAGGAAGACTAAATATTCTAACTTTTCTTGCAGGGCTTCGTTGGGGGGGAAATGGTATGAAGCAAGGATTGAGGCACCTGTTGGGAAGGACCGGGCTAAGCCGCTTTTTGCAATGGCGGTTCAATACCACATTGGTGCGCTGGTTGCCTAGAACCTTAGTTCGGGCTTATCTCGGTCTATTGGGACGTGTTTACTTTTTCTTCAGCCGTGAAGAAAAGGAACAAATCAAACGAAACTTGTCGGCTGCCGTTCGTCGCTTTCCCAAAAGACAGCCAGTGGATGAGACCATCCGCCGAACCTTTCTTGGCATTTACTCTCATTACCATGAGAAACTGCTGATAGCGTTTGCCCATTTCGGCAGGGTGTGTCGTTTCCTGCTAGAACAAGTAGAATTTGAGGGCCAACACCTTATTGATGAACCACTGTCTCAAGGCAAGGGAGTCATCCTGGTGACCGGCCACTTTGGGGCAGTTGAATTCCTGCCGCTTTTCCTGGCCCTCAAAGGATATCCGATCACTATGGTCGTACGTTTTAAGACGCCACGTCTGAAAGAGGCTCTTGTCCGGCGAGGCTCGAGTGTAGGCATAACCCTGTTGGACGCCAACGCGGGTGAACAAGTTATTTTCAACGCCCTCCGGGCCTTGAAATCAAATCAGATACTTATCACTGAATGTGATGAATTTGACGCCTGGCGTCCCTATCGAGACAGGTCTGTCCAATTCCTTGGCTGCCCCAGTCCGCTAGATCGAACCCTAGATCTGTTTCACCGTCGTTACCATTCGCCCGTCATCTTCGGGCTTGTATGTCGACTGAGGCGAAATCGCTATAAGTTGAGGTTACATTCGTTGCCGGATGAGGCCCAGAATGCTCAGGACACATCCATTTCCCTTGGAGCCCTTCGCCTTTTGGAGCAGTATATCTATTTAGCACCGCACCAGTGGTATCAATGGAAGCAGGTTCGCACCGTCCTCGGAGATGCCCTTTTTGAAGAAACGAGACCCATACATGCGACTGACCAAGATTCAACTTTATCTCTTGCAGATCCAGCTCTGCATGCCTATTAAGCACCACCTGGCTGAACGCACTCACAGTGAAAACCTTGTGGTCAAGGTGGTTACTGATTCAGGCGTTGCTGGATACGGCGAGGGTATTGCCAGAAAATATGTAACTGGTGAAACAATGGAATCCAGCCTGGTCTTCCTACAAGACCAACTTATACCCAAGATCAATGGCTTCCAAGTGGACAGCCCGGCAGACTTACTGGAAGCGCTCCCCCAATTGTTTTTGGAGGACAGACGAGTTCAGGCGCCGGCGGCATGTTGCGCCCTTGAACTGGCCATCCTTGATGCAGCCGGCAAAGCCTGGGGCCAATCGCTGGCCCATTTGCTAGGCGGAGCAGATCAACCTCTGGTCTACAGTGCAGTAATACCCATGATGCCCCAGCCCAGCTTCCTTCGCCTGCTTTCGCTGATTCGTAAAGTGGAGATGCCCTTCGTAAAGCTTAAGGTGGGAAACGACAGGGACCTGGAATGCTTGTCTGTGGCCCGAGAGATCCTGGGACCGGAGATAGATATCAGAGTGGACGCCAATGGCGCCTGGGACGCTGAGGAAGCCGAGGAACGTATTGCGGCGATGAAACCTTATGGCATCAGCGCTGTGGAGCAGCCGGTGCCCAAAGATGACATAATGGGACTGAGACAAGTTGCAGAACGGGTGGAAATACCTGTAATTGCAGACGAATCATTGTGCGTTGAGCGGGACGCAGAGCACCTGGCAGGCCTCGGCGCCTGTCAGGTATTTAATTTGAGATTATCCAAGTGTGGGGGAATTCTCGCCGCCCTTCGTCTTTACGAAATCGGCCGCAACCAGGGAATTGATTCCCAACTGGGATGTCAGGTGGGAGAGACAGGGATTCTGGCTGCGGCTGGACGCCAGCTTGCCGTCAGCCGGAAAATGCTATATTTGGAAGGCTCTTACTCCACTTACTTGCTTAAAGAGGACATTGTCAATGAACCGGTGGAATTCGGCTCAGGTGGTGTGGCCCAACCCCTGGAAGGCCACGGGCTTGGCATAAGTGTAAACGAAGAAACATTGCAACGTCTCACCGTCATGCAGCATGAAATCCAGCTGTCGGATCGACACCAAGACCCGGTAACGCAACCGCGCGAAGCGCAAAGAGCGCATACTGCGCTTCCCTAGTCTTAGTTGTCTGCCGCTCCTCAGAATGACGTATTCCAAGGCATTTTCAGCAGCCTGCTAGTCACCTTGTTTTCGCCTCTTTGCCCATGTGCTGGCACAGACTGATGATCAGACTTTCCATAACTGTGCGTTCAGGAATGCCACTGCTCTTCAAGGTAACATCCGTGTTGAAAAAATGTTGCAGATAACTGATCAACTCTCCGGTCTGAAAAGTGGTACTGCGAACCATGGTCTTGTGCAGAGCAAACGGATGCATGGTAGCGAGGGGAGAGCCTTTCTCGGTCTTCTTCTTAATCAGAGGTAAAATCCTTTTTTGGAAACTGCCGTAGGATATCTTCGGATTCAGACCACCCTCAAGATGATCATCAATAAACTCACGAGCCGTGATCAACCGTCGGATCTCATTGGCCAAAGAAGCAAGCAATTGAAGCGGATGGTAGTTCTGGTCCAAAAGTCGATTGAGAAAGATCAATCCACTTTCGCAGTCCCGCCTGGCCACTGCGTTGTTCAATTCATATAGAGCTTCCTCCCGGAAATGATCGCTCATACCATCTACTTGTTCGAGAGTGATGTGGGTATCGTCACCAACAAATGATATGAGTTTTTCCAACTGGGTCTTGAGGGCCCAGAGATTGAATCCCGTGCGCTCCAAGAGAAGAGTGAGCGCTCCAGCCTCAATTGTCTTCCCCTCTGCAGCGAGGATCTCATGGGTCTGGTCTCTCAACACTCTCTCTTGCTGGGTCCGCGCCTGCCGGCTAGTACCTGAGGCCACGCTGAAATCCACCACAACCCCCAGTTCTTCCATGACCCGATAAAGGCTTTGCCTCTTGTCCACGGTGTCGGTGGCCAGCACTAGGCAATGCTCGGAAGGAAAGCCTTCACCAAGGGCTACCTCCAATAATGAACCATCGTCGCCTCGTCTGGGAATCTCCATCCCAGTGCTGTTAACTTGTTCTGCGACCTGTTCCAGCCACTCCGTCTCAGCCTCCTCCTGCCGCACGCCCGTGGTCTGTTGCCACACATCGGCAGGAATCTCTCGCCCGGGTCCCCCAGCCACATCAGCCGGGGACCATCCGGCGTAAGCCAGCACCTCAAGGAGTAAGCGGGCCGCAGCTTCCATATCTCCTGCCTCGTGTGCCTCTTTGCTCTTGGCATAAAGTGCAGGTAGGTTGGCCCGAGAGTAGAAAACTCGACAATCATGGATAACAACCGCCTTCCGCCCCCCGAACAGAGCAAAGGTATTCACGCTATCCAATATTTTTCGAAAATCCGCTTGACTGCCGTCGACCATCTCGAGGTTAGTACTCCGTTGCGATTCCGGAACAAGCATCTCGGTGAGTGGTGCCAGGGCTGACTTCACCAGGTAATCTTCGCCGTGAAGTAAATAAAGAGGGGCTATGCTCCCGGCTTCCACCTGGGCCAGTACTTTTTCAAAGTCCTTTTTGTCAAAAATCGGCATACACATCCCCGCAGAGTAATAAATCGTCAGTGGTTATGCTGAACGTTTCCCTATCACACCGCAAGCAGTACCTTCAAGCCTAAAAGTAGAACAAGAAACCGGCTGCTTCCTTTTCCAATTAATTTATGGTACTTGCCTTATGCGCGACAGGCAGGTAATTTCGAGATTCCGTGAACGGTGAATGGTAAACGGTAAACCGACTCATGAATTATCCGGGCTGGATCTGTTTACCCTTCACCATTTACCGTTTACCAAAAGCTTTGCGCTAAGCCCCATGCGACTCTAAGACAGCACTATGGCTCAAAAACACCAAGACAGCATTTACGATGGCTGGCTCTATCACTTATTTGTTGACCCGGTCCTGGGACGGGTGCGGCGACTGGTGCGGGAGCAGGTAGCAGCTGGAAGTTCACTTATCGATATCGGCTGTGGTACGGGAGAACTCCTCTTTTCTCTGGCTGACCGTTGTTCTGAATTGGTGGGAGTAGAGACCTCCAGCAGGATGTGGTCTTATGCGAATCGCCGCGCTCAAGACCAGAGTCACTCTAACTTGCGGTTTATCCTCGGAGATGCTGCTGACTTGAGAGACTTCCCCACTGATTACTTTGACTACGCCACGGCCTGCATGGTCTTGCACGAAATGGGTGTAAGCCAGCGTCTTCCAGTGCTCAGGGAAATGCAGCGATTGTCGCGAAATCTCGTATTGGTGGACTATCGAGTCCCCCCACCAGCCAACTTTGCGGCCGTCATTTGCAGAATTATTGAACGACTTGCCGGCCACCACCATTATCGCAATTACCTCAGTTTTGCCAAAGATGGTGGTCTGTCTACGCTTTTGGAGACCTTGGACCTAGCTGTTCACCTGGAGGTTCCTTTCCACAACCGTTGCTTGCACCTGGTCAAGACTCAGTGAGAGCACCGGCAGGTTGTATAGTTTTTTTATGAAAAACAAATAGAAAAACGAGTTAATCATGAAAAGATACCTGGTAGTCTTGCTGCTCACAATAACCATACTCGGCTGCGGTGAACTGTGGAAGCTGGTTCCCATAGATCCGGGAAACAAGCCGGTAATCCTGGATTCCTACGCACCTCAGAACGTCAAGCCGGGTACTGTCTGGAAAATCCTTGTGGAGGCCGAAGATAAAGATGGCGACATGAAAAAGATCGTCGCCGCCATAGCACCAGGACCACAGAGTTTTCTCACTTATTCCTTCATTTCTATTCAGGAAGAGGAGGGGGAACATCTGGCTGGATATATCTTTGTCAAAACTCCGCGCTCACCATCTCTACACGGTAAAATGTTCCATGTGACCATCTTTGTTCAGGACAAAGAGGGACGCAAGAGCAAGTCAGTCGGTTTTCTCTTGCATTTCACTGAGGAAAGCGAAGCTGAGTCTGAGTTGCCAGAAAAATGGCAGCATCCTTCCACCAACAAACTAGGTGGGATTTTTTCGGATTATTTTGTCGAGTATGTGAGGGACCTCACCTCTCCAAGAGAG
>WOR8_10003501_pt1 | contig 15341 bp, 18 predicted proteins | sample DeeMarSeWOR38_10_FD_19890 | JGI IMG/M metagenome (IMG submission 19890) | reverse complement strand
AAGTCTGAGAGCCGGTTCCCTTGTGGTTAATTTTCAGCATACGTGCTTTTGTGCTTCAATCCAATCACGCTTTCCACGCCGCCCATGCTAAGCATGCCCACCCAGCCATAAAGGCCAATCCGCCAAAAGGCGTAATCATGCCCAGCCACTTTTCATCAGTCATACTCAGCATGTACAGGCTGCCAGAAAAAAGAATCGTGCCGGCAACAAACATCCAACCGCCAATCGTTAGAAGCTTGGAGGGCCATTTAGTCTGCAACCAAGCTGCTGCGATCAGCGCGAAAGCATGATACATCTGATATCGCGCGCCCACTTCAAAGATCGACAGCATTTCAGGATCCAATCGACCTTTTAAACCATGTGCGCCGAAAGCGCCCGCTCCAACGCTAACCAAAGCAGATAGTGTTCCAAATACACGGAAGAGTCGTTCCATTGTTTACTAATTTTTGATATTTCTATTAACTATTCGAAAAGGCCCATTAATTTTTTGAGTCTTTTAATCGCCCCGGGCAGGACCTCGCCGATGCCCTCGTGAAATCTCAAACGGGCATGGGAATCAAATGGCGTCTTGCCCCGGTTGATGATGACCAGCCGGGCGCCGGCCATCAGGGCTTCTTTGGGCGTCTCGGCGGCCGGCGTGACCACCAGACTGGAACCCGCCACCACAAAAAGATCACTTTTCCGCGAATGCTCAAAAGACAGCGCCAGATCTTTTTCCGGCAGGGATTGCCCGAAATCCACCACACTGGAAACCAGTGACCCGCCGCATGGGCAACGGCTTTTGGCACTTGCTCGATCAACGGTTTTCTGACAGCGGGTGCAGCGCAATTTGGTCATATTGCCATGTAGTTCCGCCAATAACTCGGGCCGAATGCCCGATTTTAAATGCAGGTTGTCCACATTCTGCGAAATTAAAAATTTGAGCTTGCCCATTTTTTGCAGCTCAACGATGGCGTAATGACCCTTGTTGGGCGCCACCGAATCCCATGAGGCGGCCATCGGTCGGGGCGGCAGGCCCTTGTCCCGCCGGGTCCAGACACCGTCCGGACCCCTGAAATCAGGCAGTCCGGATTCAGTGCTGATGCCGGCCCCGGTAAAAAAAACCGGATAGCGTGATTCGTACAGATATTGCGCCAGGTCCTGAATTTTTCGGTCGGTTTTTTTTTCCGATGCGGCTTTCATGACGTCCTGCTCGTTTTCACCGTCAACGTGGGTCGTCTGTGTGGACCACTCTCAAAATAAAGACGTTAAGCACAAACGCTTGCTCAACGAATCCATCATAGACAAAGACGAAACGGCAGCATTCAAAAAAGTCTACAATCTTAAAGACAACGGCAATTTCAAATCGCAGGAAGCCGAAGCGGCGTCGCTCTGCTCAATCTTTTAAAAAAATAGAATCCCTTGATTTTAGTCACTTTAGCTCATTTTAGGCATTATAGGCATTTCTATAAGTTGTCTAATAATGCCCACTCGAGAAACTGCCTGTCCACCTCCCAGGCGTGTTCCCCGTAGCCGCCGGCGGTCACGTAAGCCCGCGGAATGTGATGGGACTTTAAAAAGTGATAAACCAGCTGGTCTCGTTCCTTTAACTGGGCCAGCGACAGTTTTAACTCAGCGGCCGAAGGCAGTTCGTCCTTTTCGTAGGGATCCGCCCCGGCTAAAATAAGCGCCAGATCCGGCGGACCAATGCTGCTGAGTTTTTCGAGCCCGTCTTTGAGTCTGGCGACATAGTGGTCCTCCTCGCCGGCCGCCACGGCAATATCGATGTCGCTGGGAAAAAAAGATGGATTCAGTCTCCCCTGAGGATCGTAGGCATCACCGTCCAGCGGCCAGCCGTTGGCCATATGGATGCTCAGTGTGGTAATCGAGCTGTCCTCTTCGGTGAGGACGGCGGTTCCATCCCCTTTGTGGGCATCCAGGTCGATCACCCAGGCCGTGCGAATGGCGCTTTCAGACTGCAGTCTGCGCAGGGCAACCACAATATCATTGACCACACAAAAACCTTCCCCGTAATTTCTTTTGGCGTGGTGCATACCGCCGCCAAAGGCAAAGCAAAAGCCTTTTTCCAGCGCCACCCGGCAGCATTGCAGGGTTTCCGCCGCCTTGAGCAACAGACGATCAAATAGCCGGGCTAAAGGATAGCTGGCATTCTCCGGATTGTAGCGATAGTAGCGGCCGTTTTCATCGATCAGTTCAAAGGTTCTGATCATCTCTTTTTCAAGCTGATCGGAATACAAGCGGTTGACATAGTCAGCCGAATGCACACGCAAAAGGTCATTGCGGGTAATGGTTTCATTAACCCGATCGATGTGCCAGCGATCGATCCGGGGGCCCAGTGTGGCATGGCTTTTTAATTTGGCGAAGGTGGTCGCCGCCCGGCTGCGCGGCAGCGGAATTTCAATGCCGAATTCCGCCAGGCCTTCTTTTATATTGGGGTCATAGATGATCATATCAAGTTCCGTGTTGCGAGTTCCGCGTTGCGCGGTTCCAGAAGCCCAGGAGCCAGCGGCCAGTGACCAGAAGCAATAGTCGGCTCAAGATATGAAACTGGCAGTAAGGACCGAGAAGAAAGTAATACCGAAACTTTGAGCGCACAAGCTTGCTTTGACAATCTTAGGAATTTTCCATACAATAGCTGCAACCAACCTGGCCACCCGTAAGAATCAACATCGTCAAAACCATTACCCTTAGCGGGCTGATTGTCCACAGGCCGCTACACATATATTTTTTAGCCCGAATGGTGCTGGTAACGGACTTAGCCCTGTTCGTCTCTGGCTGAGTTTACGCAAAGGGAGGCACAGATGCCGAACGGAGATAAAAAGCTTTCGATCCCCTCAGAAGTTCTGGAACCCACAGATCGGATCAGCGCAAACCTGTCAAAGAGGCCTTCCGGCAAAAAAATTGTCCGGGAAGCCTCCGAATATGTAAAGGCCCATATCCGCCGTCAGCCGCCCGTGCAGCGGTTTTTCAGTTTCATGCCCACCATGTTGACACGGGTATCGCCGTTTCATTTTAAAGGACGGCATAAATCAACCGAATGGCCGCTTGTCCGACTGGACTCGGGCGATGCCGATTCGTGGGGCAGCATGCAGGTGGTGGGCGAACTGCTGATCATTTTTGATGAAACCATCTTATTTTGTCTGCTGGCGCTGATGACCCGGTATGAAAATGACGCTTTTGAGACCACCCTGACGGATCTGGCCCGAATTGCGGACATCGATCCCACGCAGGCCAATAGCGCTAACATCTGGAAAAGCATTCAGCGACTGGCGGGCACCCGGATTGATTTGCAGCTTTTCAGCGGCAGCGGCAAAAAAAGAAAAACGGTAAAGGAATTGACCGGATCGATCTTGAGTTTTGCGGATAAAGATCAGAGCGGCGGCCGCCTTCGAATTATCATCAATCCGTATTTTATGGAAATGTACGCCGAAAGCTTTGTGACCAATATCGATATGAATTTCAGGAGCCGCTTACAATCTGACATCAGCAAAGCCTTTTACCGCTTCTATCAGGGTCTATACGAGAACCAGGCGGAAATCGACATCACCCGCCTGGCCCAGGCTGTCAATTTGAATATCGCGCAGGAAATGAACCAATTAAAAGCAAAGGTTCGCATCGGGTTGAAGGAACTTCAGAATAAAGGCTACCTGGAAGCGTATGAGATCACGCGGGACAATCGGGTGCGGGTTTCAAAAACCAAAGACGCCGCTGTCAAATTTGAGAGCCAAATACTGGGCAATACCCATATTGAGTTTTTTGTCGATTAGGTAGACCGCCGCCATTCAAGGACCCGCAAGGCGCTGCCGATCCATCAGGTTGTTTCGGCTTTAACGATCTCAAAACTTCTCAAAACATAGCGGAATGCTTCAATGTCCTTTTGAAAATGAAATCCATCGGAAGCCGTAAACCGCAGGTTAAAAAAAGTATCCTCTTTGATAAATCCATAATATAACGTTTTGAATGCGTGACCCTCGGCGTCCTGGTAGGTATACAGGATTTTAAACCCATCATATCCGTTAATATTTTCCGGGCTATTATTGAGCAATTTTAAATTCACTAAATTTTGATCGGATATGAGCTCATCAATAATGATCTGGGCGGCCTCCTCCGGAAGCATGCTCGTGCGCATTCTTTTTTGGGTATGACGAAAAGATTTTCCGACGGGGCGATTTTGAACCAGGATATATTGCTGAAACGGGTTATCTTTGGTTACCAGAAGGTAGCGGTTATTGTCTATTTGGCGCCATCCTTCAGGAATATCCACTTTATACCCGAAGGAGGCCGGTTTGTTGAGCCCGCCACTATGCGTGCAGGCTAAAAAGCCGACAACACAAATCAATAGGCTGAAACACAATAATCTTTTCATTAGCTTTCCTCGCTGAGTGTGCATTGTTTTAAGTACCCTTTGATATACGCTTTGTCAGGGGAATCGGGTGAAAGCTGCAAGCAAGATTCGAAAAATTTCTTGGCCAGAGCGTGCTGGCCTTTTTTATAATGAATGAGCCCGATGGCTTTGTGCGGGGCGGCAAAGCTTGGATCCAGACGAATGGCACGCAGATAATAATCAAGTGCCGCCTGAACATCGCTGCGGCGCCCGCGTTGTCTGTGAATTTCACCCAGCAAAAAATAGGCCCGGGTGTCATCCGGCTTGATGCCTAAAAATTTTTCAACACTCTCTCTGGCGACTTTAAACCGCCCCAGCCGAAGATCCAGGCGTGCATTGTAAAGCAGTACATGACCCAACTTTGCAAGAAATGCCTGGCTGCTTTTTTTCGACGCCGATACATCTATCATAGCAGGCACGGACAGATTCTGCAAATTATCGGCCCGCTGCCGGATCTGGGGGTGGCTCCCAAAAAAGAAAGGTTCTTCACAGCCGTCCTGTGCAAGATCTGAAAGCATCTGGTCAAAAAGTGCAAGGGCCTCCTTGGGATTATAACCCGCTCTCAAAACCCATTCAAATCCAATCCGATCCGCCTCTGCCTCCAGTTCCCGGGCATACCCGCTGATGGCCGCCATTGCCCCGGTAACTCCTATCGAGTGCGCCACTCTCTGCAAGCCCTTTGTCTTGAGCAGCATTTTCTGAACTGCGATGAGATAAGCCGGTTGATGACTGTACTTTCTGAAAGCCCGCAATGCATGCCGGTGGATGCAATGAACCATCTCATGTGCCAGCACAGCCGCCAGCTGCGCTTCGTTTTCCATTCTTGCCAGTAAACCGCTATGAATATAGATCATTCCATTGGGGTAGGCGAAGGCGTTCAGATAGGGACTCTTGATAACCTTAACCCGAATGACCAGATCGGCCGGTACGGTTTCAGGTATCAGTCTGGCAACCACCTGATTCAGATATTCTTCAAGTTGCAGGTCGGCATAGATAAGGCCATTGCTTTCAAATGTGCGCTGTTCCCGCTCTGATTTTTGCCAGAGCATTTGTTCCGCTTCGCTTGCCAGCAGTGAATCCGCCACCAGAGATATCTCCGGTTTTGAACCGGTGGAACAGGCCGCTGCCACAAAGAGTAACAGCAGACCTATCAGGAAAAGGAATAATTTGCTCAGTCGGGTGTTCATTTCTGCCTTGCAAATGCAGCTTGCTGCGCTTACACGTCCGTAGACTGATAAAATTTTTATATAGATTCCAATTAGTTAACAGGTTTTCGGTGTTCGTCCAAATTATAAAAGCGTCCACCGCTCTTAACTAAGAGCAAAGGCCGTGCCCAGGACGAAACCTGAATGGGTCATCGGCAATTACAGCGCCAAACTTTAGGCAGTTGCCGGCGGGATGATGCGGTGGTCAGACATTTGCGAGGATGAAACCGCCCGGAAAAGGTAGGGATTTTTACACAATACTTCTACATATAAAGCACGAATCCATTTTTTTTCTCTTCAATTCATTTTTTTGTTGTCTTTTAGTAAATTATGCTTAATATTGACGTTGTCATCATTTCTACTTTCTGGGCATTGGGGGCAGATTTTAGAAAGGAGGAAAGAAAATGAAAAAGCTGGTAGTTTTACTGATCATGGGGTTGCTGCTTGCTGGATGCAGTGATGAATTTTTGGCCCATGATTCCTTGTTCAAAGACTGGGATCATTTAAAGTTTAGCTGGGGTGGATATAAAAGCCCGACTGCCGAGGATGCTCAAATGTCAGCTGATCGCGGATGGTGGGGAGAAGAAATACCTTATATCCCGGCTGAATAGCAGAAAGTCTGATTCACCTTCGTATGAAAAGATAAGCGGCCTTTCTTTTTCTGCTGGCTTAGATTTTTAAATGGTGTCGCTTACCTATATCTGCGGCAACGCCGGATCCGTAGACTCAGTACGATTTTGAAGCGGACGATCACTGGTTAATTCAAGAACTTAAAAAGGGTGGCATTTTCAGTAATTAGACTGGACCACCCTTTTTTATTGGTTTTGCATGAAATTAGATCAGAAAATTGTCGTTTTCCAGCGTTATCAGATGCAGAACACCTCAGTTTAAATACCCGGCTCGTTGGCGGCCCCTGCAGGTTGACAAGTGGTGCGCTTTGACCCTATAAGGTCATGAGCCCCGATCTTTTCAACCGTTGAGGTATCGACAATGCGCTTATCAAAGAATTGGATCGGAATTCTTGCATCCGTATTTTTCCTCTCTGTTCCAGCCGCCTGCGTTTCCAACAAGCAAATAACCGTCGGCGCCACCGCAACGCTTCTGGAAGACATCTCAAAATCGGCCAACAAACAATCTGATTTAAGAGTCATCAGGGAAGGGATGCCCGCCTATCTGATGTTGATTGACGGCATGGTTGAAGCCGCACCGAACAATGCCCGCCTGTTGATCACGGCGGCGCAGGCATATGCATCATTTGCTTCCGCCTTCATCGAAGATGCTGACAAGGATTATGCCCTGGTTCTATTTGCCAAGGCGAAAGATTATGGCCTGCGGGCTTTGGAAAACCGCGGACTAAAAGATCCAGCATCCGGACCGTTTAACGAATTTGAAGCAGCGGTTAACAGGCTGGGTAAAGATGATGTGCCCTATATGTTTTGGACCGGGACCTGCTGGGGAAGCTGGATTCGGCTCAACCTGGGCTCTATCGCCGCAGTGGCGGAGCTGCCCCGGGTGGAGGCCCTCATGAAGCGGGTGCTGGAGCTGGACGAACAATTTTATTATGGCGGCCCGCATCTTTTTATGGGCATATTGTTTGCCTCCCGACCCCAAATCGCCGGCGGCGATTTGAACAAGGCACACTATCATTTTAAAAAGGCGCTGGCTTTTAGCCAGGATGTTTTTCTAATGACCCGGGTTTATTTTGCCAGCCACTACGCCCGCAAAACGCTTGACAGAGAGTTGTTTACCGCCAGCCTTCAAAAGGTGCTGGACACCCCGGCCGATATGGTCGCGCAACTAACCCTGCTCAACACGGTGGCTCACCATAAAGCACAGGAACTGCTCGCACAGGCAGACGACTTTTTTTAGGAGAACTCTTTATGCAACGCTCAATCTCGAAGACAATTATCGGACTCGGTATCATCTTACCGCTGTTAATGCTATCCACGACGCCCGCAACAGCCAAAACCGTTGTCATCAAACTGGCCACTCTGGCGCCGGAAGGAAGTTCGTGGAGTGAAACATTTAATGCCATCGACGCTGAGATACAGCAGAAAACCGACGGGCAGGTGCGTTTTAAGTTATATGCCGGGGGGGTGCTCGGAGATGAAAAAGATATGCTGCGCAAAATGCATATCGACCAGATACACGCGGCCGCTTTGACTTCAGCGGGTTTGTCGGCGATCTTCGAGGAAATGGATGTGTTCCAGATTCCTTTTCTTTTTGAGTCCCACGAGGAAGTTGATTTTGTGTTGACCCGGATGGATGCATTTTTTCGACAGGGTTTTGACAAAAACAATTATGTCTTGTTGGGCTGGTCGGAAGCCGGCTTTGTGCGCCTGATGTCAACCAAGCCGGTGGCCACCCTCGCAGATCTTAGAAAGGTCAAAGTCTGGACCTGGGAAGATGCGCCCATGACCCGCGTGATTTTTGAAGAGGCCGGGGTTTCAGCCATTCCGCTGTCGGTTCCAGATGTTTTGGTGGGGCTTCAAACCGGTCTGGTGGATGTCGTTTACGCGCCGCCGAGCGGAGCGATTTCCCTGCAATGGTTCACCAAAACCCGCTACATCACCGATGTCAACCTCATCTATCTCATCGGCGGAGTGGTCATAAAGAAAAAGGTGTTTAACACCATTGCGCCCGCTCACCAGAAAATCGTTACAGATGTCTGGCAGCGCCAGATGAATCGACTCAAGCAAACAATCCGGAAGGAAAACCAGGAAGCCATGCAGGTGATGGTCAAACAGGGTATCAAAATTATTAACCCGACACCGGACCAGATTGCAGAGTTTAAAAAAGTATCCGCCAGAGCCATTCAACGGCTCGAAGGCCAGACCTATTCCCAAAAAACCCTAAATGAGGTTGTGGCCAACTTGGAATCCTATCGAAAGAAAAACCAATAATGGTCAGCTGGCAAAAATGCGACGACACGCTTGGCCGGATTGAAAAATTCACGCTAACCGTCATGTTGAGCGTGATGATTCTGCTGGCATTTATACAGATCGTACTCCGCAACGTGTTTAGCAGCGGAATTGCTTGGGGAGATCCCCTGGTTCGCTATCTGGTGCTCTGGGTCGGATTTGTCGGGGCCAGTTTGGCAACCCGAGAGGGCAAACACATCACAATCGAAGTGTTTTCAAGATGGCTGTCGGTCCGCGGCAATCGATATCTCCGGGTGATTTCCAATTTAATCTCGGCTCTGGTTTGCGCCCTGCTGGTCTTTGCCGGTTGGACATTTGTTTCGAACGAGGCCCAAATGGGCGACACGACCTTTCTGCAGATTCCGATCTGGATTCCGCAAATCATTATTCCCGTCGCCTTTGCAATGATGACGCTGCGGTTTTTTGTGCGCTTTTTTGCCGAGCTGGTGATGCTCGTTAATTCCGGAAAACACATTGAACACGGAAACGCCTCATGATTTTGCTGGCCATCCTTGTCGCCATTCTTTTAATGCTGATCGGTGTGCCTGTTTTTGCGGTCATCTGCGGGCTGGCACTTTATCTGTTTTATGCCGCCGGCATCGATCTGTCGGCCATCATCATTGAAATGCACCGGATGGCCACCACCCCGGTGCTGGTTGCCATTCCCTTGTTTACGTTCTCCGGTTTTCTGCTTTCTGAAAGCAGCGCCCCCAAACGTTTAATCCGTCTGTCAAACGCGATCCTGGGCTGGATGCCCGGCGGAATCGCTGTGATTGCCCTGATCTCGTGCGCTATTTTTACAGCCCTGACCGGTGCCACCGGTTTGACCATCATTGCCTTGGGCGGAATCCTGCTGCCGGCAATGACGCGGGCCCGATATCCGGAAGCCTTCTCCCTGGGCCTGCTGACAACTTCGGGAACCCTGGGATTACTTTTTCCCCCCAGCCTGCCCCTGATTGTCTATGCCATCGTAGCCGGAATCAGAATTGATCAGCTCTTCATTGCCGGTATCCTGCCCGGAATTTTGCTGGTGGTGCTGCTGTCGCTTTTCGGCATCGCCCGGGCCGCGCACGCCAGGGTACCCAAAACCCGATTTCAGGTTTCTGAAATTTTGAGCGCGTTGCGGGAGGCACTCTGGGAATTGCCGTTGCCGCTGGTGGTCCTGGGAGGAATTTACAGCGGCAAGTTTGCGGTCAGCGAGGCGGCCGCCATTACAGCCGTTTACGTCTTAATCGTAGAAGTTGTCATCTACCGGGATATCAGCTGGAGGGAACTGCCGGAAATTATGAAAAAAAGCATGGTCCTGGTGGGGGCCGTATTGATTATCCTGGGCGCTGCCATGGGCCTGACCAACTATCTCATCGATGCAGAGATACCCATGCAAATGCTGGATTTTTTCAATACCCATATCCAGAGTAAAACCCTGTTTTTGATCGTCTTAAACCTGTTTCTGCTGGCGGTGGGCTGTACCATGGGCATATTTTCGGCCCTGGTCGTCGTCGTGCCCCTGCTGGCGCCCATTGCCGCGGCCTATGGCATAGACCCCATTCATCTGGGGATTATTTTCCTGGCCAACCTGGAAATCGGCGCTTCGATTCCCCCCCTGGGCATCAATCTGTTTATCGCCAGCATCCGTTTCGAAAGGCCGGTGCTGAGTCTCTACTGGGCCTCATTGCCGTTCATCGCCATCCTGCTGGGTGCTTTAGCGCTGATTACCTATATCCCCTGGATAAGTCTTGTACTGCTGAAATAAGCGTCCGACGAATCGAAACACTCTGGCACCATATTTGCCGGCGAACACCACAACTAAAATTCCAATCACGGGAATCAAAATCGTGGCAGCCGGTCACAATGGGCCGCCCTGAACAGGCAATAATGCATTTAAATCTTCAATAGAATTGGAAACCATCATATCTCCCGTAAAAATGTCCGAAGGTTAAGACACGCTGATTGAAAAGCTAATAACGATTAAACAATACCATACCACCAAATATAAGCAGCATTCCGATCAGATGAAAGGCCCTGAGAGATTCGCCGAGCCAGATGATGGCCATGATGGAAGCAAATACCGGAATAAAATTGATAAACAGGCCGGCACGATTGGCGCCGATTTGCTCCACGCCGCGATTCCAGCAAAAAAAAGCAACAATTGACGGAAATGCAGCAACATACAGGACACTGGCCACCACTTCAATGTTCAGCACAAATGGCGGGCGGTTCATCAACTCCAACAGATACAACGGCAGCAGACCCAAGGCGCCCAGGGCGAAGGTATAGAGGAGAAAACTGAGCGGATGAATCGGCGGCCTGCGTTGTAAAAAAGCTGAATAGAGGGCATACAGCAAAACGGCCGCCAGCATGAGTAAATCACCCTGAACAAAAGACATATCCAGAATAGTTGATAATCGGCCACGCAGTACCACCAGACCGGCGCCCAATATGCATAAGGCGACACCCAGGCTTTGCAGCCGGTTGACCTTTTCGTTAAAGGCCAGCAGGGAGATGATAATGATAACGGCCGGCATGGTGGTTTGGATGAGCGCCCCGTTTATGGCGGTGGTCGTGTGCACCGCCACGTAAAGCAGGGTGTTAAAGCCGGATATACCGACCAGAGACAGGAATACCATTATCTTCCAGTGCCGGGTAAAAAGCGGCCAGTCTTCTCTGGCACGCGAAGAGGCAAAAGGCCATAGCAACAAGGATGCAACAGTCCAGCGCCAAAAAGCGAGCGTGACGGGCGGAATGAGATCAATGACGCCACGGGCTAAAACGATGTTACCGGCCCAACACAACGGCGCGATGGCCAGCAGGAGATAGGGTCGCCAGCTAAAATTCCGGACCTGGCGACGGTTGGCATGAGATGAATTCAACTATAATGCTAATTCTGCAACAGGGTTTAAGGCTTAATAGAATCGCCGGCCGAACACAGCATCGGCCAGATGGCATTGCAGGTATCAGATAAATTCAGCGACAAGTCAAGTTGTTCTTGATGAATGGCAACGACGAACGCATGCGGGGTTAACCTGTGGTTAAAGCGTTCCACAAAAGAGGGCGGCCTCACAAACGGAAGGCCGCCCTGATTCAACAGACAACGGAGATTAACAATATGGCATTACCGTTTTAACCTCCAGCCGCGGATCCAAAAGCCGCGGCCTCAAATATTTTAAGGCTCCGATCGGATACGTCAAGTTGTTTTGATCTGCGCCGGCCAAATTCGCAGAATCCATCCTGCGTCTCAAACATTGACAGTTTCAGATTTCGTGATAATTTAACAACCTATGGGCGACTCAGAAAATGAGAATACAAAACAGCCATTGGCTGTCAGTACCTACTGGTGGATCCGCCAGGTCGTTCTGATTGTCATCGCCGGATTTTATCTGCTTTTTGGCATCCAGCTGCTGATCTCGGCCTACCACCTTGATAATCCATCCTATTTTATCTTTACCTTTTTCGCATCCAATTTTATGATCCTGTTCAGCGGGGCCCTGATGGTGGGTTTCATCATCCGTATGGTGACAACCTATCGGCGTTTGAAAAATCAAAATATCTGAATCTTATCCATCGTCAGCCAATGAATTCAATTCCGAAACGCCCTCAACGATATCCAGCGGCAACGCAAACAAGATGCCTTTACCGGGTTGACTCAGATCACCGCATAAGGATTTGATGATTTTGATGGCCCGCTCCAGCCGGTCTTTTTCTTTTATCACGGTCAAAACGGTCTTGTTGGAGGATTCCAGATCCGTGGTGACCTTGTTGATCTGCTGCATCACCGGCAGCGTCGCCCGGGTTTTCATCAACACACGTCCCATACCGGTGCTGTCGAGTACCGTGGAGCCGGCGATGCCGATCCTTGCAAACTGCTCCATAATTCGGGGCAATTGTTCGGAACGCTCCACAACATTTACCAGTAAATACATCGGATGGTACCTCCTCGTTCTTTTTTGCGTCAGCCGTGCTTGCGGGCCGACAGTGTTTTCTGTTTGTGCAGCCCGTTAGGCTGTCTTCTTTTATTTTAAAACGGCTCAAATTGAACGGCATCCATGTTCGTTTATCAATTAAAACATATGCTTACATTTATATCGGTCATATTCACCGATCCTTTAAAGTTTGGGCCTCAGTGACGTCCCAATGTTATGCTTTGAAGCCCGCTGTGCATAATTATTTTTCGCAGCAGGGGTTTGAAGATAAAATGGGATTTCAAATTTTTTAAAAATATATTGTTGCGCAGTTGCCGGCTCATCTGATGATAGCGTTTTTCGAAACCATCGGGTGTCGTCTGCATCGCTTCGGCCAGCATCAGGGCACTTCTGAAAGCATAGCTGAGCCCTTCGGCTGAGCTGGGGCTGATCCAGCCGCCGGCTTCGCCCAGCAAGGCAATACCTTTGCGGCCGGTTGATAATTGATTTTGCCGCAGGGGCCTGAGAATCAGGGTGCCTTCCCTGAAGACGGTTTTACCAAGCTGAGTGCCATGGGCTTTCAGCTTTGTTTTTAAGAGCGCAAATTTTTCGGCAGCCTTTTGTTTGTATGGCAATGCTGCGCCGATCAAAAGGTAGTTGCCCTTTGGAATCGTCCAGCAGTAATAATCGGTGATGTCGGCATCAAAAATGGACGTAAAATAGGGTCGATCATTTTTGCGTTCAACCCATTCCTGTATGGCAACATATTTTTCAGGCAAATCGTTGCGGCCGGCAAACTGCGCGCGCACTTTTGATTTGGCGCCGTCGGCGCCGACAAGAAATCGGGTCTTTTCTTCAAAGCGCTTTTTGCCTTCTGCCAGGGTGAGTTTAAAACCATCTCCGTCGGCCATATAGGATTGAAGTCGACAACCGGTTCGAATGTCAACATTGGCAGGAATCAGTGAAAGCAGCCAGGCATCAAATTTTTTACGATTCATGTTGATGTAGTGGCGCTGATAATACCGCTCCAGTCCCTGCGGGATATCGATGGATTTAACCACAAACAGCTGCGGATCTTCTAAAACGCTTTTGGGCAGGCCCAAGCCCAGTTTGGAGAGCATCATCTGGGCATCGGGCGCCAGCAAGCCGCCGCAGCACTTGAGCGCCGAAAAACCCTCAGACGGCTCTGCCAGCCGGCGATGTTCAATTAACAAAACGTCGTACCGGTCGCCAATAAGCCGGGCGAGGGTGGTGCCGGCCGGGCCGCCGCCTATGATCGCAACATCATGCATACAATTAGCCAACCCAGCGATCTTTGTACGGATCGTAACGCGTGCAGGCCTCTTTAGCGCATTCACCTGCCCGACCCAACTGGCGACCACAGGTCGGAAATTTAGGGTTCATCATCTTTTCCTTATTATTGCCGGGGGCAATTGCCCAATTTATTGTTCTCCTGCCGATCGGTGTGTCTTGACGTGCAACCAGATGTCCAGAGCGATTTTTAAAAAAATCAGAACACACAGCAGCGCCACCGGTGAACCCACTTTCATAATCAACACGCCGCCGATGATGATGGCGACATGCATCACCATAATTCGTTTATATGGGCGCATCATGATCTCTTTTATTTTTAGCCGCAGGTATTGTTGCCCGTTTATAAAGTTTTTTATGAAAGATACACCGTGGCTGACAAAGAGACCCACCGCCGGCCATTCCAGCCCCGGCGGCCGACCATGCCACAACTGCATCACAACACCGTACAGCAGCTGCAAAAATATAAACGGGCCCATCCAGGTGCCGCTATCCGCCATGGCCTTATCGGGGGATCCGATTTTAAAAAAGACCAGCAAAAAAACACCGTGCACCGCACAAAAGCCGCCGAAATGAACGCAGAAAAAGGGAATCATAAACAATTTCTGAAACTGCTTGGATCGGGATTCGACTTTTACCAGCAGCATCCGCAATATGTTAAAAAATCCAACAATTAAGTTTTCTATCCAATAGAGTAACACAATGGCGGCCGCATCCCAGCCCAGAAAAACAACCCCGATCAACGGGATCAGATTGGCAATCGTCAGGGCAGTGATGGATAGCGAGGCTTTTTGCGGGGGTTTATTTGAATCAGCTTTTGTCATCAGAAGCGATATTCGAATAGGCTTTTAGCATTTACGAGACAGGTTATCCACGCAGCGTTATCAGGGTCGGAATCAAGATCGCGGCGATAACCCCCAGAACAGTCAGCACAATGGACACCAAGGCCAGGATGCCGATAGCAGCCGGGTCCAGGGCCAGGTGGCCCGCAGTGATTTGCGGATGTAGTTCAATATGGCCCGGTCGCGATCGACGTCGCCATCCATACCCCGTTCGTTGAATTCCAGCCCGTTGCTAAAAGGTTGCATGCTCTGCTCCTTGGTGGCGATTTAATGCACATGGCTAAGCCCATTTTCGCATATTGTGACTAAAAATGCAAAAAAACATCACGGTAAGACATTAAATTTACTTATATATTCAGACCAAGTGGTCAGCCGGATGAAATCAGCGCCATACGGATGCAGCGTTGCCAGTCGAAAACGGACCCATCAGCCCGGCCAGCGAAAATTGACCATTTGAATAAATTCGACTATAATTAAGACATCTGATTCGGAATGGAGAATCCGTACATATGACCAAACTTCGCTGGCCGATGATCGCCCCGGCCATATTCCTTCTGCTGTTTTTAATCAGCCCGACAATCCAAGCAAAATCAGCTTCATCCGCAATTCGCTATGACCAGGGGTGGCAGGCCTATGACGCCGGGCACTATGTCAGGGCTTTTGAAATCTGGCAGGCTCTGGCCGAACAAGGCCATGAACTGGCGCAGGTCAATCTGGGAGCTATGTATGACGCCGGCCAGGGAACGGGCGAAAACCCCGCCAAAGCATTTGAGCTGTTT
>WOR8_10006166_pt1 | contig 15345 bp, 12 predicted proteins | sample DeeMarSeWOR38_10_FD_19890 | JGI IMG/M metagenome (IMG submission 19890) | reverse complement strand
ATGTGCTGGTTCCGCGGCCGATTTCATCCATGATAATCAAGCTGTGTTCGCCGGCATTGTTCAGGATATTGGCCGTTTCCTGCATTTCGACCATAAATGTGCTCTGTCCCTGTGAGAGGTTGTCCAGAGCGCCGACACGGGTAAATATCCGATCGACGACGCTGATGGACGCTTTTTGGGCCGGTATAAAAGATCCCATTTGCGCCATAATAACCAGCAATGCCACCTGACGCAAAACAGTGGATTTTCCGGCCATGTTCGGGCCGGTTATGATCAAAATCTGGTTGGTTTCGTTATCCATCGAAACGGTGTTGGGCACAAACCGCTCTCCGGTGATCATTTTTTCCACAACCGGATGTCGCCCGTCTTCAATATGAATATGACCGTCGACCGTCATTTCCGGTCGACAATAATCATTTTGATCGGCAACCTCGGCCAGGTTAAGCAGACAATCCAAACGCGCTAAAAATCGGGCCGCACTTTGAAGATTTTTATAATTTTTGACAATTTTTTGTCTGATTTCATTGAATATTTCAAGCTCAAGCGCCGCTCGCTGATCCTCAGCATTCAAGACCTTTGTCTCAAAGGTTTTCAATTCATCGGTGATATAACGTTCAGCATTGACCAGGGTTTGCCGGCGCACATAATTGAACGGCACATCCGAAGCGCGGCTCTTGGGCACTTCGATATAATATCCAAAGACTTTGTTATACCGCACCTTTAACGTGGTGATTCCGGTGGCCTGCCTTTCCTGGACTTCCAGATTGGCCAACCAGCCCTTGCCATCCTGGCTGATTTTTACCAGTTCATCTAACGCATCATGGTAGCCCGCTTTTACCATTCCGCCCTCATTGATCGTGGGCGGCGCATCCTCCCGGATGGCATTTTCGATCACTTCCGCCAGTTCATAAAGCGGGTTCAGGTTCTCATCCCATTGAAAAAGCGTGGATTTCAGGGTTGATACCATCGTTTGGATTTGCGGTAACGCCAAAAGGGAACGTTTCAGCGCAATCAAATCCCGCGCATTGGCATGGCCCATAACAATTTTACTGCCGACCCGCTCGATATCAAATACCGATTTCAGGTGTTCGCGAAGGCCCTGCCGGGATTCGATGTTGCTTTTGGCTTCTGCAACCGCTTCGAGGCGCTCCTGGATGTCTTCGATCTTAATCAGCGGGTATCTCAACCATGATTTCAACAAACGAGCGCCCATGGCTGTTTTCGTGTGGTCGATAATACCGATCAACGTTCCGCGCCGTGTACCGGAGCGAATGTTTTTTTCAAGCTCTAAATTACGGCAGCTCAAATCGTCCACCAGAAGGTATTGGTCTAACGTATAAGTTTCCAGACGGGTGAAGAGCTCAATTTTCTGCTTTTGGGTTTCACGGACATAAAAAACCAGCGCTCCGGCAGCCCGTACCCCGGCCGGCAGCCCTTCACACCCAAAGCCTTCCAGGGAGATCGTTTTAAATTGTTCGGTCAGTCGGCTGTAGCATCGTTTATGCTCAAAAGCGCTTTCTGCCAAATAGGTAATGGAGCGTTCAAGCAGCGCTTCGCGAATAGCGTTCATTTGAGGATCGGTTTTGGCTGATTCCGGCAAAAGGATCTCTCTGGGGGAGATGCGCAGGGATTCATCAATCATGGCGGCCAGATCACCGGATTCGGCTAATCGGAAGACGCCGGTCGATATGTCCAGGTAGGACAACCCGAATACCTCGCCATGACGGGCAACTGCCAGAACAAAATTGTTGGAACGTTTATCAAGAAAGGCTTCATCAAGGATCATGCCGGGCGTAATGACCCGTACGACATCCCGTTTAACCAATCCTTTAGCGGTTGCCGGATCTTCAATCTGGTCACAAACCGCAACTTTATAACCGTGATCGATCATCCGGGCAATGTAACCGGAAACTGCCCGATGGGGAACGCCGCACATCGGAACCGGAGATTCGTCTTTTTTGTTTCGGGAAGTCAGTGTGATTTCCAATACCCGGGAAGCCACCTGGGCGTCTTCAAAAAACATCTCGTAGAAATCCCCCATCCGATAGAAGAGGATTGCATCCGGATACTCCTCTTTAATGGAGAGATACTGTTTTATCATGGGAGTTAATTTGGGTGGGCTCATCAATCAATCAGAACAACACAGCTTTTTAAGCATTAATATCACAGGGTCGTTTCGGCTTCAAGGTGGGGGTGCCGATAAAAATTTATGCAAGTGCATTTCATATGATCATTGGATTCTATAGTTCTTATATTAAAAATTAAATTTTTGTGAATTTGTAACAGGTCGAATTCATCAAGTGTTTGGTGTATCGTGTTTGGTGTTTGGCATGAAATTTATGACTGCGATAATAGCATGTTAGGATGCTAAACACTAAACACCAAATACAAAACACAGTCATAAAACGGCTGCCTTAATTTAATTGTACATTATTTTTTAATTTTAAGTATTTAAATCTATTTTTATAAAGTGTTTTTTTAAGTTATTATACGTGGCTTTAATATGCTCTGGGATCACTCTTACCTCGCCGAAAACGGTTAATGCATTTGTATCACCAAACCAACGCGGCACAATATGAAAGTGCAGATGTTCCTCGACACCAGCCCCGGCCACCCTACCCAGGTTGAGGCCCACATTGAACCCATCGGGCATCATGACCGTTTTTAAAATGCCTACCGATTTTTCAACCGTTGCCAGCAAATCGCCCATTTCCGACCTGTCGAGTTGATCGAGGGTTGCGATATGGCGTCTGGGAGCAACCAGGAGGTGACCGTTGATGTATGGAAATTTGTTCATCGTGACCATGGTCACCTCACCTTTAAAAAGCGTCAGTTCATCATGTTCTTCCAATGCTGCACAGAATATGCACCGGTCTTCTTTGTCGTTAAGAATATACTCCATACGCCAGGGAGCCCACATGGTTTTCATCGCAGGGACCTCAATTTGTCTGTTATATCGCGGTATTATATTTACTTTTAATTTACGGTTTTTAGCCCCAAAACTCAAGTCCTTTTTTGGACTTTTCATTCACACAGAGATCTCAGAGAACTTGGACTACATCCGCTGGATAACAGGGCGCATCGAATCCGGGCATTGGCTCAGGAAATATTCATCTGTCATTCCGGCGATAAAATCTCGCACGATCTCGGCGCTGCTATGGGTTTCAGCGTATGCCGCAGACATGCCGTTGAGAAATCGGCTAAAAATTACGGATGAGGTATCTTTCTTTCGAATAGCGGAAAGATATTTCTCAAAAAGAAAACCAAAGAGTTTATTTAGATTCGAAGAATGCGTTTTTATTGCGGGGTTTAAGTAGATTCGTTCCAGGTTGAATCTTTTTAAGCGCTTTAAGGCGTCAGATACATCCGAACTAAACGTCACGTAAGGTTTTTGAAAACTGGTCTGGATAATGTCGGTCACCAGGTTAAAGACAATGGTGCCATTGGTATTGCCAAGGCATGCGACGCTGTCCGGGGGCAGTTCGGAGCGCTCAATGAGATTGAGTCGGATGGCATCTTCAATGTCACGGCCGATATAAGCAATCGTATCGGCTATTCGAACCACACAGCCCTCAAGCGTCATGGGTGTCAGGGTGGACTGTGGATCTTTTTTTTTGGTTGCCGACTCTTGATCCAATGTATCGAACGTTTTTTGCGTTACAGGCTGAAGCTTTTGATCGTGCACTTCGCCGTCATGGCACAAGATGCCGTCAAGGGTTTGCAGGCACAGGTTCCAACCAATGCCTTTGCGTTCGACTTTGTCCAAAAATTGAACACTTTGCACGTTGTGTTGAAACGATCCGATGTCGTACTTTTCACACAATTTGGAGAGGTAGCGCTCACCGTCATGCCCGAAGGGGGCGTGTCCGATATCATGCCCCAGGGAAATGGCCTCGATCAGATCTTCATTCAATCTCAAATAGCGCCCAATGGTGCGCGCAATCTTTGAAACCAGTTGAACATGCAGAACCCGGTGCGTAATATGGTCATTTTTAACCAGATAAAACACCTGGGTTTTATCAATGTAGCGCGTATAGGCGTGGGCGTGCAAGATTCGATCGACATCGATTGAAAAGTCCTGTCGATAGTCGGTGTCCCGTCGTTCCTCCAGCGCCCGGCGGATTGCACCCTGGTTCAAGGCGGCCCGCTCTGACAATTGTTTGGCTTCCTGGTCATCCAGCGCGCCGCGGGCAAGACCCATTATTTCTTCATCATATTTCTTCATTTGCAATCATAGATTCCATTAATTGATCGTAATCAAGGCCGGCTTCCCGGAAGCCCTCTTTGCCGTATTTCATATTGGCTTCCAAAACATAAAAGCGGCCTTTGTACTCACAGATATCAATCCCGACATCATTCCACCGGCAGGCACGAGCAACCTGCAGCGCCAGATCCCGGGCTTTTTCAGGAACCGCTTTCAGGCTGATTCGCCCGCCGACAGCCACATTGCTGCGAAACTCATCGGGCGGTGCCATGCGCCAGTAGGCATGGACGATGCGGCAGCCAATGACCACCACGCGAATATCGCGATCAATGGGCAGATACGCCTGAATATAAGCCGGGCCCTTCTGTTCCAGGTAATGACGCAGTTCTTTTTCGTTTTGAATCAAATAAACACCGCTTCCCAGGGCAGAGCCCCGCGGAATTTTTGCAATAAACGGAAATGTGAAATGATTCAGAATCAATTTTTTCTGACGATTTCCATAAAATACCCGGGTGCGTGGATGGGGCAAATTGAGCAATTCGAACAGCGCCGTCTGTTTAATTTTGTCCTGAACACATTTATAGGTGTGATAGCTTGGAAAGGTGGGCTTACCCATCGCATCAAAAAGGTCTGCATAAAAAGTCGTCGGATAATATATTTTGTCGGCCTTGCGGATGAGTTCAGCTTCCCGGGAGCTGTAATCGGAAAAATTTGGGCGTACTCCCAGTGTGCGAACATTCTTACAATTTCTTAAACGTGCTTCAAGGGCGATGACTTCTTTTGACACATGATCACCTATTTTTGCGGCAGGTCCAAATCCAGCAGCTGACGGATTTTTTCGAGACTTCTCCGGGTATGGCTGCCGGGCCAGTATATGCGGTCACATTCAGGGCATTTTTGAAAGCGATCGTGGGTCTCGAAAATATAATCCGGCACCCGGCCCCAAATAGAGGCCTTTTCCACAATTACGATCGACGCATTGCATTGCAGACATCTTGAAAATGGCTGTGTTTGCGCTGCTTTTATATCTAGTTCATCGAAAATCTGTTTTAACTGTTGCGTCAGGTGGTCCGATTCAACAAAAATCAGCCTGCGGGATGCAAACTGTTTTTGAATCCGCCGGGTCCTTGTCAGCAGAATACGATCATTTTCCAGGGCTTCAAAAAATTTTTTATTCGATAATTCGAATTCATACAGGGTATCAAAACCAAGCAGGCGCAGCCATTTGGTCAGCCTGCCAAGCGTCTTTTCTGCTGCAAAACGCGGAATCATGGAAGCAATTCCTGCCCCCCCATCGTTTTATAGGGGCTGATCGACTGATTACCGGCTTATGAGCCCTTCCCCGTCAGTTCCTGGTATGCCTGTTGAATCTCTTTAAAGCGCGTCTCTGCGAGCACCTTAAATTCGTCACCCAGATGCGCCAATTTATCCGGATGGTATTTGCTGGCAAGTTCCCGGTAAGCGTGTTTTATTTCTTCGACGGATGCATTTTTGTCAATTCCCAGAATGCGGTGCGGGTCCCATTCCCATTGTGCGGTGTCTTCCGAATACGGATCATGATCATTTGAATCTGAGCGGCTCTGGTCGGAATAATTCCTGCCACGCCGGTTCTGAAAGTTGCCATCGGCCGATTGATCATAGCGACCGTAGTTGGCATCCTTTTTTTTGCGGGACATAAAATATCGCCACAACAGGATCCAGATGATCAAGTCATCCAGCCAGCCCCAACCGACCATCAAATCCGGAAGGATATCATAGGGATTAAGCGTATAAAGCCCCGCCAATATCAAAAGAATCAGTTTCCACATGATCAAATGTAAGCTTTGAAGTATTCAATAATGATCAAAATCTTCTCAATTAGGCAGATTCACCCTTACAGTGACAAGGTAATACCCCTTGAATATATTACCAGCTTTTGATCCTGCCGAACGGGTGGTCAAGTATAATGAATCGTTGTGTCGGGGTCAATGAAAAGCAAGGTCCTGACGGATTCAACCCGGCCACGAGGCTTCTTGAAACGGATTATTATCAATACATTATCGAGGCGTTGCCAGTGCCGCAACAGTAGAAATTATCATTCAAGAAAACCCCATCGTTTCCCGATAAAATAATAATGGTTTGGCTTCAAACCGATGGGAGGTCAAACGCAATTCAATTTATATTAATTAAACATGATTTCAATATGTTAACCGATATCCAACTCACAAAAGACTTCGCCCTTGGCGCTGAATATGATACGATGAACACAATGCGGGGTTGCTCAATATGAAAATGCGTCATGCGATTCTTTTATTATTGCTGGTAATGGTCGGTATCGGTATCGTTTATTTAGACGACTATCAGGACAGGAATCTTGTCGTTCTGAAAAATGGCACCGTGATTACCGTCGATGAAATCTGGAAATCCGGTCGTTTTCTCCTTTACAAAATCAACGATGAAGTTTTTACCGTCAACAAGATCGATGTCGAGAGCTATGGAAAACCGAAATCGGAAATGATGCTAAAACACGCCAAGTTTAAAGTATCCCTCCTTTTGATCAGTGCCAATGACGAATTTAAAGACTTTGCCAACAATACTACGGTTTCACTCAGCCAGCGGTCATTCTGGTTAATCGGTATCCTGGCAGTTACGGCCTTTTGCATCATTTTGCTGCTGGCCCTTCATCTGGTCCTTAAAAAGCACCAAGCGGTTCCAAATCACACCCAACCGGCAAAAGTCCAGAAACCGGCGACGCCTCCTCCTGATGATGCGAATGACGAGATCACGCCCTCCGATATTATTAGCTACTTTTTGAACCTGTTCAGACTCCAGATCGGCGCCGATCCGAACGCCCCGATGAAGACAAAAGCCTTAATGGACAATTCCTCGGGGTCCAATACGGTTTACGAGCTGCGCATAAAACACCGTGGAGAATGGATGCGGCGCCGCATGAGTATCGGTCCGCTGGGTGATGAAGCCGGCAGCAAAAGCAAATGCTTCTATGTGATTTATGATGTCCACCTAGTGGTTAAAATACCCGTAAAGCCCATTTCTGAATTTGAATTCTACAATAAAAGCATCAAAAAAGAAGGCCAGATTGTCGATAAACTGGCACCCAAAGAATGCATTGTTCCCAGGGTTTCGACCATCGTGAGCATGATTCATAAATTGCCCGAAAGCGCTCATTTGTCAGTTGATCAATTGGAAGAAAAATACGTCAGCTGGCTGCGCCGCAAAACCCAGTACCAGGAATATTTAAAAATAAAAAATACATTTGTATTTTTTATGGATTTTTCAAAATATTATTTTCTGAGTCATATTGTGGACAATCTGCACGATGTGAAAGATGCAATGGCGCAAGAAATCATCGAAAACGCCGAGACCGTTTTTGATAACCAAAAATTTCGCGGAAGATATGGTAAGGCCAAGGAATCCATCGGTATCGAAATCCGACACGTCTATGACCAATGTCAGGCTGCTATTCGACAGTTTCTGACCGACTCCGGAGTTTCGTCGGATGTCTCAATGTTTCGCATTCAAACCTGGTTCCTGACCCATTTGGCCGGAAAAGCGTTTGGTATCAAAGAGGCCGGTCTTTCTGAAAACCTGGTGAAGGAATTAAATCTTCTGATCGAGCTGACGTTATCCAGACAGATGGAGGCGGTCGCGGCCTATCGAAACACCATCACCGAATATGTCCATCGGATCCGGTTTGGACAAAATAAGCCCCAGATGGCCGGCATCATAACCAATCTTCTGGACCTGCTGGCGTGGCTGCAATCCAGACGCGTTGCCATGCGAGACCTGAAACCGGACAATCTGCTGGTCGCCGGTGATCCGGCAAAGTACCCTTTGTTTTTGATGAACCCCGATGAATACGAGCTTGGCATCATCGATGTCGAAACCGCTGTAGATTTTGAAAAATCAAAGGATGGCAAGATCAAGCAGCCCTTGATGGGCGGCACACCGTTTTATGCAACGCCATCGCATTTTTTCAGCAACGCGGTCCTTTCGGAGGCATTTCCCAATTTAAGAAAAATATTGCATTTGCAGGACTGGTACGCCACCCTGGTAATGATTTTTAAAGCCGTTACCGGTGAACTGATGTTTGAACACACTGCCCGGTTGTTTGCAGGAATTCGCAATAAAATAAAGTTCGGCCAGACGCAAGGCATGCTGGAAACCGAAATCGTCGCCGACGTCAGCCGTGCGTTTTGGCGCAGTGCACTGGTGGAATTTCAAACCCGAATGAATCAAAAAGAACAGTTGCTTAAAGCCATTTTTTTGACCATCCCCGATTCTTCCAAAAAGATGTTTAAAAAGGTATTGTCCAGGGATATCGACGCCACCACCGAAAAAATAAAGCGCTGCATCAGCAACCAGACTGTTTTCGAAAGTCCGCAAAGCCGGCAAAAATTACTTGATTCCTCCCCCGCTAGAATAAATCAGCTTCGAATCGAATTTGAAAATAAGGTTAAATCCATGCCGAATAAATCCAGCAATCACGCCAGCACGGTTGTGTTGCTAAAATACCTGCGTACCCTGAAATTGCATGCCGAACAACAAAAACAACTGTTAATAAGGCTCGAACAAGAAGTCTCAAGAATTTCCGCTTACACGCTGCTGGGTTTTATGTTCAACAACCTTTACAAATCCATGTTTCGTGAAGAATGGTGGGTAAAACCGGCGGCCAGAGAAAAATTTTCTGATGCAGATGTTGATGAGGCAACTCTCCAGGCAACTGTCTAGAATTCATCTCAAAATCAGAGAAGTCCCATTTAAAACCGAATCGAAATTTTATTTGACAGGTTATTTCTGCGCATTGTATTCTAATTGGGGTAAGGCCGTCATGGGGTTCGGACGAACCGCTGATTCTTCATGAAACCTTAATTAAGTAACTTTTGTCTTTTGTGCTTACCTCAAATGACCCACCACAAGGACAATCAAAATTTAAGCCCCGAACAAGGGCAGTTGCTGGTCAAGCTGGCCCGCCAAACGCTGGCGAAACAGCTCGCAAAACAGGTTCCGCAAAATGAGATCGATTCTTTGAATATCGCACTAACGGATCCCTGCTTCAATTTATCATGCGGGACCTTCGTCACGCTGACGATTGACGGGCAACTTCGAGGATGTATCGGCAACCTCACTGCCAATGAGTCCCTGACGACCGGCGTTCGCCGGAATGCCATCAATGCCGCCTTTCATGACCCCCGGTTTTCACCGCTGAGCGCCTCGGAATTGGACTGCGTCTCAATCGAAGTCAGTATTCTATCTGAGCCCCGGCCGCTGGTTTACCGGGAGGCATCTGATTTGTTAAAAAAACTCCGTCCCCATATCGATGGGGTAATTCTTCGCAAAGACACGGCCAGCGCAACCTTCCTGCCGCAGGTATGGGAGCAGCTTCCACAACCCCAGGATTTTCTTAAACACCTTTGCTTGAAAGCCGGTCTGGCATCAGATGCCTGGCAGCATTCGGAACTAGAAGTTTCAACCTACCAGGTCCAGTACTTCGCAGAGCAACGCTAAACGTCTTCCATCTCCTCGTTTTTTTTTGCATATGCCCTTTTTCTGAGCAGGTTTCGAATAAACCCTAATATTGTCAACAATGCGGCCGACACAAACAGGATTTCATAGAGGTGAATGGAAAGGTAGGTAAACCAGTTGATACTTGCCTTGAGATGGTTGCGCCACTGCGCTTCGAACGTTTCAAATGAGATCGCAAAACGGTTTTCAACTGCGGATTCAACATCAACCCCTTGCCGCAGCAAGCCCAGAAGGTCATGTATACTTTGCGGGCCATACTGACGACTCATATACTCCACCACACTTTTACTCTGTTCATAAGCCAGAATAAGGCCATTTTTATCATGCGGGAAACGCTGTGCTAAATTTACCAGATCATAATTGCTGCCTGACAAAACGGCGGCCGGCAACCGCGTGCGCTTGCCGTCCAGCAGGATATCGGCTAACCCGTCGCTGGCCCACTGGCAGACACCTTCATCCAGCCAACGGGGCAGATTGTCCTTTTTGATATGGCGATGCAGCAATAGATGACACAATTCGTGTTTCACAATCGTTTCCAGGGTAAAGGGTGACGTATTCATCTTCGAGTAATCGATAACCACCACGTTTTTTTCCGGCAGGGCATATGCCACCACAAGTTCATGGCCGGCCAGTTGCTGGAATTTTTTTTGATTATTGATCAGCACCAGGGAGGGCCGAAAGTTCACCGGCCATTGAAACATGGATTCGAGCGTCCGTTTAATGGAAGGATATGCGCTCAAAACCTGATGTGCGGTTTGATCCAGCCCCTCATCGTAAACAACCGTAAGCGCCGGTGCATTCAGCGTTGATGGCCCGGCCGCAATTAATATTGGAGGCGCCATTAACCCCAAAAATAAAATGAATATAAATGTGCCCTTGCCCATTTTTCGCTTTGCATATTCCGGTAACAGAATGACCACTGGCTAATGGCTTCTGGTCGCTGGCTTCTGGTTTTTGGTTGTCGGCCGGCAGCCAGCAGTCAGTTAATTATAGCTTGGAGATTTTGTGGTTTTAATTTGAAATCTAATTTTGTATGAACTATATCCACCCTGCACGGGTAATTAAAACCGGTTTTCAAAACCGATTATCGCGGGAGCCCTGAAATTCGGACCACCAATCGAGGAGCCGTTATGTCAGAAATTCGCAATCGAACCATTCAAGGTTTGCAGGTCGGTGATACCTTTACCATATCGCGGCGCTTTACCGAAGAAGATATGATATCCTTTGCAGACGTTACCCGGGATTACAATCCGGTACATCTTGATTCGCGATTTTCCGGTGCCAAAAAATTCAAAGACCGCATCTGCCACGGCCTGCTGGTTGGCAGTATGTTGACTGAAATCGGCGGCCAGATTGGCTGGCTGGCTTCGGTCATGAACTTTCGATTCAAACAACCGGTTTATTTTGGCGAAACCATCACCTGCAAATTTACCATCGCCACGGTTGATGAGCGTCGGCGTGCCAGTGCAGCAGCCGTCTATTTCAATCAGGATGGCGACATTGTTCTGGAGGCAGAGCTGAAAGGGATTTTACCGGATGCAGCCGAGCGCCGTATCTTGGATACCATGGTGGCCGAGGGTGATCCGACCCATAAGTTAAAATAACCGGGACTTGTCTAAAGAAAACATCATTCCGGCTGCTGCTGTTTTTGATTTTGTGGTCCGCGGCTGCCGGTTGAATTTGAACCGAGCGTCCTTCAAACACGGCGCCTTCTTTAATGTCGATGGACGCTGCGGTGCAATCGCCGATAAGTTTTCCGGTGGGGTGGATCTCCAGTTGCCGGTGTGCCTTCACGTTCCCGTTGACCTCTCCCTGGATAACAATATTCTTGGCTTCAACATCGGCCTCAACAATACCGGTGTTGCCGATGAAGATATCACCGGATAGTTGAACGGCGCCCTTGAGGTAGCCTTCTACATGGAGATTTTCGGGTCCCTGAATTTCACCTTCAATTCTGACATTTTTACTCAATAAAGATATGGAGTCGGCGGATGTGTCTTTTGGCATGAATAAGGCTCCTTTTGAATTTCGATCGGCTCATTTGCGCACGCGCTTTTACAGCCTTGGCAGCGGCTGGATCACCGGTCGCTTATTTTTTTACAGGTGCGGTTGTACCGAGAGGGCCCGGGGCTGAATCTGTCTTCTGGGTTCCGGTCGGTTTTGATGATCGGTCATTCATCGAAATTTCGCCATCAAAAGAAGCGCCTTCCGATATGGATAGCTTGGGCGTGGTGATCTGCCCTTCAACTCGAGCCGTCTGATCCAGGTGAATCCGATCCTTGGCGGCCAGGCTTCCCTGTACGCTGCCATTTACCGAAATGATGTCTGCTTTTATTTCGCCCTTGATTTTAGCCGATTGAGCGACCTTAACCCGACCTCTTAGATTAAATTCCCCCTCAAGGCCACCCAAAATAATGACGTTGCCATTTCCCGAAACGCGGCCCTTAATCATCAGATTTTTGCCAAAATAGGAGGTCTCATTCTGTGATAAGGCTACCGGGGGCCGCTCTGCTTTCTTTTCTTTTTTCTTATTGCCGAATAATGGCATCCAGTTGCTCCTTCTTCTGCGGTTAATCATTTGGAAAAATCGTTTTACGCTTAACTGACATTATATATCAAAACTCATAAAATCAACAGCCTAAGTTTGGTTGATGGGGTTTTTCAAACCGGGTGCTTCGCGCGCGTGTCCACGGTTTCACCGCGTTGTTTTTAACGATTGGGGCACTTCGCGCCCCTGTCTTTTACCACCCTTGGCGGTAAAATCCAAGCCATCCGCTGTGCGGTTGGTCGTTGACTCCTGACAATGTTGCATTTTTATGTTATAGGAAATAAATTCCTCCTGGAGGAGCGGCCTATGAAAAAAACCATCCTCGCTTTTGCTTTGGTCATGTTTTTCATTTCTCCTGGTTTTGCAGATGTCGTTTCAGATTCTGCTGAATTTAAAAAAGCCAGGGATCACATGGTCCGGACAACCATAAAAAACCGGGGCATATCCGACCCGGATGTTCTGGCGGCCATGCAGACCGTCCCACGACATCGCTTTGTGCCGCAAAATCTTTTGTCCGTCGCTTATGCGGACCGACCGCTGCCCATCGGAGAAGGGCAGACCATCTCACAGCCATATGTGGTTGCATTGATGACCGAAATTCTTCAACCTGCCAAAGATCAGCGCATCCTGGAAATCGGAACCGGCTCCGGATATCAGGCGGCAGTCCTGGCGCAAGTGGCCAAACAAATTTACACCATCGAGATTAAAAAAAAACTTTATCACAAAGCTAATAAGACCTTGAAATCACTTGGATATAATACGATTAAAACTCGGCATTCTGATGGCTATTTCGGATGGCCGGAACAAGCGCCATTTGATGCGATTATGATCACCGCTGCCATCGATCATATTCCGCCGCCATTGCTCAAGCAGTTAAAGGATGGTGGCAGGCTTGCGTTACCGCTGGGCAACCCGTTTAGCTATCAGAATCTGGTGATGGTCACCAAACAGGGGGAAGATCTGAGCGTGAAGCAAATTACAGGTGTTCTTTTTGTACCCATGACCGGTTATGCGCTAAAAAAGCCCTCACCTTGATCGCCTATGATTTTTAGTGCCGTCTTCCTTATTGGTTTTTCCACCCTGGCCTTTGAGGTCCTGCTGACCAGGATCTTTTCCATCAGTCAGTGGAATCACCTTTCCTTTATGGTCATCAGCATTGCCCTGTTTGGCTTTGCTGCCAGCGGAACCTATCTAAGCATTTATAGTGCCCGACGCAGCCACCGTCCGCCTTCTTTCTCTACCCCCGAGACCATCGCCATTCTTGTCGTTCTGTATACGGCAACGACCATCCTGGCATTCATCGCGTTGAACAACAGCCCGCTGGATTATTTCAGGCTGCCGGTTGAGCCCATTCAGAGTGTTTATTTGCTCATCGCTTTCATTCTGTTGTCACTACCTTTCTTTTTTTCAGGTCTCATTGTGGCGCTGGCTTACACCCGCCTGCCTGAAAAGACCGGTCTGACCTATTTTGCCACCATGTGCGGTTCTGCCGGCGGTGCGATCTTTCCGGCCCTGTTACTCCCTTTTTTTAGCGAAGGCCAGCTGATTGTTTTTTGCGCCATTGTTCCGCTGGTTCTGATACCATTGAGCCTCGGCCGGTTTCAAAAAACCCAAACAGCGTCCGCGAACCCGAGATCAACGCAAATTGCATTGGCGCTTTTCAGTATGGTCCTGGTTATGGGCTCCATCTATCTGGTAGCCCCTTATGGCGAGTGGCTGATCCGCGTGAGACCCTCTCCTTATAAAGCCCTTTCCCAGGTTCTGCAATTTCCAGAAACCCGCATCGAACAGACGTTTAGCAATATCAGGGGGCGAACGGATCGGGTGACAAGCCCCTATATCCGTTTTGCTCCGGGGTTGAGCTTGCGCTATCAGGAAAGCATACTGCCGCAGGAAACGACATTTAGAGACGGCGATCATCAGCTTGTTTTGTATCCGCCCGGCCCCCGCGACAGCACCCGATTTTCGACATCTACCCTCTCGTACAGCGGATATGAAATGCGCCCCGCAGCTCAAAAAGCCCTCCTCGTTATACAAGGAGGGGGAATGTCGATTCCATGTGTTCGATCTTCAAAAATTCAAGACGTTACCATTGTGATTCAGAATCCCCCGCTGGCCAAAATTTTAAGAGCGCATTACCGTGCTGCGGTTGTCTGTCAGCCTCCCAGAGCCTTTATGACACAAACGTCCGAGCAGTTTGACATCATCCAACTGGAAGACTGGGGGACGGCGATCCCGGGTTCCACCGCTCTGGATCAGGAGCACCTGTTTACCACCGATGCGTTTTTACAATACCTGCAGCACCTCACACCGGATGGGGTCGTCATCATTTCGCGCCGACTGCTGTTGCCTCCGGCCGACTGCCTTCGCCTGTGGGCATCCGCCTATGAAGGTCTAAAACGGATCGGCACTCGAAAGCCGGCCGACCATCTTGCCATTCTGCGCAACTGGGACACCTTTACCCTGCTGGTATTTAGACAGCCGCTGCAAGCCACCACGATGACGCATTTAATAAATTTTGCTGAAAATCTTAATTTTGATATCGTATATCTTCCCCAGATCACATCCGATCAGGCGAACCGTTTCAATAAATTTGATGCGCCCTACCATTTTCGCGAAGTCAATCGTCTGGCAGCAGCCTACCGCCAAGGTCAAGAAAAGGGGTATTTTAGGTCCTATCTTCTTGATATCCAACCCCAGTCGGACAATCGCCCTTTTCCCGGTCGTTATCTAAAATGGCCGAAAGTAAAATCATTATATCAGACCCTGGGCAGTCGCCTGTATGCCCTGCTGATGTCCGGAGAAATCGTTGTACTGGTGGTTCTGATCGAGGCGCTGGTGATCAGCGGGTTTTTACTTTTTCTGCCGCTTGTTTTTGTCCGCCGCAGTCAAAGAAAAACATCCATTTCTCAAGTCCTTTATTTTTTAGGGGTCGGGGCCGGATTTATGTTCATCGAGCTGTTTTTCATTAAAAAATATATTCTGCTTTTCGGCGATCCGGTGATTAGCTTTAGCGTAGTGGTCTGCGGGATTCTCATTTTTTCAAGCCTGGGGGGCGCCTGGATCCAAA
>WOR8_10008599_pt1 | contig 15348 bp, 15 predicted proteins | sample DeeMarSeWOR38_10_FD_19890 | JGI IMG/M metagenome (IMG submission 19890) | reverse complement strand
TCGCACGTTTGGGACTGTGTCCTGAAGCTGAAGAGCAGGAAGTATTAGATTTGCCGGCTCGACCTCCGGGTTTGTGTCCTGGGTGCCCTCATAGAGCTTTCTATTACGCGTTAAACATGGTTAATCAGTTTGTCGACTGTGATCCTAAGAAGTGTGTAGGTTGCGTTATTTGCGAATACGCTTGCTCGTTGGAGAAGGAAAGGGTTTTCAATCCAGTTAAGTCGCGCATACGCGCTATAAGACTTGATTCACTTTCAAACGCAGCTATAGCTTGCAGAAACTGTAAGGAGGCGCCTTGTGTTGCTGCTTGTCCAGAAAAAGCTCTATTACAGTCAATTGAAACTGGCGTGTTAAAAGTGGACGAGGACAAGTGCAATGGTTGCGGATGGTGCATTGAAGCTTGCGAGTACGGTGCTATAACTTTACACCCTAATAGAAAAAAGGTCATAGTTTGCGACCAGTGCAACGGTGAGCCTGAATGCGTTAAGTTTTGCCCGGAAGGCGCGTTGAGCCTCTCAGGTAGAACAAATGACAAGATCGTTACGGGAGACATAGGTTGCTACACCTTAGGTTGGCTTCCACCAGTTAACACGGTTCAGACTTGTCTTTGTATGGGCGGTGGAATTTCACAAGCTGCAGGCATGTTTCATGCTGGAGTTAAGGATAAGGTGTTTGCGGTGATAGGTGATTCTACCTTCTTCCATGGTGGACTGCCTGGTTTGCTTAACATTGCGTATAATAAGGCGAACGTGTGTGTGGTGATTTTGGATAATCATGTTGTAGCTATGACTGGGCACCAGCCAACACCTGGTTCTGGAAAAACTGCTATGGGTACGGATGCAAAGATAATAGAGATTAAAGATCTTGCTAGAAGTCTGGGAATTGACAAGGTAGAGATTGTTGATCCCTATGATATTAGGCAAACAACTGGAGTAATCCGGGAAATCCTTGATTATCAAGGTCCGTCAGTAATCATTTCTGAGAGACCTTGTCCGATTAAGATCAAAAAAAATCCGACACGAGAGGTTTCAGAGACTTGCAATTCATGTGGTGTGTGCGTTGACATTTTTGGTTGTCCCGCTATTTCTCTAACTGCGGAGTGTGCGCAGATAGATCCCACTCTTTGTTGGGGTTGTGGCGTTTGCGAACAGGTTTGTCCGTTTGATGCTATAAGGAGAACGTTAGAATGAAGTTGGATTTGGTCTTCTCTGGTATTGGCGGGCAAGGCATAGTTGTTTTAAGCGATATTTTCTGTGAAGCTGCGTTGCTGGATGGTTTCGATGTTGCGAAAGCTGAAGTTCATGGGATGGCTCAGAGAAGTGGGAAAGCTGACGTTATATTAGGGTTTGAAATACTTGAAACTGCTCGTGTTCTGCCTATGCTTAAGGCAAACGGTACTGTGGTTGTGAACTCGAAGTATATACCTCCTAATTATACGATTCAAGGCTCAACTGAACTTAAACAGCCTAAAGATTTGATTGATTTAATTAGAAAAAAGGCGCTCAAGGTTAATGAGGTGGATGGTGCTGGTATTGCTGAGAAAATAGGAAACCCGATTGTGGTTAACACGGTCTTGCTTGGCGCCCTTTCTGCTCTTCCAGAGAACCCAATAAAAAAAGAGATATTAGAGAAGGCTATATGCAGCAGATTAAAGCCGAAATTCCATAATGTAAACCTGCAAGCTTTCCAGCTGGGCAGAGAAAGCGTTTTGTTGGGTTAATTTTATTAACTCTTCAGTGACAATGAAACTACTACCAAAAATTGAGGAAAATAAGATGGCAAATACTAAATTAATTGCAGCAATTGTTATTGTAATCGTTGTTGTCGCCGGCGGATCCGTTGTTGCATGGCAACTAATGGCACCATCTGAACAAACCATCAAAATTGGTTTGGTTGCTCCATATAAAATACCAGTTGGACAAGACATGGACCGTGCTGCTCGCATGGCAGTAAAAGAAATTAACGATGCTGGAGGCATTTACGTAGAGGACTTGGGTGCTAACCTTAAGGTAGAATTGTTGATTGCAGACACAGAAGACACTAAGGACACTGAAGTGGCAATAACCGCAGTCACACGTGTGATAGAACAAGGCGCCGACCTTCTTATTGGAGGCTTCTCAAGCGGGGCTACTCTCGCAGACCAAGTGCCTGCCATAGAAGGACGTGTCCCCTTCATAATAACCGGTGCTTCGTCCCATCTTGTTACGAGAAGAGGTTTTCTTGCAGAAGACCATCCATTGTATATAGACGACGCAGAAGGAATGAGTTACATGTTCCACTACTGCACTACGGTTTTTCACTATTCAGAGACAGTGGCTCATTTCTTTGCTGATGCGATGAAACCTCTCCTTGATAATGAATATGGGTTTAGTGAATCGAGAGATCTTAGGCTTGCAGTGATATATCGTGATGATGCTTATGGCCAAGGAGTTTGGGATGCAACCAAACATTTCATAGAGACTGACGATCTTCCAATAGAGATCGTAGCAGAAAAGAAATATCCTATAACCACGACAACCTTTCAAGCAGAGCTGACTGCTATTCAAGCTGCTAATCCTGATGCTGTCTATGTTGTAGATTTCACAACAAATACGGCCACAATTTACAGACAGGGTCAAAGTGATGTTGGGCTAAACTCTGTTTACATAGCAGTTGAATGCTGTGAAGAGCCGGAGTTTTACACTGCACTTGGGGAATGGGGTGATTACCAGTTGCTTGAATCGAAATTTGCTTCATATGCTGGACCACCATTCTACCTGCCTATGATGGACACTTACGTAGCTGCTTACCAAGATGAATATGATACGATTCCAGGGATGATGGGAGCTGATACCTACGACGCTTTCTATATAGCAAAAGATGCTATCGAACGGGCAGGAACATTAGATAAGAGTGCAGTAAGAGATGCTATAGAGACTACCGACTTGCCACAGATGTTAATCATAACTGAGAGCGGTCGCATTGAATTTAGCACCGAAACTGAGACCTACCACGAAATTGCTCCATTCACCTTTGTGGAACAGCTATTTTACGATGAAACAATTGGCGAATGCAGACCTCAAGTTGTCTGGCCGGCAACCGCTCCGATCGTTGGCACAATAAAGCAGACAGACTTTGTGCTTCCCGAAAACTATGAGCCTGGAAGTTAATTCCAACCTCCTAGTCCCCTCTTTTCCTTTTTTAGTGAATATTCGGATTAAACTTTTATTCATCCTAGTACTGAATAGTTGAGGTGAAATAGCAAAGCACACGGTTGAAGTTCTAATGATCGACTCTTCGACTTTGATATTAACAATAATGTGGGGGGCTGCAATTGGATGTATTTATGTCTTACTAGCTACAGGATTGAACTTGATCTTCGGAGTGATGAAACTCGTCAATTTCGCCCACGGGGAGCTCCTTATGATAGGTGCTTACATAGGTTTCACATTTGTAACCGCATTGGGTGTTAATGTCTATCTAGCAGTCTTACTTTCAATGGGTGTTGTGGCGCTAATCGGAATCGGGGTTGAAAGACTGACTTTCCGCAGAGTTTTGGGTGCAGAAAAACTTAATGAAATCTTTGTAAGTCTCGGGTTAATTTTAATCTTTGACAATGTCGCCGTTTTGCTGTGGGGTGACAAATCAAAGAGGCTCATCAGTCCATTCGAGAATTTGAGTTTAAATTTGGGTGAAGCATCAATAAGGGTTGACTGGCTAATAGCAATCCTAATCGTAATTATAATACTCATTGCCTTGTTGTTTTTAATCAAGAAAACTAAGATAGGCATGGCCATGCGGGCAACCAGCCAAAGAGGTCAGACTTCGATGCTGATGGGGATAAACATCGAGCGCATTTATGTTCTCACTTTTGCTTTGGGAGCGGCATTGGCTGGAGCCGCAGGTGTACTATACGGCATAATCTTTCCTTTTGACCCATATGTCGGATCATTGCCAACAATCAAGGCTTTCGCTATCATAATACTGGGTGGTTTGGGCAGCATACCTGGAGCCGTAATTGGAGGGCTTCTATACGGAATCGCCGAGCAAATTGCCGTCATAACATTGGGAAGCATTTGGCGAGACGCAGTCGCTTTTGCCGTTCTAATAATTGTTCTTGTCCTCAGACCAGAGGGGCTTTTTGGAAAGAGGGGCGAGTGAATGTTTACAAAAGACATTTTCTCTTGGATGAAACAATCAACAAAGTCTGCAAAGTTTTACATTTTCGCAGCGTCCGCATTGTTTGCCTTTATAATCCCCCTTTTCTTTAGCGATTCTTTGTCAATTCGTGTTTCAACTTTAATGGCTCTCTTCACAATATACGCTTCAAGTTGGAATCTATTGGCCACTTCGGGGCAAGGTTCACTTGGGCATGCAGCGTTTTTAGGTATAGGCGGTTTCACGTCATCGTTGCTTGCACTAAATCTAGATGTACCTCCAATAATTGGCATTTTCATTGGCGCTTTATTCTCAGCAGTGATTGGTTTCTTAATAGGTCTTACATGCGTGAGACTAAAAGCGTGGTTCTTAGGTATGGTAACTTTTGGTTTTGCTGTGATCACTGAGACTTTGGTCAGTCACTTTGATGAATTCACTCATGGGGTCATGGGCTTTCGGACTGCCCCTCTTGTACCTTTAGGATTACCTTTCTATTACCTTGCTCTAATCATAGCAATATCGTGCGTGATTATCATATACTACATAATGAAGTCAAAAATAGGGTTGGCTTTCAGAGCTATACACCAAAACGAATCGGAGGCGAAAATGGTTGGCATCAACACAGCCAAATACAAACTTTACGCTTTTGTAATAAGTACTTTCATTGCAGGTTTAGCAGGAGGCCTCTATGCTCACTTTCTCAGATATATACGCGTTTCGATTTTCACCCCTGCAAATTCTTTCGAACCGTTAATGATGTCAGTAATCGGTGGTCTAGGAACCATCGAGGGACCAATAATCGGCTCAATCATGCTTGTGGCAATCGACTCCTACTTGCCTAACATAGACCAGTTGTTGCCGATTGTTCACGGAACTTTTGTTGGCCCCTATCTACGTTTACTGGGTTTGGGTATATTCTTGGTTATAGTTGTTATTTTTCTCCCAAAAGGAGTCTCTTCATTGCTCCGTAAAACATACAAATATTTACGTAGCAGTCTAAAGGAGGATAAAAAGTGATGAAAGGAAAAGACCTATTCCGAGAAACCTTGGGAATCCAAGTTCTCGAGGTCAAAGACGGATATGCAAAACTGTCTATGAAAGTAACAAGAAATCATACGAACGTTTTAGGTGCCGCTCACGGTGGAGCAATCTTTTCACTAGCAGATTGTGCCTTTGCGGAAGCCGCAAACTATGGGGAAAACGTTGCAGTCGCAGTTCAGGTAAGCATAAACTTCCTAAAACCTGCTTTTGAAGGAGACACGCTCAAAGCTGAGGCAATCAGGGTGTCAGATGGAAAAAAACTTGGGCTGTACCACGTGACAATTTCCAAACAAGACAAGAAACTAGCCTTTTTCTCAGGACTAGCATTCAAAACATAACACTCGTTGTTACTTCAAGATAGAGGTTGGGACATATGTATATACGCGAGGCCAACGTCTCTGACTTAAACGACATATTGCTCATTGAACGTGCAGCATTCAATTCTAATGACGAAGCTGAGCTTGTACAAAATATACTAGCTGATCCCAGCGCAAAACCCCTTCTCTCTCTTGTAGCATTCCTCGACGGCCACCCAGTAGGGCATATTCTGTTTAGTAGGGCACAACTTTCAAACAATCCTCAAGTTAAGGTTAGCATTCTAGCTCCTCTAGCAGTCATACCTAATTGTCAAAAACAGGGAATCGGTGGGGCTCTCATCAAGAGGGGATTACTTCTTTCAGAGAAAGCCGGAGTCAGATTAGTGTTTGTTGCTGGACATCCAGATTATTATCCGCAATACTGGTTTACACCAGCAGGAAAACTCGGATTCGAACCACCTTATCCAATACCTGAAATAAATGCTGACGCATGGATGGTGCAAGAACTCAGCTCAAACATAATCAAATTTGCGTCTGGCAAAGTTCTCTGTTGTGATGCACTAAACAAACCTGAATACTGGCGAGAATAACTTGTTAGCCATGTTCAAATCGCTTCAAAGAAAAATTCAATCAACCAATGGTTGAATCCACGAATACAAGCAGTTTAAGTTTTTACTAATGTTAGGGATGATGTAGATGTTTATCAGTAATATTTATTCTTGATATGTGATTTCCGAAACGCTTTTATTCATGGAGTACCGTCTCATTCAACAGGTTCGAAGCTGCAATGATAAATAATACGCGAAAAGAAAGATGGTCTTCGCAGTTCTTTAGCTTCGGCTATTATTTTTATTTTAACTAAGCCCTAACTTGACAAAAATTTTTTGAACAAGTTTTCTGGGCGCAAGGATGGTTGAATTAATGAAAAGAGAAAAATCTGACAAAAAAATTGTGGTTAAATTCGGTGGTTCTAGCCTCGCTGATCATGAGAAGCTAGGGAAAGCTGTAGTCGCCGTGGCAAAAGAATTCGCAAAAGGCACAAAAATCGCGGTGGTGGTTTCAGCGATGGGCAAAACAACCGACATACTCATGAACACTGTGAAGAACACTTCAAATGGGAAACTGGAAAAACATGAATTAGACGACATACTCTCCATGGGTGAAAGAACTAGCGTACGTGTATTCGCTGCCGCATTGAGAACCAACGGTGTGGAATCCTGCTATTTAGATCCGACAGATGAAAAGTGGCCGATAATAACGGATGCTGCCTTCTCTAATGCAAACCCACTATTGGAAGAATCTTCGAAAAGAATCCGTGAATATGTACTTCCTATAGTTGAAAAACGAGTTGTGCCTGTAATCGCAGGCTTCGTCGGCAGAACCTCAAAAGGTAAGATCACTACTCTTGGACGTGGTGGAAGTGATACTACAGCGTTTATTCTAGCTGAAGCCTTGAAAGCTGACGAAGTTGCACTCGTCACTGATGCTGATGGAATAATGTCAGGCGACCCAAAGATCGTATCCAACCCAAAACGACTTCCAAAAATCAACGTCAGTACTTTGGTGGGACTAGCTGACTCAGGGTCGAAATTCATCCATAGTAAAGCTCTCAAGTACAAGCCACAATCGATAGCAGTCAAAGTAATCAATCATTCTTACAGCGATTTAACCCAGAATGGCACATTGATTACCGGTATTCTTAAAACCGAACTTGACGTGGAAATAGCGCATCCCTCACCAGTGGCTGAAATAACCATAGTCGGCAACAAAATATCTGAAAAACCCCAAATCCTAATGGAAATAGTTGAAAAAACAGAAACGCAAACCCAATTACTGGGAATGTCAATGAACACGAACTCCGTTATCCTATATGTCACGCAAGGAGAAAATTTAGATCAACTCTTCAACCAAATCCATAATATAACATTGAACAACCCAGAAACCATAGCTATGGCAGTCAAGAAAGATCTAGCATTCCTAAAAACCAGTGGAGTTGGTCTAGAGGAAACCCATGGATTAATCGGAAAAATATCTGAAAATTTAAGGGTCAATCAGATAAACATTTACGGAATATTAACAATCACATCAAGCATACTCCTTTTCACAGATTGGAGTGAACGCGAAAAAGCTTTGCAGCTAATCCGGTTCTCACTGAGAGAACAATTAAAAAAAGGAGTGAAAACCAATGAATGAAGGCAAAAAAAGACGTCTAAAAAGAATCCTGCAAAAAGACAACCGAACTGTCATTGTCCCAATAGACCATGGCGTTAGCATGGGGCCCATCAAAGGCATAACCAACATGCAAAAAATAGTTGACCAACTTTTGAAAGGAGGAGTTGATGCATTAGTGCTGAACAAGGGCGTAGCAAAACGAGTCGATCTGGATAGCTCTGGGTTGATAGTACATCTTTCAGCCATATCAACCCTAACCCCTAATGCAAATAACAAAGTCCAAGTTTGCACCGTGCAAGAAGCGATCCGTATTGGCGCTGACGCAGTCTCAGTGCATATTAACGTAGGCGCGCCAGAAGAAGATAAAATGCTTGAAAAACTGGGCAGAGTTGCAGACAAATGCGAAGTTCACGGTATTCCATTGCTAGCTATGATGTACCCCCGAGGGCCGAAGATAAAGAGTGAACACGATGTTGAAGTGGTGGCTCACGCAGCTAGACTGGGTGCAGAACTAGGAGCTGACATAATCAAAACGAACTACACAGGCAACGCAGAGTCTTTCAAGACGGTTGTGGAAGGTTGCCCTGTGCCGGTTATAATTGCAGGAGGTCCAAAATGCAAAACTGAACAGGAAATTCTCCAGACAGTATACGAGTCCATAAAAGCTGGTGGCTCTGGTCTCTCCATAGGACGTAATGTGTTTCAACACTCAAATCCAACTTTGATGGTTAGGGCGATGTCAGCCATAGTTCACAAAGGTGTCTCTGTTGAACAGGCTCTAAGAATCCTAGGTGAATCGCGTTGAAGGAACTCTGGGTCGAGATTCCATCAAGCGCTTCATCCTCCGAAAAAGACAAACTGCAAAAACTAGCAGCAGATAAAGCCGATTTCCTGCTTAAGGATAATTGTGCACGGAATAGTTCAGGCTCAGAAGTAACCGTAATCAGCAATTTTGACGAGAAAACTATCAGACAGCTGAAACGGAAAGGCAGAAAAATAGCTTTAAAGTTAAGAGTAAAAGGCAAAGAAGACGAAAACATAGCCGTGAAAGCAGCTGACCTTTCAACCGATTACATAATTATCGACTGCCTTAACTGGCGTGTCATTCCACTAGAAAACCTTATTGCGAGAACTCGTAACAAAAGCAAATTAATCGCCCAAGTCGAAAATGCTGAAGACGCCAAACTGGTTTTGGAAACGTTAGAGTTGGGTACAGATGGCGTATTGATTTATCCATCAAACTCTCGAGACCTCACTAAAGCCATTGCTATAGTAAAGGAGCAAGAGCCTAAAGTCTCAGTGATTCCGGCGAAAGTCAACGTTGTTAAGCCAATAAGTACTGGCGCAAGAGTTTGTGTGGATACCTGCGATCTTATGGCGTCTGGTGAGGGAATGTTGGTAGGAGTGCAAGCTGCCGGTTTCTTTCTTATCGAAGCGGAAGTTCACGAAAACCCTTACGTCCAAGCGCGTCCTTTCAGGGTTAACGCTGGCTCACTCTCTATGTACACTTTAAAGTCATTGCAGAAAACCCAATATTTGTCAGAGTTGAACGCTGGTGACGAAGTGCTCATAGTTAATAGGGAAGGTGAAGCGAGATCCGCGAGCGTGGGGAGAATAAAAATCGAGCTTAGACCATTAATCCTCGTGGAAGCTGAAGTTGAAGGAAAGAAAATCAAAACTATACTTCAGAATGCTGAAACGATAAGGCTCGTAAACCCAAAAGGGTCAACTCCAGTGACAGAGTTGAAAGCTGGCGACGAAGTATTGGTGCATTTAGCCTCAAGTGCCGGTCGCCACTTTGGTGTATCTGTGCCTGACGAAACGGTGATAGAACGATGACAAATAAAATCTGCGTGTCGATTCTTCCCAAGAATCCACGGGAAGCGCTTCAGCTAATAGATAAAGCAGAGGCTGCTCACGCAGATTTCATAGAGGTTCGACTCGATTGTATTCAAAACAACCAAGGATTAACTATGATAGCGGCTCACGGCAAAAAACCAAAAATTGCCACGGATAAATCCTCCAGAAAAGAAACTGAGCGACGACAGATGCTTCTTCATGCAGCCGAAAATGGATTTGAATATGTTGATGTTGAATTATCCACACCTCAACTTGAGGATTTAGTAAAAAAACTCAAGGCGCTAGGCTCTAAACCCATTGTGTCCTTCCACAAGTTTGATGGTTCTCTGGGCATTTCGGATTTGAACAGGATTCTTGAAAGAGAAATTAACAGTGGAGCCGAACTGTGCAAAATCGTGACAACGGCTAAACACATTAAAGATAACCTCTCCATGCTAAACTTCACTTCAATAGCTTCAAACAAGGCTAGGATTATATGTTTCTGCATGAGCGAGTTCGGACTTTTGCTTCGCTTGAAAGAGGCAGTGAAACAGCCTCTGGTCAAATGACAATCCAAGAACTTAAGGCAGCCTATGAACTTCTGGGGTAACAATGATGACCATCTCAGGAAAAACGCAAGTGTGCGCCGTTATAGGTGATCCGATAAAACACAGTCTAAGCCCGGTCATCCAAAACGCTGCCTTTGACTATCTTAACCTTGATTTTGTTTTCCTAGCGTTTCAAGTAAAAGCCGCTGATTTGAAGAAATCGATAGAAGGTATTCGAAGGTTAGGCATTCATGGCTTAAATGTAACTATGCCGCACAAAAGTGCAGTAATCGAATGCTTAGACGAAGTGAACTCAACTGTCAAGTTTCTCGGCTCAGTTAATACCATTCTTAACAGGGATGGAATACTCTCAGGTTATAACACAGACGGCATTGGTGCGTTGAACGCCCTGAAAGAAAATGGAGTTGCAATATCTGGAAAAAAGGTACTCTTGCTTGGAGCAGGTGGCGCTGCCAAAGCCATAGCATTCGCGCTTGTTCCAGAAGTTGGCGAACTTACCATTTTAAACCGGTCAGCCAAGAAGGCAGAATCTTTTGCAGAAACGTTGGAGCGCAAGTTTAGCCCGAAAGTAGTAGGTGGTAAGCTTTCTCCTGTTGCGATAGAAGAGAATCTAAGTAACTCAGACGTTCTAATCAACGCAACTTCTGCAGGTATGAAACCGAGCTCTAACCAAAGTCTTGTAGCGCAACAGTGGTTACGGTCTGGTTTGGTTGTAATGGATATAGTCTATGATCCTGTTGAAACGAAACTGGCGAAAGACGCTAAAGCAGCAGGTGCCGGTGTAATTAGCGGCGTGGAAATGCTAATTTACCAAGGTGCTGCATCCTTTGAAATATGGACTGGGAGAACGGCTCCCATCGAAGTGATGAGAAAAGCGGCTCTAAACACGCTCTCAAATATGGGTGAAAACAAGTGATTGAGAAAGCTGAAGCAATAGCTCACGGAGCAGCAACAATTGTTAACGCTATTTCGTTAGGTAAAGGTGCAGCATTTGGAGTCGATTTGTGGACGAAAGCTGAGGTTAAATTAACAGACAAACCGCACATCATCAAGGGAGAGATCACTTCAGATCCAACAGAAAGTCCAGTTCTAATTACGAAAACGGTTTCAAGAGTTTTTAAATATTTCAATATTGAGAAAAGCTTCGGCGCAAAAGTGAAAACTTGGTCCAATATTCCCGTTGCGAGAGGACTTAAAAGCAGCAGCGCAGCCGCAAACGCGGTTGCACTCGCAACAGTTGCAGCCTTAGGTAAGACGCTGGAAGATATTGAGGTTGTGAAACTTGGAGTAGACGCAGCTTTTGACGCTGAAGTTACCATAACAGGTGCTTTTGATGACGCTTGTGCCTCTTTTTTAGGAGGCGCCGTGGTAACAGATAACTTGAAAAGAAAGCTACTCAAGCATGTAACGTTGTCTGATGACTTAGTAGTTTTGTTTCACGTTCCTTCAGAGAAAGCGTATACAGTTGATTCTGATATTAACAGACTAAAAATTGTTAAGCCTCTTGTTCAAGTTGCTTATAATGAAGCTATTAAAGGAAATTTCTGGACAGCATTGTCACTTAACGGTGTACTCTACTCTTCAGCATTGGGCTATGACGTTTCAGTGGCTTTGGATGCTTTATCTGCTGGTGCTTTAGCTGCTGGACTTTGCGGTAAAGGTCCTGCAGTAACGGCAGTGGTTTCTAGTGATAAAATTGATTATGTTGAAAGAGCGCTGCAACAACATGAGGGTGAAATTCTGCGTGCACATTTGAACCATGAGAAAGCCAAGGTGGCAAGTCGATGACAGAAGTTTTAGTCAGAAAAACTGAAAGAATAGCTGGCGAAGTTTGTGCACCCTCATCCAAGGCTTACACACAAAGAATGCTTGTAGCCTCCGCCCTAGCGTATGGAACCTCCAAAATTTCAGTTCCCTTAGTTTCAGAAGACACTGAAGCCACATTGCGTGCGGTAAAGACTCTGGGAGCAAAAATAGATGTTGACGGAGATTGTTGGACGGTTGAAGGAGCCCAGCCGCTCAGAGCTGCGCAAACGCCAATAGATTGTGGCGATTCTGGAGCTACCCTGCGATTCACGATTCCACTAGCAGCCTTGCCGCCTGATTCCTCTGTGTTCTTGCTCGGGAAATCTCTTGAAAGGAGACCTATAGCACCTTTACTTCAAACCCTCAAGCAATTAGGCGTTGAAGCTTATCATCGTCGTCTCGAGGGAAGGGCGTCTATCATTGTTGAAGGTGGTGGTATTGCAGGAGGAAAAGCCACAATTAGAGGAGACGTGAGTTCTCAGTATATTTCAGGATTGATGTTCGCCTGTCCAATGGCGCGGGCAGACACGGAAATTAGCTTGAACACACATCTTGAATCTAAAATCTACGTTAAAATGACCCAGTCGGTTCTCACTGATCATTGTATAAACATTTACATTTCAGAAGACTCCGACTATCTGCATATACCATCAGAACAAATATACAAACCGAGCAGTCATAGAGTTCCTGGCGATTTCTCGTCTGCTGCTTTTCTTTTTGCAGCTGCTGCTATAACCAACTCTGATGTGTGCATTAAAAATCTGGAATATGAGACATTGCAAGGAGACAAGGCTATACTAGAGGTCCTTAAGCGAATGGGTGTGCACAGCAAAATATATCCAAACCAAGTTGAGATTAAGGGTAATGGCGACTTACTGGAAGCAGTTGATTTGGATGTCAGAGATATTCCAGATCTAGTTCCTGCTTGCGCTGTTCTTGCATGTTACGCGAAAGGCACTTCTAAAATACATGATGCCCATAGACTTAGGTATAAGGAGTCGGATAGGCTATTGTCGCTATATCTTGAACTGAAAAAGATGGGAGCGCAGATAGCTATTGATGAAAGCAGCTTGACAATTGAAGGGCCCTGTCCTTTGCATAGCGCTGTGATTAATTCGCATAATGACCATAGGATTACGATGGCTTGCGCAATTGCTGCTTTAGGAGCTAGTGGTGAAACACGAATTCAAGATGCTGAGTGCGTTCGCAAATCTTATCCGAAATTCTTCGATGATTTACGTGCATTAGGAGTAGATGTCATTGGCGGGGAATTCGATAGGTAAGGAATTCGTTATTACTTCTTTCGGAGAGAGCCACGGTAAATTCATAGGAGTCATCATTGACGACTGTCCCGCCGGAGTTCCTCTTTCCGAAAAGGACATTCAACCAGAACTGAACAGGAGGATTCCAGCCCATCCGCAGATTGTTTCTGGCAGAATAGAAGAAGACAAAGTGAAAATTCTTTCAGGAGTTTTCAAAGGTTTCACAACAGGCGCGCCCATTGCTATGATGGTAACGAACAAGGAAGCAGACTCAAGAGCTTACGATGCCATAAAAGATATACCCCGACCCAGTCACGCTGATTATCCGGCTCGCGTCAAGTACAGGGGCTTCAACGACTATCGTGGCGGAGGTAGATTTTCTGGAAGAGTCACTGTAGCCTTAATAATGGCTGGTGCGGTCGCTAAAAAACTGTTAAATGCTTTTAAAATTGAGGTTTTAGCTTATACCAAGACAATCGGCAACGTGAAAATCAGAAAAGTTCTGAGTCACAGGGAAATCCGCGAACAAAGATACAAAACTTCGGTAAGATGCCCTGATACAGGGAGTGCTAAAGCGATGGAAGAGGCTATTATTAAAGCTAGAAAAGATGGTGATAGCTTGGGCGGCATTATCGAGTGTATTGCTTTAGGTGTTCCAGCAGGCGTTGGTGCGCCGTTATATGACGCGCTGGACGCTGACATAGCCAAGGTCTTAATGCTAATTCCAGCAGTCAAAGGCGTCGAGTTTGGGGCAGGTTTCGCAGCTGCGGAGCTGAAAGGGTCCGAGAATAATGACGCCTACCAAATTAAGAACGGCAAGGTTCTAGCTCTAACCAATAATGCAGGCGGGATTTTAGGTGGTTTGTCTACTGGCATGCCAATTATCGTCAGGGTTGCCGTTAAGCCCACCCCATCCATTGATAAAAAGCAGCATACTGTCAACCTGTCAGAGATGCAGGATGCCAAAATAAGAGTAGGTGGAAGACATGATCCTTGCGTGGTTCCAAAAGCTGTGCCTGTTGTCGAATCTGCCTTGGCAATTATTCTTGCTGACCACATGATTCGCGCGGGTGTTATACCAAAGGTGTTTAAGGAGCATAAATGATGCAGGAAATCAAACAATTAAGAAAGAGAATCGACGAACTGGATGACCAGATCTTGCAGTATCTGAGTAAAAGGGTAGAAATATGCCAATCTATAGGTTCTATTAAGGAGAAGAATATGTGGCCTATTCAGGATTTTCCCAGAGAAAAAGACGTTTACGCTCATATACGAGAAAAAGCTACGGAGCTTGGTCTTGATCCGTCTCATATGGAAACGATTTATCGTCAAATAGTTATCATGTGTAGTGCTGTTCAGAATTCAAAAAATGAAGTTAGAGATGAGCCCGAATTGGAGGACTAATGAAAATGTTGTATGAAATAAACGAGAAAGCTTTGAAACTAGCAAGTGAAGGTAAAAAAATTATTAGGTTGAATATCGGTGATCCCGACTTGGAGACACCTCCGAAGATTATCGAAGCTGCTTATGATGCAATGAAGAAAGGAAAAACAAAATATTCTTCTGCTTATGGCGAGAAGAACCTCCGAGAAAAACTGGCGGGCAACCATAAAGTTTACACAGATAATGTCATAATCACGCCTGGATCAAAATTTGGAGTTTTCTCAGTCATGTACCTTCTACTTAAGGGTGGTGGAAACGTGGTGATTCCCACACCTTACTGGACAGCTTATGCATTAGCTGCAAAGACTTTGGGTGCTGAAACCAGATTTGTGAAGACTGAGCTTGATTCAAACTGGAAAATTGACCTTGAAACCCTTGAAAGTTCAATTGACAAAGACACGCGAATGATAATTTTGAATAATCCTAAGAATCCTACTAGTAATGTTATTGACCAAAAAGTTCTCGATGGTATTGTACAAATCGCTGATGATAAGGGAATCCCAATTTTATCTGATGAAGTTTACGCGGAAATAAGCTTCGTAAAAACCAAGAGTATTTTGGAGTATGGAGGAGATCATATACTAGTCACGGGCTTTTCTAAGACATTCACGATGACGGGATGGCGACTTGGCTATGTTATCGCCGATACAAGCTTGGTAGAAAAACTTGCAAAGTTGAACCAGATCACAATTAGCAATGTTCCAGTTTTCATTCAAGAAGCAGCGTTAAAAGCGCTTGAGCTAGGAAGTGAGATTAAAGAGA
>WOR8_10008231_pt1 | contig 15348 bp, 25 predicted proteins | sample DeeMarSeWOR38_10_FD_19890 | JGI IMG/M metagenome (IMG submission 19890) | reverse complement strand
CGGACCACGATGATCAGATTCTCTCGTTGATTCAGGCCATCAGGCAGTTCTTAAATCCGGAGCTACCTCCCAGAAGCCGACGTATCGGCTTTAAAACGGATGAACCCTAACCTTTAAGGATTGATTCGACCTGGAAGGTCGATTTCAATCCATTGTTCAAGAAGCCCGAAGCGGCACGAGGCAGCATAAGGGGATTGATTGGTGGGGTTGTGGATGGAGTTGAGGTGAGAGGGTCTCATTGTGGCCGGATGTGGTTGTATCAACGGTGGAGTCCGGTTGATTGTGGATCAAAGAGCGTTGCATTTTGGCCTGGAAGGCACATGATATAAGCGTCTACAGGTTGGTTCGGTATTGGTTGAGCAGACCTCGAGCGTATCCCTTGAGGCAGACGACTCGAGGGGGTTGCGCACGGTGTTAGTTGTGAACAGTCGCCACCTGTCTGGGTGTGACCTGCCCGGGCCTGTCTGTGCGTTGTAGGCAGGTAGACTGACATTTTCCAGGCCTTTCAAACCAGGAGGCCCGGGGCACCAGCAGGCAGCGATATCTGAGCGTTGCGCCGCAAAGCGCACACGTCATCACCGGCATGGGTTTCATCTCGACTTCGGGGGCGGCGAGAGTGAAGCTGGAAGCCAATTCGATCAAGGTTTTGATTTCATTGAGCGACACCGATGAGTTTGGGTTGAGGAACCCATAGTAACGGATCTTCATAAAGCCTGCGGGCAGGACGTGCTGTAGGAAGCGTCGGATGAACTCCATCACCTCGAGGGCTATGGTTCGCCAGCGCTGGCTGTGTGGTTTTTTGTAGCGGAAAAACACGGTACGGTTTTCCACTTTGACGATGCGGCGGTCGGAGATGGCCACTTTGAAGACATAGGGAGCAAGGTATCTGAGGCTGTGCTCGCAGGCTCCAACAGATTGGCAGTTGACGTTCCAATCGGTTTGCCATACTTCGGGTGCAATGGCGGCGGTGAGTCCAGCCTTGTCCATCTCATGGCGAAATTTAGCTCGAAAGATTTTGGACAGAGCTTTGATGGGTACGAAGAAGTCGATGCGCGAGGGCTGCCACTTGAGGTTATGAGTGGAGATGGCTCCACCCGGAACGACGTAGTGAATGTGGGGGTGATAGTGGAGCTGGCGGACCGCACGGGTATAGCACTGCTGGGTACGTTCGCTCATTCCGGCTAGTTGCAGGGCTCTCATGGATTTTTGGTAGTAGTCTTTCATCATGGCAACTCTCCTTTCTTTTAAAGCTTTGATTGAGGTTAAATAGGCACTGTCTGGAGAGTTACCACAAGAACGTGGGAGTTCCTGCAACCGGCCTGGAAGGTCCAAAAAGAGGGAGACTAAAAACTGCGGATCGGAAAACCTGCCGCGAAGCGGCTTACTTGAACCACTCGCTGAAGCTGACGGGCGAACTGCTCCGCTGTTCTTTCACAACTGAGCTCGGCCGTTAGGTGGCAGACCTTCAAGCAAGGAGGTGAAGTCCATATGGCACGGAGAAAGCAAACGCGAGGAAAATGCGCCTTTTGCGGGCGGGAAATGACCAGGGGCGGTCTGGCCAGGCATCTATCTACTTGCTCGGAGCGCCAAGGGACCATCGAGAAAGCCAATCAGAGAGCTGGCAAAGAGCAAAGGCTTTATCATCTGCAGGTGCAGGACGCCTGGCAGGGGGATTTCTGGCTTCATCTTGAGATGAGAGGTTCGGCGACGCTGGCCGATTTGGACCACTACTTGCGAGCCATCTGGCTGGAGTGCTGTGGGCATCTGAGCCAGTTTTCTGTTGGGGGCTGGCGAGGAGAGGAGATATCAATGAGGAGGCAGGTGAAGCAGGTATTCGAGCCTGGGTTGGAGTTGACGCACATCTATGACTTTGGGACCTCATCGGAGACATTGCTCAAAGTTGCGGATGTGCGGGAAGGTAAATCGCTGACATCGTATCCGATAGTCTTGATGGCGCGGAATGAGCCACCGGAGGCAGAATGTATGGAGTGCGGGCAAGCGGCGTCGTGGTTGTGCATGGAGTGCTTGTACGAGTCGAATGAGTTGGTGACCTTGTGTGATGAGCATGTGGAGGAACACCCGGTCGAGGAGTACGGAGAGTCGATGCCGCTGGTGAATTCTCCAAGGGTAGGGATGTGTGGATACGATGGGCCGGCAGAGCCGCCGTACTGAGGGAGGCTGCAGTCAGAGCGCTGAGTGGGCCCGGTTATCTGGCTCGGCTGTGAGCTGGCCGCCGCCTAACAACTCAATGCAGCTGACCTGGATAACAGCTCCGCTGTTTCACCTGTAGGCGAGCTCGGCCGTTAGCCGGGAGGAAAAATGATCAGGTTCAACGAAATCAAAGATGCCTTCTTATTTGTGAGTTCAGCCGGTTATGGAATGAACTCAGCAGTACTATGCAAAGACACAGGCCAGATATTTTACAGTTCAGAGATGGGAGGCATCGACGAGATAGGTGATGAGGATCTTGATTGGGATATATGTATTCACATCCCTCACAAGAACGATCTCGACCTAGGTCAACGACTCGTCTTCGAGTTAGTCGAAAAACACGTGCCCGATGGATATCGGCACGTCCGGGAGATCTTTCAAAGACGCGGAGCATACGGACGGTTCAAGGATTTTCTGGAGTCAAAGGGACTGCTGCAGAGTTGGTACGACTTCGAGAGGCGACGTGAGGCACAGGTACTCCGGCAGTGGTGTGAGGAGAATGCGATAGAATTATCCGGCTAACCACTCGCTGCAGTCGGATCTGCCTGCGGCGGATCGCTGATCTCGGCAGTTCTCTTCCTAATACGAATTCTATTGGAGCTCAGGCAATGAAGACCTTTCGGATTTACCAGATTGATGCATTTACCAGAGAGCGGTTTGCAGGAAATTCAGCCGGTGTGGTGGCCAATGCTGATGGTCTGACAGATTCACAAATGCAGGCAATCGCCCGCGAATTGAACAATGCTGAGACAGCCTTCATTCTTTCTCCAACAGCGGCTGATCATGAAGTGTGGATTCGCTTCTTCACCCCAACGACTGAGGTCCCCTCGTGTGGGCATGCCACCATATCCGCTCACTATGTACGTGCCATTGAAAACGAGCTCCCCTCATGCACAGTTCAGCAACGCATTGGTATCGGCATCTTGCCGGTGGATATTGTCAAGGAGGATTCCGACTATAGAATCATCATGACCCAGGGAACAGTTGAGATATCGCCTCCCATTGTGGAGGAAAAGCAATCTGAAATCATGCGAGCCTTAGGCTTGGCAACCGGCGATCTTGATGAGCGTTGTCCGATACAAATAGCATCTACCGGGCATACGAAAGTAATGGTAGGCATAAAAAAAAGAGACACACTGAATGCTCTCCAACCGGATATGATGCGGCTAACTGGCATAAGTAGGACAATCGACTGCAATGGATACTTCGTTTTCACTTTTGATTCTGATTCTGAAGACATATTGACGCATGGCCGCATGTTCGCACCTGCGATTGGGATCCCGGAGGACCCGGTAACAGGGAATGCGAACGGACCTCTCGGGGCATATTTGGTACATCACCAGATTCTCAGTGCAGCCGATGGAACCGTCACTTTTCGCGGTAAGCAAGGAGAGGCCATCGGCAGACCAGGTATTGTTACCGTATCTGTTGAGGTTCGGGAAAGTCAGCCTGTTAAAGTGCAAGTGGGCGGGAACGCCACGATCGTTTTCAAAACAGAAATCGTGATTTGATAGTCTGGGCGGAATACGATAAGAAAAAAGAAAAACGAACGAGTTCGTGACTTATCGAATCCATTCTAAGTAATCTCGCCACATAATCATTCGCTGTTGTCGGGCCCATTCGACTCGGCTTTTCACGCCTCGCTCCCCGAGACTAGCCCGGATATTTCAAGAGTTGCCTGCTGCGACCGTGTATCTGACCGTCCTTCCGGGCGTCCTCGGGTGTCGGACCCTGCGACGTACGGTTCGGATCCAACTCCCTGCGGTTGCCCGGTATCACAGCCATCTCCACAGTCTCGCGACAGCAATTCATGAAACATCCGGGCTAGACCTGTCGACGAGCTCAGGTCGAGTCGCTCGGGGCAGGCGGGACCGCTGAGGTCGTCCATTAGCGGGAGATACATAAACGTCTTGACGTTATAGCGTTAAAGCAATATATTGGAGCCATGAAAACTTCACAGAAAAGAGCCACCATTTACTTCGATCCGGACATTCACCGCGCACTGCGGGTCAAGGCTGCAGAGACGGATCAGTCTATTTCCGCCCTGGTAAATGAAGCTGTAAAGCGAAGATTCGCCGAGGATGTTGAGGATCTCGCTGCCTTCGATGAGCGCCAACACGAATCCAACTTTTCTTTCGAAGACGTCCTGAAAGATCTGAAAAGGCGTGGCAAAATATAGGATTCTGATCAAGCCTTCGGCGATCAAAGAAATCGAAGCGATCTCACCAAAAAAGGATCGCCAACGACTTGTCGGCCGCATCAGCAAGCTCGCCGACAATGGCCGACCGCCGGGGTGCGAGAAGCTGTCGGGCCAAGACAAGTACCGTATTCGGCAGGGACGTTACGGAATTGTGTACTCGATCGAGGATCAGAATCTTGTGATCTACGTTGTTAAAGTTGGTCACCGAAAAGATGTGTACCGATGAGCCGCACAACGAAGCAGTTGCGCCCTGCAAACCACTCGCTACAGCCTGATCCGGTGGACCGCTGAGTTCGCCGTCATGTATGCAACAGACACTCTATCAGGAGGTAAGGTAATGCAGATATGGGTCGACGCCGATGCGTGCCCCAGAGTGATAAAAGACATTCTATTTCGTGCAGCTGAAAGACTACATGTATCCTTAATTTTAGTCGCGAACCGGCCCCTGCAGATCCCTCCGTCGCCTTATATCAAGGCGATTCAAGTAGATGGTGGCCTCAATGTGGCCGATAACCAAATAGTACAGAAATTACAACACGGTGACCTGGTCATTACCGCTGATATACCTCTCGCCGCCGAGGTTATAGAGAAAGGTGGCCATGCGCTTGACCCCAGGGGAGAGTTCTATACAAAAGGCAATATTGGCGAACGCCTTGCTATGCGTAATTTCATGGATGAGTTACGCAGTGGTGGCGTGGACACAGGTGGCCCATCGTCGTTCAGTCAGAGCGATCGTCAGGCTTTTGCTAATCAATTAGATCAATTTTTAGCTAAACACACCATTACTTGAAAGGTTTTCTATCCGGCCAGCGCAGTCTAACATTATGAATACAGATGCTTCCGAAAAGATGAGAGTGGTAGAGATTGAGGAAGAGCCCATTGAGCTTTATAAAATTCTCAAGTTCGAGAACATGGTTCAAAGCGGGGGGGAGGCGAAATTCGTTATTGCCGAAGGGCTCGTCCGTGTAAGTGGTGAAGTTGAAACCAGAAAAAGTAGAAAAATCATTGCGGGGGATATTATTGAATTTAGGGAAGAGAAAATTCAAATTGTTACCAAATAGAGAACCTTGCTTGACAGCATGGTAGGAGACTTAGACTAAATTGATAGATGTAGACCGCTGTCTAGAACGAATCGGGAACCCACCCTCAAAACCGTTCGAAACCTGCAGATGGCTTTTTTGCAAACGGTTCCATTCGAGAACCTAGACATCCATCTCGGTCGAAAGATCGAGCTTTCCTCAGAAAGTATTTACGAGAAAATCGTCTCGAGGAAAAGGGGTGGGTTTTGTTATGAATGCAACATACTGTTCTTCGACCTTCTCGAGGCGCTTGACTACCAGGTGGAGTATCTCTCGGCACGAATGGTGAAAGGTACTACGATAGGCCCGGAATACGACCACATGGTGCTCCTGGTCACCCTTGAAGAGGACTACCTGGTCGATGTCGGAAACGGTCAGTCCTGCAGAGAGCCGCTTCGCATTGACGGGACGAACAACTCAACCTCAGAGGGTTATACGTACGCCATAGGTGCCCACGGCAAAGACCACGCCTTGTACTACCAACAGTCGAATACAGAGCTGGCGCCTCGGTTTCTGTTCACTCTAAAACCTAGAAAACGGGCGGACTTTTCAGGCATGTGTCACTATCACCAGACATCACCGGATTCTGTTTTCACCAAGCGTCGCCTAGTAACCATTGCTACGGCTGAAGGCCGCATTACTTTAACCGATATGCTGCTAAGCATCACCAAAGATGGGGAGCAACAAGAAAGGGTTTTAGGCTCAGAAACTGAATACTCTGAAACTCTCAAGCAATATTTTGGAATCGAAATCGACAATTAAAAAGAAATCCCCCCAACCCCCCTTTACAAAAGGGGGGCTTTCAATGGGATCTCTCACAGGCAAACAACTATCTTCCCCCTTTCCTAAAGGGGGACCGAGGGGTATTTTGCTGCACGGTCGTTAGACGCCCAAAATATTAGTCTAGAGCGCCAGAGAATAAGGAGCAGTCATGCCTTATGTAAATATCAAAGTGACCGAGGAAGGCGTCACAGCAGGCCAAAAAAATGAACTTATCAAAGGAGTGACCGACCTTCTCGCTAGAGTTCTGGGAAAGAATCCAGCAACTACAGTCGTGGTCATAGATGAGGTTCATACGGACAACTGGGGTATCGGTGGTGAAACTGTTACGGTGAGACGCCGACGTGGTCAATGAGAGCTTTTCTGCCTTGGCGTTGCACTGGAACGGAAGTATGAACCTATCGAACCAATAGCTGCAGCCCTACCCCTTCGACCAAGCTCAGGGCCGCTGCATTTAATTGTGCGTCATTTGTAAATTTTTTGGCTTTGAGAAAGATTATGGGTAAATCTTTAAGGCACCGTATCCTTATCGAACTTTTCGTTCTCGGTGTGCTCACCATCGTCTTTCTCGCTCTCTTCCCGAAACGGCCTATCTACATTGATGTTCTCCTTGCTCTGTTCGCGCTCTGCCTCATTCTATCGAACGCTGGATTCACCAAGAACTCAGTCTGGGTTCAGTTTCCACCGGAAAAGGATCTACAGAATCGAGTAAGACGGTCCTACCTACTGGCCTCTGCCGTCACTCTTCCCGTGATTCTTGTCTTTGCGGCAATCGGACTTGCGCTCGGTTATAAGGAATCCGGCTGGGTTGGAGCCTGGGCTCGATTGTTAAACTACCATCTCCCTCTAGCCTTCGCCCTCTACCTCCCGTGGGCTCTCCTGCAGCAATTCCTCTTCCAGTTCTATCTTCTCGGACGTCTTCTTACGCTTTTCCCGACGCCGGTCTCAGTAGTTGCTACGGGGATGGCTTATTCTTTGGTCCATCTCCCTGACATCGGCATCACACTTGCAGCCGCTGCTGCAGGAATCTTCTGGACCTTTCTCTACCGGCGCGATAGAGTTCTGCTCCCTCTGGGTCTCTCGCATGCCCTTCTCGGTTCCACATTTTACTACTGGGTCTATGGCCATGATCTTTTCTTAACCTGGAAGGAGGTGCTGCAGTGATTTCTCTTCTGGTTTATAAATTTATTCGTCCGATACTATCCAGGCTGGGTACAGAGATAAAAAAGGAGTTAAAATGAGGAGCAATGTTGACGAATTAAAAAGAGCATTAGAGCTTGACAGAGATGGTGACTGGGATAGTGCTCATACAATTGTACAGGGTATTGACTCGCCAGATTCTTATTGGATTCATGCATACCTGCACCGAAAGGAGAAGGCTTTAGGAAACTCAAATTACTGGTACAGGAGAGCAAAAAAGACAATGCCAGAATATGATTTAGATCAGGAGTGGAATGAGCTGTATGAATATATGACCTCACAGCAAAGAATGCGGGACAAGGTCTCAGGTACCAGATTTCAGGTGTCGGGTGTTAGGTGTCAGGTGTCAGGAAAAAAAACATAAAATCTGAAACCTGAATACTGAAACCTTAGTCTTTGTGATTTATTTGGAATTTGTGATTTGCTATTTGAATTTTTAGTCACTCTAGCACTCCGACACTGCCCCTCGCAACTCAGTTGCAGCTTTAGCAGTTGAAAAAGATGAGAGACGCAATAACATATATCAGAGCAGTTGGATCAGCCGACATCCCGGTATTGTCCGGTCTCATTCGGGTTTCTTTTCGCGATGTGGCTGACAGGTTTGCCCTAACTCTCGAGAACTGCCCGAAACATCCATCGAACTGCACTGATGAGTGGATCGAACACGATTTTGCCAGAGGAGTAGTTTATTACATCTTGGAGAGCGATGGCACACCAGTGGGATGTGTCGCTCTTGAAAAAGCCAACCCAGAGCTATGCTATCTTGAACGGCTTGGGGTTGTACCACAAAGTAGGCGGAAAGGTTTTGGCAAAGCGCTCGTCGATCATGTTTTGTATGAGGCAAGAGCTTTGGGAGCCAAGCAAATAGGTATAGGCATTATCTCTGATGATACTGAACTGAAGCTGTGGTATCAAAGGATCGGTTTCGTTGAAAAAGAGACAAAGGAATTTGACCATTTGCCATTCCTTGTCACCTTCATGTCATACAAGCTATGACTGCAAACTTCAGAGCCAAAGGGATTTTAGATTGAAGAATGCAGATTTTAGATTGAAGAGCTTAGTACCTCGCCGCAAGCAATGCATGCAGCCTCAATCTGCAATCTACAATCATAAATCGAGAAACCCTTTGCTTTGATTATCTTTTGGAGTCCCAAATGGCAGTTTTGGTGGACGCCAAGCGATTGAGGCCGATTCAGGATCTGCATAAATGGTCTCCCGATTGTATGGTGGCAGTCGACGACAGTTTCGTGTTGAAAGACGAATTTCTCCTTATCACCGATCCAATTCATCTCGGTCAGACAATGAATGCGAGCACCGACCCATCGGCGAGTTATGTGCAAACGCGTGGTCTGACGGTGACACATTATGGTGGCAAGGCTTCATGCCCGGTGTTGTGGCGCAATCCGTACCTCTTGCTTCCACTTTCACAGTCTTTGAAAGAAAAGCTCTTGTTGCCTGGCGACACAAAAACGCTGGCTGAAAAGATTTCCTGCCACTCTGGGGCACTTCTTTTTCTGCCGTTGGCGGTTGACATTCCACAGTCTTTGCGTGGCCAGGTACATAAGGTTTGCACGGACCAGAATGGGGCAAAGATAAGGCTCGCAGCCGGAACGTATCGAGTATTTTACGAGCAACTCGAACCTCCCCAGGGCTCCCAAGAGGAACTCTACCGAAACGTAGTTGCTCAGAAGCAGTAAGACTGCTTTCCAACATTTCATTCCAGCTGGCCTGGAGAACCGCTCGCCCGCGCTGGTCTCGCCCCAACCTCATGGTGGAACCATTGTGTACAATATGAAAAAACGACATGTATGGCTCACGCTATGGATCTGCGCTTTGGTGCTCCTTGCGGCGTGCTCTGGCACCTCAGCACAGCAACATCAGACGATTGAGCGTGTTCAGCGGCATGGTGCAGTCGCCCCCCAGACATACGTCTATGCATGTAGTGACAACTACAGCTTTGTAGCAAGAATAGAGGGAGAAAAAGCCTGGCTGTTTTTGCCGAAGAAGACTCTGCGTCTTCCCCATGTTCCAGCGGCTTCTGGAGCAAAGTACACCGACGGGCAGATAACGTTTTGGAGCAAGGGAGATGAAGCATTGATCGAGGATGGTCAAGAAACGCACCGCAAATGCAAGAACAACCGGGCAAAGGCTATCTGGGAACATGCCAAGTTGGGAGGTGTTGATTTCAGGGCCGTTGGCAACGAGCCGGGTTGGTATTTGGAGTTAAGAAAAGGCGACAGTGTCGTATTCGTAGTCGACTACGGCCAGAGACGATTTGAGTTTACCACACCTGCGCCCATGATCGACCAACAGGCGCGAGTAACAACCTATCGGGTTCGAGCCAATGAACATGAGTTGGTAATTGTGATTATAGGACAACACTGCCGTGATTCTATGAGTGGTGAACCGTTTGAAACCAGTGTCACCGTGGTACTTGACGACAGAGAATATCAGGGATGTGGCCGCCCACTTCACTAATGTTGCCCACTCCACAAGTCAATGGAGACGGGACTGTCTTTACGACAGCATAGGCGCGGATGCTGAGTTTGACCACTAGCTTGCGAGGAGGGATAGTGCTTGCTGCTATGGTTTCGAGAATCATCCCCTTTATATTCCCTTCCCTGCTGTTGGGAGCTCACTTCTTTAGAGGTTTCAAGAATATGTTTAGAGACTGAAACAGAGGAAATGCTTCGCTACAGAACATCACACAATGGTCCAATTTCTGGATTCATTAAATACTGGATAGATCGTGTTTGGATGCGGGTATTTGGATGGGATGTTGTGGATCAGGTTCCGCCTGGCGGCAAATTTGTCCTTGTGGGTGAACCACATACCAACAACTTGGATTTTCCTTTCACGCTTGCCGCAGTATTCATATTTCGTTTGAGGATTTCTTGGCTGGGAAAAGATACGCTTTTCAAAAAGCCTTTTGGAGGAGTCATGAGATGGTGAGGGGGAATCCCTACTAAGCGGGAAAGCGAGCACGGTGTGGTCGATCAGATTGCTGATCAATTCAGAGAGTCTAAGAAGCTTGTCGTTGCCATAGGTCCTTCGGGAACAAGAAAAAAAGAGACTATTGGAAATCTGGCTTTTATTGGATTGCCTATACTGCCCAAATGCCCATACTATGTGGGTATTCAGATTACGGTCGTAAAAAGGCATGTCTTGGTCTCTCTTTTGTACCTACAGGAGATATGAAAAAGGATATGAACCTCATTCGCGAGTTCAACCAAGGTATCCAAGGGAAACACGCTGAGTTGACAACGAGAATCAGGTTAGTTGATGAAAAAGCTTAGTCCGCGACGGAGCATGATTAAACTACAGACAGTTGAAAAAGCAGATCACGTGGCTCAAGTAAAAGCCCTGTTCCAGGAGTATGCTGAGACGCGAAAAAATGATCCTGCACTTGAGAATTTTCATGAGGAAATAGACAGTCTTCCCGCGAAATATGCAGTTCCAGACGGAAACCTCATCCTTGCTTATAGTGATGGGAACCTGGCCGGATGTGTCGCGGTGCATAAATTGGCTGACGGTATTTGTGAGATGAAGCGACTCTACGTCTCCCCGAGGTTTAGGGGACGAGGGATCGGCAGATATCTCGTTGAGGCAATTCTGAAGCAAGCAGCAATGATGGGATATTCTCACCTTCGCTTGGATTCCATTCCCAGCATGAGAGAAGCCCAAGAGCTCTACCAGTCTATCGGGTTCTATGAAATACCTGCCTATCGGCACAACCCAAATGAAGGCACGAAGTATTACGAAATCGATTTGAATAACAAGTCAATGAACCTGACATGATGAGTCGATGATCAAGATCCGCAAAGAACAACCACAAGACATTCCGACAATCCATGAGGTGAATAAGCGGGCTTTCGGGCAAGGTCTAGAGGCTGATCTCGTGGACACCTTGCGGCGGAACTGCAATGATCTACTGTCATTGGTTGCGGTGGTGGGCAATGAGGTAGTTGGCCACATCCTTTTCAGTTCTGTCACGGTTGAGGGCGAAGAGACAGCGGTGGAGGGGATGGGGTTGGCACCCATGGCCGTGCTACCCGAGTACCAACGACAGGGGATTGGCTCAGCGCTGGTGATGACAGGAATTGCCAGATTGGCGAGCAGCGCTTGTTCCTTTGTGACCGTCCTGGGACACACTGATTACTACCCACGATTTGGCTTTGAACCGGCGAGTCGCTATGGAGTTAGAAGCCAATGGGACGTGCCAAATGAAAGTTTCATGCTATTGGTGCTCAACGAGTCAGTGATGTCGGAGATTTCTGGAGTGGCAAGGTATAGACCAGAATTCGCTGAGGCAATGTAGGATGCTGAACAAGCCTCGACAGCCGAGTTCTAACGGCTACCGGAAGGAAAGCTGGCGAGAAAGATATCTATTATGAATGCAGACGAGATGTCAAATGGGTTTGATGTTGTGGCAGAAGTCTTGTTGAGGTGCTTTCTCTTTGCACTTGCTCTTTTGATAGTTTGGCTTGTGAGCTATGTGGTTAGAGGTGATTGGATATACAGTATTCATTCGAAGTGGTTCAACTTGAGCAAACACGAGTTCGTCCTGATGAACTACTACGGCATGGCTCCTCTCAAATTGTGCGCTATTGTTTTCTTTCTCCTTCCTTATGGTTCGATCAAGCTCATGTTGCGAAAGAAAAAACATATTATTTAACAACTCACTTGCATAAAGCCCGGAGGTCTCAAAAAAACAAAATGCAGATCAAATTTTTTACCGTTGGCGGTACGATAGACAAAATATATTTCGATAAAAAAAGCAAATATCATGTTGGCGAGCCAGCTGTAGATCAGGTACTAAAAGAGGCAAACATCAATTTTGCATATCAAATTGAATCCATACTAAGAAAAGATAGCCTCGACATGACCGATGATGACCGCCAACTCATCTTCGACAAGATAGAGGCTGATGACCATAGATATGTAATAGTAACGCACGGAACCGATACTATAATTGCAACGGCAAAAAAGATTATCAGTATCAAGAATAAAGTTATTGTGCTTACCGGGGCAATCGAACCTGCAAGATCTAAATCAAGCGATGCCCCGTTTAATATTGGTTCCGCAGTTGCTGCTGTTCAATTGTTGCCGGCTGGTGTTTACATAGTTATTAATGGACGCGTTTTTGATCCGAACAGAGTTAAAAAAAACGTGGAACTGAATAGGTTTGAAGAGGTTGGGCATGAAATACTCTGAGGCCAAACACGGACGGATCTTCGTACTACGTCTTGAGGATGATGACATCGTCCATGACGAAATTGAACGCTTTGCCCGCGAAAAATCCATTGTTGCCGCTGGTTTAATCATAGTCGGTGGAGCTGATCAAAAAAGTAAATTTGTCGTTGGCCCTGAAAAAGGCCGGTCAACCCCTATTCTTCCCATGGAGCATGTGTTGGACGAGGTGCACGAGATAGCAGGGGTTGGAACGATTTTTCCGGACGATGAAGGAAATCCCGTGCTTCATATGCACATGGCATGCGGCAGGAAATCATCGACCATAACCGGGTGTATCCGTGAGGGTGTCAGGGTGTGGCATGTCATGGAAGTGATCCTCTTCGAACTGGCTGACACAACTGGGATACGCACTCATGACTCCGAAACGGGATTGAAACTACTGCAACCGTAAGTAGCGAGGATACTTCACCAATTGCTGTCTCCTTGAAAATCTACCCATAAGTGACTATGTTTTCAAATAATAGAGACAGTGATCATTTTAGCTGCCGGAGGATTTCATGAAATGGTTCGATGATGACATCGAAAAAGAATTTGAGCGTATGCGTCAGCGCATGGAAAAGATGGTTGGATCTTTGACGCGTCCTGGGGCGGCCGCCCTTTGTGGTGAAACTGGTTGGCGGCCTTCCCTGGACCTCTATGAGACAGACGACGAGCTCACCGTATTGGTGGACGTGTCTGGTATCCAGCCGCAAGATGTGGAAGTGGTGGTAGAGAGTGAGGTTGTAAGGATCTCTGGTAACAGATGCAGGCCGTTGGATGATAATGTCAGTCGCGTCCATCACATGGAAATAGACTTCGGCCCCTTCAATCAAGCTATTCGCCTCCCAGTTCCCGTGGATCCAGATGGCGCCAACTCAACCTATCGTGATGGTTTCTTAGTCATTCACCTACCCAAGAAATCTAGGATTTCGGCATCCGTATCTATCAAAGCAGATTAATAGTTTGGCTATCAGCTGTCCTCCGTCAGCTATGCGCTTTATGATGCGAACGATCCTTGAACCTGACCTAGTAGTTAGGTGAGTCAAACTGAGAGAAGTTGGCTACATGGTCTCATACACTGAGCGCTGATAGCTCATAACCAAATGCTTAAAAAAGGAGTTTTGTGCATGGCCGAAGAAGCTGTCAACTTGACAAATGCTGAAGAAGAGCAAGAAATCCCCGGACAATTGCCCGTGCTGCCTCTGCACCAGGGAGTGCTCTTCCCAAAAATCACCGTTCCACTTCTGGTGAGCCGTCCTGATCACATCAAGCTGATAGATGAGGCCCTGGTTAAGGATAGAGCACTTGTGGCGGTGGCCCAAAGGGACAACACCGTGGAGAAACCTGCCCTTGTGGATTTATACCGGGTAGGAGTGGCAGCATTTATCTTGAAGATGATGAGATCTCCCGAGGGCCATTACCACATACTGGTTCGCACCTCTAAAAAGGTTCGGCTGGTGGAGACAGTTCAGGAAGAACCTTACCTGGTGGCCAAGGTGGAAATTATCGAAGAAGCCGTCCAGATGGACAATCAGATCGAGGCCATGGTCTTAAACATCCGCAATCTCTTTCAGAGAGTTGTGGAACTGGCAAACATGCCGACCGAACTAGCCATTGTAGCTACCAATGTGGAGGGGCCCCATCCTCTCATCTCCTTGGTGGCTTCAAATTTGGATCTGACATTGGCGCAGGCTCAAGAAATTCTCGAGACCCTGGAAACTCAGATGGTGTTGGAGCGGTTGACTGTCCATCTGAACCAGAGACTCGAGACTCTGGAACTCAGCCAGGAAATCCAGAAAAAGATTAAGGATGGCATGGACAAGACCCAGAGGGACTACATGCTCCGCGAACAGCTCAAGGCTATTCAGCAAGAGCTTGGCGAGGGTGACGAACGAACCGTCGAGATCGATGAACTGAAAAAGAAGCTGGAAGAAACACCCATGCCTGATGAGGTGCGAGATGTGGCCGGGAAGGAACTTGATCGGTTGAGCAAAATGCCGCCTGCAGCTGCCGAATATACTGTATCGCGCACGTACCTGGATTGGTTACTGGAGCTTCCCTGGGAAGTCGCCACCGAGGACAACTTGGACATTGCTGCTGCCCAAGAGACGTTGGATGCTGACCACTATGATCTAGAAAAAGTCAAAAAGCGCGTCATCGAATACCTGGCGGTGAGAAAGCTCAAACAGAATATGAAGGGCCCTATTCTCTGTTTTGTGGGTCCTCCAGGTGTTGGCAAGACCTCTTTAGGACAATCCATCGCCCGCACTCTCGGGCGCAAGTTTATTCGCATTTCTTTAGGCGGGGTGCGGGATGAGGCCGAAATTCGGGGCCACAGGCGGACCTATGTGGGCGCCCTGCCCGGGCGTATTGTTCAAGGCCTTCGCAAGGCTGGAGCCAACAACCCAGTATTCATGCTCGACGAAATCGACAAAGTGGGCACAGACTTTCGCGGCGATCCCTCCTCAGCACTTTTGGAAGTGCTTGACCCTGAACAAAATCATACTTTTTCTGACCATTATCTTGAAGTGCCCATCGATCTTTCTCGGGTGATGTTCATCACCACCGCCAATATATTGGACACCATCCCCCCTGCCCTGCGCGACCGCATGGAAGTGATTGAACTGCCAGGCTACATCGAGGAAG
>WOR8_10003494_pt1 | contig 15360 bp, 11 predicted proteins | sample DeeMarSeWOR38_10_FD_19890 | JGI IMG/M metagenome (IMG submission 19890) | reverse complement strand
TTTTTAAAAAATGTGCCGGGAGAGCTTGGACGGCTGGCATCGCTTTTGGGAGAAGCCGGGATAAATATTGATGCCTTGACGATCCAGGACGCCTCATCTTACGTCCAGGAGCTGTTTAAGGCCAGAGGTAAATCATTGAAGCGGATAGCGTCGGCTGCCAGCTATAATTCCATGCGTAAGGATTCGGCTGAGTTCGCTTTGATTCGGGCGATTGTGAATGATACAGACAAAGCGGTAGATTTGCTTTCCAAAAATGACTATATCTTCGACATTATGCCTGTGATCGCCTTACAGCTTGAAAATAAACCCGGAGAGTTGGCCAAAATCGCCTCCAAATTCGGCGAGGAAGGCATCAATATTAACTACGTTTACGGTTCCGCGTCGTCTTCTGACAAGACATACTTATTTGTTTTCTGCCCGGAGGATATTGAACAGGCAGCTAAGATATTTAAAGGTTGACCGATTGTATCATCAAAGGCTCAAATGACGCATCGGCGATATCCTATTTCAGCGGTATATGACTATCTTTTAAATACAGATAAAAACGCATTTTTTGCTGCTGAAAGTGCGTTTTGATCCTTAATAATTTCTTTTAACTCCCCTGGATCCAAATGAACTGCACCGCAGTTTTCATTGACACATATGTCGATTTTGACATTGCCCTCGTCGATTTCAGCTAAACTCTTTGTGCCGCATCGAAAACAATGATACTTATGTTCTTCGCAATATTTATTGGTTGCCTCCTGTGTTACTTTTTCCCTGAGTTTTCTGAGTAATTCCTGGTCTCGTTCCGTAAAAAATGCTGCTTCAGATCCTTTTTTGGGATGAATCTTAACAGAAACTGGTCGTTCAGCCATAACGTTCTCCTTTTTATTCGAAAAAAAGTTCAAAATGAATCGTCATCTGCCAATATAAAAACTCATTGAAAAACCGTCAACTTCTTTAGCATGCCCTCTCGTATTGTCAATAAAATTTATTACGGCTTACGCTTGTCCTTGAAAATGTGATTGGATATAACCACCCGTTGAATTTCCGATGTGCCCTCGTAAATTGTAAACACCCGGGCATCCCGGTAATAGCGCTCGACCGGGTATTCCTTGGTAAAACCGTATCCGCCGTGCAATTGGATGGCTTTGGCCGTAACGCGATTGACCATCTCCGAAGCGTACAGCTTGGCCATTGAGGCCTGAAGTGTGTAATTCTCACCGTTGTCTTTCATTTCAGCAGCTGAAAACGTCATAAGGCGGGCCGCTTCGATTTCCGTGGCCATATCGGCAATTATCCAGCGCAGTCCTTGGAACTTACTGATTGTCTGCCCAAATTGCTCCCTCTCCTGGGCGTATCGAACCGCGGCATCAAATGCGGCCTGAGCAACGCCCACAGATTGGGCCGCGATACCGATGCGGCCGCCATCCAATGCCGTCATGGCAATGAGGAACCCGTCGCCCTCGTTTCCCAACAATCCACCCGCCGGTATCCGGCAATCCTCGAAAATAAGATCAGCGGTATCCGACGCACGCAGGCCCATCTTATCCTCCAGCGGGCCTACCGTCATTCCCGGTGTATCTCGGTCGACAAGAAATGCACTGATTCCTTTGTGGCGGAGCTCCTCGTTTGTTTTAGCCGTAACTATGATCAGGCCGGCATTTTTAGCAGTGGTTGTGAACCTTTTCCTGCCGTTGATCACGTAACTGTCACCGTCAAAAACAGCTTTGGTTGTCTGACGGGCTGGATCGGATCCGGCATTGGGCTCGGTCAGTGCAAACGCACCGAGGGTTTTACCGGTTGCGAGCTGATTGAGATACTGTTGTTTTTGTTTTTCGGTGCCGTGTCGCAAAATACTCTCGCAGACGATAGAATTATGCACCGACATGATTACTGCTGTCGAAGCACAGGCATAGGCAACCTCGGAAAGGGCCAGTACATAGCTGATGGTATCGGCACCCGAACCGCCATACTCGGGCGGAACCATCATGCCCATGAGCCCCAGCTCTCCCAATTTTTCTAAATTGTCGGCAGGAAATTCTTTGGTTTTATCACGCTCCATGGCTTTTGGCGCGAATTCAGATCTTGACAGATCGCGCACCATGGACCGAATCATGAGTTGTTCTTCGGTAAGCTTGAAAGACATGGCATAACCTCCGGTTGCACCGGGAATCCGAAGCAAGGCGTTTGAAATTCGAAATGGTTCGACCGGCCTACCACCCTGAGCCAACCTGTCGAGAGCCTCCCTTCGAGGGCCTCAGGGTCAAATGACAGGGTCGAACGCGTCGCAGGGCAATATCAAAATCCGGAATTCGAATTTATCCTGATATTATCCGTTTATCGGATCTGATGCCCCACTATAGAAGGCGTTACGGTGAGTAAATAACCACTAAAAGCTCAGCCTGTTCATCGCTGATGCTCTTTAGCTTGTGTCGAATTCCTGAATTGAAGTGCAACGAATCTCCGTTTTCCAGGGTATTCACATGCTCTCCGACCGTAACTTCGATTTTGCCTTTTAGGACATAGACAAATTCCTCTCCCTCGTGATGGTAATCGACGCCCCTGTGATCCTGTTGGGCCTCAATTGTCACGCGGAAGGCTTTCAAATGTTTGTTCTCGGCACCGGGAGTGAGGGTCGTATAGGCATAGTTATCCGTGCGTTTGGTATGGGCCTTTATCCGGCTTTGTAACTTGGACTCCGGTTCGCGAAGCAGAGAACCGGAATCGATTTCCAGGGCCCTAGCTATTTGCAAAAGAGCTCCCACGGGTGGTATGGCTTTACCGGTCTCTATTTCTTTGAGGTAGTCAATTGAAAACCCGGTTTCATTTGCGACGCGGTCCAGCGTATACTTTTTTTCCGTTCGGGCCTTTTTGATCTTCTTTCCTACCGGTACCCGTGCTGTTTTCTTTCGTGGCATAACTCCTCCTGATAAAGAAATACCTAAAACCTAAAATGTCCGAAATGGGCAATTAAGGCATTTTGCTATTTTACGTGTATTCATAAAACCCTCTTCCCGTCTTGCGACCCAGCCAACCGGTTTCGACATATTTGCGCAGCAACGGGCAGGGGCGATATTTGGAATCTTTAAATCCATCGTGAAGTGTTTCCATGATGGCCAGGCAGGTATCCAAACCAATCAGATCCGCCAGGGTCAGCGGGCCCATGGGGTGATTCATGCCGAGCTTCATCACCGTATCGATATCTTCCCTCGTTCCCACCCCATGATACAGACAATAAACAGCCTCGTTAATCATCGGCATTAAAATCCGATTAGCGATAAAACCCGGAAAATCATTGGCCTTTGCCGGTGTTTTACCAAATTTTTCCGCCAGATCCCAGGTGGTGTCAAAGGTTTCTTTGGATGTCGCGATACCCGGAATCACCTCAACCAGTCTCATCACCGGCACCGGGTTCATAAAATGCATACCGATTACTTTTTCCGGTCGCCGGGTCTGGGCTGCAATCCGACCGATTGGAATGGAAGACGTGTTTGTTGCCAGAATAATCTGGGATTTACAAATTTCATCAAGATCCCTAAAAATTTTAAATTTTATCTCTTCATTCTCCGTCGCGGCTTCTACCACAAAATCGACCGCAGACATATCCTGCAAATTTACACTTGGCTTGATCATTCCCAATACCGTATCTTTTTCAGCATCGGTCATTTTGCCTTTTTCAACATTGCGCGCTAGAATTTTGGTGATGGTCGCCACGCCGCGCTCGACAAATTCTGTATTGATGTCGTTCATAATCACGTCAAGTCCGCTCATGGCGGCAACCTGCGCAATTCCGTTTCCCATTTGACCTGAACCGATAACTCCCAATGTTTTGATACTCATCTCATTTCCTCCTGATTTAAAGTTAATGAAATCCTTTGCACCTCAAATGAGCGTAAATAAAATAAAGCGGTTAAATAACTTTCTGATAGGAATTCTGTAAATTGAATATAACGTATCTTCAAGTTTGCGATAGACCAAAAACAACGGGCGACCGGAAATGGCTTACATGTTTCGACGATACCGTCCCCCCACATCGTACAACGCCTGAGAGATCTGTCCCAGACTGCAGGTTCGGACGGTGTCCATTAACTCGGCAAACATATTTCCACCGCTCAAGGCAACATGCTGCAGACGCTGCAGTGCCGCAGGTGCGTCCTTTTCATGACGTCTTTTGAAGTCGGCCAATCGGCTGAGCTGTGATTGCTTTTCTTCTTCCGTGGCTCGGGCCAACTCAACACCTTCGCTCAGCAGCTCGCCATGGGCATCCGGATCGCGAAAGGTGTTCACGCCGATTATCGGGAGCGCGCCGGTATGCTTCAGGGACTCGTAGTACATGGATTCTTCCTGAATCTTGCTGCGCTGGTAGCCGGTTTCCATAGCACCGAGCACGCCGCCGCGTTCGGTTATGCGGTCAAACTCCATCAGCACGGCTTCTTCAACGAGATCGGTCAATTCTTCAAAAATAAAGCTTCCCTGATTCATATTTTCATTTTTGGTCAGACCCCATTCGCGATTAATGATTAACTGGATCGCCAGCGCACGTCTGACTGACTCTGTGCTGGGGGTCGTGATGGCCTCATCAAAGGCGTTGGTGTGCAGGCTGTTGCAATTATCATATATAGCGCATAGTGCCTGCAGCGTGGTACGGACATCATTGAATTGGATATCCTGGCTGTGAAGTGATCGCCCCGATGTTTGAATATGATATTTAAGCATTTGGGACCGGACGGACCCACCATATTTATATTTCATGGCAATGGACCAAATACGCCGCGCTACCCGTCCGATAACATTGTATTCGGGATCAAGGCCGTTTGAGAAAAAGAAGGATAAATTCGGGCCGAAGCTGTCGATAGGCATCCCGCGCGATAGATAATACTCCACGTAGGTAAACCCGTTGGCAAGGGTGAATGCCAATTGCGTGATGGGGTTGGCTCCGGCTTCGGCGATATGGTAGCCGGAGATGGAGACCGAATAAAAGTTGCGGACCTTTTTATCTATGAAGTATTGCTGGATATCGCCCATCATCTTTAGAGCGAAATCTATCGAAAAAATACAGGTGTTTTGTCCCTGATCTTCCTTGAGAATATCGGCCTGAACCGTGCCGCGCACATTGGACAGGACAGCGGATCGAATTCCCTCATTCTCTTCCTGAGTCGGCTCTTTGCCGGTATCCGCCTTGAATCTGTCAACTTGTTGATCGATGGCTGCGTTTAGAAACATGGCCAATATTATCGGTGCCGGCCCGTTAATGGTCATGGACACGGAAGTATTTGGAGCGCAGAGTTCAAAGCCGTCATAAAGCACCTTCATGTCATCCAGCGTGCAGATACTAACCCCGGAGGTACCGACTTTGCCGTATATGTCCGGCCGAATATCAGGATCGTATCCATAAAGCGTTACTGAATCGAAGGCGGTTGAAAGACGTTTGGCCTCATAATCGGCTGACAGCAGCTTAAATCTGAGGTTAGTGCGGGCCGGATCGCCTTCTCCGGCGAACATGCGCGTGGGATCCTCATCCACGCGTTTTAAGGGGAATACCCCGGCGGTAAATGGAAAACGCCCGGGTACATTTTCCTGCCGCATCCAGCGATAGATCTCTCCGGGATCTTCGAATCTGGGCAATGCTATTTTGGGGATACGGGAATGCGCCAAAGATTCAGAATAGAGCGGAACGCGGATTTCTCTGTCACGGACATGATAGACCAGTTCATCCTTGGTGTAAGTTTTCTTTAATTCCTGCCATTCATCAAGTACGCGATGCGTGTCCTGATCCAACGCGGCTTTTGCATGTTGTACTTCCTCCCTTAGTTTAGAAAGCACCTCTGATGAACCTTCACCCTGGAATTTCCCGTCGATGCAACCGGCAGCTTCTTTGAGGTGCCAGAAATTCCTGAGCGCCTCAGATTGTTTCTTGGTAGTTTGATGAAAGTCCCGGATCGCGTCGGCAATTTCACTCAAATATCGAATACGTTCCGGTGGAATGATAATCGTTTTGGACGATGAGGTTTTTGTTGCCGGCTTGGGCAATTGCAGGTTGAAATTGATTCCGGTTTTCTCACGAATTGTCTCGAAAAGAGCGTGATACAGGGAAGTAACGCCGTCATCGTTAAATTTTGATGCGATGGTACCAAAGACAGGCATCGCCGCCGCATCCGTATTAAACGCTTTTCGATTACGTTGGACCTGCTTGCGAACATCCCTTACGGCATCTTCACCACCGCGTTTTTCATATTTGTTGACCACGACCAGGTCGGCAAAATCGAGCATGTCGATCTTTTCCAGCTGGGAGGCAGCACCGAATTCACTGGTCATCACATACATGGATACATCCACCAGATCGGTGATGCTTGAGTCTCCCTGTCCAATTCCGGCGGTTTCGGCTATGATCAGATCAAAACCGGCTGCTTTGACGGCATCGATTGCCTCCTTGAGAACAGCGGGGATTTCGGTTTGAGATTGCCGGGTTGCCAAAGAACGTAAGTACACCCGTGGATTCCCAATGGCGTTCATACGGATTCGATCACCCAGAAGCGCACCCCCGGTTTTTCGGCGAGAGGGATCACAACTGATAATCGCCACATGTACATCCTTGAGATCATGTAGGATGCGCAGGATGAGTTCGTCGGTCAGTGACGACTTGCCGGCTCCACCGGTGCCGGTAATTCCTATCACCGGTGTTTTTCTGTCGCCCGTTTTTTTGGCCAGCTCAGCGCTGAGTGCGGCTAGATTGCCGTTTTCGCGGGCTTTGGCCTGCTCGGCCGCCGTGATCAGATTGGCAACCAGCCGTTTGTTATCCGGTGACAACCCATCAAATTCGATGACACCCTCTTTGACTGTCGAAAAATCCATGTGTTGAACCATATGGTTAATCATTCCCTGAAGACCCATCTTGGCACCGTCCTCCGGGGAATAGATTTTGGTGACGCCGTAAGCCTCCAGTTCGCTGATTTCCTCGGGCACAATCACTCCGCCTCCGCCGCCGAAAACTCTGATATGAGGCGCCTCTCGCTCGTTTAGGAGATCAACCAGATACTTGAAAAATTCGATATGACCACCTTGATAGCTTGAAACGGCCACGCCTTGAACATCCTCTTCAATTGAGGCATCGACAATTTCCTGAACCGAGCGGTTGTGCCCAAGATGAATCACTTCAACCCCTGTATCTTGAAGAATCCGGCGCATGATGTTGATAGCGGCATCATGACCATCGAAAAGAGATGTGGCCGTAACGACCCGGATGTGATGTTCAGGTTTATACACTTCAACTTCAGAGCTCATACTGCCTCCCTGTTGATTGAATATCTATGGAGTTCTATCTGATTTACGTATTGACAGAATATCTTCAATCTTCAATCGACAATCGTCGATCGTCAATTATTTGGTGCACATTTTCAGGATAAACTCGGTCTGATGATCAATGTAATCATCCAAGCTGTAATGCCGGGACAAATACCATCGGCGGAAGGTCCACATATGTCCCAGAACTACGATATTGTGGGCCGCCAATTCAATGTGTTGTTCGTTGAAATTTGAGAATTCCCCGGAGGTCGCAGTACGGGCCAGCACTTCTACAAATAGACCGGTTATGCGAAGCTCGTTCTCGAGAACACGTTTCTGCCATTGGGTTGGCAGTGATTGAGTCTCCTGGTAAATTAACAGAATGAAATCGCTCATCTGATGGCAGACGCTGAAATATTCGCGAATGACTCTTGCCAATGCATCACGGCCTCCAGAAGCCCGGGTCATCGACTGCGCCACGCCACGCTCAACTTCGGCGTGAATGAATTCACACACCATGTAAAGAATATCTTCTTTGGACGCAAAATATTCATATAGTGAGCCGATTGAAATTCCGGCGGCACGGGCGATTTCACGGGTAGTGGTCTTGTGGAACCCATTTTTGACAAAAAGCTGAACCGCGGCATCAGCAATTTGACGTCGTCTCCGTTCGACTAGCTCGGGATCTTTGACCTGAGTGGGGATGTCTCGCGTTCTATTTTGTTCCTGCATCATAAATTATGAACGGCTGATCGCTTTGAAATTCTAAGGTTCAAAATTGAGAGCGATCAAGAAATTTAACCTGAACGAGCGCTCACTCAATATTGAATAGCATGGTTTCATTTTTTTTTCAAGGTTTTCAGACAAATAACGATGATTATAATAACTACTTAAAATTATTTATTAATTCAAATTAATCGGGTATTTTTCAAGGGGTATGGAGTCGTAATAAAGGTATTGACAAACGGGCTGAGCTTCAGTAAAAAAAAGTAGTATGACCGAGCGCTCGCTCAACTTCTAGGGAGGTGAGAATGGATACTGTCTTACGGGTAGAAGAAGAAAACGGGGTCGTCACCTTGACCCTTAACCGGCCGGAGGTGATGAATTCACTGAATTTTCCTTTGCTGCGTGCGTTGAGAGAAAAAATTGAGAATTTTAGATTTCGATCGGACATCCGGGTGATTATCATTACCGGAGAGGGAAACAAGGCTTTTTGCTCCGGGGCCGACTTAAAGGAGCGCACCACGCTGAGTCCGGATCAGGTCAAAGAGTATATTTATACCATACGGAATTTGTTCACGTCTATCGAGCAGCTAAATAAGGCGGTTATTGCAGCGGTAAATGGAATCGCCCTCGGCGGGGGAACCGAGCTGGCGCTTGCCAGCGATATCCGTATTGCTTCCACGAATGCCAGCATGGGTCTGACTGAAACACGGTTGGCTATCATTCCCGGTGCGGGGGGCACCCAGCGGTTGCCGAGATTGGTGGGCAGGGGCAAAGCCAAGGAGCTTATCTTTACCGGGCGACGAGTCAGTGCCCAGGAGGCGCTGGACATTGGTCTGGTAAATAAGGTATGTGAGCAAAAAGACCTGCTTAGCGAGTGCAAAGAGATGGCGGCGATGATATGTGAGACGGGTCCAATTGCCATCGAACAGGCGAAATATGCCATTAATTATGGCCTCGAAACGGATATTCATACCGGCCTGGCGATTGAATCGAATGCATACTGGGTATGTATCCCGACAGAAGACCGCTTAGAAGGTTTGGCTGCGTTTAAAGAAAAGAGGAAACCGGTTTTTAAGGGAAAGTAAAGAATGTGCTGAATTGTCCGTTTTTAAGTTCAATTCCCGCAAGGGACAACAGACAGCGGACAACTGACAGGTTAAAACGAGACTGATATAGTGGTTTAAGCAATGTTCAATTAAATAAATAGCGAAAGGAGGCGCACCCCCATCATGACTGAATACGATTATTGGAAAATTTTTCCGCGGATGCCCAAAAAGGTAACTATTGGCGATATCACGGTGCGGGATGGTTTTCAGCACCTCGAAAAATTTATTTCAACACGCGCCAAAATATTCTATGCTGAGGAACTGATCTTTGCAGGCTGCCGCAATATTGAGGTTACCAACCTCGGAAATCCCTATCTGATGCCGCAATTCAGCGATGCCGAAGAGGTACTCGCGCACCTGCGGAGCGACCGTTTCAAAACGCGCTGCGACAAAAAAGGCATAAACTATGATGAAATCTGCATCACCGCCGTGACGATTCGGGAAAAATCAGTAGATCGAGCGATCCAGTTGAAAGAAAAGGGAATCGGCCCCGACCGGTGTTTAATGATGGTTTCCACCGAGGAGGAACACCATTTTGCCAATTCCGGAACCTCACTTCCGGTATATTGGCAGGAGGCCGAACGATGTATAAAAAAATGCTCCGATGCCGGTATCAAAATGTGCGGTACGGTGAGCACAATCTGGGGTAGTCCTATTGCCGGGGCCACCGAACTTAAAGATGCCGTCGAGTTCACCAAACGCTGGCTTGAGATCGGCGCCTCCGACATTGAGCATGCAGATCACGACGGGAGCGCATCCGCTCCGGATGTTTACCGCTATTTTTCGATGATATTGGATGAAATACCGGATACATCGTTACACATCGCCCATTTTCACGAAACCAAGCGGGTTGCCTCGGCCTCGGTTTTGGCAGCGCTTCAGGCGGGTATTAATCATTTCGAGGCCACCTTAGGCGGATTGGGCGGTCAACCGGCCAACTTCCTCGATGACTGCCCGGTGCCGGGAACCGGCGAGTATTATTATGAAGATCCTCGTTATGTCGGCTTGACCTGTTTAGAGGATATGCTGGTTCAAATCGATGAAATGGGCATCGAACACGGCTATGATGTTGATCGCGTGCTTTGGTTGGGTCGTCAGTTGGAGCGGACCACGGGGAAACGGCTGCGCAGCGAAGCCGCGATAAACGGCAGAACGCTCAAAGAGGGGCATCCGAAATTTGCACGACCCGGATTGAAGAAATTAAAAGCCAAATTAGGCGAAAAACCGGGGCAGCAATGGCCGAAGGAATGGGATGCTATACCGGTGCTTCCGGAGCAATATCGAGCATGATTTGATTTCCCGGCAAATTATAATTTGACAACTTCATTGAAATGGATGCATAATGTAATTAATATCTTGAGATACCAAGTAAATTAACACTATATTTCAGGAAGGGTTTGTATGAGATCTCTGAGAATAGGTGTCGGGTTGTGTTTCATTGCTTTGCTTTTCAGCTGTTATTCAACAAAGCCTCTTCAATATGAGGTAACGTTTGATTATGACATTGACTTCAATTTCGCAAACGTATCCAGCTATGACTGGCTGACCATGCCGGGGACATCGAAGATCGATAGATTTAATCAGATTCGAATTCAAGCAGCCGTGGCCAAGGAATTGCAGCCTAAGGGGTTGAAGAGGACTTCCCGTAACCCCGACGTATTTATTGTTATGTACGGAGGGGATTTTAGAGAAGTAAATACCGCCGTATTGAAAATTGACTATGAGGTTTATGATGTCGGGCGACTCAAGCTGGCTCTTTATGACGGTAAATTAAAAGAAGAAGTCTGGTGGGGTGAAACACGGGCGGATTTATTTTATAATATGAGTGCAGAAAAAAAGGATGAGATAATCGATGTGGCCGTGAAAAGAATTCTCGAATATTATCCCCCCCAACGCTAGTTCAGAGCGGTTTCACATCAACCATCCGATGACGTGCGTTATTTTGCGCAAAGCAGAGCAGACATCCGCTCTGCTTTTTTTTTAGTCCTTTTGAGATTCCGCAAACCGCATGACGGCCGAAATGGCGACAGTTCTGATTATGCAAGAAAATCAACCCAATTCCATTGGATTGCTCCATTTTGTATCGAATAGCCTAAATTCCCCTGCCGCAGTGAGTGAGAAAGTGTGTTGTAGAGCGCTTCCGATGTTGAATCCGTCAGGTGGCTGATTCGATTTGAGAGGCGCTTTAAAAGCTCGTTTTGCGTTAAAAGGCGGTTTTCAAGAGACCATGATCCTTCCTGCTCAACGGCATTTTTCATCATTAACTCGTAAATCAAGACGGTTCGTTCCAAGTTAACGACCTGATCGGCTTCCTGTGTTGTTGCTTTCCCCTGTAGCATGCGGGTTTTGATATCCGCCAGATAGTGATTGTATTCCTCCTCCCATTCGATTACCAGACTATCCAGCATTTCCCGTTTGACCTCTGGTGTTTCTATAATTGCCCGGTTGGCATGGTATTGGCGCCAATCGTGGCTTAGGATATTGATTCCAAAACTGGAATGATTATCGCGCACCTCGGTTCCGGGGAAAGGTGCCAGCAGGTGAAATCCAAATGCCAAGCCCAAGTCTTTCAGCTGTTGGCCGAAGTCCATGGTTTCTTTAATGGTATCCGGAGTTTCACCCGGCAGTCCGAGAATAAAGGATGCGTAAGGGGTGATCCCGGCACGATTGCACATATGAACGGCGTCAACCACTTGCTGACGCGTTATGCCTTTTTTTATCGTTTTAAGGATTTTCGCGTTTGCCGACTCAATCCCAAAGCTGACAGCGATGCATCCGGCTGCTTTCATTTTCGCCAGAAGTTCGTTTGAAACCGTATCTACCCTGGCAAATGATGTCCAGGTAATCTTCAAGCCTCTTTTTATGATTTCATCGCAAACGGCCGTACAGTGGGAATTATTAGCGGTGAAGAGATCGTCGGCTATGTTGATTTGATGAAAGTTTAATTTCTTTAGATGCTCCAGTTCGTCGACGACGTTTCCGGCGCCGCGGTAACGAACTTTGTCGCCGACCATTTTTCGTCCGACACAAAAAATACATTTGAACGGGCATCCACGGCTGGTGGTCATAGTGATAGGCATGCCGAGTGCCCGGTACCTGCCCAATGGGAGCAGTTGGCGGGCCGGATGCGGCAAGGTATCCAGTTTTGGGATCAATTCTCTTTGGGCGGTTTGGCAAATTTCAGACCCGTTGCGGTAGGCAATTCCTTTAATTTGCTCCCACGCCGCACCATTTTGTGCTGTCTGCATAAGATCAACAATTGTCCGTTCCCCTTCACCGAACACAATAATGTCCAGCTCGGGATGATCTGCCAACGTGCGTGTGGCGCAGAAGGATACATGGGGTCCGCCCATCACTGTTAGAATATCCGGATTGATGTGCTTTAGGTCTCTGAAAACCTCCATGGCATTATCAAAGGTCATGGTGACCGAGGTTACCCCGGCAATCTGAGGGTCGAAGCTGTTCAATAGAGTGTGCAACATGGACCGGCTGTATGGATAAACAACTAAATCCAGGATTCGGACGTCAGCGCCCGCTTCGGAGAGAGCGGCCGCCAAATAGGCCAAGCCCAGGGGAGGGGAGGGGGTTTCGGAGATGGGGTAGTAAGGATTGATTAACAGGATGCGCATATGTGTGCTTGGTTTCAAATTAGATTGTTATTCCAAAAAAATGGGGCCCGTCCTAACTACCGGGCCCCATGGTTGATTTATCCTATCACTTTAGAACAATCCACTCACCTTACCGGTCTTTACATCAACATCCACCCGTCTGAAGGCCGGGTTGGAGCCGGTTCCGGGCATGAGGCTGATAGTGCCGGCGCAGGGGCACAGGAATTTGGCGCCGGAGTAAATCAGTACATCCCGAATCGGCAGCGTCCATCCCGTGGGAACACCTTTCAAAGCCGGATCGTGGGACAAGCTCAGATGGGTCTTGACCATCATGGTGGTAAAGTCGGCGTAATACGGGTCATCCTCAAGCATTTTGGCTTTGGCCTCAGCCTCGGGGGTCCAGGTCACGCCGTCAGCACCATAGACTTCTTTGGCGATAATTTCCACACGATCCCTCAACTTCATTTCCAGTGGGTATAGAAATTCGAATTTGGTTTTCTCGTTGCAGGCATCGATGACGGCATCGGCAAATTCCAGAGCGCCTTCGCCGCCCAGTTCCCAGTGTTTGGACTCCGCACAACGGGCTCCAGCCGCTTCAGCCGCCTTGCGAACTACTGCGCACTCCTCATCGGTGTCGGTGTAGAAGCGGTTGATACAAACCACGGGGTTAATGCCGGCTTTGCGCACAGAATTGATGTGGTGAACCATGTTGGCACAGCCTTTTTCCACCAATGCAACATTTTCTTTGGTGTACTCATCTGGAAGAGCAATGCCAGCCACAACCTTGGGGCCGCCGCCGTGCATTTTCAGCGCGCGGATCGTGGAGGTCAATACCGAAACATGAGGTTTCAACCCACTGAAACGGCACTTGACGTTCCAGAATTTTTCAAATCCGATATCGGCCCCGAAACCGCTTTCGGTAATATGGTAGTCAAACAGTTTCAAACCGACGCGGTCGGCGATGATGGAAGACTGTCCCACAGCGATGTTGGCAAACGGACCGGCGTGCACCATGCAGGGATTGTATTCTGCCGTGCACATCATCGTGGGGTTGATGGTGTTGCGCATAAATGCGGTCATGGCATTGCCGACTTCCAGATCACCGGTGGTGACGGGTTTGCCGCTCTTGTCAAACGCCACGGTGATATTGTTTAAACGCTCTTTTAAATCCGCAAGATCTCTGATGACGGATAGAATAGCCATACACTCGGAACCGACGGCAATGCCGAATCTGGACTGCATCGTGAACCCGTCCATGCGGCCGCCAATTCCGATGATGATATTTCTCAACGCCTGGGCACAGAAATCCATAATCCAGCCGAGCTCAACCCTGGTCGGATCGATGTTCAACCGCGGCATACCGGTTAATCGCTGCAGCTGTTCGTCGTTGTAGTTGCGCTCATGCTGCATGCGTGACGTCAACGCCACCATGGCCAGGTTATGGGCATTCATGATATCGTTAATATCACCGGTTAATCCCAGTGAAAACTCGGTCATGGGAATCAGCAGCGAATTACCACCACCAGCTGCCGTTCCTTTGACATTCATGGTCGGTCCCCCCGAGGGCTGTCTCAGAGCACCACCCACGTTCACGCCGCGTTTGCCCATACCTTCCATCAAGCCGCAGGATGTGGTGCTTTTACCTTCACCCAGCGGAGTGGGGGTAATGGCGGTCACCTCGATATACTTTCCATCGGGTTTGTCTTTGAGTCGATTGATGATTTTTAGAAAATCAAGTTTGGCCAGTCGTCCCATGGGAAGGATCTCGTCTTTTTCCAGTCCCAGTTTGTCGCGCCACTCCTCCGGTGTCGGCATGTTTTTTTCGGCTGCTTCGGAAATCTGCCAGTCAGCCATTTTTACTGCATCGTAAGGCATCGCAAAATCCTCCTTTCTGTAATTGCTAACGAATGTGAGTGTTGAGTGATGGTTTGCCGATTTGAAAACGAATAACCGCTAATCGCTTTGGGTCTAATCAGCAACATGGGCTTGCCATAAGTTATAGGCTCCCTATCATTTGCGTCCTCGTTTGGCAAGAAAATTTATCAAATTCCGACAACGTCACACGCCATTTTGGAACTGGTTCAGGCGATAGTAGAAACCCTGCTTGTTTATAAGTTGATCGTGGGTCCCCGTTTCAATAATACGGCCCCGGTTTAAGACGATAATGCGGTCGGCATTGCGAATGGTTGATAGACGATGGGCAACCACCAGAGATGTCCTGTTTTGCATGAGACTTTCAACGGCCTGCTGGATCCGCAATTCCGTTTGGGAGTCAATATAGGATGTGGCCTCATCGAAAAGGATTAATTGAGGGTCTCTGGCAAACGCTCTGGCAATCGAAATAAGCTGCCGTTCGCCGCTTGAGATGGAGCCTCCCCCCTCAGTGAGGACCGTGTCTAAGCCGTGCGGTAAGCGTTCGATGAGAGGTGCGCAATTGGATACCTGAATTATGTGTTGCTGCAGATCGCTGCCGATATGGTGATTGTCCTGAAATATGTTTTTACGAATGGTGCCTGAAAACAAAAACGGATCCTGCATGACCAGCGCCATTTTAGATCGAAATGCAGCCGTCTGCAAATCTCTGAGGTCGCGCCCATTGATACGTACACTGCCGGAGGTGGGATCATATAAGCGCGGGATCAGATTGATCAACG
>WOR8_10003492_pt1 | contig 15366 bp, 17 predicted proteins | sample DeeMarSeWOR38_10_FD_19890 | JGI IMG/M metagenome (IMG submission 19890) | reverse complement strand
ATTCCTTCTATTTTGCATACTTTAATGGATAAAACTGGTAGTCAGAAGACTACTAGCTTAGCAGCTATTTGTGGGATGAAAACACCAGAATTACTATTGATTCTTGATCCTGCCACATTAAATTTAAGTGCAGTTACGAAAGAACGTCTTTGGATAACTGAAATTTTGCTCAAAGAAGCTGGTACTATCTTTCCAGCTCCAAATGAACGTACTTTAGCTTTATGTAACCTTTATGATCCAAATGATATTGAGGTAATTCATGAGGACGTAACGCTTGAAATTACAGGTCATAGAACTGAAGGTGGGATAACACAAGACAGTGCTTTAGGTCCTCTTGATTCAAATTACACCCCAGTTATTGGAAAAAAGGATCCTGGAAAATCATTAAGAGATCCCTTAAAGCGATCTTCAGACATTGGAGAATTAGTATTAATGATCTCTGATGCAATCTCTTCTTCTGCTAAGATGTATCTTGGAACAGTAAATGTACGTCTTCATGAGGATCGGGTTTCATTGGAATACCCTAAGGAAGCTAACGTAGCGTGTATTAAACTTTTTAGTAATTATATTGATGTACTTGAAATTCGTTCTCCTTCTCAACCTCATAATCCTGATTTACAGCTACTTAATTTTCGAATTTATAGAACTAGGTATTCTCGTAATTTGAAAATACTTATCAAGTTATTACATCTACTCTGAAGTTCTCTTTGTAACATATTCTTCAACTACTTTTTTGGCTTCCTCTATCCATATTCGGGTTAATTGGAGTGACTCTAGCTCTTTACGTCTGATAAGTAATCGATTCTGTTTTGATTCATATTCCTTTCTCGCAATTAATCCTAATACAAAATCTCGCTCAATTTGTTCTAATTCTGACTCAACAATTCCTTCCAAAGATTGAAAATATTGTAAGCATGCAGTAGTAATAGAATCTATTAACATAACTCCAATATCAGTAATAAAATAAACATAATGAGGTGATGGAAAAGGTTCTACTGTTAACTCACAGAGATAATTTGATTTTAAAAGCTTTAAATGTTTTTCAACTGCGGGTCTGGATATTTCTAATTTTTCCGCTAGATCCTTAGGATTCATTGGAGTTTCACTTATTAATTTAATAATTTCTCTCCGTGTGGAATCAGCAAGCATCTTTAGAATACTCTCAACTCGCTGTTCAAAATTTTTATCCATTAAAAATCCTCAAAGTGATTGAAATAATGCGTAAACTTAGAGGTTTGATTAAAGAACTTACAGCATAGTTTCTAGATAGAGGATTTATGTCATCTAATAAACTCAATGGTTTACTGGATTAGCTCACAATTTTAGAACATTATAAACATAATCTCAATCAAGAGTAAATTAAGAGATTCTTTTTATGAATAATGAAAATTCTTAAAGATTTTATAAGTAAAAAGAAGGAAAAAGTGATTTCGTTGTCAAATAAAGAAATAGAAGATTTAAAAACCTTAATTAAATCATTAGATATTCGGTTGAAAAATGATGAGATTTCATCAGGTGAATATAAAGAATTAAAGCAAAAATACGAACATAAACTGGAAGAACAGATTAATCTTATAAAAGAGAAGAGTTTACTTCGTGGATTGAGTTACATTAGCATTTCAGGATCAGGAAAAGTAACTGACTCTCAAATTAATATTTCTGGATCTGGTCATGTTGAAGGATGGCGTGGTGGATCGATTTCAATTTCAGGATCAGGGAGTATTTCGGACGAAGAAATAAGAATCAGTGGTTCAGGTACGTTACCTGGTGATATGAAGACAGAAAAACTTGTAGTTTCTGGATCTTTTAAAGCAAATGGAGCTCTTGAGGCGAATTCTTTTACAGCATCTGGATCATTTAAAATAGATGGACCTTTAACTGTTCATGAAAAACTGAATCTATCTGGAGCAGGAAAAATAGAAGGTTCTGTTTCTGCTGAGAACGCTGCACTTAATTGTAGTGGAGCATTAAAAATTAATGGGAATTTAACTTGTTTTGATGCAGAAATCAACGGTACTTTTAAGATAAATGGAGATGTGAACTGTAGTAAATTTACTTGTGGTTTAGAAGATAAATCATCAATTGAAGGGAATTTAATTTGCCTTGGTGACATTTATATTGAACAAGAGAAGCGAAAAGGAACCTTGACAGTAAATCAGATTATTTCAGAAGGCAAGGTCTACCTTGAAGGAGTTAAAGCAGATTATGTGATAGGGACATCGGTTAAAATAGGACCAAATTGTGAGATAAAAAATTTTGAGGAAAAGACTGAAAATTAATTCTTAATTCACAAAAGATATGAATCATTTACCGAATTATGATCTGTCATTTAATCTTTTCATCTCTTTTATCCGTTCTAATGACCCCCTTATCTTATGGTGTTACACTGGAGGTGGTCATTATTTTGAAGAAAATTTCAAGACACTAATCTCAATCCTAGGTCATTCCATTAAGGTAATGATGGTATTTTCAAATTCAGGAGCCTTAGTAGCAAATCGTTATGGCTTTTTTTATGATATTCAAAAATATACACATTTTAAGGATAGAATTTTCTTTCTTTTTGAAAGCCAAGAGATTTTAAACTTCAATATAGAAAAAATTCTTATTAAAGCAGGTTTTCATTATTTTTTTAATCGTTATGATCCGAGTTTTTCTATTGCACAATCTTTAAGTCAATACTCTTTTCAATACATCATCGTTAGCCCATTAACATCCAATACGGCAGCAAAAATATGTGCAGGGGTGAATGATAATTTCATTACAAACCTGATTATCATTTCTATCAAAATGGGTAAAGAAATTATACTAGTACCTACTGACATGGAAGAAGGAAGTGTTATAACTAAATTACCAATCCGCTTTCTGGGAGGACGAGTTGATCAGGAATTTGAGAATTTTTTGTGTAAATACCAGGCTATTAAATTCATCAGAGATACAATGAGCTATCTTCCTGAGTATTGTGTTGGGTGTAAGGCTTGTGTACATAAACTACCTAATATTTTTACTTATGGGGATGAAATAAAAATAAATGTCAGAAAGATTGATTCTAGTAACATAAGTAAATTAGCAAAAGAATTTATTATTGTTTCTATTCCCACAGATATTCTTAAATTAATCAAGAAGTAATTACACAGGTTGAAATTCTTTATATTTTTCAATGAAGTCTTTGATAGACCTACCTAATACAGAAAAGGCCTCTGTGACATTTTCACCTAATTTTGCAGAGGTATTGAGGTATTTGATCTTAAATGGAATATCCTGAATTTCTTGTTGTGATTTTTCTAAAAAAATTTTCAGTTCTTCCTCCTCAATTGTATTTGGCAAATCACTCTTATTTCCAAGTATTACGTAAGGAACTTGTCTTCCTACATTGTTAAAAAGCTCTTTTTTCCAATTTTCTAAATTATAAAGCGAATCTGGTCGTGTACGGTCAAAAACAAGAATAGCACCGTGGGATCCTTTATAATAGAGAGTCCTTACTGCAGAAAAACGTTGTTGTCCAGCTAAATCCCAGATTTGAAATTTATATTGTCTACCATCAATTTCGAGATTTTGAACAGCAAAATCTGCACCAATAGTTAAAATATACCCAGATTGAAAGCCCTTACCAAGGAATCTTTCACGAAGGGATGTTTTTCCAACACCACCGTCACCCAATAAACAAATCTTATATAATGGCAATTAAGACCCTCTAATGGTAATTAAATTAACAATCATCTTCATTCAAATCCATTTCCCATTGGGGCTAGTGGAAGGTAGAGTAGAGACCTATTCTGAATTTAATTTTACTATCTCATAATAATATGATCTGATATGGATTTTAACAGAGCTACTATAAATATTATAGTTTTTAATTTGAAAATCCTTACAAATTCTCTAGGATTTGTTTGAATATAAATCAATTGTTGGATATTTCTTGATTATTTTTTTCAATATCATCTGGAGAGTATTTTTTTATAAGATTCATCTTTAATTGAAACAATTTTTCGCTTAAACTAACCTTATAAACATGTGGATTTAATAATCTCTTAAATGTAGGATCAAGTTTTTTGAATTGATTGATAAAGTTTTTTTGGCCTTCTTTCCAGCCTAGAGCTGATTCTTTTAAGGTTATTCTTCCATTTTCCATTAATTTATTATATAAAGGTTCAATTGTTACATATGGGGGAATGACAAACTTTTTTAATGGGTCTATTGGATGAAAGATCATATCTCCAACATCAATAGGATTTTCATGAGATAATCCTATTACATCAGCTAAAAATTTTCCTTTAGAGTCACTTACCCGCCAAACAATTTTTTCTCCAGGATTTATTGTTTTTTGAGGGTTCTCACTAACTTTGATACGAGGTATTCCATTTAGTGTAACCAGTTTATAAACTCCTCCCAATGCACCTTGTTCTCCTCCGGTGATTAAACGTGTACCTACACCGTAAATAAGATGTTTTATTGCTTCCTCACATAAATTTTTCTCATTTTCGCTATTATTTCCTTGGTCTCTAATGTGTTGAACAATCGAATTGATGGTATATTCATCCAGCTCATTAGAGAGAATTATAGAAATATTAGGAAAACCCTCTTTTGAAAATGTTCGATATACTTCGAGTGCTAAGTAAGCAAGATCTCCAGAATCAATTCGTACTCCTTGTAATTCCTTTCCCTGTGATCTCAGATACTTTGCTATTTGAATAGCATTTGGTAAGCCTGATTTTAAAACATTATATGTGTCTAGAAGTAAAATGCAATTCTCTGGAAAGGAATTAGCATAGGCTTTAAATGAATCATATTCTGAGGAGAATGCTTGAACCCAGGAGTGGGCTTGTGTTCCTGCTATTGCACAGCCCCAGATTTCCCCAGCTTTGACAAAGGATGTGCCTACACATCCACCGACTAATGCAGCTCTTACACCAATATAAGCACTATCACCTTGTGCTCTTCTCAACCCAAATTCTACAATTTTCCCTCCTTTAGCTGAATGATTAATTCTAGCAGCCTTAGTAGCAATTAAAGTTGAATAATTAATTATATTCAGTAGTGCAGTTTCAACTAATTGAGCCTCAATAAGAGAACTTGTGATTTTTATAATAGGAGTGTGAGGAAATATAATAGTTCCTTCCAGAACACCTTCAACACTACCTGTAAACCTTATTTTTGAAAGAAATTCTAGAAATTCTTCATTGAATAAATTTTGCTTTTCTAAATAATTGATATCACTTTCAGTAAATCTAAAATGTTTTAAATATTCTAAAGCCAGTGAAATGCCACATGCAACAGAATATCCTCCATTAAATGGATTTTCTCTAAAAAATAAATCAAAGGTGGCTTCCTCATTCATCTTATAATTGAAATAACCTTGGCTCATTGTTAACTCGTATAAATCGGTGAAAAGAGCCCTGTTTTCCTTGTAGAACATTTATCTTCAAGTTTCAATACTCCATTAAAATTAATTATTTCTTTTTCTTTTCAGTAGCTTTTTACAGAGAGAAACGTTTTTGTATCCTAAAATTGTGAGGGAGATTGACTGGAAAAATTGGTGTGATTTAATGGAGATTCAAGATATAAGACTTGAAGGTTTAGTTAGAATTGGTCCAAATGATGCTTTACTTGTAATTGATATGCAAAATGATTTTTTACCTGGTGGTAAGTTACCAGTTGCTGAAGGGGATACAATTATCCCAGGTATCAATCTTTTACTCGAAAAATTCCGTACTAAAGATACACCGATAATATTTACCCAAGATTGGCATCCAAAAGATCATTTATCTTTCGCTTCGATACATGAAGGCAAATCTCCTTATGATCCTATTAAAGGACGTGGTATAGGTCCTATTCTCTGGCCAGATCATTGTGTACAAGGTACAGAAGGTGCAAACTTCGCTCCAAGGTTAAATACAGTATATGCAACAATGATTCTAAGAAAAGGGCATCATCAAACAATTGATTCTTATTCTGCGTTTCTTGAAAATGATAAAGAGACTGAGACAGGACTTCAATCATTTTTAAAGTCAATAGGTATCGATCGTGTTTATTTATGTGGTTTAGCTTTAGATTACTGTGTTTTTTATAGTGCTCTTGATGCTAGAACTTTTGGATTTGAAGTATTCTATATTATTGATCTCACAAAGCCTGTAAATTCCCCTGAAAACAGTGTAACTGATGCAATTTCAGAAATGAAGGAGAAAGGAGTGTTTTTTGTAAGGTCTGATCAAATTTTAGATTATTAATTCTAGTTTTATTTTTTCAAATTAGGACTCTCTATGAAACGTGGAATTAGATAAAGCAAAAGTAACATACTAGCCGAAAGAGAAAGCCCTAATGTCCCAAAATGCTCTTTTCCGAGCTGAATATAAAAATGGGTTGTAATAAACAACATTCCCCATGAAAGTGAAATAGCAATCCATGCAAATATCCCTAAAGTCGATATTTGATTGAAAAACAATTGATTCAATAATTTCCTCTCATATGACTGTAATTCATATGGTTTGTATTCATCATCAAGGATTGAGTATCTCCACCCGATTTCCCAAATCTCATAAAATATCCAAGATATAACAACCCCCAAAGCTAATAAAAAAGCATCTGAAAGCCCAAAAATGACCCCAAAAGAAAAAAATCCTGAACTAAGAATTCTTAATTGTGGTTTTAATGTTATAATTCCAAAAAGAGTGATAAAACCAACTGAAAGAAACAATCCCCCAATTAAATAATAAAGTTGAACGTTTGCTGTAAGAATGGGAGATAATACAGTAAGCCAAGAGTAAATTATAGGAATAAAAGAAAAGAATAGAAATGTAAAAACCATTAATAATTGAATTACCCAGATAATACGTTGTAATTTCATTTTGTCTTTCTCACCTTAATTGTTTCATATTTTGGTCCGTAAGGGTACCAAAAAAGCTGTGTAATTCCTAATTTCAATATTTGATTTGTCACGTAATTCCTATCTAAAGCTAGAAGCCCGTTTGCCAAAATGGAGGCTTGGGGGACTATTCTAGTCTCTTCAAAAATTGATTCTAAGCGGGGTAATATAAGGACAATTTCATGCCCTTTTTCAGCTAATTCGCAAAGGAAATTAAGAATAATTCTATTGTATAGAGGACTTATGAAAAATATCTGAGATAAAGGAGGTAATGATGAGAGTAACCTACGTTGTAAGCGTAGAGTTAAGACGCCTTCGTGTGCTGGAAAGGAGGGTTTAATATCTATTAACACTTCATTTATTCTTAATAATTGCCTTTTACCTGGAGCTGGAGGTATTTCCTCAACAAATTCCCCGATGGTGAAAAATCCTACTTTATTTCTTTGTGAAATAAGATATTCTACAGTACTTAAGGCAGCCATAACTCCTTCCTCTAAAACTCGTTTAGTGGAAATGGTATGGTCAAAAATAATAAATATTCGTGCTGCCTGATCTAGTGAATATTCGTTTGTTGAAAGTTTATTATATCTTGCAGTTACTCTCCAATTAATTGCCCGAAGTTCATCTCCTTCCTTATAATCTCTAACACCCTGAAAATCGAAATCCCTCCCTTTATAAGTCATACTTGGGATATATCCAACTTCTGGTAATAATCTTTGACGGTCAACAGGAAGTTCCCGAAGTTTGATCAAAGATGGCACTACTGCGAATGTAGTATACACTTCATGTTCTTTAATTTTTTTGTGAAAGTGAAGAATATCAAAACCTCGGGTTATCACTGGGCCTAGAATATATCTCCCCCGTTTATGGCATTTTATCCCATAATTAAGAATAATGGTTTCATTTTGTTTAATTTCAAATAACCAATGGTTCGATCCTTCATGAATTGTACATTCTTCAGGAACTTTATCAACAACTTCAAAAACAGGGATACGTGGGCCATTATTTAATATAGTCAGCCTTATATTTATGAGTTCTCCTTTTTCTTCTGTTCTATCTCTTGAAATCCACCTTTTAATAACAACTTCATCAATTGAAATTTCTTCAGTAGCAAGCGAATAGTAGAAAATGATAATAAGGGGGAAAATTAGCCCTGCCAATAACCATAAGCGGAGAATAACTCCTAACATAAGCACAATAAATGATACTATCAAGAAAGAGTCTAATCGGAAATGTTTTACCAGAGATAATCCTCCTATACTTCTTTACTCTCTTCTCGGGGATTTTATTTCCTTCAATACTTTCTGGATCAAAATTTCTGCTGAAGTACCAGATAACCAAGAACCAATCTCTAAAACTAGTCTGTGACCTAATGCAATTATAGCGAGTTCCTTAACATCTTGAGGTATAACATAATCACGTTTTTCGAGTACAGCATTAGCTCTGGCTAATGCCATCAAATCCAGAGAACCTCGTGGTGAAGCTCCAACTTTTACCTGAGGCATTTCTCTTGTATATTGTACTATATCAACAATATATTCTTTTATTTCATCTGAAACATAAACTTCTTCAACCGTTCGTTGCATGTTATAGAAAGTATTTCTATCGATAATTCGAGAAACATCAAAAGATTTTTGCTTCCTTCCGATTCTTTTTGTAAGAATGACTTTTTCCGCCTCTTTAGAAGGATATCCGATGCTAATTTTTGCTAAAAATCGATCTATTTGTGCTTCAGGAAGTGCAAAAGTTCCTTCTAATTCTAGAGGATTTTGGGTTGCTACAACTAAAAATGGTTTTCCTTCTCCAGTTAATTTATAGGTTGTACCGCCAATTGTTACTTGATATTCAGCCATCGCTTCAAGTAATGCACTTTGTGTCTTCGGTGTTGCTCTATTAATTTCATCTGATAATATAATATCTGCAAATATTGGACCTTCCTTGAATTCAAATTCATTAGTTTTTTGATTATAAATTTCAGATCCTGTCACGTCTTGAGGCAATAAATCCGGAGTAAATTGGATGCGTTTGAAGTCACATCCTAAAGTTGAAGCAAAGGTTCTGCATATCATGGTTTTAGCCAAACCAGGATAATCTTCAAATAATAAGTGACCATCTGCTAGGAATGATAACATTACATGTTTTAATGTATTCTCTTTCCCAATTATATGCTTATTTACTTCTTTAAGAATAGTTAAACTTAATTCTGAGGCTTTTTCAATATTCATTGTACATCAATCCGATTCTGGAAGTAGAGGAAATTTAATTAACTCTTGAGTTTCTTTGAGTAATTGAATAAATCGATTATGTAAAATATCTGAGGTATATTTCTTTTTTAATTCTGATGATCGCGATATTTCATCATAGATTTGATCTAACCATGTATCAGGATTATCCATTAATGACTTTAGACTCTCACTTATCTCTTGTTTAGAATATAAATTATGATTTATGGTTTCATTAAGTAATTGTGAAAAAGATCTGGTTAGCTGTCTTTGTCGATGTGGGGTTGACATTATAGCTAATTTTACTAAGTCGCTAAAGGTTTTGGAGTGAGGTCGAAGAGGTTCGTTATATTCTGTATTCCCTTTCCGGTAGATGTGGACATCTGGGTGTTCAATGTCCTTTAACCAATGGGAATAAATTGCTCTTAATCCAAAAAAAAGTAGAGATATCAGGACAAAGGGAAAGGTGATCATTAAAACAGGAACAGCAATATCTATCAAGTTCAAGGTTCTTCATCCTCTATTTCTTGATTTTTCCAACCTGCTGAAAGGATTTTGCGAGAAAATTTCTTAGCTTCCTCTACTTTCTCTTCAGTCATTTGATGTTGGGAAAATTTTGCTTCTTCAAATAAACTAGTGATTCCCTCAATAGAATCTTTAGTCGTCAGATTTTTACGATTTACATCAGTTTTAAATTCAGTTGGGGTTAAATCTGGAGAACGATCGGCACCTCTATCTTCTAGTGAATCAGAAGATTGGTAATAACATTCTAAAATGGATTTTGTCTTATATTGATGTAATTTGTCATTCTTTATTTCTTCATCTAGCTTATCTTCTAAAGACGTTTGCTCAGTTCTTCTTTGAAGGATTAGAATTACAATTAATGGAAGAAATAGTATTAAAATCACAAATAAGGTTCTAAAATCTTGTAGAAATTTATTAAATGGAGATTCATTATCATTTGATGGAGGAAAAGTATAGGTAGGGGAAGAAGATGGAGGGACGACAATATCTGATGTTAATGTTGTTTGCGGAATTATAGTTGTTGTCGAGGTGTTTTCAGGAATTATTTCCTCGATGGTTTTAGGTGTAGGGAGTAAACTAAGACCAATAAAAATAAAGATAAAGATAAGAATCCAGCTTAAAGGGGGAATCCATGAATAATCATCCTTTCGACGATTATGGAAAAATAAAAAAATAGATGTGAATATTGGGAGAAAAAGACCTAGATTTTCAACAACTGTAGTTTCAATAATGAGTAAAGGCGTGATATTTATCATTCGGGATGATCGAAAATTTTGGTTATCCAGTGCGATTTGAGAAAAAGCAATTAAAAGAAGGAGGAAGAGGAGAGCTAGCAATTCTTTCCTTCGAAAAAAAATGAAATCTTTTGCATTCAAGCTAATAACCAATATCTTCCAAACTAATTATGGAATTCTTCCTACCTAGCTTATTACTTTTTTCTGTATCTGCAATCATAAATGAAATCTATTTTCCTTCTTATTAAATTAGTTATTATTTTAATCTAATTATATTCATAAAATCTTATTTACAGATTAATTCCTGATTTCATGGAAATTTAGATAAAACTTTTATTTTAATTTGAATAAACCATCATCATACAATTTTTTAAAGGAAGAAGCTCATTATAACACTTTAATTTCTCTTAAGAGATGAATTATGTTGTTCTTATATTGGATTATTAAAGGAAGATTGGCTGGATCTAGTGAACCACAAATTACAGATATTCCCTACCTAAAAGATATCGCTTGGGGAGGTCTAGTATCATTACAGGAAACTGCGAATACAAAAGATTTAGCTGTCATTTTAGATGTACCTTATCTTAATATTCCTATACCTGACTATTCAACTCCTTCAACTTCAGATATTGAAGAAATTATAGAATTTTATAGAGAATATTGTGAAAATACTAGTCTACCTTTGCTAATTCATTGTACTGCTGGTCATGGAAGAACAGGAACTGTTTTAGCTTCTCTACTTATAATTCTAGAGGACCTATCACCTGATGAAGCAATAATGAAAATTAGACAGGTCAATCCACTTGCTGTAGAAACTAAAGATCAAGAATTATTTGTTTATAGTTTAAAATCAAGAAAATAAAGGCACTAGTACTCAAATACTTCTTATTTTACTATTTAAATCGAGCAGAAACTTAGTCAAGGTATTTTCTACCTCAATTACCTCTAGAATAGAGACTTTTTCATTTGCGATATGAATGGAATTAGGATCTCCTGGTCCATATATAAGAAATGGTATAGAATTCGCCACCTTTGCATTACAAAGTACTGCAAGATCAGTTGCATAATTCAGCCCAATAATATCTTTTCTATCAGTATGGTTAAGGAAAAGCTCAAGAAATTTGTTTTCTTTTGGAGTTGAAATAGTAGGCATAATTTGATTGACTTTTAATGTAAAATAACTCGTATCTTGAGAATTTTCTTGCAAAATTACGTTTTGAATATCTTGAATAAACTCTATAGGATTAATTGGAGGAACTAGGCGAAAATCACAATTGATTTCAGCATATTCTGGAACAATATTTGCGCTTTTCCCTCCAGAAATTGTACCAATATTTAATGTACTCACTCCTAAAATTGGATCAATAATAGCTGGAACAGAGTTTTTTAGTTTTGGAATTACCCCAATTAGTTTTTCAATAGCATTTATCCCTTTATCTGGAGTGGAACCATGAGCAGCTTTCCCTCTTGCCATTATTGTAATCCAGAGAACTCCTTTTTCTGTTATTCCTGTTTTAAGAGAAGTAGGTTCAGTAACAATTACAAAGGCTACGTTTTTCATCAATTTTTTCTTTAAAGCTGCTTTTGCACCTTCCAAACCTACCTCTTCATCAGATGTCCCTAAAAAAACCAATTTATAATTAAAATCATTAAGGTTTAATTGTCTATTAAGATTATCCATCGTTGATAGACAGGATGCAATCCCTCCTTTCATATCTGCTGACCCTCTTCCATAGATATTACCATTGATTTCTTTAGCTTCAAAAGGATCGATGTTCCAAGCAGTTCTATCTCCTATAGGAACTGTATCAAGATGTCCTGTCATTAAAATGGTTTTATTTCCCCTTCCAAGAGTTAAGATAATGTTTCCCTTTGACTCACTAAACCATTGAATTTCAGATGGGATCTTTTTTTTATTTGCCCAGTTTTCTATCCATAGCAATGCTTCTTTTGTGTATCCAGGAGGATTTTCAGTGTTAATCTGAATTAAATTTCTTAAAACTTGAATAGTTTCCGACATTACCTTTTAAAACCTAGATGAAGCTTCTTTTGAGTCCAAATAGTGTTGGTAATCAGAATCCTCTATTTCTGCATAAATTGGACCTTGATATTGGCATTCTTCACAATAATATGTGGGAGGAGAAATTAATCCAAGAAAAGGGTTTGGAATTCTCTTAATTGATAAGCTCAGGCAGATTGGGCAAACTTTTACAGAATTACTTGTCATTGGTCTACGTCGGGTTAATTTCTTAACTTCAGAAAAGTGGAAGTACTTTCGTAAGCACATTATTATTAATTTTATTTTTGAATTTTAGTATTTTTCGCTCTATAAATCTCAATTTAACCATAATTAATAAGGAAGAATTATAAAGGTCAGAATTTATATTATAGTTCAAATAAACATCAAGATTATTCCTTAATCCTAATTGATTGATCTAGTTATTATCCTAAGGAATATAAAAACAGTTCCTGAATGAAGAGACTATTATCTCAAGAATGAGATAAGATATCATTATAATTGCCATAAATTTAAAATTCTTTAAAATTGAGAGGAAAATATTTGAATTACTTTAACTAAAGATAAGTTTTATTAGGAAAATCTATGGTATAAATTTATAGAATATTTGGTTATATTTGATTTGTTTACAAGCTTCTGTACCTACCAAAATAACGCTTACAATACCAGATGATGTGAAATACTGTGTCCTCAATTCAATATAATTATCTGGCAAAAGTACTCATCCTAGGCGAATATCGCGTAGGAAAATCAAGTATGGTCTTAAGATATGTTGAGGATCGTTTTCCAGGAGACTACATGGCCACTATTGGGGCCAATTTTTTGGTCAAATCTGTAAATCTTGACACTACAGATGGAAAACGGGTAAAAGTTGGGTTACAAATCTGGGATATTGGAGGACATGCTAGGTCATCTCAAGTAGGGAGGGTCTTTTTTCAAGGTGTTTCAGGCGCATTACTAGTGTATGATTTAACACGTAAAGATACACTTGCTAAGCTTCCTCTTTGGATTGAACAGCTTGTCAAATATTCCCCAGATACAAGAATGTACCTTGTTGGTAATAAATGTGATTTAGAGGATGAAAGAGAAGTCACATTTGAGGAAGGAGAGAAAGCTAAACAAGATTTAGGTATGGAGAACTTTTTTGAAACAAGTGCTAAGACTGGAGATCATATTCAAAAAACATTTGAACATATGGCACAATATCTAGTGGATAGTAATAAGGATAAGATAATCAAACAAGAGGTACAAAATGAGGATATCAATAATTAAAAGTGAAGTCAAGAAGCAGCAAGCGTCATTAATTCTTCAAAGGAATTAACCTGTTTCAATTTAGCTAAATAAAGCATTTGTTCAGCAGGAGTTACCTCTTGATTTGATACCAGAAAATCCATAATATCAACGAAGAGATTTTTTGCTAATTCAAAATTAGTAATTGCATCTGGCAGTGATGAGAAAGCAAATGTTAATTTATCCTCTATTGACGCATCAGGCACCTTAAGAGCGTTCCTAACGGTTTGAACATATATTTGGTCATCAGTAATAGTTTTAGAGATTTTATCACGAATTTCAGCCTCCTGAGACACCTCATGACTAAGTTCTGGAATAAACAAACGCTTAAAAAAACGAACAAATCGACTCATGAGTTTTTACCTTCAGGTGATATATACAATACTTAATTTACAGAATGAGGTATCTTATCTTCTTTAGATTCTATTTGATCAAATGCTTTAAAAAGCATTCTCGATTATTTACAGCGTGGTTGTGTAGATTTATATGGTTTTCTTTTCATTAGACATAAATTCAATGAATTTAAATAGGAAGAAGAAATATTGACAGAACCTTCTCAATCAAGTCATTCTGAAGCTATAGCGGGCGTTAGAGTCAAACGTTTTTTAACTCTAACTGTTTTGAAGTTATCTGAGGAGATTCTAAGGCGCTCTAAAAGTGAGGAGACAGCAAAAAGTTTGGAACGTAATATAATCGACCTAGTGAAATCTAGTTTTGTACTTTCTGCTTCTGACAACCCCACAGCCCAAGCAAAACTATTTCTAGCATCTTTAGGTTTTTCTCCATGTGAAATTGAATGGTTAGAAGATGTGAGATTAGGAAAAATTCTCTTAGGTAAAAGTAGACTATGGAAAGCCTCCAATGATTTTGAGGCAAATTTGATTAAACTACTATTAACTTCGATAGTAAAGGGGATAGGGTATTCATTTATTGATGCTAATGTTGAAGTTTCCTTTATCGAAGGTGAATTACTTCCTCCAAGATTCTCTTATGAAATTCAGTTTCGGGCTGCTGAAGATGTATTTGCAGAATCTTTTCAGATAAAGAAAGAAGACCAAGCAGAAGTTACACTCCCTGCAAATACTTTATTAGAACCAATTTTGGGCACTGGGGTTCGGGTTCAAAGTGCAATTCAATTTTTAATTGAAGGGACTCACATTGTTGTAGAGAAAAACCGTCCAGAATTATTACAACGGACTGGAATTGAAGCTTATCCATTGAAATTATTGGAGGTTTTTTTCATAGAAGTACAAGAAGACCCCTTTGCTGAGATGTTTGCACGAGAGATTGGTACTTATATGGTTAAGGAGCTCCGTTCAGCCCTACCTGATTTGAAAAACCACCAAATTTTAAAAGGAATAGGACTCTTACCACCAGAGCAGATTGATGAATTACTCTTTTATGCTCCATCAGATATTTGCGGAACAGAAAATCAAGGGAAAAAGTTTGAATTCTGCAAATTCCTCGGACATATATGGGCTGGATTTTCTTCTGAAGTTCTTGAAAAGCCATTTCGTATGACTGAAGATCCTCTGTGTGCGGGTAAAGGATCAAATTGTATTTTCACTTTTGAAGAAGTAAAACCTAAGTAAATCTAAAGAGCAGAGAAGTTTGAGGAATAAATATTGGCTTATTGAAAGTAAATTATTTCTTTTCTAATCAAATATTTTTAATTATGCATTTGTATCAAATTTAAGAAATGAAACTTTCATTAGGATT
>WOR8_10008198_pt1 | contig 15368 bp, 9 predicted proteins | sample DeeMarSeWOR38_10_FD_19890 | JGI IMG/M metagenome (IMG submission 19890) | reverse complement strand
AAGCCCTGGGAACTTCTCTTAGTTGACGACGGCAGTGATGATAATACCTTGGAGATGGCGCGTAGATTTGAAACAAAGATGCCCAACCTCCGAGTTCTCCACCATCCTCTCAACTGCGGCCGCGGTAAGGCTTTAAGGACCGGTTTTAACCACGCCAGAGGAAAGTACATCGTAACCACTGATTTCGATTTAAGTTACAGTCCTCACCACATTCTCCAGATTTACCAACAACTCACAGATCCCATCCAGATGAATGATGTCGTCCTGGGCAGCGCTTATATGAAAGATGGCAAGGTCATTGGGGTCAGTCCTCTCCGGCACCTTATCAGCAAGATCGGCAACAAGATACTGCAGTACACCTTTCCCCAATCATTTAAGACTAGTACTTGTATTCTGAGAGGCTACAGGAAGGAGGTGCTTGAAGCTTTAGAGTTGGAGTCAAACGGCAAAGAAATCCATTTGGAAATACTCTCCAAGGTGTGCGCCCTTGGGTTTGTGGTGAAGGAAATACCGGCGATCTTGACTAATCGAAAAGGGGGAAGGTCAAAGTTTAAATTCAGAAGGACTTCCTTTTCACACCTGCTCTTTTCAGTTTTCGAGAGACCTATTCTCCTCTTTGGATTAGCGGGGCTTTTCTTTATACTCTCAGGTTTCTTGATTGGCTGCTACATTGTATGGCTAAGATACTTCGGCACCCTCAATCCGAGCCGCCCTCTGGTGCCATTGATGATCATCCTCCTGCTCTTGGGAAGTCAGTTTTTCTGTTTCGCCTTTATAGCAATACAGAACAATCATCTCAGAAATGAGGTTTACAGGTTACAAAAACAGATAAACTTTTTGAAATCCAAGAAGGGCTGAAGTGTGAGCATTGCATGTATTTCCCTTGCTCTCCGGTTCATATGAACCGGGTGCTCGAAAACAAACGGTAATCCCTACCAAATGGGCACCACTTTCAGAGAAGCAGCGCAGATGCACCGACATAAGATCTGCTTGATCTCACATCTTTTCCCCGGTGATCGACAAGATTATAAGGGAAACTTTGTGCGCGATCTGGCTGTTGAGCTCAGTTATCGCGGTCATGAGGTTCATGTTGTTACACCGATGCGCCCTGGTGCTGTCAAAGAAGAGGCCATAGATGGCGTTTTTGTGCATCGCTTTGCATACTATGGCTGGCGCCGCGGCATACAGCTCGGGCAATTAAAGGGAAACTCTCCCTTGCTGCTCGGCTCCCTTATCCTGCTGGGAACCATGAAATGCTTGTTATCTATCATTAAACATAACAGCGACCTAGTCCATGCCTATTGGGTGGTCCCGGGTGGGCTTATTGGGTTGATTGTTGGGAGGTTGACGAGAAGACCAGTGGTTGCCACCGCAGCCGGTTCAGACCTCACTACAGCACCGGAGTATCGTTTGGCGCGCTTGCTCATCACCTTGACGTTGAAACACCTTGACAGAGTTCTGCCGGTAAGCACTGCCATGAAGAAAATCGCTATGAAATTGGGCTTACCGGGAGACAGAGCCACGGTAATACATGGACCTGTTGGCATTGAAACGGGAGATTTAAAAGAAAAAGCAAAACAACAACCATCCACTGAGAAGTATGGACGCTCCCTGGTATATGTGGGCAACCTAACGGCTCCCAAGCGAGCGGAGACCATCATTCGGGCAATGCAAAAAGTGACAGAAATGTATGCGAATTGCCGGCTCGTACTCATCGGTGAGGGTAATTTACGTCCATCTCTTGAGGCCTTGGCCGATGAACTTGGTCTAACAAAACATGTTCACTTCTGCGGCGCCCTACCCCATGAGGAGGTTTTGAAAATGCTGCAGTGCGCCGATGTCTTCGTCCACTGCAGTGACCATGAAGGTCTAGGGATGGCCATTATGGAGGCCATGGGGGCGGGATTGCCTGTGGTAGCCAGTCGAGTTGGAGGTGTTCCCGACTTGGTGCTGGAGGGGAAAACTGGCTTTATGATCCCTCCGGATGATGTGGAAAAATACGCCGAGAAAATTCTCCTGTTATTGAAAAATGACCAATTGAGGCAAAAGTTGGGCAGCAACGCACGCCACTTCGCTGAAAAACACCTCAACAAACAGACAATCCTGGCACAACTGGAAACAGTCTATGGAGAAATATTGGCTTCGGCGAGAAAAAGAAGTGCCAGCACCCAGTTTTCACGCTGATTTATGACCTAGCCTGGATGATTCATGAATCAGTTGCTCCGGCCAGAGATATGACCGTCCTTCCCACCATATCCGTGGTCGCAGCAGCTTTTGCCTGGCTGATGCAGCTAAATGCTGAAACGATAGAAACAAACGGGGCAACTCCTTGGAAGAGGTTGGCGTGAATCTCCGTAAAATATCACGTATTGTAATTCCCTCACTTCTGTTTGTCATTACTATTATATATTTCTCCCGCCTCATCCCAAAGATGAATCTCGATACCATCTCTCTCCTTACCTACCAAGAGTGGCTTTTGGTCTTGCTCTTGTTCTTCATTGTCCAGTTTCTCAATCTTTGGTACTTCAAATTGATTCTCACCAGAATGTACCCTTACAGTTCCTTTGGTAAGCTCTTTCAAATTCTCTTTGCCTCACACTCTTTTAACTATGCCGGGCCTGTGAAGTTAGGTATGCCAGTCAGAATCTTTCTCTTCAAACAAATCCTTGGAGTACCTTATTCTGCGGGCATAGCCACGGTCATGGCAACGACAGGTCTCGATGTTTGCATCATGATAACCTTGGTCATCGCGCTCTCCACCTGGATCTGTATTTCCCCTCTTGTGGGGTTCATGGTGGGACTAGCCATCATCATCTGCCTGACGGGATTGGCAGCACTGTCTCATAAGCGGTCATTTATCCGGTTGGAGCGACCCGCATGGCTAGCTCGTTTCCTTGCAGAGATACGCAACCTGTCTCCTTTTGTTACCTTCTGCGCCATTCTCTTATCCGCTACCAAGTTGTTGTTGAACTCCGTGGCCGGGTGGCTAGTGCTCGCAGGTCTTGGGGCCGCTACAGGTTTGGCCAAATTCTCACTTGTCTACTTCTCATCGCATCTGGCTGGACTTCTGTCTTTCATACCCATGGGCCTTGGTGTGAAAGATGCTTCAGTTGTGGGGTTACTGGGCCGGATGCATACGGCACCGACCATAAGCATTGCCTTTATTGCCATCGACAGGCTGATATGGTCTGTTATCCCTTTACTCATAGGACTCCTTGCTGGCTGGCAACTGGGAATCAGTGCAATGATAGAGTCGGCTAGCGAAGAACCAGAAGCATTATAGAGTGGTTGACAAAAAGGATATTGGTACCCCCAGTGAGGTCGCCGGGAACACTATGGCGACTGCAAGACTGCTGGGAAAATCTCATCTTTGCTTTCATCTGCCTTCACATGTCCTCAATGACAAATCGGACTCCGCAAGAATCCCGCCGAGGCATAATGGTTGCATATAGAAGATTTTTTGGCCGGCTTTTATTGGGTGAGGGGAAATGTCAAACCTGGCACGGGAATCAATGAATAGCAAATCAGGCCGAACTATATCAATTGATGGTCTTTCAGGGGGGAAGTTCGTCGTTCTCGCAGTCGGCATCATTCTGCTCTTGACCACCATAGTGTATGCCAATTCCATCCACAATGACTTCACCAATTGGGACGATTTGAGCCTGGTGGTGGAAAATCCTGCCATAAGGTCGCTGAGCATTGACAACCTGATAGACATCTTCACTCCCAAAGCGGGCAAGACCTATCAACCAGTCAGAGTCTTGAGCTATGCCATTGATTACTACTTTTGGAGGCTGAATCCCCTTGGCTACCACCTTGGAAACATCGCTTTGCATGGTTTTTCTGCAGTTATTCTTTATCTTCTTCTCGGCAACCTGTTGCCTCAGATACGGGCAGAGAGTTCCCTGAAGTCAAACAGTATCATTGCTCTTCTTGCCTCGTTAATCTTCGCAGTTCATCCAGTGAATGTCGAGGCTGTTACCTGGATATCCTCGAGAAAATATGGTCTTTTGGCCTTCTTTTACTTCGCCTCATTTTATTTTTATATAAAACATACACAAAAGGGACGATATCACAGAATGTATTACACGTTCTCTATCGTGGCATATGTTTTGTCACTATTATCAAGTCCCTTTAGTGTAACACTCCCAGCCATAGTGATTCTGTATGACTATTGTCGTATTCGAGACATTAATCTGTATAATATGACAAAATCTCGCCTTTTATCTTATCTTCCCTATATTATTTTGAGTGTTTCTCAATTCATTATATTGTTTAACTCCTTCACCACATCACCTGGACCGGAACCAGCTATTAAAAGTCACGAAATGAATAGTATATTTTATACCTTTTTGACCATGCTAAGAGTTCTTTATGATTATATAAAAAATCTTATTATCCCTTTCTGGCTCAATAACATGTACGTTGACCACACTTCAACATCTCTATTTGAATACAAGGTAATTCTATCTCTGTCAGTCATTTTTTTACTGATAGGAATCTTGTTCTTCCAAGTAAAAGAAGGCAATAAACTCAACCTGTTTTGTCTCGGCTGGTTCGTACTCACCTGGCTTCCAGTGTCCAATATTATTCCAATATCAACAAAAATGGCGGACCGATACCTCTATGTGCCCGCTGTTGGTTTGTTCTTGTTGTTTTCAGTTGCAGTGTACAATACCTCTCACCGGTGGCTCAGCCGGAAAGCTAAAAAATTCGTCACCGTTCCAGTCATTGCCTTCTTGGTATTCTCACTTTCCTATCTTAGCATCGACCGCAACAGAGTGTGGGCCAACAGTCAGACTCTGTGGGAGGACAGCTTGCGCAAAGCACCGGCTTACTGGGTCCCACATATGAATCTGGGCCTGACCATGGCTCAACAGGGAAAGATCGATGAGGCCATATCCTATTATCGTGAATCTCTGCGGCTGAACCCTAATTCGGTACACACCCACAACAATCTGGGGGTGGTCCTGCTCGAACGAGGACAGATTGACTATGCCATCAGCCACTATGCCACGGCTCTGCGGCTCCAAGCTGACTATGCAGAGACATACAACAACCTTGGGGTCGCCCTGTTCAGTCTGGGCGACCTCGACAAAGCCATAGCACATTATCGCGAAGCACTCCGGCTGGACCCCAACTTTGGAAAAGCCCATAATAACCTGGGAAATGCACTAGCGGAGCAAGGTAGGTTTACCGAAGCCATTTCCCATTATTACAAGGCCTTGGAGACCAAAGCCTACTATCCCGAGGCACACAACAACCTGGGAACGGCCCTGGCGCAGCAGGGAAAGCTGAATGAAGCCATTCTCCAGTTTGAAAATGCCCTGCGGCTCAAACCAGACTACGCTCAAGCTCGCGCCAACCTGAGGACTGCCATGCAGATGGTGGGCAAAACCATTGAGGCAACAAGCAAAGGAGCAAACCCGTAGAACTGCAATCTGATCCTCTCTAGCCCGGATATTTCATGAATTGGTGTCGCGAGACCGCGAAGAGGGGCGTGCCACCGTACCTGAACGGTACGTCGCAGGGGCCGACACCCGAGGACGCCAGGAAGGACGCCCATATCCGTGGTCGCAGCAGGTGATTCATGAAATATCCGGGCTAGATGGTTTGTTTTTCTCATTGTGCAAATACTATGAAATCATCCCAGAAAATACTTCTGCTGTGGGCCGGGCTCATTTTTTTGCTAACGCTCCTCGCCTACATCCCAGCCATGCGTGGCGGCTATATATGGGATGATGATGCCCACGTCACGGACAATGCCGCCCTACGATCCTCTGACGGCCTTGCGAAAATCTGGTTTGACCCTAAGGTTTTTCCACAATACTATCCACTGGTACATACCACCTTCTGGGTTGAGTATCACTTATGGCAACTGCATCCTTTCGGCTACCACTTGGTCAATGTGTTGCTGCACGCATTCAATGCCATGCTCCTGCTACTCGTGCTGCGACACCTCCGTGTTCCGGGTGCCTGGCTGGCTGCAGCCTTCTTCGCGCTCCATCCAGTGCACGTGGAATCCGTCGCCTGGATTACCGAGCGTAAGAATGTTCTTTCGGGTTTTTTCTATCTGTCCTCTGCGTTAGCCTACTTCCGCTTTGCCAATGTGGCTGGTGACCTTGCGGAGACTTCATTATCCTCCGACATACATCCCCTAACATCAACTAAGAGTAGCAGATCCTGGGGATTCTACGCGTTTTCCCTATTTCTGTTTGTATGTGCCCTCCTGAGCAAGACAGTTACCTGCTCCCTGCCTGCAGCAATTCTTCTGGTATTGTGGTGGAAGCGAGCTCGCATCTGCTGGCGTGATATTCTGACATTGATCCCCTACTTTATAGTTGGTGCTCTTTTTGGTTTGACCACGGTATGGTTGGAAAAATACCAAGTGGGTGCATACGGTGAGGAATGGGCCTTACCTTTTCTGGATCGGTGCCTTGTTGCCGGAAGGGCTTTGTGGTTTTATGCGGGCAAATTGGTGTGGCCTCACAAACTCACCTTCACTTATCCACGATGGCAGATTGATTCGGGGGTCTGGTGGCAGTATCTCTTTCCTGCGGCTGCCTCAGCAGTCATTTCCATTGTCTGGGTAATGAGGCGTCGGATAGGAAAAGGACCTTTTGTGGCTGTAGCGTTTTTTGCTGGTACGCTGGTACCGGCTCTAGGGTTTTTCGATGTGTATCCGATGCGGTATTCCTTTGTTGCTGATCATTTTCAGTACCTGGCGAGCATAGGTTTGATTGCCTTGGCTGCTGCATCTATGACGGTCTTCTTTGAGCAACATGGTCCTCGGCAAAACACTATCGGCTTTGTTGTGTGTGTGGCAGTGCTCTTCGTTTTCGGAGTGTTGGTGTGGAAGCAGAGCACTATTTACCGGGATGCTGAAACACTCTATCGGGACACTATCTCGAAAAACCCCCATTCCTGGATGGCACACTACAACCTCGGAGTTTTCCTCTTAAATAGTGGGAGATCCGATGAGGTTATGCCCCTTTTTTCTGAGGCACTCCGACTCCGCCCTGACGATGCTGACGCGCACTACAACTTAGGAGTTGCTCTTGAGAAACAGGGGAGGCTCGAGGAGGCCCTGGCCCATTTTTATGAAACGGTGAGACTACGGCCGGACTATGCTAATGCGCACTACAGTATGGCAGTTATTCTCGCCCGCCAGAGCAAGTTCGAGGAGGCAATTTCTTATTATTCCAAGGCATTAAGAGTTAATCCCAATTATGCAGAAGCGCACAACAACCTGGGGGTCACCTTATTCAGTCTGGGAATGCTGGACAAAGCCATAGAGCATTACCGTGCGGCGCTCACGCTCGACCCCAACTTCGGCAAGGCACACAACAACCTTGGAAACGCGCTTATCCAGAAAGGCAAGCTCGATGAAGCCATCGACCATTATTTTAGGGCACTGGAGATCACGGCCCACTATCCGGAGGCACACAATAACCTTGGCGTTGCTTTGGTACGGCAGGGAAAGATTGATGCGGCCATCGTCCAGTTTGAAAAGGCACTGCAGCTCAAGCCAGAATATGCCCAAGCCCGCGCCAATCTCATCCTTGCCCGTGAGATGGCGAGCAAGATCAGAGAACCATCGAAATCGAGTTCGGCACCATAGGTCGTGAGTTGAATATGGTTCAACTATCAAAGATGGCAAAAATATGGCACAAACTAACTGAGTCGTGATTTTCTGTCTACTGCTTCTCCTCCCGGCTGTCGTATCAGGAGCTAACATGCGTAAAGATAAAACTCCTGCCTCAACATACCAGGATACTCGCCGGGCACATTGGGACGGAGTCGCCCGCAAAAAAGAGAACTGGACTTCCTGGGGAGCTTATTATCACGAAAGGCTAGCCCAGATTTATCAATTCTTGGTTGCCCCTGGGCAGCGAGTAATCGAAATTGGTTGTGGGTCCGGTGATTTACTTGCTTGCCTCAGACCGGCGTTGGGCGTGGGGATAGATTTCTCGCATGAGATGGTCAAGCGAGCTGCGGAAAGACATCCGGAAATCCACTTTATCCAATGCGACGCCCATCAGCTTAGTCTCGACGAAAAATTTGACGTCATCATCCTTTCTGATCTGGTGAACGATCTGTGGGACGTCCAAACCGTCTTAGAGGAAATTGGGCGACTGGCGACTTTCCGGACTCGGCTTATTATCAACACATACAGCCGCTTATGGGAGTTGCCTCTGGCGCTGACCCAGAGGCTGGACCTGGCCACGCCTGTGTTAGGTCAAAACTGGCTGACCGTAGAAGACATAAATGGTTTGCTGAGCCTGGCCGAGTTTGAAGTCATTCGGCATTGGGAGGAGATTATATGGCCCCTGAAGACGCCAGTATTGGCCGGGATTCTGAACCGTTTTGTTGCAAAGTTTTGGCCCTTCTATCATTTCGCCCTGACAAATTTCATCATGGCACGGCTCCGACCAAGGAGCCGTCCGGCGGACAAAGAACCACTCGTATCCGTCATCGTTCCAGCTCGCAATGAAGCTGGTAATATCCCGCACATATTTGCCCGTATTCCAGAAATGGGGGGCGGAACCGAGCTGGTGTTTGTCGAAGGTCATTCCAGAGACGACACCTACTCTGTAATCGAACAGGAGATTACAAAACACCCTGAACGACGGTGCACTTTGCTTCGACAGACTGGTTCTGGCAAGGGCGATGCGGTTCGGCTGGGCTTTGCCAACGCCAGCGGTGATATGCTGATGATCCTGGACGCTGATATGACAGTGCCGCCAGAGGACTTGCGCCGCTTCTACGAGGTATTGCGTTCGGCAAAAGGTGACTTTGCCAACGGGGTACGACTCGTTTATCCCATGGAAGACCAAGCCATGCGATATCTGAACATGGTAGGCAACAAGTTCTTCAGCTTGGCCTTTTCCTGGCTACTCGGGCAACCCATCAAAGACACCTTATGTGGCACGAAAGTGCTGTGGAAAGTGGACTACGATTTGATTGCGGCCAACCGAGCCTACTTTGGCGACTTTGATCCTTTCGGCGACTTCGACCTCCTCTTCGGTGCCGCCAAACTGAATCATAAAATAGTGGACTTGCCAATTCGTTACCGCGAGCGAAAGTATGGCGTTACGAACATCCAACGCTGGAAACACGGCTGGTTGCTGCTGCGTATGGTACTTTTTGCAGCGAGGCGGATCAAGTTCCTGTAAGAGGATCTTCTATCAATGCTAAAGGATTTGTTGGCCCATCCCCGCACGCGTGGGTTGAATATAGATAGCCCACGTTGCACTGATCTTCGCTGGTCTCTTGTCCGCAATAAGCGCTTCTTGAGACAAATCTATGAGGAATGGTACGCTGCCATCGCAGCACTCCTGCCTCCAGATAAGGTTCCGGTTCTCGAGTTAGGTTCGGGTGGAGGTTTCTTGCCCGATTATATTCCCGAACTAATCACCTCGGAAGTTTTCTATTGCCAGCATGTGAGAGTGGTTTTGGATGGCTCCAGGCTGCCATTCGCTAGCGAATCGTTAGGCAATATCGTGATGACGGATGTGCTGCATCACCTCCCCCAACCTCGACGGTTTTTCGCAGAGGCGAGCAGGTGTGTGGGGCCAGGTGGCCGGGTGATCATGATAGAGCCTTGGGTGACTCCATGGTCGCGGTTGGTCTACTCTAAACTACACCATGAGCCATTTAAACCTGAAGCTGTCGAATGGACATTTCCGCGGCGGGGGCCATTGTCCGGAGCAAACTCCGCCCTCCCTTGGATCATCTTTGATAGAGACCGAACTCGGTTCGAGAGGGAATTCCCAGAATGGCACATTTACGCCATAAAGCCCTTCATGCCCTTCCGCTATCTGCTTTCCGGCGGCGTATCTTGGCGCAGCTTTGTGCCGAACTGGAGTTTTTCTCTCTGGCGCACAATAGAAAACCTACTCCAGCCCTGGATGAGACATCTGGCAATGTTTGTCCTCATAGTATTAAGCAAAGACACCAGGGTGAAAGGCGACAGTGGGCCGTTTAACAGTGATGAAATCAAATGAAGTGGTCTGCAGAGCTGGTTTCCAATCATACTCAGAAGAGTAGATATGGATAGAGGTAGACTCAGCATAGCGAAGGGCTCTACAAGCAAGTCGCATTACGACAACAGAGTTATTGTGGTTTGTTGCTTACTCCTTACCGTAACTCTTGCAGCCTATTTGCAGGTTGCAAAGCATGACTTTGTAGGCCTGGATGACGATATTTACGTTACCGAAAATTACCATGTCCGAGCCGGGCTGACCTCAGCCGGTATTATCTGGGCCTTTAGTTTCACTGACAGTCCATATTGGCATCCATTGACGTGGCTTTCTCACATGCTGGACTGCCAGTTATTTGGCTTGAGTCCTGGGATGCACCATTTGACCAATGTGGTTTTGCACCTGGCAAACAGTCTGTTGCTGTTTCTGGTCTTCTATCAGATGACCGGAGCGCTCTGGAGGAGCTGTTTCGTTGCAGCCTTGTTTGCCTTGCATCCCCTGAATGTGGAGTCGGTTGCCTGGGTAACGGAACGCAAGAATCTACTGAGCACTTTTTTTTGGCTGCTCACCATGGTGTCTTATGTCCGCTATTCTAGGAAGCCCGGTCTTGCCAGGTATTTACCGGTAGTCTCTGTTTTTACTCTAGGTCTCATGGCCAAACCGATGCTCGTCACCCTGCCGTTTGTCTTGCTTCTTCTCGACTATTGGCCTCTGGGAAGGTTTCCCTTGCAACAGGTAGATAGTGACCCGAGGACAGAGACTGAGAAATCCACGACACCGGCTTCACAGGGAACAACCTACGTGAGCTTGGTTCTGGAGAAAGTCCCCTTACTCATTCTCTCCTTTTTGTCCATCTCTTTGACATCGTTATCAGTTCAACGAGCCGGGATCCTAATATCAACAACATTGGTACCGATGAAGCTCCGGATCGCCAATGGAATTTTTTCCTATGCACGATACATTGGCAAGCTGATCTGGCCGCAGGACCTGGCAGTTTTCTACCCATACCCCAGCATGGTGCCGCTTTGGCAAAGTGTGGGGGCTGGCTTGCTGCTCACTGGAATATCTTTTTTAGTGATTCGAGCCTGGCGGAAATTACCGTATCTCTGCATAGGCTGGCTCTGGTATCTTGGCACTCTCATACCGGCCATTGGCTTAGTCCAGGCAGGCCAATGGCCGGCCATGGCCGATCGCTTCACCTACGTACCTGCCATCGGTCTCTTTGTCATGCTTGCCTGGCTTATTCCCCACTTGCTGACAAAATGGCGTTACCGAAGGACTGGGCTTGCCCTAGCTGCGGGAGCGCTGCTGGCAGCCTTGCTGCTGCTCACCTGGACGCAGCTTCACCGCTGGAGTAACACCATGAGCCTTTTTGAATACGCGCTCAAAGTGACAGTAAATAACTATCTGGCTCACAACAATCTTGGCAATGCTCTCGCCAGGCAAGGAAGACTCAAGCAGGCAAGAGACCATTATGTCAAGGCTTTACGGATCAACCCCGCATTTCCCAGGGCTCACAACAACCTGGCAAACGTTCTGGCTCGGCAAGGTAAAAGCAAGGAGGCCATTGATCATTATTCCAAGGCTTTAGAGCTCAAGCCTGACTTCCCCAAGGCTCACAACAACCTGGGAAACGTCTTGGCTCGTCAGGGAAAGAACCAAGAGGCCATCGCTCATTACACGAAAGCTTTAGAGATAAAACCCGACTTTGCTGGAGTCCACAACAACCTGGGAAATGTTCTGGAAGGGCAAGGTAAGATCGAAGAGGCTGTTTTCCATTTTTCTCGAGCACTGGAGCTCAAGCCTGACTTTGTCGAGGCCCACTTCAACCTGGGAAATGCTCTGGCTCGGCAAGATAGGATGGATCAGGCCCTAGAGCATTTTATCAAGGCTCTGGAGCTCAAGCCTACCTTTGCTGAGGCTCACAACAGTCTGGGAGTTATTCTGGCTCGCAAGGGAAGGCTTGACGAGGCTATTGACCAATTCAGTGAGGCGTTGCGACTGAAGCCTGAGTTTAGACAAGCGCGTGTTAATCTGGAAATCGCTACCCGAGAGATGGGTAAGGCAGGCGAAGATGCTGGCCGATAACTTCACATCAAAGTACGATGTTGAAAGTTGATAGAATATGACTCAGCGTGTTGTGAAAATTAAGGAGATAAACAAGGCCAGTTCATGTTACTGTTACAGCTTAAACCGGCTATCTCAAGAAAACATATTACTTTTCCGTTCGAGTGTTTGCGGAGCTCCCTGCTGAGTTAGAACATACCATGATCCGTTCCTTCATTGCCATTGATTTACCTGAGGAAACCAGGAAAACGCTTGCCGTTCTCCAGGAGAAACTAAAACAGAGCCGAGCCCGAGTGCGTTGGGTAAGAGCCAACAGCGTTCATCTTACGCTCAAATTTCTAGGTAATATCCATCCCGACCAGGTGGAGGACATTGCAGCGGTCACAGCTCAGGTGGTGCGGAGCGAGCCGCCACTCACTCTGCGTGCAGCCGGATTGGGCGCATTTCCCAGTCAACGAAATCCGAGGGTAATCTGGGTGGGCATTGAGGGAGAGGTAAAACGGCTAGCTCACATCCAGACCCGCCTGGAGAATGACTTGGTAGTGCTGGGCTTTCCCCACGAAAGGCGTGGCTTTCGTGCTCATCTCACTCTGGGCCGGGTGAAAGACAAACGCGATTGTCAAGCCCTCATTGCTGCCATGGCTGAGCTGAAAATACCCGAATTCGATTCTTTTGACGTGACTGAAATAATATTGTATAAAAGTGATCTTAGGCCAACCGGGGCGATCTATACGAAGCTGCACCGTATGCCACTTGCCGCACCGGCATCACTCTAAACAGGCTCCAACTGACAGTGGTACGCCGCTGGCTCCGGGATCGGCGAGCAACAGCAGTTCTTAATAAATATAAGAGGAAAGAGCTATGTCCACCACAAAAGACAAGCACCAGGCCATTGAATTGGCCATGAGTCAAATTGAAAGACAGTTCGGCAAGGGCGCCATCATGCGCCTGGGCAGCGACGGCACCGTTATCGATGTACCGGTAATCCCAACAGGCTCGCTTGCCCTTGATGTGGCCCTGGGCTTAGGGGGTGTCCCCCGGGGGCGGGTTGTGGAAATTTTTGGCCCAGAGTCCTCCGGCAAGACTACCCTGGCACTTCATATTGTCGCCGAAGCTCAGAAGACAGGGGGAATCGCCTCTTTTGTCGATGCCGAGCATGCCCTTGATCTTTCCTACGCTCGAAAACTGGGGGTCAATGTGGACGACCTGCTCATCTCCCAGCCTGATACCGGGGAACAGGCCTTGGAGATCACCGAGGTCCTGGTGCGAAGCGGTGCCATGGATGCGGTGGTCATTGACTCGGTGGCCGCCTTGGTGCCCCGAGCCGAAATCGAAGGAGAAATGGGCGATGCCCACATGGGGTTGCAGGCTCGCCTCATGTCTCAAGCCTTACGCAAACTGACCGCAGCCATCAGCAAATCCAGGACCACGGTTATCTTTATCAACCAAATCAGGATGAAACTGGGAGTTCTGTTCGGTAATCCAGAAACCACGACCGGTGGTAACGCCCTCAAGTTCTACGCCTCGGTACGGCTGGACATCAGGCGTATCAGCGCCATCAAAGACGGCCAGGAGAGCATAGGAAGCCGAACTCGGGTCAAAGCGGTCAAAAACAAATTGGCTCCCCCATTTAAGGTGGCGGAGTTCGATATTATGTACGGCCAGGGAATCTCCAAAGAGGGGGATATTCTGGACATGGCCACAGCTCTCAACATCGTAGACAAGAGTGGCGCCTGGTACTCTTACGGTGGAGAGCGTATGGGGCAGGGCCGCGATAATGTTAAGGTTTTTTTGAAAGAACAGGCGGATATTTGCCGCGATATAGAAAACAAGGTCAGGGAAGCCTATGGCCTTAAGATATCTGGCGATGGGGATGAGGAGTCTACGGAAGAATGAAAACAGCCGAACTCAGAAAAGCTTTCCTTGAATACTTCAAGGCCAACCAACATACCATAGTCAAGAGTTCATCACTGGTCCCCCATGACGATCCCACCTTGCTCTTTACCACCGCTGGCATGGTCCAGTTCAAGCGACCACTGCTGGGTGAGGAAAAACGGGACTATGTTCGGGCCACCTCGTCCCAGAAGTGCATGCGCGCCGGGGGTAAGCATAATGATTTGCGCAACGTGGGGCGTACTGCCAGGCACCACACTTTTTTCGAGATGCTGGGAAATTTCTCCTTCGGTGACTACTTCAAAAAGGAGGCCATCTTCTTCGGTTGGGAGTTTTTTACCGAGCATCTCCAGTTGCCCAAGGATAAACTTTATGCCTCGGTACATGAAGGCGACGACCAAATGGGCTTGGGCGTGGACCAAGAAGCCCTGGAGGAATGGAGCAAGTACCTGCCCCGAGAGAGAATTCTCACTCTGCCCACCAGTGAGAACTTCTGGGCCATGGGGGACACCGGCCCCTGCGGCCCTTGCTCAGAAATACTTATCGATCAGGGCGATCATATGGCCTGCGGACCGGATTGCGAACCGGGGGTTTGTGATTGCGACCGCTTCCTGGAGTTGTGGAACCTGGTTTTCATGCAGTTCAACCGGAAGGAAGATGGGACCATGGAATCTCTGCCCGCTCCTTCAATCGACACCGGTGCCGGTTTGGAACGAATTGCCGCGGTTCTGCAAAACGTACCCTCAAACTACGACATCGATATCTTCCAAGAAATCATCGGGGTTATAGAACAGATAAGCGGCCACAGTCACGGTGACGACCCTGGCAAGGATGTCTCCATTAAGGTGATCGCTGATCACGGTCGCGCTGCCACTTTTCTCATCAGTGATGGAGTCATGCCCAGCAACGAGGGACGCGGCTATGTGTTGCGCCGCGTAATCAGAAGGGCGGTGCGCCACGGCAGGCTGTTGGGAATCGAGGAGCCTTTCCTACCCCGGGTGGCAGAGGGCGTACTTGCTGCTATGTCTGACACCTATCCCGATATCGCCAAGAACAAGAGCTACGTCCAAATGGCGCTTACCAACGAAGAGAAATCTTTTTCCGCCACCCTTGACCGGGGTTTGGGTAAGCTTCAGGAAGAGGTCGATAAACTGACAAAGGCCGGCAGCAAGGTCTTTCCCGGCGACACAATCTTCAAGCTCTACGACACCTACGGTTTTCCCATCGACATCATAATGGACCTGGCTCGGGACCAGGACTTTGAGGTGGATGAGGAAGGTTTTGACCAACTTATGGAACAGCAGAGGCAACGTTCCCGTGCCTCCTTCAAAATCTCCGGAGTCATGGAAACCTCAGAAGCCCTGCAGCAACTTGTGGCTCAAGGGGTAACCACCACGTTTTCCGGCCACGACAGGACTGAGGATC
>WOR8_10006691_pt1 | contig 15371 bp, 12 predicted proteins | sample DeeMarSeWOR38_10_FD_19890 | JGI IMG/M metagenome (IMG submission 19890) | reverse complement strand
TCGTGAAGTGCAGTCTCCAGCTCCGTTCGTTTCCCCTCGGATTCCTGAAGGTCGGCTTGCAGAGCCGCACGCTGCTCCTCCGCTTCTCGAGCCCTCTGCACCAGTTCCTGCTCTAACCGTTCCCAGTGGGACCGTTCCGTGCTGTAGTCTTCCGTTGACTTATTCCGGTGTTCTTCGATCTCCCGAAGTCTGTTCTCCAGTTCAGCCCGCTGCTCATCGATTTCCTGAGATTGTTGATCCCATTGCTGACGTGCTTGCTCCCACCGGGACCGTTCCGCATCAAAGTCCTCCGCTTGTTGTCTTCGCTTTTCTTCGACTTCGTGAAGTGCAGTCTCCAGCTCCGTTCGTTTCCCCTCGGATTCCCGGAGGTCGGCTTGCAGAGCCGCACCCTGCTCCTCCGATTCTCGCGCCTTCTGCTGCAGCTCCAGAAGAACGGTCTCATCCTGTTTAGCAGCAGCTTCCCATTTTGATTTCTGAAGAGTATGCTCCTCCTGAAGTTCCTTGAACCGGACATCCAGTTCCTGTAGGGTCTTTTTTAATACCGCACTCTCCTGTGCTTCTTCCTCGGATTTTTCATTCCTAGGAAAATCTTCAGTAGAATATATCCCGGTTAGTACAGCTGCGCCGCTGATACCCTGTTTAAGCATCGGTGTCGCGATGAGTTTTAAAACGATCCTTGTACCATCCAATCCCGTCCAATCCAGCATGATGGAGGCGTTAGTTCCATTGCTGACAGTCGTGAGGAATTCCAGTATTTTTTCCCGGTCTTCCTGGGCGATGAAGTGAAGGAAATTTTTCCCTACAATCTGATTCAGTTGTGCCGCTCCCATTAACTTGAGCCCGGCTTGATTGATAGCAAGGAAAGTCCCATCGGGAGCTATGACGGAAACGCCGACAGGAACTCTTTCCACAATCTGTCGAAGCCGTTCTTCACGGGAGCTAATATCGGTTTTCTCGCGAGCAAGGATCCGGCGCCGGATTTCTCTTTCAACCGCCGGCAGCAGTCTATGTAAATATTTATTCGTCTTGGGAATACAGTCTGTAGCCCCTGCACTCAATGCATCAATTATCGAGACTTCGTCTTCCGGATCTGTCAGGAGAATGATGGGCACACCGGGAGCCTTCGAAGCCGCATCCTTAACTGCCTCCTGGGTACGATCTCCGGTAATTGCCGCATCCACAACAATTATATCCCCAAGAAACGATCCGTTTTCAGGCAGCTTCAACAAACCGTCGGGAGTGACTCCGATTTGCTTGACTATTACATAACGCAGATCGGCGGGGATTTCCTTAGCATTTGAAGATGCGTCGACTTGAGATGGCCGGGACAGCTTGCTCAATCTAATTTTGAGAAGCTTTACTTCACTGGCTTCTTTGCTGGCAAAGATGACATTCATGTTGATCGAAACTTATTCTCTGAATATGGTAACAGTTTTTCCCAGGAAATATAATTCCAGAAATCCGCGCTTACGTCCTCCGGTAAACTTGAGCCTTTATATCTAAATAAAATTCTACTCTGGCAGCTGATTCGAGTATGCCAACCGCGGTACTCACAATGAGTTCTATGCATTCAGGGCTGGGAAAAAACATATCCGCCAGTAGGATTTTCAGCAAGTATCACCAGTCGTTCAGCTCAAAGCTTTCCTGTACATGTATTCCATTGGCTCCACTTGCAACGATTGTCAGAACGGCAGGATCTTTTTCCTTCTCACTTTCAGGGCTATCCTGTTGACATTCATTACCATCGACCTTGTCCGGAGTCTCGTGTTTTCGACCCTCCGAGTATGTTTGATGTGCCTGATCCGTCGATTCATCATTGAAAACATCCATAAGCTCGAACGGCTGTTTGAAAGCTATTGCTGTCCGGTACTTGGGAACACCACTGAGGGAAGAAATAGATGAACGGAGAATCGTCCCATCCCTCTTATATACACCTTCCGTCGTCACAAGCGTAAGCATTACCTTAAAGTCCGGTCGCAGGCGCGTTTCGGTTTCGATCAGAATACCTCCACGGGAGATGTTTACGATTTGAATTTCCTTGCCCTGATACAATTCCACGCTTTTTAAAAATGGGACATCCTCAGCTTTCAGACGTGGACTTAACCTCCTATTTGATTGTATTTCTTTTTTTTCGCTTGACACCATTGTGCGATCTCCACAGGCTGATTGAAAGACTGCACTTTCTCTACAAGCCTATTGCATTTATACAAATTTACACTCTATCGGTTCATGTGGACCAGAACCTGACAATCAAGTAATCGGCCTGTTTCATAGAATAGTTTAGAGTAATTCCCTAATATATGAACGGCTTGCCATTGCCATAAAAGCGGGCCGGTATCCGTTATCAATCCAAAAGATTGACAGATTTCCTTCCGCTGAAATGAATTGGATAAGGAATTAAATTCGGGGGGCTTTATTCAAAAAATTACGGTGCGCCAATCTTCCCTCATGTTTAAAGGGAAGGACTTGTTCTTCCGACATCTATAACAGGATTGAATCATGTAAAGCGTTTTCGGTCTTTCCTAGCGTTAAGCGGTTATTTATCCTTAGAACGATGCCAGCTTGCACCGATGGCGATGATTAGGGCCAGTACGACCATGATTGCGCATAAATAGTACGCAATTGTAGGATCCAGTTCTTGCATAGTGTTCTCCCTCTATTCGCTCCTTCCTTTACCTACCATTTTTCTCCGGGATGTGTCAGTCTCCAGATAATATAGAGAATCAGGGCAAATCCCATCGTCACACATATTTGAAATAATAGAATTTTCCAGGGCCAGGCCATTTTTCGTGCTCCTCTCGATAAATATGAATTCCGGTTTTATGCGCCGGCATTCGCCTCTTTCATCTGTTCTTTCAATCTTCGCATATATGGCGGGTCGCCGGGTAAAACAAGATTTAAGACGACACCGAAAAGCACTGTTGCAATTGTTGTAGCGTAGACTCCTTGCGCATTTCCACTCAGGTAGTCAGGCAGCCAGTCCGGGGCAGCGAAAGTCCAGAGAAAGCTCGCCGCATAGCCGGCCAGGATTGTAGTCCAGGCTGCAATTTTGTTCACTTTCCACAACATCCCGATCAGATAGACTCCGAATACGGGAATCGCAAAGGAGAACGTCCAGAAAAATATCGGAAGCATGAGCGTCGTCCGTTTTAATGCGGGGATTATTACCAGAACGGCGCAGACAAGAATCATACCCCGCGTAAGCCAGAGGAAGGATCTGTCGCTCATTTTGGGATTGACGACTCCCTTGAAGATGTCATGCACGATGATATGCGACGAGGACAGGATCAGGATGCTCGTTGTCGACAGGGTTGCAGCAAGCAGGGATATCATTAAAATCCCCACCATCCAGGGCGGCAATACGTCTATTGCCAGTTTCGGTACGGAAAGGGTTGCCGCATCCGTTAATGATGCGATGGCCGGAATCGTCATGCCGACCAGCGCCAGAACAACCCAGGGATAGGTCACCATGCTATTGACAAAGGATGCCCAGAACACTCCGCGCCGGATATCCGATTCGGACCGGGCCAGCAGCATGGGCTGGTTCTGTGCCTGGGATGCGCTGCACATAAAGACCAGCAGAATCAGGCAGGGAAACATGATGCCGTAAATAACATCGGGTGAAAAATTAAGAATGCTGGTCTTCCACGCCTCGCCGACTCCCGCATATTTGTCGGCCACAGCTCGCCAGCCACCTTTATCCGCCAGCCATGAACCGGTATAAAATACAGCCACAAACGATCCGACAATCAGCATGATGGCGTTGAACAGGTTCATCCAGGCAACCTGCATCAAGCCTGCGGCAACAATATAAAGAATGGTAAAACCAACGGCCAGTAGGATGCAGTCAGGGGCTAAGTCCAGCTTACCACCTCCAAGCGCCCAGAATGCTGTTGCGGTAGCCGTGACTTCGGCGATGCAGATTCCGATCAACTGGGCGGGGAAAACGGCCGAAATCAGCCACCCTATCTTCTCGCCGAACATCTTGCCCATCCCCTCGGGGAACGTCTTGACGTTCATCCTGCGGAACCACGGTCCGAACCAGAGCAGAAACAGAGGCACAAAGATTCCCCCGGATATCATGCCCCACCACAGTACGGATGCTCCCATGCCCGCCGAAGCTTCCCAGAGGCTGAGGGTATGTCCGCTGCCCAGGGGGGCAAGAACGAAGGCTGCCGTGACAAGGGGCCAGGCCAGTTTATTGCCTGTAACAAAATCGCTGCCTGACTTCACCCTTTTTCTTAAAAAGAAACTGACACCGATACTTAAAAAAAAGAAATAAGCAATTGCGATCACCAATGCCGTTGACATTCAATACCTCCCTCAAAGAGCTGCATCAACTATGTGAACCTCTCCGGCCCGGATTGGGACTCCAACTAAAATTTTGGGTTTAATGGACATGGCCCGCGATTTTACATCAATTAGGCTCCAGACACCTAAATTTTTTGCGGGTTAATTAATTCCTGGCCGGTGATTCACCTGGAGTGGCAGGAAAAAGAGTAAAATATCTGAGTTCTGAGTTCTGAGTAAAAAGTTAAAAAGACGTCTGACGTTCGACTTGAATTCAGTAAACCTAAAGCGGTTGACGAGTATCCCGTAGGGCCAAATCTTGTGTTCGCGTTGGGGTGGATTTTACTATTCTTCGGATGGAGTGTCGGATTCTTCGGCTTCGACGACCGTTACGCTGGCAACCCTGTCTTCACCATCCAGATCGATGCACTTGACGCCTACAGCAGCCCGGCTTTGCGTATTGCGGATTTTGTCTACGTACAGTTTTATCAGTTTCCCGTTCTCGGTGATAATCATGACAGAATCGTCGTCCTGAACGTGGCATGTATTGATTACCTTGCCATTTTTACTGCCGACTTTTATGTTGATGACGCCGGATCCTCCCCGGCTCTGATGCGGGTATCCTTCAACATTGGTCCGCTTGCCGAACCCTTTTTCCGTAACAGTAAGAAACTGCCCTGGTCCTTTGAAGGTAGACATCGCAACAACCTCATCCTCCTTTTTCATTCGGATTCCGATGACGCCGCGTGCCGCACGGCCCATGGTGCGTGCATCTTTTTCAGAAAACCGGATGGCTTTTCCCATGCGCGTTGCCAGGAGAACGTTATAACTTCCATCGGTAAGCTTGCAGCCTATGAGTTCATCCTCATCCGGAATGTTAATTGCGATGATTCCGGAACTGCGCGGATTTGAAAATTCGTTCAGGGAGGTTTTCTTTACGATCCCGTTCCGGGTCGCCATAACAACATTTTCGTTGGTGTCGAAGGTTTTTACAGCAATAATGTCGGCGATTTTTTCGCCTCTTCCGACATTCACCAGATTCACAATAGCTTTCCCCTTGCCGGCGGTCCCAACATCGGGAATTTCATACACCTTCAACCAGTAAACCTTGCCGCGATCAGTGAAAACAAGCAGGTAGCTGTGGGTTGAAGCGACAAAAACATGATGGATGAAGTCTTCTTCGCGTGTCGTCATTCCGATACGGCCCTTACCTCCCCGGCCCTGCGGTCGATAGAGGGAAGCGGCTGTTCTCTTGATATATCCAGAGTGTGTGACTGTTATAACGACATCCTCTTCGGCAATAAGGTCTTCCAGTGAGATCTCCGCTTCTTCATCCAGAATCTCGGTGCGCCTTGCATCGCCATAGGTCTTCCGTACTTCCTTCAATTCTTCAACCACAACACCGTCCAGGACCTTTTCATTGGCCAGTATCTCTTTTAGCCGCGCGATAAGCTTGAGTATCTCTTCGTATTCCGCAACAATTTTTTCACGTTCAAGCCCTGTTAACCGTTGCAGGCGCATATCCAGAATTGCCTGCGCCTGTTCGGCACTGAACTGGAATTGGGACACCAACCCTTCTTTGGCGACAGCCGGTTCCTTGGAGGCTCGAATTAACGCAATCACATCGTCCAGAATGTCCAAGGCGCGCTTCAATCCCTCGAGAATATGGGCACGCGCTTCAGCCTTCTCCAGCTCAAAGAGGGTTCTCCGGCGGACGACATTCCTCCGATAGTCAATAAAGTGCAGAAGCGCTTCTCGCAGATTCAGAATCTTGGGCTGGTTTCTCACGATAGCCAGCAGAATAATTCCAAAACTGGACTGCATCGGCGTCATCTTGTAAAGGTTGTTCAGTACAACCTGCGCCGGTTCACCTTTTTTGAGTTCGATTACAACGCGCATCCCGTCGCGGTCGGATTCATCCCGCAGATCCGAGATTCCATTTATCTTTTTCTCCCGCACCAGCTCGGCTATCCTCTCAATCAATTTTGCCTTGTTAATCTGGTAGGGAATCTCCGTGACCACAATGGCTTCCCGATCACGGGAAATTTCTTCAATTGCCGCCTTGGCACGCATGAGAATAATACCGCGGCCGGTCCTGTATGCAGACCGTATACCCCTGCGCCCGTAAATATATCCGGCAGTCGGAAAATCCGGTCCCGGGATAAGGGCCATCAATTCGTCTATGGAGGCGTTGCGATTCCCGATAAGCAGAACGGTTGCATCGATTATTTCTGTCAGGTTGTGGGGCGGAATGTTGGTCGCCATCCCGACTGCAATTCCGGCAGAACCGTTTACGAGAAGATTAGGGTACCTGGCTGGAAGGACCAGAGGTTCTTGCAGAGAATCGTCGTAATTCGGGCCGAAATCCACCGTATTCTTGTCGATGTCGGCCAGCAGTTCTTCCGCGAGACGGGCCATGCGGATTTCGGTGTACCGCATGGCGGCTGCATTGTCTCCATCGACAGAACCGAAATTACCCTGGCCGTCAATAAGTGGATAGCGAACGGAAAAGTCCTGAACCAGCCGGACTATTGTGTCATAGACGGCACTGTCTCCGTGGGGGTGATATTTACCGATGACATCGCCGACAATTCGCGCGGACTTCTTATAGGCCTTATTGTAGGTGTTTCCCAGGTCGTGCATAGCATACAAAACACGCCTGTGAACGGGTTTGAGTCCGTCACGCACATCGGGCAGGGCTCTGCCGATAATGACGCTCATCGCATAGTCCAGATAGGACTTGCGCATTTCATCGATTAGGTTTACGGGTATTTTTTCCTGAGCTTTAGGCATGGCAGAGAGAATTTCTAGATATCAAGATTTCTGACGTTTAGTGCATTGTCTTCAATAAAACGACGCCTCGGTTCCACAGAATCTCCCATCAGGATCGTAAAAATTCCGTCCGTTTGCACTGCATCGTCAATGGATACTTGCATCAGGGTGCGGGTTTCGGGATTCATCGTGGTATCCCACAGCTGCTCGGCATTCATTTCTCCCAAGCCCTTGTATCGTTGTATGGTCAGGTTCTTTTTCCCAAGAGTCAGGACGTAATTCAGCAATTCTTCGCGGGAATTGACCGAAATCACATTTCCGTTTTCTTTGATTGTTAAAGGGGGTTTTTCCAGTGGAACCATTTCAGCATACAGCTCAAACAAGCGCTGCCATTCTACCGACGACAAGAATTCCCAGTTGAGAGAAATTTTAGCGGATCCTTTTTTCTCGACCTCAAGCGAATGCAGTCCGTGTTCCTCATCTAACAGAACGGCACATTCGTATCCGATTTCTTCAAGAACCGGACTCAGAGCCTCCAGCAATTCCTTCTTTTCGAACAACTGCCTGAGTATGAATCCCTGTTTCAGCAAACCGCCCTCTCCCGCAATCGACTGTAAAAGTCGGTCCAGCAGTTCCCGGTGTTGCAGCCGGCGATTCAGCTTGTTATACACTCTGTGATGCGCGTGTATGTTGCGCAGAAGCTGCTTCACTTCGGATCCGCTGTAATGCGCGCCGCTTTTCTCCACCATGATGACAACGCCTTCCGTAGCGCGCTTCATCAGGTACTCTTCCATTTCTTTCTCGTTATTCAGATATTTCAGCTTTTTTCCATGCTTGATGCCATACAGCGGGGGTTGAGCTATGTAGATGTGGCCTCTTTCAACCAACTCCGGCATCTGCCTGTAGAAGAATGTCAAAAGGAGCGTGCGGATATGCGAACCATCCACATCGGCATCGGTCATGATAATGACTCGATGATAGCGCAGTTTTTCAACCGAGAAATCTTCCTTGCCTATTCCCGTACCGATTGCGGAAATCATTGTTGTAATTTCCGCATTACTGAGCATCTTGTCGAATCTTGCCTTTTCTACATTCAGAATTTTCCCCTTGATCGGGAGGATGGCCTGAAACTTGCGATCCCGTCCCTGCTTGGCCGAACCTCCGGCACTGTCTCCCTCAACAATGAATATCTCGCAGAACTGAGGGTCTTTTTCCTGGCAATCCGCAAGTTTTCCGGGGAGCAGCGCAGAATCCAGCGCACCCTTACGTCGGGTAAGATCCCGCGCTTTACGTGCCGCTTCCCGCGCTCTGGCAGCCTCTACAGCCTTATTTAGAATCTTTCGTGCCAGAGATGGATTTTCTTCCAGAAAAGCGCTCAGGTTTTCGTTGACGACGTTTTCGACAATCCCTTTTATCTCGCTGTTCCCTAACTTTGTTTTGGTCTGTCCTTCAAATTGAGGATTCCTCAACTTAACACTAACCACCGCTACAAGACCTTCACGGATATCTTCTCCTGTCGGATTGTCTTTAAGATTCTTTAACAGGTCCTTTTCCTGGGCATAGGCATTGACGGTTCGTGTCAGGGCGGCTTTGAATCCGGACAGATGTGTGCCCCCTTCATGTGTGTTTATGTTATTCGCAAAAGAGAAAATCGTTTCACTGTACCCATCATTAAACTGCACGGCTGCTTCAACGATAACCTCGTCTCTTGGCGTCTCGAAATAGATCGGCTTTGGGTGCAAAACGTTTTTATTTTTATTCAGGTACTCGATAAAGGAGGAGATTCCACCTTCGTACTTGAATACCTCTTTCCGTTCGGAACGCAAATCTTCAAGGATGATCTCCAGTCCCCTGTTGAGAAAGGAAAGCTCTCGCAACCTTGCGGCTATTGTGTCGTAGCTAATCTCGGTCGTTTCAAAAATTTCATCGTCGGGAACAAACGTAATCTTCGTACCGCGGCGTTTTGTCGTACCTGTCCTACTGAACTCGGATACCGGCTTTCCCCGCTCGTAGCTTTGCTCATAAACATCGCCCCCCCTCCAAATCTCGAGGTCAAGGCGGCGACTTAGGGCATTCACAACAGAAACACCGACCCCATGCAGTCCGCCGGATACCTTATAGGAGTCGTTATCGAATTTCCCGCCGGCATGTAAAACGGTCATGACTACTTCAGCAGCGTACTTCTCCGCCTTCTCATGAAAATCGGTGGGGATTCCTCGACCGTTGTCGATGACGGTTACGCTGTTGTCGATGTGGATTGTTACCTCGACGGTAGTGCAGTAACCGTTAAGCGCTTCGTCAACCGAGTTGTCGACAACCTCATAAATGAGATGGTGCAATCCCTCGATTCCGGTCGAACCTATATACATCGCCGGCCTCGTTCGAACCGCGTCCAACCCTTCCAGAACTCTTATTTTATCCGCTCCGTAATCTTCCGATACCAGCGGTATTCCATCGGGATCCTGGTAATCCGTATCCCCTTGAGAATTTACATTTTCACTCATGCATTTTTACCGCTTTAGCCGTATTCTGCACCGAACCGGAAAAGCGCCATAACTTTTTTATTCACAATAAATTACACCGTCAAAGATAACGGAATAATTATAGCATAAAAACCCGTTAAATCGGAGTAAAATATTTTGTTTCTGTGGCATTATAAGTGGTTTAAAAACAATAATTTAAACGGACATATTTCCGGGTTTCCCTTATCTCTGTTTTGATTGAAGAATAAAAGCACAAGGTTTGGGAAAATAGAATGAATCGGCGTATGGAATTCCCGGTTCTTCAAACCGAGTTATGAAGATTAAAACGGGGCGTATGGAGTTAAAAAATAATTGTTATTGGCAGTAAAACAGAGTGCTACATGTGAGATATTCAATTCAGATAATATACAGAAATCTGTGAGTCGGTGTAGATATCCACTCTGCCGTTCTCACCCTGCAATGAAGCAACGACTATCATCATCCTGAATCTTCAATTTTTATTATTCCCCCATTGAGAACTTCCATGCGGCATGTTTCCCGGCTAACAAAAGGAAGCATAAAATCCTTAGCAGAAGTCAGGAATGTCTGCGTCCTTTGTGAAAGATACTTTAAAAACGTGTTGAGCCTTTGCTTGTCTAGCTCCGCCTCTGCATCATCCACCAGGAAGACCGGATAAAATCCATGGGTTCTTCGGTGGATTTCCATCTGTGAAAAATAAAGAGCGAGCAAGCTTGACCGTTGCTGTCCTGCCGAACCGAAATCCACCAGAGACTTTCCATTAACGTAAAGTTTCAAATCATCCCTGTGAGGCCCTATCGAAGTGGCTCCGATCCTTTGATCGTAGTCTCGGACCTGACGCAGGCGTTTTCGAAAAACTTCTTCAATCCCGGAAATACTATTGTCTTTACCCAAAACGGTGGAAATGTAATGCATTTTTAACTCTTCACTTCCGAAAACGTTTTGAGGCAGATGCTGTTTCATTTGATCCACATAATGCACGCGGTTCTGTAGAATGCGTGTCCCCTGTTTTACAAGTGTTTCATCCCAGCTATCCAAAAGGCTGTCATTGATGTACTCCTTCCCCTCCCGTGCAGCGGACAGTATCTTGTTCCGCTGCTTCAGGGCTCTTCCATAGACCGCCAGACAACCTACATGCCCTGGATATATTGTTGCCATGGCCCTGTCCAGAAAGGCTCTTCTATCCTTTGGGCTCTTCCGAACAATATTGAGATGATTATAAGTAAATGCAAGAAGATGCAGATTTCCGACGAAAGCATCCAGAGTTACCGGCTTCCCATGCAGGAACAGCTTCTTTTCCGTTCTGGATATCCTTACCTGGAGGTCCCTGATTAAGGATCCTATACATTCCCTGGGAATTGAGGTGCGAAAGCTTCTGCCGAAAGCAAGGAAATACATTGCTTCAAGCAGATTGGTTTTTCCTTGACCGTTCCTTCCAACAAACAGTGTCGTCCCTTCAGAAGGAACAATCTCCAGTTCTTTTATATTACGATACTGAAAAAGGCGAAGTTTTTTAAGATGCAATCCTGGAAGCCTGTCCGGGAATCCTCTTCAGAAATTCGAAAGGTTCCGGCCCACATTACTCACAAGATCTCCGCCGCTGTTTTTACGTCGAGGCGGCCGAAGTCCGTGAGCAATGTGGGCTAAAATTTCATGGGCATGACGACATAACGATAATCAAGATCAGATGATCCTACGGGCCTGAACAGTCCCTGTGTCTCAGAATCCTTTAAAGAGATGGATATGGATTCTGAACTGCAGACAGTCAGAAAATCCAGAAGGTATTGAGGATTGAATCCAATATCAATGGTGTCTCCTTCAAACTCCACAGGCACTTCATCCCTTGCTTCACCGGCATCTGCAGATCTTGCTGTCAATTCGACAAATCCGGCATTGAAGGAAAGCCGGATTGATTTCAGTTTCTCATCAGACATGATTGCAGCTCTTCGTATGCCATCCCCTAGATTCTTTGTGTCCGCTACAACGTACTTGTCATTTTCACGCGGGATAACAAGCTCATAATTCGGAAACTGTCCAGCCAGGACCCTGGAAACCAGTTTCCTGTTTTCAACTAAGAAGAAAAGATGATTTTCATCGCGGCCGAATTCCAGGTCCAGAGGATCCTGGTCTCCGATCAATTTCATAATTTCAACCAGAGTCTTTCTTGGAATCAGCGCCCTCACTTCGCCCTCGATTCCCGGAACCTCCATTTTCTTGCTTACCAGAGCTAATCGATGCCCGTCTGTAGCCACCATTCGAACTTCACCGGGCAAAAGAACCAGCAGTGCTCCATTCAGGGAGTACCTCGACTCCTCCTGAGTGATGGCAAACATAGTCCGTTGAATCATACTCCTCAATATCCCTCCAGGTATTTGGGATATTTCAGGTGTAGTTTCCGGGATGGATGGAAAGTTTTCTTTTGGAAGAGCAACAATCTTGTATTCCGATTTACCGGAATTCAAAATAACCCAATCATTTTCAAGAAGAGAGAAGCATATATCCGATCCTTCGGGCAGCAACCTTACAATTTCAAATAGGCGACGCGCGGATATTGTTGTTGTCCCTTCAACTTCAACCTCCGCAGAGCATCCACAACGGATTGTCACATCAAGATCAGTTGCCGTAATATCAAGATACTCACCTGAGGCTTCAAGGAGAATATTGGACAGGATGGGGATCGTGCTTTTCTTTTCAATGACGCCCTGCACCAAATTAAGTTCATTCAACAACGAATTCCTGGTAACGGTAAATTTCATGAAGGAAGCTCCTTGGATTAAAGGGTAGTAAGTCAAGCAAGCATTTCTCTCAGGATTTGAAAATCTGATTATACTGCTTCCACTCTCATGCAAAAAATCATTATCCGCATATTTCAAAAATTTTTGGGAATTCATCTTTGATTTCTTCCCATGTTCTGCCGTTATAGAGAGATCGGATTCAGGTATTTTCGGAGAGACGGGTACACGCATATTCTTTGACGGTACTGGTTTTCCTAATAATATTTATATATTTATTAACTAGATATAGTAGTAGGAGCTGTGGATTTGTGGAAAGCTCCGTTAAACAACCATTGCAGACGGGGAAGGACTGTGCATGGAATAGATACTGTCCTGTAAAAAAGAATCCTTTTTTGTGGAAAGTTTTTCATAAGGAAATTTTCACAGCTATTTCTTCGACCGGTCATGTGGATAAACGGAAAACCGATGATAATGAATGGGATTAGGCTGTGTGTGTCCCAGATGAAAACTGTAGGGGCGAACCTTGTGTATGCCCTTGTAGCCTACCCTTGGTTTATGCATCCTTTTGTCGCGCCAGGCACGACCTCCGAACCTATTCCGTGAGTGGAATAGGTTCGGGCGAATCCATGGTTCGCCCCTACCGCAGTGAGTTTACGATTGCTTGTACGGCAGAGGATATTTCAGGATCTTTTTTTTGCAAGGAGTCGATTTTTCGGATGGAATGAAGCACCGTGGTATGATGTTTCCCTCCAAAATCTTTTCCTATCTGGGGCAGGGACTGGTTGGTGAGTTGCTTGCAGATATACATGGCAATCTGGCGCGGTACAGCTATGGGCCGGGAATTGTTTTTTGATTTGAGTTGAGCCGGTTTTAGGGAGAAGAAAGAGGCAACCGCCCGAAGAATCTTGTCCGAAGAGATTGTCTGTGTATCTGCGGTGGTGAATCCTCTCAGAACATCTTTGGCGTAAGCTACATTGATTTCGGAGACTGTCAATCCGTCCAGCGATGCGCGCGCGCTCAGTCGATTCAGGGCCCCCTCCAGTTCACGTATGTTGGAACGGATTCCTCTGGCGATAAAAATCGCGACCTCATCCAGAAGATCGGGAAGTTCCAGGGCCGCCTTTCTCTTTAAAATTGCCAGTTTGGTTTCAAGGTCAGGCGGTTGGATATCCGCAATGAGTCCCCATTCGAAACGGGAATGGAGTCGTTCCTCCAGGGTTGGTATCTGCTTGGGCGGGCAGTCACTCGTAATCACAATCTGTTTCTGGGCATCGTAGAGTGCATTGAATGTGTGAAAGAATTCTTCCTGCGTTCTTTCCTTGCCTGCGATGAATTGAATGTCGTCTATAAGAAGAACATCAATATTCCGGTACTTCTGCCGGAATTGACTTGTTCGATCGTAACGAATGGCATTGACGAGCTCATTCATAAACATTTCTGAAGACATGTAGGACAATCGGATGCTTTTGTTCTTGATTTGAATGAGGTTGCCGATCGCATGCATCAGATGAGTTTTTCCGAGGCCGACACCTCCGTAAATGTAGAGAGGATTATAGGCCTTGGAAGGTCTCTCTGCTACAGCCAGAGAGGCCGCGTGAGCCAATTGATTGCTTGCGCCAATGACGAAAGAGTCGAAGGTGTACTTTGGAGTCAACAGAGGTCTTGATTCCGTATGCGCCTGGAAGGCGACTTCTGAATCCGGCTCCGGAGAAGGAGCGGTCTCCACAACGATATCCAGCGTCAGATCGGATTTGGCAATTTTTCTGGCCGTATCGACAACCAGATCGGCGTAGTTTTCAAGAAGACATTTTTTGAAGCTTTTTGTCGGAACCTTTATACGAAGGGTCTCGTTATTGAAACCCTCAAACGCGATAGGCCGAAACCATGTGTCAAAGCTTTGCCGGCTCAGCTGTTTTTCAACTTGAGCGAGAAAATGATCCCAGAAATCCATAATAATAAGCTCAGCAGAGATAGAAACGGCGGTATGAAGAATACTAAAAGTTTTCCACAGGATTTTCCACAGCTGTGGAAAAATAACTCCATTTAGCGGCAAGAATAAACTGCAATTCCGCTACTTCCCACAGCCGACAAAATGTCTGGATTGCGTGTGCTTTCGCAATAATTTTTCGTAACGGGGCAGAAAGTTAACACACGATGTTCCGCACATTCAACAAAAAAACAACGCAAATTTATTTTATTTAAAAAATAAAAATAACCAGTATTGACGCAGGGTTCAGAGGGGTTGTGTGTTTGAGGTGCCCGAAAACAAAGGAAAATAAAAAGACTTGACAAAATAAAAAATCCTATAAAAAAAATATAGGATGTTAGATATAATTTATATTTGAAAACTCAAGAATCCGAGTAAAACCTTCACACGGAATCCTTTAAAAAGATACATGCAAAACCATGAATTACTAAACACATAGTATATGAAGTCTAGGTAAAGAATGTATGAAGACAATCACAGTAAAAACGGGACGATTGCCTTAGGAATTTTCAAAGTAAGGCCGTAATCTTTGGTACGTAGTCGGCAGTTCCTCAGGAAGGATGCGGGTTTCACCTACAACGGACACAAAATTCGAATCTCCAACCCATCGGGGAAGAACGTGCATGTGAAGGTGGCGATCAATGCCGGCACCAGCCGCTCGTCCTACATTGAAACCCATATTAAATCCATTGGGATGATATTCCTGCTGCAACGCATTCTCGCAATGCCGGCACAACGATATGAATTCGGTCAATTCCTCGTCTGAAGCTTGATTGAGAGTGGAAATGTGCCGGTTGGCGACGATCAGCAGGTGTCCTGTTGTATAGGGAAACAGATTCATAATGACAAAGACATTTTTGCCCCGGGACAGAACGAGATTGTCCGGGTCTCTGGATTCATCCAGGATGCAGCAGAAGACACACGAAGAAACCTGGTCTACTTTGCTTATGTAATCAAATCGCCATGGTGTCCAGAGACGGTCCATTAGAGATTGACCAAATCTTTGATTTCCTTGCCCGGTTTGAAGTACGGAACTTTTTTAGCCGGAACGCTAACCCCCGTGCCTGTTTTGGGATTGCGGCCCTG
>WOR8_10004495_pt1 | contig 15379 bp, 14 predicted proteins | sample DeeMarSeWOR38_10_FD_19890 | JGI IMG/M metagenome (IMG submission 19890) | reverse complement strand
AGAGCAGGTTTCGTCTTTGACCATAAAGAGAAATACAGAGGATACCATCCTCGTATACGGGAAAGCACTCAGGAATAAGAATTAGCGGATGAAAGTCCAAGTGGTCCAAAAAGGAGATATTTTTGTCAACGAGGCTTTCTTAGAATTCCTTGACGCTTTAGGTTTGGCCTCCTTCGATGACTTTATGCGGTTGGAAGGGACGATGGTAAAGAGTGCGGTAAGAGAGCGGTCAACTCAACGTCTAGATTTAGGGGGTAGTGGCGTATACGTCAAAAAGCATTTCTTCCCGGGGATCCGCGAAATCACAAAAAATTTACTTCGTTTTCGACTTCCTGTTGGAGCGTTAAACGAATGGCGGGCACTACTGGCTTTTCAGGCTCACGGCATTCCAACCATGACTCCCATTTGTGCTGGCAGGAAACCATTGCTATGGAGGATCGAAAGGGCGTCATTTCTCCTTACCGATGATTTGGGTGAATCTATTCGTCTGGATGACTTTCTCAAGGAATACGGTGTTACACCCTGTCGGGGAAAAGCTCTTGAGCAAAAAAGGAGAATCCTCAAAAACTTGGCGGATATAACCCGGGAAATGCACAGTGCCGGTCTAAACCACAGGGACTTTTATCTATGTCACATTCTTGTCGATAGCAGGGAGAGACTGTATATAATCGACCTTCATCGGGTCGATGTCCGTAATAACGTCGGTAAAAGGTGGAAGGTAAAAGATTTGGCGGCTTTGCTCTTTTCGTCTCTTGAAGTGCCGCTCACCCACGGGGAAAGGCTTGCCTTTTACAAGCGTTACATGCAGATAGACAGACTCTCGGCCCATGACAAGACCCTAATCCGGCTCATTGTCAAGAAATGTAACAAGATAGCTCGACACACAGAAAGGATGTACGGGGAACAGTGAAAAAAAGAGTCATATGAAGCTCGTGATATGGGGACCTGAGAGAGATCAATATGCGGAGGAGATAAGAGTTCTTCTTGATGGAGAATTACCTGCAGGTTGGGAGTGGGTCGCTAGCTCTGCCAACAGCATTGTGGCCAGAGGGTTGAAGCCAAAGCCTGTTTATTACAAAGAGTTCTTGAGGAGGTCTTCCCTTGAGGGACTTAAGAGCTTCGTTAGGGGCAGTAGGTGCCAGAGGGCTATAATCAAAGGCAATATACTGAGGCAGAGAGGTTTTAACAGTCCAGTAGTCTACTGCTGGGGAAAAAAGGGGAACCGTCATTTCATGATTAGCGAGGGAATTGATGCACCGGGTCTAGGGGATTACATTCGCAAACAATGGCAACAAACTCTATCAGGAGAGGAGATTGTCGTAAAGAGGAGATTCATTGAGATATTTGGCAAGGTAATAGGTGAACTTCACAAAAATGGTATTTGCCACGGGGACTTGCAGGTAAACAATGTACTTGTCCACAAATCGGAAGGTGATGTCACTTTCTATTTCGTCGATAACGAGAGAAATTCTCTTTTTAGGAGGATCCCGCGGAGACTCATAAGAAAGAATCTGGTGCAGATCAACATGATACAATCTCCCGGTATTACCCGTCAGGATAGGCTAAGATTCTTCGCATCCTATTGCGAGGCATATGGAGGATTAAATGCTGCAGAGAAGGCGGCTTGCGGAAGGTTTCATCAGGTCCTTACAGGGGTATGGTCGTTGTCGATTCAACCCTTGATTATTTTCTTGTAAATGACGGGGATCCCGACGCACTTTTTCAGGAAAGTGCCACTCTCCTCAAATCAAGCAGTTCGACCCGCTCGGCGCTGGTGAACCCCGGTCCCGCCTCGGGGGATGTTGTATCGAATGGCCTCTATGTCAAGGAATTTCGTTACAAGGGTGTTCTCTAAAGCACCTATTTGGCAAACATCGCGCTCAGGTAATGTGGAAGGTTTCCTGGCATCTGCTAAAGCACTCCATTCCTGTTCCAGAGCCTGAGGGATACCTGCTTAAACAGAGTGGACCTATTTGCCTGGGTGGGTACTTCTTTTCCAAGGCCCTGAGAAGATGTCCTAGTCTCCACGAGCTCACAGAGGATCTTGCTCAACTCAATGAAAGGTTAGATTCAGGAGGTTTAAGTCGGGTTGCGGCGCATTATGTTGCGGCGCTACATGATAGTGGTGCTACCCACGGCGACCTTAAATGGACAAATATCTTGGTCGATAAAAAGGAAAATCAACTTTGGTTGATAGACCTTGATGCAAGTAAAATCTATAGGGTACACCTAGGTCCCAAAAGGATAGCTCGAGATCTTGCCCGATTCGTCCTGTCCGGCCTGGAAGCAGGAGTTGACGGAACCATTCTGGCTGGATTTCTAAACCACTATGCCCACCGTCGAAATTTGACCCTAGAAGAAATAGAGGGGCCGACGATGAAGGGTCTTCAGAAGCTCAGAAAAAGACATGAAAAAAAACTTCAAAGTATGCTCTGAGAGTAGATACCGTGAGTTAATAAAGCCGAAGATTAATAGATGGAAAGGCGTAACATAGTCAGTGTGTCATGGGGGGATCACCTCACCTTTGGAGAGGGTGATGGTCGGCTTGCCACGCCTGACGCGCTTCGCAGAAGAATGGAACGGTGGAAGGATGAGATAAATGCTTCCTCCGTTCACTGGCGAATAACCCGAACCCACATTGAGGGTCATTATTATGCAGCCCGAGGACGACATCACCCACTGCGAAACCAGGACCGCAATCTAGGCTGGAATTTCTTCCAGGTTGTTCCCCGCCTTGCTCATAGCGAGGGAATGAAAGCATATCTTTATGTATCGCTCTTTGATGAAGGCTGGCCACTATCTCCAAAAAAATTCCGCGAAGTGAGTTACCATAATGCCATGCATTTCCAGCATACCAGCTGGCAAAGCAAATTCAGCCGGGAAAACCCTGAATATGCCCTCACTGATCGCAGGGGAGAGCGGCGACACTGGGGCGTACTCTGTTTGGCTTATCCTGAGGTGCGGAGCCATTTTTGCACTCGCTTCATGAATCTCCTGGAAAATACAGAATTCGATGGCCTTTTTGTCTGTTTGCGCTCACAATCGCGACCAGCTGATTTTGCTGATCAATTCGGTTTCAACGAACCTGTGCGGCTTGATTACCTGAGCCGCTATGGACGCGATATATTTTCGCAGGATTTTGATCTGCAGACATGGCGGGATTTGCTTGGGGAATATCTCACCACCTTCCTATCAGAACTGCGTCAAAGACTCAATCATTTGGGGGTGCGGCTGGCTGTGGGTGTGCCAAGGGGCGATGTTCTTGGGCCGCCTATGGGAAATACCACTCTTTACTGGGGCGATTGGGTGAAGCGAGGCATTATAGATGAGCTGGTGGTTAACCAGAACTCCTGTCAGTGTCCGTCCATGTGGCACCAGCTATGGCCCATGCATCGTGGCTATGGCTATCTGCAAAACTATCTCGATGGCCATAACATGCCCCCTCTATTGGACCACTTGAGTTCTGACTATGGGCCGTTATTGGAAAAACGGCCGGTAAATCTATATGTTGCTAGGCAGTGGGACAAGCGCTCGAAGATTGAGGAACAATGGCTACTTTCACATCCGATTGTCAAGGGGCTGGTGTTCAGTTCTTTTCGTTTCGACAATCCAGGGCCTGTGGCTAGGGGAGACTGGAGGGCTTAAACAAGTGCACAACCAAAATAGAACCTCCCATCAACTACTGATCTCAAAGAACTGATTGGATCTCTGCTTCACCTTAATTTCACTACTGTTTTCTAGAGCCTGCTGCAACCGTAATATCCGCGCGCGAATTTCCTCAAGTGTAACCTCTGGGTAACGATGGCGTTGAAACTCTGGTCGGTTATGTGAACCCGGAATACGTTCCTTGGATCGCTTTATCAGAGTACGAATGGCTGACATGGACCTGCCTGCCAAACGATCACGAAATGAGGGCTTTGGTAATTCGGATCCGCCCTCGATCACTCCTTCGAGCACATCTACCATGCGCTCACAAGCAAGAGGGCCATTCAGTGCTTCCAGATAATGGTTTATAAGGGTGTCACGCTCATCTCCATTGGGAGGTCCGAGTCTGCCAGCAAGAATATCTCCAACTGTTGCCCGCAACTCGTCGAAATCGAAGCACTGGTAGCTTAGCAAATTTGGTAGACGATAAAAGCCCAGGTCATAATAATCATTTACTGTGGGCCTATAAGAAATGGCAGCCACCCCCAGAACATACGCCTCCACCCCAGTGGTACAGCCATTGTGTATGACTGCCTTTGAGGCCAAAATCCATGGGACAACATTGCCTGCGTTGGTTACCTGGACCCGGTCGCACTGTGATGCAATGTTACGATAAATTTCCTGGTATTCTGTGGGATGAGGCCGGACGACAATGAAGGAGTCTGGGAATGCTTTCTCAAGCGTAGGAATAAGTTGTTGGAAATACTTGAAGATAGCCTGTTTATGGTCCCGCAGCCCTTTTGCATACTCCCGACTCATGCCCTTGGCAGCTCGGCCGAACTTGGGCTCCTCTCCGGGCTTCTTAGCTGGCCGGAAGAGATTCAGGTCTGGGGAAAAGGCATTCACATGATTGAAATTGGTATTAATTAGAATAAAATCACCGTAAGCCCTGCGCAGTGCTTCGGCATCCTTTTTATAGAAACCGCGTATTTCAGGTCGCAGCAAGTCACCCCGAGGATTACCGGTAACATGAATTGACACCCCGGGGGGTAACTCGGGATACTGTTGCCACAACTGCGCGTTATTTTTACCCCAAGCAAAGAGATGGGACACATACTTTACCCCCAGAGAGCAAACTCTTTTTCTGTAATAGATCTCGGCTTGGGGATGGACCAGTGCTTCCTCATCCCAAGCCACGATTTCATGGCCAAATTTGCGCATAATCTTGAATATAATGTTGCGGTGGACTGGTATGCTTTTGGCGAGGTAAATGGATCTGGGGAAAGCAGTTATCTGAATATGCATTTCACGGCGAGGTCCAACCACCGACGAGAAGCCGCGTCTCGCTGCTATACAAGCGAACAGGAGTTTGGAATCAAGTTCGCGCACTTGATTTTCAACTGGCATGAGCAGTGTCGCTTTTGCTGTCTTCATACTCTGGCCTGGCCTCCCATTAGCGTGCGGATCAAGCCTGCTCAGTGCGCGCCTGGTGAGAGGTAATTGTTGATGGTTTGAGGTAAAATGTAATCGTACTTTATTGCGGCGTAATTTTCCAGTGAGCGAGTTGGAATACTAGCCTGAAGGAAGATTTGCTGTCAAGCATCCATACCTTGAGGAGTTTACTCTCAGTGCTAACTTGGCTACCTTTAGAGTCACGGCCAAAACGTGAAGCTTTTCCCCACTTATTCGAACAATACGTTCCCATTGACAAAAAGAAGGGGAAAAGATGGGTTAGGCGCGAAATCGAGTAGGGTCCAGTTTATCTTATGTTGGGAATATTATGGAAATTATCGGCTTTGACAGGGTTGGACGTCGAATAGGGGATCTCATCACTGCCTTTGGCGGAAAAAATGAGCCTCAGGAATTGAGACAAAGTAGGATCCATCTGGAGGCCCTATACCTGGCATCTCTGGAACATATCCATCTTACATAATTACCACAGAATTCGGCAAACGGCCTCCGATGGGATATGATTATATTCAATTAGCATTATGTCTCTGAAACAGAAATTCAGCATACTCTAAATCGTGCTGATCGTCTATATTCACCACGGGTCTTGTAATAATTACGGCCATGCAATTTTCTTCAATAATCATTCCCTTTTCAAGTAAAGTGTGACGCTTAAGGGCATAGCAAATACCATTGCGGTAATAGTAGTAGGGTATTTTTTGGCGTATGCTGAACTGCCGGCCATCTTGATGGTAGAATCCGATTATGCCGTTTTCATCCAAGGTAAGACATTTGTGAGGCGTGAAGTGAGCCGCTGCCCGGCTGACTGTGGCAGCAGCGTCGCAGTTCTTTTCCACCAAGGCTTCGACCGCTGAGGTGATATCTTCAGGGCGGCGCAGGGGGCTAGTGGGTTCAAGCAAAACTGAGATATCAAATCGTTCAGCAAAATGGGCTTCGCTTGCCAGCCAGGCATGTTTCCACATATCAGCAGAACGAGCGTCATCGGTAGCCAATTCAGGAGGCCGCATGAAGGGAACCTCCAGACCGTAATTTCGCCCTTCTCTGACGATCTCTTCGTCATCAGTTGATAAAACCGTGCGGTCGATCCATTCAAGGGACTGGGCCACCCTAGCTGCATGGCCGACAAGGGAAATGCCAGCAATCTGACATAGATTTTTTCGCGGAATGCCCTTGCTCCCACCTCTTGCCGGGATGACCGCAAGTATTTTAAAATCTTCGTAAGCCATTATATACCAACAATTTCAATCATTTTTTCTTCGATGCTACTAGTACGGGCTGCTTCGATTAGATTGAGCACCTGAACGCCATCTTCAATGGTACAAGTTTTAGCAGACCCGCCTGAAAGGATATTCAAGAATTCTTTCGCAACCTCGACAAACATATCATTGCGATCATAAGCAAATTCTTCAATTTCCCAATTGGGAACCATTTCTTTTCCAATCTTAATCCGGTTTGGTTCCCAGATCAGGGTTCCATTTTCGCCGACAAACTGAATGGTTTTTTCATGGGGTCGGGCATATAAATCAAGATGCAAACTGACCCGCATATCATTGGGATAATACACTAATATGTCTACGTTGTCGTCGGTTTCAATCTCAAGGTCACTTATTTTCTCAATCTTTGCGAACAGTTTCTCGGGCACGTCAAAGAACCAGAGCATCAGGTCCAACCAGTGGCTTTCATCCAGCAGAGCCCCGCCCCCGAGTGCCTCGCTGGCCATGAAAAAATCCTGGTACCGTTCCCAAGGGTGCCAGTCTGCCAAGTGGGCGGCCATGATAAACTTAACGTGATGCAGCTGTCCGACAGCTTGCTGCGACACAAGGTCTTTGACTCTTAACAGGGGCCGCCACCATCGCCAGGTGTACCCTAGCAATAGGGGCACTTTTGTGTCGTGAACAGCCGACTGGAGCTTTAAACCGCTGGATAGGTCCGGCGAGACAGGTTTCTCTAAAAGAACGGGCTTACCTCTCTCTAGTGCGGCTATGGACTGGTCTACGTGAAAATTCGGTGGCGAACCCACAACCACTCCATCAAAAATGTCTTCAGCAGCAAAGGCTTGTGCGAGAGAGGTAAATACCGATTTTAGTTTAACTCCCTCTCCGGCGATCTCATCCAGCCTGTCCCTGCGAGGGTCCACACAGGATACGGTACACCCTAGATCACTCAAATTTCTGGCATGGCGTTTTCCCACACTACCCGTGCCGACAATCAATATGTGTTTGCTCATTTTCGCTTACCTCGTCTCGAAGACTATATCTTTCTAACTATGCTGTTTTCGTGATTGAGTGTGTTGGAGTTTTGCCAGGAGCAGAAATCTTATTCTTAAGACCCTAGCGGATTCCGTCGGTCATGCGCTGGTAATCATCTGCATCGAAGGGTATTTCCAAAAAAAAGGGACCATCTTTTTTCCACTCAGCAAGGGTTTTTTCAAGTTTATCTATTTTTCTTATCTTTTTACCTGGCACTCCTAAGCCCTCCAAGGCTTTCAGCCAGGAGGGCTGATCAATAATAGTTGGATGCTGGCTCAAGCCTCTTTGCAACGAAGCACTGCGAATTGTTCCCAAAAAGGAGTCGGATAATAAGACAACCATTAACGGCAGCCTGTTCTGCACAGCCAGTTTCATCTCTGAAACAAACATGCCTATTCCGCCGTCCCCGGTAAAGACAATGGTTGGAATGTCCGGATCATAAAAGGCAGCACCGATGCCCAACGGAATTCCTACCCCCATATAGCGCCCCTGGGCTGAGGCCAGATACAAGTTCGGGCGTTGGACCTGCCATACATGTTCTCCGATTGTACAGAAATTTCCCGTATCCAGGACGAATCTAGCTTTGCCGTTGAAATGTTTGGCCATGTGCCAGTAGATGTGAGCAGGCGAGAAAGATGGGATGAGCAGACGTTCTTTAAGCTTCTTATTACTTCTCTCTAGTAGATTAAGGCCCCATTGCTTTTCCAAAAGTGTATTGACTATGGCATCAACCTGCAAATCGGTGCCCTCGATGGTGTTGTCAAATTGAAAGCCGAAGCTCTTCTCTTCTCCCAAGGGATCAATATGGATTGAAGGGCAGTGGAACGGTTTAACAGCAAGTACCTCATTGTGTCTGAGGCCCATAGCGACTACCAAATCGGCTTCCGGTAATATTTTCCATTCTGGTGAAAGCGGTCCACCGACGCCGGTGAACACCCCTCCCGCATGGGGTAGGGTTTCGTTGACCACGCCCTTTGCGGCTGCCGTACTAAAGACAGGAAGCGACAGAGCGTTGAGTTTCTCACTCCAGTGTTTTCTTGCCGCTAAACTACCTGCAATAACTACCGGACATATTGATCTGCTAAGTAGATTGGCCGCCTTTTCCCAATTGGCTTGATCAAATTCTTCACCCCTGGAAGGAATATGAGAAATGGGCGCATCTGATGGCAAGGGAGCGATATTCAAATGGACAACCCCCGGAATTTCAGATTCAGCCAACACCGACAAGTTTGCAAACCCCGGCCCTTCCCCAGATAAAAAACATTGAAATTTGACCACCGCAGCAAGCAACCTGTCATGGTCGATGCGTTTGTGGGACTTTTCCGGAGGGGTACCCGGCAAATAGGCTTCTGAAATACTGACAACCGGGAAAGAGTCCAAAGCACAGGCAGCCAGACCCGGCAGCATGTTGGTCAATCCGGGACCTTTGATTGAAATTGCTACCCCACTTTGACCGCTAAGCTTGCCGATGGCGCCGGCCATGATTGCACCGCTGCCTTCAAAATGGGTCAGGTGGAAGTGGACATCGTATTTCTCTAATGCATCTAACAAAAACAAACTCGGACCACTTCCGGGTATGCCAAAGACATGGTTGACTTTCTTTTCAGCGATTTGTTGGGCTAATAATTGGAGATGTCTCATAGAGTTAAGTATTCAACTATTTTTTCTGCCGCTCGACGGCAAACTATTCTTACTGCGTCATGGGAAAATCCGCCACAGTGTGGGGTGATAATAAGATTATCATGGGTCTGGGCATACTTAAATAAAGGCGATTTTTCAATATCCGGTTCATCCGTCAACACATCCAGACCGGCGGCTAGTAAACGGCTGGACTCAAGACCATTCAGCAGGGCCTTCTCATCCACCACCGCGCCCCTTGAGGTGTTAATCAAAATCGCCTCCCTTTTTAGAATTGCAAATAAGTCCTCGGATAATAGTTCTCTGGTGTCCTTATTCAGGGGCACGTGGATTGTTATGAAATCGCTGGTGCGAACAAGTTCTTCAAGGGATACAGGTTTAATCTGGGGCGGTAAATCGTCAAGGAGAGGATCATATCCAACAATATCCATGCCAAAAGCTCGGGCGTAGCGACTCATCCATGTACCAATCCTGCCGCAGCCAATTATCCCGATGCGTTTCCCCTTTAACATTACCCCTGGAAACAATTCTCTGCTCCAGCCGCCGCTTTTCACGTGATTTATAGCTGCCGGCAACATTCGTGCACAGGCCAGCAGAAGTGCCCAAGAAAGTTCGGCAGCCGGGGTTAAATTCAAAAGAAGTTCTTTATCCTCCATAAGGGTCCGGACCGGAATGCCCCTGCGTTTTATTTCTCCCCTTTCAATATGGTCAGATCCTGTCGTGGCGCAGGAAATAATTTTAAGGTTGGCAGCAGAAGTAATCATGGAATCCGTTATGCGTACCTTCATAGAGGCATCGAGGAGGGCATCACATGTCTTAATTTGAGACTGAATGTCTTTCTGGTTGGAGGGTGCTACAACAATTTCGGCCCGATCCGCAACCACTTCTCCAGCGGCCACGGCCCCAACTTCGGCACCCAGATAGAGGATAGTTTTCATACGAGATGAATGCTATTTGTCACCGCGTTTAACCAGTAGATACAGGTAATTATTAATGTTTTTCGATTCGAGATAGTTTTTCCAAAACTCATTCAGTAGGAAATGATCCTTCTCGATTGCCGGAGCTGGAATTAGCCACTAAGCATGCACAATTAGCAATCAACTGGGAGACGTGAGCAGCATAGCTTCCGGCTTCAAGTATTCATAAAATGAAAGAGGATACTAGCCCGCAGGAGGATTATTTGTCAAGCGTGCGTTACGCCCAGCAAATACGTTTTATACGATCATGAACGCTATTGGATTAGCGGCGCCTACCCAAACCTACAACTTACCGTCAAAGTTCTCTAAAAACACGTCACCATTGACAAAAAAGAGGGGAGAAGTTAAGTTAGGCCAATTGAAGAGGCTTGTTCGCCAATCAATATTTGATGATAGAGCTGTTATCAAAACTCGTTCCGAAAGACTGGAAAATCTATGTCAAGGAGCACGTGTCTCAGTTACAGGATTATCAGGCTGTTAAGCGCTCAAAGCTCATTGAATTCCATAACACGATTACATGCATGCCGAAGGTGGCACTGGTGCCGCTGATCCATGCTGCTCTTAAACTTATTAATTCCGCCAAAACCTCAGCAACTGCTTTAGGAACTATAGGTTGGGAAAACGTAGTAAGGGGAAAGCCCACTCTTTTATTCGGACACAGCCAGTATAAGAACTGCAACGGATTTCTATAACTCTTACGGCCAAGACTAAAAAAAGCGGTTCGAACAATCTAAAACGGGTACATAATTGAGATGAATGCGGCGAAACGCTTTGCCGAAGTTGTAGAAAGTTGCTCTTTGAGGATATATTGACAAATTATACGATAAGATGAATTTGTTATCTTTTGAAGATAATCTGGAAAAATTGGCAAGAACTATTCACTTATTTATTTCCTGCCCTTTAGTTAGTTAGAAATAAAAAACAATGAGATATAGTATGAGAAAGAAAAATGATGAAGCTTTATCTAAAACTACTCAAAAAATATTTCAAGTATTGCCGACTTAGTGCAGAGAAAGCTGCACGGTTGTCTCTTCGCAAAAACAGAGATTTACACGATCTCGTCAAAGAAGTGAATAAACAGTCAGAGTCTACTGGGCTTTCCAACGTTGGATATCTTAGACTATATAAAATGTTGCGAAACATTAAACCGGAATATGCACTTGAATGCGGAACCGGAAAATCAACTTTTATTATTGCTCATGCTATGAGTCAAAACGGAAATGGTAGAAAACTCGTCACAATGGAAGAATCTGAAGAATGGGCAAAGAAACAAAGGGAACTTCTAGCTAATATATTTAGCCATAAGAAAGCAAATGTCTGGTTTCCAGACAGGACAGAAAATTTGATTGAGCTGGTTTACAGTCCTACCATTATTGAACGCCACAGGATATGGGCAGGATCTTGTTATGAAAACATAATTGATTACCCATATACATTTATTATGGTCGATGGCCCTCAACTTACCGAAGAATGTTTTATTAACCTCGATCTAATAAACATTCTGAAGAAGTCCAATAGTCCTGTTTCAGTATGGATAGATGGTAGATGGGCTACTGTTGCTATGTGCCGGGCTCTGTTTGGAGATAAAGTCATTAGCAAACCAGGATGGAAGCATACGGAAATATATAGTGCTACTAGGGAGGATATTTTCAGGGATCTGAAATTCATTAGAAAAGAAATGTTTATAATGGTAAAAGGCAGATGAATCCGGATTCAGGAAACTCTCCTTTGCAAGCGTTGCAATTTCTTGTGACTAGAGCAACTATTTAATATGAAAACAGTTTTTAGTAGATAGTAACCCCTGTTCGGCTCTCAAGTTCGTTTCAGAATAGCTACATTACGGCTCCACACTATTTTGTGCAAGACCAATGTAAAACTACCCAATGATCCATCTCTTACCGGACCGGTATATACCGGTGGCCAACCATCTGCGTTGCAGGCTTGTCCATCAATACATGAGTCTCTTCTGAATTTTGATATCCACCTCAGCCAGGATGTCGGCTATGCGTTTGCCGGCTTGGCCGTCTCCATATATCTTGCTGGACGGGTAGCGACCGTTCTTGATTTGCTGGAGAATGGCTTCTTCGATTTCTCTGTGGCTATAAGCGACGTTGACACAATTATTGGCACGCTCCCGAAAAGACTGGCGGGTTCCTATATCCACCGTGGGAACCCCAAGAAATGATCCCTCCCTGATACCGGAGCTGGAATTGCCAACTAAGCATGCACAATTGGCAATTAACCGGGCGTAATCTTCCACGGAGAAATGTCGGTAAAAATGAATGTAATCCGGCTTTTCGTGCTCACGAAACATCCGCAGCCCTTTTGAGATAGCGTCAGAACCCGCATCGACATTAGGCCAGAGCCAGACGGTCTGCATACGGATCGATTTGATTGCCTGGAGGGTTTCGTTGATTTGGCCAAAGCCGCTGCCATATTCTGTTGTCACCGGGTGCTGCAGGACAACCAGATATGGTTTATGGATATCAAGATCCGGTCCGACGCCTTTGTATCGTTTGAAAAGATCATCAGGGGGGGTCAGGTCCAGATCCGCCACAACATCGATTGCCGGACATCCGGTGAGGAAGACCTTTTGCGGATCCTCTCCCATGCGAATGATATTTTCCCTGGCTTTTTCTGTGGCTGGAAAATGGATATGGGCAAGTTTTGTAATCGCATGACGAACACTTTCATCAATGGAGCCGGTCACCTCTCCCCCTTGGGTATGGGCCAACGGAATGTTCATGTAACTGGCGGCGATTGCCGTTGCCATGGTTTCAAACCGATCGGCAACCGTAATAACCACATGAGGTTTCAAGTTCTCAAATTGCGTGGCCAGCTCCATAATCCCCACACCGGTAGATTTGGCCATGGTGGTTGGATTTTCGCCCTCCACAATAGAATAGACAATAACATCAGTTTGGAATCCATCCTCATGCATCTGTTGAGCAACGTTGCCGAACCGCCAGAGAAGCGCAGAAGCCCCCGCTATCAATTGCAGATCCAGCTCCCGATGATTCTTGATCGCTCTGAGCACTGACTTTATTCTGCCATAATTAGCCCGGCTGTTCACAATCACGCAAACCTTACGTTTACTCATTCATTCCCTCCCATTGATCGGACGAACTTTTTATCGAAAGCTGAATGATTCGGTTTTTGAAGATTAAGTTGGAATAAAAAGATTACCTCTGCGCTATACGTTTCATAGACATCGATGAAAACTCGTGCTTGATTACAGGGTTAGGATCACCGAGATAACCCCCCGTTTTGCGGTAACACAGCCAAGCGAGAGTTTGGGTGCTGGCCCACGCACCTGAAGTTCGACTGGTATAAGAAGAGGTGTTTTGATTATAGCCATGTGTCTATTAATCCTCCATAAATCCGTGTCAGGTTAGTTTCTTATGTAATTTGGTAAAGTAATATGTTGCTCTGCGAGTTAGGCTTTTATGATAATAATTTTTGCGTATGGCCTTCTCAGCGGCACGCTTTCGCGGATATATTTCATCGTCAGGCCAATTAGTGAAATTAACGTGGACCTTTCCTTCTCCGAAACTTTTTTCAATTGCGGCTAGATATGCCGGCTCATCTTTGATAAGGCCCTGTATGAGACAGTCATCGTAGAGTTTGGAACCCGGTATGGGTGTAGTGAGCTTGAGCCGTCTGCCTGGATGATCAACCCGCCTGAGTAAATCAATGGTTTCCTGCACTGTGGTCTCATCTTCTCCCGGATAGCCGAACATTAATTGGACCTTTATCGGTATTTTAAGTTGCTGGGTATGTTTCATGGCGGACTCGGCCTGTTTTACGGTTATCCCTTTGTTCATGTTGTTGAGAATTTTCTGACTGCCGGACTCTACTCCGTAGCCCAGCCCCACACAGTTGGTAGCTTTAATCAATTCTAAAAATTCTTTATCCACCAGATTGACCCTGGCCTGTCCGGCCCACGGAATGTTGAGAGATGTTAAGCGAGGGGCCAATTCTCTAAACTTAGATTTGCTGGAAAGAAACAGTTCGTCCCCAAAGTAGATTTCTTCCAACTTGAATTCGTTCTTCAAGCCAGCAATCATTTCATAAATTTTATTCGGTGACATTCTCCTGAAACTTTGAGATGATTTGGAGCAAAAGTGACACCGATAAGGGCAGCCTCTTGAAGTGATAAAGGTCATGGCACGAATACCGGTATTCTTCCTTATCCCTGCGAACTTATTGCGATGTCGAACATATTTCTCCATGTCGAATAAGGAAAAATCCGGAAGCGGAAGCCGGTCAAGATCCACAAATCGATCTTGAGGCTTATTAAAAATGATCTTTCCGTTTGCTTTGAAGGCAATGCCGTTCACTCTTGGAAGATCATCCCATGATTTCAAAATCTCAACTCCCGAGATCTCTCCCTCGCCGATAACGCAGATGTCCACATCGGTGGTGGCGAGAACCATCTCGGCCTGATAAGTCGCCAGCGGTCCCCCAACGATGATGGGAACGTTGTGGTTATTCTTAATGTATTCGGCGAAAAGCTTAACGGCCGGATACTGAGTTGAAAACGCCGTGATCCCGAGTATGTCAAAGTCTAATTTGTCGATTTCCGGCAAAAGTTCTTCTTTGGAAAGCTTCAGTGCCTGTCCGTCTAGAATCTCAACATCATATTCAGCCTCTTGGTAAGACCTGGACAAGGTCCCTAAACCCCAAGGGAAACTGATAGACGTCCTATCCCACTCTTTCGTCTTTTTTTCTTCATGCATCGGCTGGACAAGTAGGATTTTTTTAAACTTCATATTTCTCTCCTTTCTCTCCCGGATTCACATCAGCCCATATTCTTGCACTGATGCTTTCGGAATCGGCGGAGCAAATTACTTCAAGAGAACGTGTCCAAACACATTTAGATCGCAATGTAACGTCTTCAAGCAAGATCATCTTCTGAAATTATTGTATCGGCTGCGACAGGACGTTTCAATCGTCGACCGATAATTTCAGGCAACCGGGCCGCCGGAATCCCCGTCCCGGGCTTTTTAAGCGTAAAATCATCTTTTCCTAATATCGTGCCCGCTTCAAGATTTTTTCGGGCGACGATGCTTTTTGTAAATGCAACGCGTAGTTCCTTGGCGTCCAGGGCAATTACATCCTTATCCACGGGGTTCCCGATCATTTTTTCTATAAAGCGAATGCCTTCCACGAGTTGACGCAGCTCAGTGGTGGTTATCGAAGCCGGTACATCTGGGCCGAACATCTCGCGGCTGAAGGTGACGTGTACCTCCAAGACCTGAATACTCAATGTAGCTGCTGCCAGACCTGGATAGATTGTGCCTGAGTGGTCCGAGAGGCCGACCGCACACCCATAACGCTCGCGGAACAAGGGGATGAAATTGAGCCCGACTTTCTCCGGTGGACAGGGGTAGGCCGAGG
>WOR8_10003482_pt1 | contig 15383 bp, 10 predicted proteins | sample DeeMarSeWOR38_10_FD_19890 | JGI IMG/M metagenome (IMG submission 19890) | reverse complement strand
CACCTGCACCATATAATGATCCAGATGATCCATAAACCACCGATATATTCGTAAAAGGAGCCACCGGGATCATCGACAGATCAGAAATTCCGGTCGTCAATGCATTTAAGGGTATACCATTCCATAACACATTGGTATGTGATGAACCGGTGCCCCGGATGGATATGGAAGCAAGTGATCCGGCACCACCATAGGATTGAATGTTAACAGCATTGGTTAAACACAGAAGTTCACCCAGATTCAGAAATGGATTTTGTTGTCTGATGAGTGTATCGATATCCGCTATCCGGATATCTTCTGTATAAAATTTAATCCGTGGCTCAACAATTGTAACTTCTTGTATACGAAGCGTATCCACTGACACACTCCATGCAGGCAGAGTGGATAAAATCCCCGTTACAAGAAGGATGTATGTATACAATGGTTTCAAAGAGAACTGTTTAACCCGAACAATTAATAGGCCATGGCAGGTCTTCTGACTTTCCTGGTTCTGGTCGCCTTCCCATCGGCCTGTTGGCAGAAAGTGGCTGAGCTTGACCAGAACTCCATACAGGATCACAGCAGCGGGTACTGTTCAGGACTTTTCATATGAATGAATCACCTGATTCCCTTTTCACCAGATATTAAGAAATTCATACCTGGAACCGTAGCCAAACAAATGTAGCAATCTTTTTTATCAGATGATCATGTTCTTTAAAACATTTTTTCAAACTTTTATGAGACTTCTGAGTGAAGTTTTTATTAGTTTTATCAATCATTCTCAGTATTGAATAAGGCTCGGAACACACATGCATTGTACGCTAACATGGCCAGCTGAAACCATTACATGGATGCATGTATGAATCATTCGCCGGGGCATTTGTGTTTTACATCAATAACCATATGAATAGATCAGAGGCCAGGGATCGAATTGAATACCTACGCTCAGAGTTGGAGAAACACAATTACCAGTATTATGTGCTTTCGAAGCCAAAAATTACCGACTTTGAATACGATCTGTTGATGCAGGAACTGGTTACTCTGGAGCAAAAAAATCCAGAATTTCACGATCCCAATTCACCGAGCCAGCGGGTGGGCAGCGATCTGGGCCAGGAGTTTACTGAAGTCCATCATCGCAGCCCGATGTTGTCGTTGGGCAATACATATTCTAAAGAAGAATTGAAAGATTTTGATCAACGAATCCGGAAGGAGATCAGGGAAGAATTTGAATATGTGTGCGAATTAAAATTTGATGGGGTGGCCATTAGTCTCCAATATGAAAAAGGTCAGTTATTCCGGGCTGTGACCAGGGGAGATGGAACGCGGGGAGATGAAGTGACAGCGAATGTCAGGACGGTAAAAAGTATTCCGCTCAAATTAAGGGACCAGGGAGCTCCCGCATTTCTGGAAGCCCGCGGTGAAATTATCATGCCCCGGTCCGGATTTGAAAAACTAAATAATGAACGTAGAGAAAAGGGCGAATCCCAGTTTGCCAATCCCAGAAATGCAACCGCAGGTACCTTGAAGAATAAAAATTCTTCTGTAGTGGCCCAGCGTCCACTCGATTGTTATATGTATGCAGTGCTTGGAGAAAACCTCCCCTATGCATCACACTTCGAAAACCTGATCGAAGCGAAAAAGTGGGGATTGAAGATTTCCGATCATATCAGAAAAGCTGTTGACCTGGAAGACGTATTCGATTATATTGACCATTGGGACAGGGAACGGAAGCACCTGCCTTTTGATATTGATGGCGTGGTGATAAAAGTAAATTCACATGCACTCCAGAATCAATTGGGTTATACTGCAAAATCACCCCGCTGGGCCATTTCATATAAATTCAAGGCGGAGCAGGTAACAACCCGATTACGATCAGTGAGTTTTCAGGTGGGTCGAACGGGCAGTATTACACCCGTGGCCAACCTGGAACCAGTACTTCTGGCAGGAACCACGGTGAAGCGAGCCTCTTTGCACAATGCCGACCAGATCCGGATACTGAACCTGCATATTGATGATGTGGTTTTCGTTGAAAAAGGGGGTGAAATCATTCCGAAAATTGTGGGTGTCGATACGTCCCAACGTCACCTTGATGCCACACCGGTGGCATTTATCACACACTGCCCTGAATGTCAAACACCCCTTATTCGGAAAGAGGGAGAAGCCAATCATTATTGTCCGAACGAAACGGGTTGTCCTCCCCAGATCAAAGGTAAAATTGAACACTTTATCAGCCGCAAAGCCATGGACATTGATGGCCTGGGAGAAGAAACCATTGAACTGCTCTTTAAGCACGGATTGATTCGGGATCCTGCCGATCTCTACCTGTTGCAAAAACACCAGCTGTCATCGTTGGAACGGCTGGGTGAAAAATCTGCACAAAATATCATTAACAGCATTGAAAAAAGTAAGGACGTGCCATTTCACAGGGTGCTTTTTGGTTTGGGAATCAGGTATGTAGGCGAAACGGTGGCCAGGACACTGGCCGATGCATTTCCAAACATTGAGGATATTAAAAATGCTGGTTTTGAGGAGTTGATACATGTCAATGAAATTGGAGAAAAAATTGCAATCAGTATTCTGGATTATTTTTCGAAACCGGAATTCCTGTAATTGGTCCGACGTCTCCAAACCTATGGATTGAAAATGAAGCAGGAACAGCGGACCGATATTACCAGCGGATCCCTCCAGGGATTGTTTTTTGTTATTTCAGGTACATTCAGGAAACACTCAAGAGATGAACTGAAAGCCATTATTGAACAACATGGAGGGAAAAACCTGAGCAGCATATCATCCAGGACAAATTACCTGGTCGGGGGAGAAAATATCGGGCCAAGCAAATTACAAAAAGTCCGGAAACTGAACATACCCATTCTCTCAGAAGATGATTTAATGGGTCTGATAGAAAAAAATCAACCACCCACATCATGAATATGCATGCTCAAATTGTAAATGATCATAATTATCAAAAAGCCCCGCCACAGTGATCATTTTTTGTTAACATTGTACCATGAAATTTCTCATCAATTTCAGAATATGGGTTGGGCGTTTAATCCTCAAACGCCTCATAAAAACAAGGCATAGGCACAAAAAGGTTTTCAACCTGCGAACGGCCCAAACCATTGGTATTGTTTATGATGCGACCAGCACCAATCATTTTGATGCCATCTTGGAATTTACGAAGGAACTGGCAAAAAGAAAACTGACCATTTATGTCCTTGGTTACATTCGAGGGAAAGAAATACCTGATAAATACCTGTTTAAAAAGGATCATTCGTATTTTTTCAAAAAAGATATCAATTGGTATTCCAGGACCAACCACCCCGATGCCGTAAGGTTTATGAATCAGAAATTTGACATCCTGATTGATCTCCATTTGTACAGGGACTTTGTATTTGATTTTATTGTTGGTATGTCACTCGCCCGCTTCAAGGTTGGGCGTTTTTCTGAAGGACCCAATTATTATGACCTGATGATCCAGGTAAAAGGTGAGCCAACTTTTGAGTATTTTATCCAACAGGTTCATTATTACCTGGATATGATCAACCGGCCTGAATTGACACCCCATTTTCAAAACATATAACTCAAATGAAGCATTTTGAAGGAACGGGCGTGGCTATCGTCACACCATTTAGAAGCGACGCCAGTCTCGACTTTCCATCTCTCGGCAAACTTGTGGAATTCCTCATTCAGAATAAGGTGGATTACCTGGTCGTATTGGGAACAACGGGTGAATCGGTGACGCTCAATAAAGAAGAGAAGCGGGCTGTTGTGGATTATGTGATTGAACAAAATAACAGTCGGGTCCCCATTGTAATGGGTATGGGTGGTAATAATACACACGAAATTGTCAACCAGATTCAGAAAAACTCAATGGAAGGGATCGATGCCATTTTATCAGTGGCTCCATACTACAATAAACCGAATCAAAAAGGTTTGTTCCAGCACTATAATACCATTGCCACAGCCAGTCCCGTACCAGTTATTCTATATAATGTGCCGGGTCGTACCGGGTCTAATATCCTTCCCGAAACCACCATTGAGCTGGCCCATAAAATAGATAATATCATTGGTATCAAGGAGGCTTCGGGAAACCTTGATGCCATTGCATATATAGCCAAAAATAAGCCCCATGATTTCCAAATCATTTCAGGCGATGATGCACTGACCATTCCCATTATTTCATTGGGTGGGTCGGGCGTGATTTCCGTTCTGGCCAACGCTTTCCCAAATGAAGTATCAGACATCGTCAATCTGAGCCTGAAAAATAAATTCAATAAAGCCTGTAGTATATATTTCCAGTTCCTGGAGCTCATTACTCTTTTATTCCAGGATGGAAATCCCGCTGGAATAAAGGCTGTCCTGCACCAGATGAATCGTATATCGAATGCATTGCGATTGCCTCTGACCCCGGTCCAAACCTCAACGTATAACAGAATCACGAAGGTCTTGGCCGAAATTAAAGCGGAATCACCGGAAAAATAGTATTGCTAAAAATGTATCGGTATTTATTTCCCAAGAGGAACCTGTTTCCCTTGTGCGACCGCTCCCGGCTGGCCGTGGCAATGTTTAAATTTCTTACCACTGCCACAGGGACACGGATCATTCCTGCCCACTTTCTTTTCAACGCGCACTGGTTGGGCTTTTTGGGGCTCTCTTTCATCGGCGCTGGAAGATGAGGCTGCATAGGATGGGACTTCCGTCTTTGAGGTCTTCAGATTGCTGGTGTCCAGTCTTCGTCTTGATCGAGCTTCCTGAACCTGGCTTGGATCAGCGATCGGAATATGTCCTTTCATCAAGGTGGCGATAATGTCTTTATTCACTGAAGCAATCATGGTCTTAAAAAGCTCGAACGATTCGAATTTATAGATCAGCAATGGATCTTTTTGTTCATATGTGGCTGCCTGAACCGATTGTTTGAGATCATCCAATTCCCGCAGGTGTTCTTTCCAGGCTTCATCAATGGTGGCTAAGATGACCGTTTTTTCATAGGATTTTACCAGTTCCCGCCCTCCGTTTGAGCTGCCTTCTCTAAATTGGTAATGACCTGGAATAACTTGATACCATCGGTAACAGGAACAACAATGTTCTCATAGACATGAGATTGACGCATATGTACATCCTTGATCACCGGGTAAGCCTGCCTGGCAATGTACTCCTCCTTTCGAAGATATGTTTCCAATACCAGGGCATTGATTTTTTGAATGATGGAATCCGCATCAAGTTTTAGAAATTCCTGATCCTCAAACGGTGGTTCCACCGAAAATGTTCTCAGTAATTCAAAGCTAAAACCTTCAAAATCACCTGCGGAGTGATAGATATCTGTAAGGTTTTCTGATACATCATAAATCATATTGGCAATATCGACACTGAGTCGTTCACCAAAGAGTGCATGACGCCGTTTTTTATAAATCACCTCACGCTGGGAGTTCATCACATCATCATATTCCAGAAGGCGTTTCCGGATGCCAAAGTTGTTTTCTTCAACTTTCTTTTGTGCACGTTCAATCGAACGTGTAATGAGTTGATGTTGAATCACCTCGCCTTCTTTCAGTCCCATGCGGTCCATTAATCCGGCAATCCGTTCGGTTCCAAACAAGCGCATCAGGTCGTCTTCCAGGGATACAAAGAATTGTGAGGATCCTGGATCGCCCTGACGACCGGCCCGCCCTCTCAACTGACGATCAACCCGTCTCGACTCATGTCGTTCGGTCCCGATAATGGCCAGTCCACCCGATTTACGTACCTCATCGGTTAATTTAATATCGGTACCGCGACCGGCCATATTCGTGGCAATGGTCACCTGTCCTTCCCGTCCTGCTTGAGCAACGATCTCAGCTTCCCGTTGGTGCAACTTCGCATTGAGCACATTATGTTTGATTCCCTTAATATTCAGCATCCGGCTGAGAAGCTCAGAAATTTCGACAGATGTGGTACCCACCAGTGAGGGTCGCCCCTCCTTTCTCAATGCCACTATCTCATCAATAACCGAGGTATACTTTTCCCGCTTGGTTTTGTATACCAGATCCTCCCGGTCATCTCTGATCACCGGCACATTGGTGGGAATAACGATCACATCAAGCTTATAGATATTCCAGAATTCACCTGCTTCAGTTTCTGCTGTACCGGTCATACCGGCCAGTTTATGATACATCCTGAAATAATTCTGCAAAGTAATGGTGGCAAAGGTTTGAGTGGCCGCCTCGACCTTCACATTTTCTTTGGCTTCGATGGCCTGGTGCAATCCATCCGAATACCGCCGGCCTTCCATAATCCGGCCTGTTTGCTCATCCACAATCTTCACCTTGTTGTCAATGAGCACATACTCCACATCTTTTTCAAACAGGGTATAGGCCTTGAACAACTGGTTCATCGTGTGAACCCGTTCTGATTTAACAGCGTAATCCTGGAGTATTTTATCTTTTTCTGCCAGTTTCTCATTGGCCGGTTTTTCTGATTTTTCAAGTTCAGCAATTTGTCCTCCAACATCTGGCAGCACAAAAAAACTGGCATCCTCTGAAGAAGTCGTTATCATATCCAAGCCCTTATCGGTCAACTCAATGGTGTTTTGCTTTTCATCAATGATGAAATACAGTTCATCTGTAACCTTATGCATATCTTTGCTGTTGTTCTGCATATAGAAATTCTCGGTTTTTTGCAACAGCGTTTTATTCCCTTCCTCGCTCAGGTATTTAATCAATGCATTATTCTTGGGCAGTCCCTTATGGGCCCGAAGCAACATGAATCCACCCTTCTCCGTATTTCCGGCAGATACTTCTTTCTTGGCCTCTGCCAGTACCTGGGTCACCAATTTTTTTTGAGCACTGACCAGGGTCATGACTTTGGGCTTCAGTATGTCGAATTGCTGTGTGTCGGCTTTTGCTGTGGGACCGGAAATAATGAGCGGGGTTCGCGCATCATCCACCAGGACTGAATCCACCTCATCCACAATGGCATAATGATGTTTTCGCTGCACCAGATCCTCAGGATTAATGGCCATATTATCTCTCAGGTAATCGAATCCAAACTCGTTATTGGTACCGTATGTAATATCGGCATTGTAGGCCTTCCTGCGATCAAGGGAATTGGGCTGGTGTTTGTCGATACAATCAATGGATAATCCGTGAAATTCATATATGGGCCCCATCCATTCGGAGTCTCGCCTGGCGAGGTAATCATTCACAGTTACCAGATGCACTCCTTTACCTCCCATGGCATTCAGAAATATTGGCAACGTTGCCACGAGGGTTTTACCTTCCCCGGTGGCCATTTCTGCGATTTTTCCCTGGTGAAGAACAACCCCTCCAATCAACTGGACATCATAGTGGACCATGTCCCATGTAATCATATTGCCACCCGCCATCCAGCTGTTCTTGTAACGGGCAAGATTCCCTTTGATTTCTACATGGTCTCTGGTGGCTGCCAGCTCTTTATCAAAATCATTGGCAGTCACTTCAATGACTTCATTTTCCTTGAATCGGCGGGCTGTATCTTTAACGATGGAAAATGCTCTGGGGAGGGCCTCTTCCAATGCTTTTTCCAGTTTCTCATCAAGATCTTTTTCAAGCTTATCAATCGATTGATAAATTTTTTCCTTTTCTGTGACATGGACTGCATCCGATTCTGATTGTTCTTTCAGAGCCACCAATTCTTCTTCTAATTCGTGCAATTGATCGCGGATACTCTGTTTCAGTTCCACTGAAGCCTGCCGAAGTTCATCATGAGAAAGGGTGCGAATGGTCTCATACTCTTCTTTCACTTTTTGAACGAGAGGCATGACCTCCCGTATATCCCGATCCGATTTGCTACCAAATATTTTCTTCGCTATTCCACTGATCACATTCATTATTCAAAATTTATATTTCAAGATCACAAAGGTATATTTTTTGGATCAATTTATGGACCGTGAACACATATATAGTACCATATGCATCAGGTTCATATATTTCAATGGAAATGTACCCTGAATATGTAAATTCGTCAACATTATGTGCAGAAAGGTCAAATACCACTTTGATGTCAGGTAATTTTGTATTTAATTATGTGAACCAAAGTTCCTGACAAATTGTTGTATAAGGGAATTTCACATCTTATTTATTTGTAATTTTGTTTTTGCGGAAAATCTTATTTATTGAGCTATAATCCAGGAGGGGGTATATGAAACGGGTGTTTGATCCTTTTGTGATATCATTCTTTGGTATCATTTTTATGGTGCTGACATTCAGTACACATGTGCATGCACAGCCATGGCTTAGAGAGGTGAAACCGCCCGAGAAAGGGATCCTTGATACCGGGGACTATCTGGAACTCAAACAGGCCTTTCACAAATACTGGGAGAATCATCCCATAGAGCGAGGCAAAGGTTATAAACCGTTCAGCCGCTGGGAATGGATGATGGATGCCCGTTTGGCCTCCAGTACAGACCGGAGTGCCATCCTGTGGGAAGAGTATCTTCATAAGATGGGCACCAAAAATGGGAACATGGACGGCACCTGGATGCAAATCCCTCTGGTGACCCCGCCCACTGATCTGGATGGCTATATCGTGGGATCCGGGCGGATCGACTGCATTGAGTTTCATCCCAAGGACCCCGAAACCTTCTATGTGGGATCTCCGACAGGTGGTTTATGGAAGACCACAAATGGTGGTTTAACATGGGTCACCCTTACGGATCAGCTGCCATCCATGGGGATAGCAGACATAGCGATCCATCCTGAACATCCCGATACCATATACATTGCCACCGGAGATCGCGATGCTGGCGAGGTCTATTCCGTGGGGATATTAAAATCTACTGATGGTGGTCAGACATGGAACACCACAGCCCTGAATTACAGTCAAAGCCAGAAAAATATTTTTAACCGTTTGCTTATCCGGCCTGATCAACCTGACACATTAATTGCCGCTTCAAATTTTGGCATCTACCTGCTGTCCAATGGTGGTGATGATTTCACTTTTATCCGGTCAGGACATTTTAAAGACCTGGAATTTAAACCCGGTTCCCCCCGGGTCATTTATGCAGCCAGTTACAGTTTTGGTTTTTCCTCCGTTCTGAAATCGATAGATGGAGGGAAATCTTTTCAGTTTTCTTTCGGAGATATTGAAACCGATGACATACGCCGTATTGAACTCGCCGTGACCCCGGCCAACCCGGAACGGGTGTATGCATTGTGTGCCAATACTGAAAACAGCGGATTTCAGGGGATTTACACGTCGATGGATGCCGGAGACACGTGGGCTCCATTTGCACCCACAACCCGAAATTTACTGGGAACCCTGCCCGATGGTTCAGACGAAGGTGGCCAGGGATGGTATGACCTGTCGCTGGCGGTATCCCCTTCGAATGAAACAGAGGTATATGTGGGTGGGATCAATATCTGGAAAACCACTGGTTCGGTGTGGGGATTGGTGTCGTTCGGATACCCTGAATTTGGCATATCCAATGCCCCATATGTACATGTAGATCAACACATCCTGGAATATCATCCCCTGAATGAAACTCTTTATTCGGGTAATGATGGCGGCATTTATTACACAGACGATGATGGAGACTCCTGGACAGATATCAGTGCCGGACTGGAGATCCTGCAAATATACCGGATCGGTCTGTCTGCCACGCGCCCTGATCTTTTCCTGATGGGAAGCCAGGATAATTCAACAATACGGGGTCGTCGGGATGATTTCAAGGTGGTGCTTGGAGCAGATGGGATGGAATGCATCGTGGATTATTCTGACACCAACATACTGTATGCCAGTTCGCAGCGAGGCAATATCCGGCGTTCAAAGAATGGCGGTTCATTTTTTGAAAGCATCAAGCCGTTGCCCACACTTACAGGTGCCTGGGTTACACCTTATATTCTCGATCCCAACGATCCGAAAACCATTGCTGTTGGGTATACCGATGTGTATTTAAGCCACAACCGCGGTGATTCCTGGACTGCCATCGGGGCCAACCTGTCGGGTGGTAACCAGTTTAAAGCCCTGGCCATTGCGACTGGTCATTCATCTTATATTTATGCCGCCACTGATAAGAATATCTGGCGCACTGAAAATAAAGGAGAAAGCTGGATTCCGATTACCACCGGATTGCCGATCTCCACTTCAGTCATTACGTATATTGCTGTTTCCCAATATGATCCTTTAACCATATGGGTCACATTATCGAATTATACGGCCAATCGTAAAGTATATACGTCACATGATGGAGGAAATTCATGGACCAATTATTCAGACGGATTACCCAATGTGCCCGTTAACACGATCGTGGTTGAATACAATAGTAATTTAGGATTGTATGTGGGAACAGATCTGGGCGTTTATTATCGAAACAAAGATATGGATACATGGGAGGATTTTAGTAGCGGTTTACCCAATGTCATTGTAAACGAGCTGGAAATCTTCTACCCCGACAAGAAATTGCGTGCCGGAACATACGGTCGAGGTCTGTGGGAAACGGATCTCTATGAGCCAGAAACACCGCCGCTTTATGCTGAATTTTCACGATCGAGAACAGAGGGCTGTATTGAAGGAACGTTTAAATTTATCAATCATTCATCCGACTCGGATAGCCTGAAATGGATTCTCGAGGGCGCCGCCACCATCACCTTTCCCTCCTCAAAAGATACCGCATTGGTGACCTATGATCAGATCGGTGATAAGCAAATCGGCCTGATCGCATTTAGAGACGGCAATAGCGATACCCTGATCCGATCTGATTTTGTTACAGTAATCAGTTCAATCGACATTCAGATCACATCAGCTGCCGGGGCCTATTACTGGAGGGGTGATACCACCACCCTGATAGCCACGGGAGGTGATAATTTTAGCTGGTCACCATCGGAGGGTTTGCTGCAAACAACCGGTTCACGGGTGGAAGCCGCTCCAGAAAGCACCACGAAGTATTACGTCACTGCCAATGATGGTCAATGTACAGATATTGATTCTTTGGTCATTAACGTATATCAGAATAACCTGATCCAGTATGCATTGCCTTTATCGATTGGTGAAAACGGTCCCTATTTCAACTATAATGCCACCATTGAAACCAATGAACCCCATCCTCCGGCTGGTGAATGTGTGTCGCAAACCGAATGGTGTGATGAATTTGGAACAGGCCAGGACATTCTGGCAAATAGTATCTGGTTTACATTTGAAGGACCTCCCCTGGAGGTCGCCTCCTTCGAAACAGAAGGATTTGATACCCAGATAGCCGTATATGATGCGGTGAATGCCGATAGTATACTGGCCGGTCATTATACACTGTTGGCTGCCAATGATGATAAATCGACCGAGGATTTCAATGCAGGCATACAACGCATTGACAATCTGACCCCGGGAAAAACCTATTGGTTGCAGGTGGACGGGAGTGCAGGTAACGAACAGGGGGTTTTCAGTCTGTATTTTTATAATACAGCCCTGGGTATTGAAGAATCCCCCGCACCTATTGGGAATACCCAATTCCTGATCTATCCCAATCCCAATGATGGATCATTTAACATGCAGATTCAATCCAATCAAATCGGGGAGGGTGTATTAACCATTTATAACCTGCAGGGTCAAATGATCCAAAAACAATTCATTGAACTCATTCCAGGACAACTAAATGAAACCATCGAGATGCCAAAATCGACTATGGGCATCTACCTGGTAAAGTTAGTCACACCTGAATGGACCGAGGTGAAGAAGGTTTATATTCATAAATAGCCCGCCACTTTAATAATGCTTCCCATTACCCGGCTCAAGACAATATCTTATGAGCGTTCGGGAGATTTTCTGAATATCTGACCATGATATGGACTGATTCCCATTACTTTTAAATAATTTTATGTGAATAATGCAGCATCAAATATTTCTTTTCGTCATTAAAATGAACAATGAAAAGTCAGGAAGAAACTTTTAGGAACCTGAATCAGGATGTTATAGATGGGTGCAAAAAGGGTGATTCGAAGGCTCAGTTCCAGCTATACAAACTGTATTACAGGAGCATGTATAACACATGCCTGAGGATCTTAAATGATCCGGCAGAGGCTGAAGACGTCATGCAGGAAGCATTTCTCTCAGCGTTCGAAAAAATTAAGACCTACGAAGGTAAGGTCAGTTTCGGATCCTGGCTGAAGAAAATTGTGGTGAACCGGTCCCTTGATGCTCTTAGAAAAAGAAAAATGGACCTGATTGATATAAAAGAACAAACTGGCCCTGCGATTTTAGATGAAGAAAAAATTAATGAAGACGAAATCAACTTTAAAGTTCAGAAAGTGAAAGATGCAATGACTCAGTTACCGGAAGGATACAGATTGGTACTAACCCTGTATTTATTTGAGGGCTACGACCATGATGAAATCGCCCAGATTCTGAATATCAGCGGATCCACATCACGATCTCAATACACAAGGGCCAGACAAAAATTATTGCAATTAATGAAGTAAGAAACCCCTTGAATATCATGAAAAAACTGGAAAAATTTATTCAATCCAACCGTGACGCTTTCGAAATGGAGCCCTTCGATGGCCATTTTGAACGGTTTAGCTCAAAGATCGTGAAAGCCTCTGGCCCAAAAAAAGTAGCTTTCTTTCCGTTGTGGCTCAAAGTAGCGGTTATAATGGTACTGGTTGTAGTGACTTCCATTTGGACCTATGACACCTTTTTCGTTGCCAAACAAAATGGTTTAGCCCTGGGTGAAGTTTCACCGGAGTACAGAGAAGTAGAACAATTTTATCTCCGGCAGGTGAGTCAAAAGTATAATGAGTTCAATAAGTCGGGATTGTTCGTTGACAGTGTGCAACAAACGATGGTGATGAAAGAGTTGAATGAAATGGATTCCCTCTACAATTCAATGAAGATAGACCTCAAGTCAAGCCCCGACGATGAACGTGTGATCAATGCCATGATTGAACATTACCAGCTGAAATTGGATATCATGAATCATATTATGGAGCAATTAGAAGATATTAAATCAAATGAAAAAAAGACAGACCATGAAAACACAGAAATTTAAACGAATCGTTAGCTTTCTCCTGATCGCCAGTTTTGCGGGATATGCTTTGGCTGCCGAAGTAAGTAAATCCCTGCATAACGAATGGAAAGTAGATCAAAGCTCAGTACTTGTGCTGATCAATAAATATGGGAAAGTCGACGTTCAAAATTGGGATCAGAAACAGGTCAGTATTGACGTTTCAATCACCGTTGAACATCCCGATAAAGAAAAGGCAGCGAAACTCCTGGAATACCTTACCGTAGAGTTTTCCACCAGTGGAAATGAACTGAAGGCCATTACTCAAATTGATGAGAGGTTCAGCAAATTGGGTGGGTCCAGCTGGGGAAACGATAAGGAATTCAGTATTAACTATACCGTTAAAATGCCCAAAACTCTGGATACGCGATTATCCAACAAGTACGGCGATACTTTTATTGATGAACTTACGGGTTATGCAGAGATTGATGTGAAGTATGGAAATCTTCAGGCCAACAAGATCATGCGGGGCGATGAAAAACCATTATCCACACTGATCCTGGGTTATGGAAAAGCCACCATCGGTGAGGTTAACTGGTTCAAGGTGGAGATGAAATACTCCAAGCTTGAAATTGACAAGAGCCGCGCTCTGGTGATGCTGACTAAATATTCCAAATTCTACACCAATGAATCCAGTTCGATCGTTTCAGAATCAAAATATGACACCTATGATGTAGGTAGAACGGATAACTTCGTTGTTGAAGGCGGATATTCCAAGTATAATTTTGAATATGTGGGTAAAAAACTCATTCTGGAAACCAGGTATAGTGGTACCGCTGTAAAAGATATTCCTGCCGATTTTGAGGAGATTAAAATAAGCAACAGCTATGGTGGTATTAAGCTGGGAATCGACGGAAATGCATCTTATTACCTGAAAGGTGAAGCAAAATATGCCAAAATTTCATTCCCTGAGGGTGGTAAAATGAACCGGATCGTTAGCAGCACCGAATCATCTTATGACGGTAATGTAGGCAGTGACCCCAATCCTTCAGCAAAAGTGACCATCTATACGAAATATGGAGGTGTTCAATTAGATTATTAAACCAAAAAATAATTTGGAACCGCCGGCATATACCGGCGGTTTTTTTTATCCCTTTGAAGCGGCCGTTTTTAAGAAACCAGAAGATCTGGCAACGAACCAGGGATTATGCAGATCTTTTTTATTATATGCAATAGGAGAACCATCTGTTTGGACCAGGCTCCCACCGCTTTCTGATATAATGATGTCACCTGCCGCAATATCCCACTCCATTGTGGGACCCATACGCGGATAAATTTCTGCATTCCCCTCTGCAATCAGACATAATTTCAATGAACTACCTGCCGAGGTATGTTGGATGGGACCGAACTCATGTCCCAATTTATTCAGGTAATGCACTGTTTCCTCCGATTGATGCGACCGGCTGACAACGGCCCGTATATGAGAATGTGCACTGTAGACAGGCAGACGTGTGGAATGCTCCAGCCATTCATCCAGAGATACAGGCAATACGCCTGATCCAAATGCCTCAAATCGAAATGAACCCACACCTTTTAAGGCAAAATACAGGGTTTTTGGCACGGGCGAATAGATGATGCCAATAACCGGCCGTCCATATTCGATCAATGCAATATTGACCGTAAATTCCCCATTTCGTTTGATGAATTCTTTGGTCCCATCCAATGGATCAACCAGCCAGAAACGGTTCCAGTCAGACCGGTCGTTCCATGAAATGGCCTGTGCTTCTTCACTCAATACCGGCACACTGGTCTGTTCCAGTCCATGGGTTATGACCTCGTGCGATTTCCGATCGGCCCTGGTCAGCGGAGAATGGTCTGTTTTAAGTTCAATATCAAAGTCATTGGATTGATAGATGGTACATATTTCTTTCCCCGCTTCAAGTGCACATTGAATGGCCTGCATGAATTGATTTTCATTCTCATATTGGGGCATACGGACAATATGTTTATAAATAAACGAAACTCAAAATGAATACGGTACTCAACATATAGAGAATGGTCAGCGGAAATCCAAGCTTTAAGAAATCATTGAAAGAATATCCTCCTGGTCCATATACCATCAAATTGGTCTGATATCCAATGGGTGTTAAGAAATTTGCTGCAGCTGCATACGCCACAGTGAGAATAAATGGCATCGGATTCAATCCAAGATTGACTGACATGCTCAATGCAATAGGGAATATCAGTGCCACGGCAGCCTTTCCGGTAATGTAAGCACCCAAAATGGACGTGATGATAAAGATTCCAAATAAAATCCCGTATTTCCCTAAGGGTGTAAATATGGTGATCAGGAAATCAGCAAACATGGGGGCGGCTCCAGACTTGATCATGGCTATGCCAAGAGCCAGGGACATCACAATGATCAATCCAAGGTTATAGTCGATGCTTTTTGGTAACT
>WOR8_10008788_pt1 | contig 15386 bp, 18 predicted proteins | sample DeeMarSeWOR38_10_FD_19890 | JGI IMG/M metagenome (IMG submission 19890) | reverse complement strand
CAGAGTTCTGCAACAGCTACGACAAGTTCGTGCAACGCATTTTGGAACGTAAGCAGATGCTGCGTGCAACGTAGCGGCCCAGTTCCGAAGCCAACAAGCTACAAATACTCAAGTTGCCGCTGACTCGGATTTACTCATCGACCATTTCCTCCGGCCGAATCTGATCAACCTGTCCGTAAATAAAGACAAGATCCAAATATCCTCCTTTGTCATATTCAAAGACGTGCCATTCGAGGGGAGGGATGTGCAATATCATGCCCGCTTCTAAAGGGACAGGGCTTCCCAGCTCGTCCTCATCAGGCCCGGAGCGGACCCAGCCATCTTTGGCGTCTACAACGTAGATGACTTCCTCGGCGTGATGATGCGGTTCCATTGGGCCGCTCTCGGCGGAATAGTGCGCAAACCCTACCGTCATCTTCTGGCTCCTGGAGAAACCGTCCTTGCCAACAGCAGTCTGGATGACGCGACCGGGCAGCATAATTCTTTCGAGGTCATCACGTTTGAAATATGTCATAATTATCCCTCCTATGCGAAAGCTGATGGTAGGCAACTTTCACCTAATCAATTGATGTCCGGGCCTGTACCTCGGCCAGATCCTCGATTATGTTGATGACCGCCGAGTGATCCAGGTCGCCTCTGCCAGAGGCAATCATCGCATTGAACAACGTATGCGCTATGGCTGTGGCCGGGAGTGGGACGTTCAACTCTCTGGCGGTCTCCATAATGATGTTAAGATCCTTGAAGTGGAATTTGCTCTTGAAACCAGGTTCGAACTCACCCCTGATCAGCTTGGGACCCCGTACGTCCATCACCCGGGTCTGGGCATAACCGCCGCTCAAGACTTGCAGAATGATGGCCGGGTCAACGCCTGCCCTGGCGCCTAGGACAAAGGCCTCGGCCATGCCCACGAAATTCAGCGCGACTTGAATCTGATTGCAGGCCTTCACCGTTTGACCTGCGCCGTTGCCACCGCACAAGGTGACAGTCTTGCCCATAGCCTCAAACACCGGTTTGACCTCATTGAACAGGTCTTCCGGGCCACCTACCATGATGGACAACGTCGCGTTCTTGGCGCCGGCCTCGCCGCCGCTCACCGGTGCATCGAGGCAGCGTACCCCCTTCGCACCCAGTTCTTGCGCCACACGAATTGCAGCACCGGGCGCAATAGTGCTCATATCGACGTAGATGAGCCTATCTCGAGCGGCTTCAACGATTCCGTCTCCACCAAGCGCAACTTCCTCCACATCCGGAGAGTCAGGTACCATGGAGATGACCAGATCGCTGCTTGCCGCAACGTCCTTGCAAGACGCGCCTCTCGCAGCGCCCTTGGAAACGATGAGGTCCAAGGCGTCCGCGACAATGTCATATGCCACAAGTTGGTAGCCGGCCTCAAGCAGATGGGACGCCATGTGCCGCCCCATAATACCTACACCAATAAAACCGATCTTGGGTTTCACGATGTCCTCCTCCTATTAGATGTCGACAATCCACGCTACAATTGTCGTCATGCCCGAAGCGCGACCACGCCCTTGTTTCTTTCTTTCCATGAGTTGAAATTGTGCTTGCAGCTTCACTGCGCTATGCCCCAGGCGGACTCTCGATGAGATGCTTGAGGCGCTGCAGGAATCTGCCTGCCGGAGCGCCATCCACGAGGCGGTGGTCGAAGGCCAGCGTCAGCGCTATCTTGGGCCGGATCTGAATATCATCGTTGACCACGGCCGACTTCTTGACAATGGCACCCACCCCCAGAATGGCGCATTCCGGATAGTTGATGATGGGCAAGAACCATTTAGTTTCCAGGCTACCCAGGTTAGCAATAGTGAAGGTGCCGCCCTCCAGGTCATCCAGCGTGCCCTGATCTTCCAAAGCACGCTTGGTATTGCGTCATACTCTTCCTGAGGGGCAGTCACCACTTTCTGATCAACGTGGCGCAACACCGGCACCAGCAACCCTCGGTCTGTGTCGACGGCAATACCTATATTAACTTCATCCAGCTCCAGGATGGCGTCGCCATCGAGTTGGGCGTTCACGTACGGTAATTCGCGCAGGGCTACAGCCACCAGTTTTGCCAGCAGCAAATTGTAGCTAACCCTGGTGCCCTGTGACTCCGACGCGTTTCGCCAGTCGATGAGAGTCCCCACGTCAGCTTATAAAGTAAGCGCGACCCGTGCCACAGACCTGGCGCTCTGGTGCGTATGCGCGGCGTTCTTGCGGCGGATCGTGGTGATTGGTTTTCGGGATCCCTTTAGGGCGCGCTCGCCCGCGCCCTGGTCTCCTCCGAGACGATACACCCGACAGCCTGGCTACATCATCACGTGTTGGGCGATTTACCATTATCAGCACCCTTGGGTTCGTTCGCCCCCTGGTGTGCAGGACATGGCTGGAGAAGCCTATCTTGCGCTGAGGATCAAACTGATGAACTGGGAATAGGGGGTCTACTCGTGGTGTCTACGCGTGCAGAGGACTATAGCACAGGATCGGCGCGCTGTCAACAGGGTCTTAAGATCTTGGAACTGGAACGATGACTTGACACTCTCGGGCTAATTCGTACAATATTGCACAATTGTAAACCTAAGGCCCAAGAGGTGGTACGATGCGCATTGAATCCGATACTCAGCGTGGCCAGGCGGTGACTATTAGAGTTGATGGGGCTGTGGTCCAGGCATACCTGGGCGAGACTATTGCCGGGGCCCTGCTGGCCAACGGGCAGCGAGCGTGGCGCCGGACCGAAAAGGGAGACCTTAGAGGTCTTTTCTGCGGCATGGGGATTTGCTTCGACTGCCTGGTGACGGTGAACGGCGTGTCCAACGTACGCGCCTGTCTGACACCGGTGGTCGACGGCATGGTTGTCGAGACCGAAGGGCCTATGAAGGAGTCAGAATGAATACGCCAACTGATGGGATGCAGACAGAAGTAGCGATAGTCGGCGCCGGTCCGGCCGGGCTGAGTGCGGCGCTGGCGGCGGCTCAGGCTGGTGCTGAGGTGACGCTGATCGACTACTACCGGCAGCCAGGAGGCCAATACTACCGGCAGTCTGCAGCCGAGTTCGAAGCTCTCCAACCGGACAGCCATCAGCGAGAAGGTAGGGACTTATGGGAGAAAGTAGCCGCCCGTGTTGAGGTGCTGACTGAAACGATAGTCTGGGGCGCATTCGAAGGGGGACTGCTGGCCCTGCATGGCCCCGAAGCACAATTCCATATCCAGGCCCAAGTTATCATTTTGGCCACAGGCGCCTATGAGCGGGTAGCCGCTTTCCCTGGTTGGACTCTTCCCGGCGTTATGACGTCCGGTGCCGCCCAGACACTTTTGAAAGAGCAACATATCCTACCGGGACGACGGGTCGTGGTGGCCGGTACTGGGCCGCTTCAGCTGGTGGTGGCCGCGGGGTTGGTCCAGGCCGGTGCCGAGGTGGTTGCAGTACTCGAGGGATCACGTCTTCGCCATAGAGCGTTGCGTCATCCTTTGAATCACGGCCTGGCGCTGTGGGCGCAGTGGGGGCGGCTGGGTGAAGGGCTGAGCAGTTGGTTGACTTTGAAGCGGGCCGGGGTGCCGTTCTACAGCGGTCGGGGGATCGTCGCCGCTCACGGCCATCAGGAGGTCAGCGAGATAAGCATCGCCCAGTTGGACGACCGGTGGCGCCCAATTCCCAACACGGCCGAGACTCTGGCCTGTGACACCCTGTGCTGTAGCTACGGCTTCCTACCTGCCACCGAACTGGCCCGGCTGCTAGGAGTGCACTGTGAGTGGCGGTCAGGACAGGGCGGCTTCGTGCCTGTTCGTGACAAGTACATGCAGACCAACCTGCCGGGCGTCTACGCCGTCGGAGACGGGTCGGGCATCGGCGGCGGGCCGTTAGCGTTGATTGAGGGCCAGATCGCCGGGCTGGCCGGGGCAGCTAATGTGAGAACCAATAGGCCACAACCAGAAGACTGTTCTGCCATCTTCGACAAGATTGAGCAACTCAGGTCCGCCCTGCGCCGCGAGCAGCGCTTCCAAGAGTTCTACGCCGCGCTTTTCACCCCCGGACATGGGCTGGATGAACTGGCCCAGCCCGATACAATCATCTGCCGTTGTGAAGAAGTCACGCGGGCGGAGATTAGCAATGCAGTGCGAATTGGTGCTGACACACTAGACTCCGTCAAAGCCCTCACCCGCTGTGGCATGGGCAACTGCCAGGGCCGGGTGTGTGGTCCTCTGGCGGCAGCCCTGGTCGCCCAAGAGACAGGTCGCTCACGCGCGGAAGTGGGGCAATTCAGGGTGCGGCCGCCCGTATTTCCCATACCCCTCTCAGCCCTCAATCCAGTCACGGACGATGGAGCAGCCAGCATACTACAGGGAGGGGGAATTGCCCGATGACAAAGTCACGCAAGATGGAAGCTCCAGTCGTGATCATTGGCGGTGGCATCGTAGGGGGCGCCACTGCCTATTACCTGGCACAACGCGGCGTGCAAGCGTTGATTCTGGAAAAATCAGCTATCGGAGCCGAGGCCTCGGCGCGCAGTGCTGGCGGTGTGCGTGCCCAATGTAGAGATCGGCTCGAACGCCGTCTGGCAATGGCCAGCGTCAAGTTGTGGGAGGGACTGGAAGTTGAATTGGACTTTGATATGGAGTACGTGCAGGGAGGTAACATCCGCCTGGCCGCCAATGAAGAGCGCATGGCCCAATTGGCCGCCGAGGCGGAAGAGGAACTTGCCGATGGGCTAGTGGTCGAGGTGTGGGACCGGGACAAACTGCGACGGCGCGCTCCGTATCTGTCCGATATGTTCATCGGGGCCAAGTACTGCGCGACCGACGGGGTCGCCAATCCGATCCTTTCTACCTGGGCTTTCGCCGTGGCAGCCGAGCGGTTAGGAGTCACGGTACTGACACACACGGAGGCTATAGGCGTGGAGGTTCACGAGGGTCAGATAACATCGGTACTGGCCCGGGGGCGAGGAGAGGAACTTACCATCGAGACGCCTTTACTGATCCACGCTGGTGGGGCCTACTCGCTTCATCTCGGTCAGGCATTGGGAATCCAAATCCCGGTCAAACCTGCCCGCAACTTCATCGCTGTCACCCAACGGGTGAGGCCATTCTTCACGGAATTCGTCTCATCCCACGATATGCAGGTCTACTTCCGGCCTGCCCGCACCGGGCAGATCCACGTGGGCGGTGTGCTCGTCGCAACGACTGCTTCCGACAAGATCGTGCCCACCGAAGGACTGCCCCATCTGTCGCGGGTCGCATTGATGGTGCCGGCGCTTGGCAACACCAACTTCTTACGTGCCTGGGCCGGCACGCTGGCCATGACGCCCGATCGCCTGCCTATCATTGGGTCCGTCGATGGGATCAATGGTTACATTCTGGCCACCGGTTTCAGCGGACACGGCTTCTGCCTGGGGCCCATCGTAGGCAAGCTGCTCAGCGAGCTGGTGGTCGACGGCGAGTCTTCAATGTCGCTGGATGCCTTGAACCTCTCTCGATTCGCCGAGTAGTTCGCTTCAATCACGCCAATAGTGGCGCCAGGTACCTCCGAAGTCACCTACGCGAGTCCCATCCCTCTGAAGAAAGATTTGGACCTGAGTTTGTTCAAAGTATCATACCATTCCGCTTCCGCATCAAACTTGCGACGGATATCTTTCTCACGAGCCTCCATCAATTCCAGGACTCGCCTCTCTTCGTCCTCGTCCAGCCAGAAGCCGTGTCCATTCTCGCAATATTCCAGTTCCAGGCTGTGCAACCTATACTGGAATCGTCTCAGTGGCGTTCCGCAATGAGGACATGGATACTCGGTCGAGGTACTGGAAACCATAAGTGAACCTTTGTACTCATCCTGGTCGTAGGCTTGATCCTCGAGTTCGTCCAGCTCTTCAGCATCCAGCCACATGCCTTTGCTGTTGCTGCAGTAGTCAACTTCGATGCCTCTGTATGTTTTCTTTTCCAAGACTAAATCACATTTAGGGCATTTCATAGCTTGTATACTCCACTCTTAACGAAAGTCTTCTCTAACCGGATAGAACAGATCAGCCAACCGACATTGCGTGATCGATTTACCAGAGTGACGGGTATTGGGAGCAATAACCGCCACTATGCCGGCTTCAAGGCGATGGCCGGCTTCAAGGCGATGGGTTTGGCCCTCGATGGTCAATTCAAACACGCCCTCGAGAATATGTGTAATCTGTTCGTGCGGATGGGAGTGATCAGGAAGAGACACCTCGGCTTCGAATTCCCAGTAGGCCAGCGTCATATTCTGGGAGTGCACGAAGCGTGCTTTGGCTCCCGAGATGATAGCCGTGCTTTCCAGTTCAGCCAATTTCAGAATCGTTCTGCTGTCTCGCACGCGGCCTTCCCCCCTTTCGTTGGGTCAGAACCCACGCTTCGGTTCAACCCGAGTTCATAGGACAACCACTGAGTCCTCAGTACCGAATTCGTTGAGGACATATTTGTCTGCAGCCCAGTCATTTTCCCATCGCTCGCCATCTAACAGATAGCGGAAACGGTATTCATTGCCAGGCTTAAGCGAAATAGTGAGCGAAAAGCTGCCATCTTTGCGACGCTTCATGGGATGCTGGGTGGGATCCCACTCGTTGAACTCACCACATAGAGCAACGGTTTCGGCACTGACCTGCCCGGGCAGTTCGAACGTCACCCGGCAAGAACGACCTGTCTCGGTATACGCCTTTTTCATCATTTCACCTCTGCTTGTAAACTGGATAAAATCAATCTCTTTACCTTACACCTAATCGCTCCAAAGCGCAAAAGAAAGCGGCTGTTGATGCGGAACTGTTTTGAAAGCGAGGGCCAAATATGCTATACTGGTTGCGCACAATTCGGCAGAGGGCTATTGCAGTGAAATACACACTCGGCAAAGGTACCTTTCATGTCGTGGGCTATTCACTGGACGGTGACTCGCTCATCTGGGGCGAGAAACCCAGAGTGTTGGGAGCAGATTGTCACCAATTGAGGCAACTGGAAATGAAAGTACTCCTAGAGCACACACTACCAGCCGGCGTGGGCCAGGGGGACATCACCCAGGAGACAACCGAGGCGATTGTCAACGCGGCCAATGAACGGCTTGAGCACGGAGGGGGCGTAGCCGGCGCCATCCGGCGACGCGGCGGCGAGATCATTCAGCAAGAAAGTCGTCAGTGGGTTCGCGAGCACGGGCCAGTGTCTACAGGGAAGGCAGCCATTACGGGCGCGGGGAATCTGGATACCAAGTACGTTATCCACGCCGTAGGGCCGGTTTGGGGCAGTGGTAACGAAGAAGAGAAGCTAGCAAGCGCTGTCCAAAGCTCGTTGTCGCTCGCCGCTCAATACGAAATTCAAAGTATTGCCATCCCCGGCATATCATCAGGGATTTTTGGTGGCCCCAAAGATGTGTGTGCCCAAGTCATTGTCCAAACAGTCGTCGATTATCTGGACAGACATCCAACCACAAGCCTTCAGGAAGTGCACTTCTGCGACATCGATGACGAGACTGTCTCAACCTTTCTTGTACAAGCCGGGCATGTTTTTGATAGAAGGACGCGATGAAACCATCTCACATCACTGACCCTGTGAAAGTAGCCGTCATTCAGCATCCCCCCGTGTTCCTGAACCTTGGGGCGAGCCTCCACAAAGCCTGCGATCTCATCGAAGCAGCGGCGGAGCAGGGAGCGCAGGTGATCGCCTTCCCCGAAACCTGGCTGCCTGGCTACCCAGTCTGGCTGGATTTCTCACCCAATGCCGCGCTGTGGGACTACCCTCCGGCCAAAGCCCTGTACCGATTACTGGCTGAGAATGCCATTTCCATACCCGGTCCACACCTGGATAGGCTGCTGAATGCCGCCAGAATGACCGGAAGTTGTGTGATTATGGGGGCCCACGAGCGCCTGGGGGGCACGCTGTACAACACGATGATCCATGCGGATCGAGATGGTCGAAGGTTCCAGGTACACCGCAAACTGATGCCCACCTACACCGAGCGGCTGGTCTGGGGGCGGGGAGACGGGAGTACTCTGAGCGTACTAGACACCGAGTTCGGGGTGCTGGGCGGCCTGATTTGCTGGGAACATTGGATGCCCCTGGCCAGGGCGGCCATGCACGCCAAGCATGAAACTATCCACGTGGCCCAATGGCCCTCGGCGAAAGACCTTCACCAGCTTGCCAGCCGGCATTATGCCTTTGAAGGACAGTGCTTTGTCCTGGCAGCAGGCTGTTTTCTGAGTCAGCGGGATGTCCTGGAAGGGTACAGCTCGCTGGGCCTGGCGGATAAAAAAGGACTGGAGATTCTGGAGGCCATGCCCGTTGAAGAGGAGGATCTCATTCTAAACGGGGGCAGTGCGGTGATCGGTCCTGACGCGAGTTACATCGCTGGCCCAGTCTTTGACGAAACTGCTATCATTTACGCTGAACTCCAATTGGACCGTATCGCTGAAGGCCAGCTCGTTCTTGATACCAGCGGCCATTATGCACGCCCTGACGTGTTTCACCTGCAGGTGAATGATCAGCGTCAGCTTGGCGTAGTTTTCGGATCCCAGCGCGAAAGACCCTAGGCTGCGGCGTCTCCTTGGAGAGAACCAAATGCTCCAAAAGCGCATTGAAGAGGCCTCTTTGAACGCTTGGCCTGCCCTTCAGCAGATTCTATTCGACGGTTGGATCCTGCGCTTCTCCAAGGGATACACAAAGCGGGCCAACTCCGTCAACCCGCTCTATGCCTCCAACATGGACGTCCACGAGAAGATTGACATCTGTGAGAGGCTGTACAGTGAAAAGGGCCTGCCGTCTGTTTTTCGCCTCTCCCCTCTCTCATCACCAACTGACCTGGACCAAGTCCTTGAAAGCCGAGGCTATCAAAGAGCTGACCCCACCCTGGTGTTGTATCTCGACTTGAGGGGCCATAAAATTCAGACGCTGTCTTCCGGCGACTTGCGCGCCGAGGGGCTGGATGGCTGGATGGAATTGTTTCGGCGCTTCAGCGAGTCCTCAATGGGGAAGCACGAAGCACATAAGAAAATTCTGAGCGCCATTCCTTCCAAGCCGGTTATGGCGTCGCTGGTGGATTCAGGACTATCGGTAGCCTGTGGTCTGGGAGTGCTGGAGAACCGCTACTTCGGGCTTTTTGACCTGATCACTGATCCTGCACGGCGAAACAGGGGATACGGCACGCAGCTTGTGTCCGGCCTATTGAGATGGGCTCAGGAGCGTGGTGCCTGGCACGCCTATCTTCAGGTAATGAGCTTAAATCGGCCAGCACGCCACCTGTATGCAAAATTCGGCTTTGAGGAAGCTTATCGATATTGGTACCGCATTCCTCGTGTCGAACGAGTGGCATCTGAAAAGCCTGGGAAATGAGGGACATAATCTCAAAGAGCGCACTCCCCCGCACCGGGGCCAGACTGGCAGGCGAAGATGGTTGTCGGATGTCCCATCTCCATCTGGAAACGCTCGCTAACGTAGGCCTTGAAGTCCAGCACAGCATCCTGGTGAACCACGGCCACGATGCAGCCCCCCAAACCAGCACCCGTCAGCCGGGCTCCTACCACGCCGTCCACCTCACACGCGGCGCGCACCAAGGTATCCAACTCAGGACAGCTTATTTCGTAGTCATCTCGGGCACTGATGTGTGCCTCGTTCAGCAGGCGCCCCAAGGTCTCCACATCGCCAGCAGCCAGAGCAGTCACAGCCGCCTCCACCCGTTGATTCTCGGTCCAGACATGCCGGCAGCAGGCGCGAACCTTCAGCGGCGTGTCGAGGGTCAGTCCGGGCACATCGCCCAAGTCTATCCCGTGCTCCCCGACCTCACGAACTGTCGTCTGTTCGGGCAACCACTCAACCAGATCGTCCCAGGGGACGTTCTGTACGCCCCGCAGGTGGGTGATGCCTGGAAAGTGAGGGCGTAGCAGTCCCACTCCAGCTCGGCAGGCGGCCACTCGCTGGTTGTAGGCTCCCTTTACCACCTTCTGGTGATGCACGCCACTATCGGCGATAATTAGGTTATAGTCCTTCGGCAAGGGGATATGATCCATCTTGTACTGCCCGTCCGCAATAGGTCGGCAATCCAGGAAGAGGGCGTGATCCCGCCGGCCAAGCAACGCTATGAACTGATCCATGATCCCGCCGCGCGTGCCAACGTACCACTCTGCCTCGGAGCAGAGTTGAGCCAGTTCAGTGCGCTCCGGCTGCCAGCCGTTGATCTGGGCCAAAGCCAAGGCAACAACAACAGTCAGTGCCGAGGAAGAGCTGAGCCCCACCTTGCGAGGCACGCCGTAGGGCGGCTGACCAACGGCCAGTCCATCTATCCCCTGTAAGTCTCGCCCCAGACCCCGAGCCAGTTCCTGGGCTGCGCCCCGGGCATAGTTTCCCCAGTCACCCGGTGGGGCAGAGGCTATATCCGCACTAATGGTAAACGACAGGGGTGAGAATTCCCCTTCCAAGTTACTCAGTCGAAGCGTGCTATCCGAGCGCGGGCGGGCCAGGAGTAGGATGTCCTTATCCAGTGCCACTGGTAGGACGAAACCATGATTGTAGTCGGTGTGCTCGCCGATGAGGTTCACGCGGCCAGGAGCGCGAAAGGCTAGAACCTCGCCAGGTCCGTAGGTGGCCGTGAAAACCTCTTTCGCGCTCAAATAGCGATGTGTTTGCACATTAGATTGGTCACCATAGATCGTCTGCAACGCAGTACTCAAAGGAAGATACCTCCTTGCGGCTACTATGTTAGATTGCGGGCCCATCATATCATAATTGGTCGTAATGTCAATGCCTTTGGAAACCAAACTTGTGGTATAATGGGGAAGTTCACGAGGAAAGATATGGGGTGGATTCTTAACACAAAAAGCCAGGAAGAGGACGACGAAGGGAAGCCATTTGAGGTGGAGCTATATCTGCCACCCGACCTGGCGGAACTGGATCGCTGCCCGGCCTGCCATGCCCCGATGGACTACTCAGACGGGATGTGCTCGGAGTGCGGTCAGATCGTGTGTCCCCGTTGCGGGGTAGCCCTCGGCGACGACGAGATCTGTCCAGCGTGCAGACTTCATCTTGTCTTCCCCTGCCCTAACTGCGGCCTGGCACTAGCCGCCGGGACCGAGATCTGTCCCGATTGCAGCACCCTCTTTGTCAGAGCCTGCCCGGCTTGCGGGACTCACATCTGGGACGGTGCGACCGTCTGTCCTCGCTGCAACCAGACGTGGGAGCTGCCTCACTACCAGCCAATCCACACAACGGTCATCCGTGAAGCCGATGGCTCCCCGGCTCTGATCCTGGGCACCTGCCCCCACTGTGGAGAAAAGTTCCCATTCCGCTTTGGTCCGTGCCCGAGTTGCGGGCACATCGCCTGCCCCACCTGCGAGCAGAACCTAGCGTCCGATGCAGCCGCTTGTCCGCGCTGCGGACCGCTCCGCTGGGTGAGCGATGAGGTAAGCGGCACCCGACCGCCAGATGAGGAAGATATCTGCCCCGATTGCGGAGCGGACTTGCCTCCCGACGCTACGCAGTGCCAAATCTGTGGTTTGGCCTTTGACTTAGTCTGCCCCCGGTGCGATACGGCGGTGCCACCTGACGCCCAGGTCTGCCCTGCGTGTGGCATTGACCTGAGTGGCAAGTGCCCGACTTGTGCAGCAGACTTACCTGCTGATCTCAGCGCCTGTCCCACTTGCGGGCAAGACCTGTGCCCTGTTTGCCAATCGGCCGTGGCGGACCACGTAGCCCAATGCCCTGTCTGCGGGCAGCTCTTTGACTTCTTCTGTCCCGAGTGTGAGACACAAATAGCCCCCGACGCCACTGTCTGCCCCGGCTGTGGCCTCAGCTTTACGGGGGGGACAAAGAACGACCATGCCACCCCTAAGTAGTGTGAAGCTCAACTTTTTAGAAAAGGTCTCCGCCGGGCCTGGGGAGAGCAGATGGCACCTATCGAGCCACCACCCGCCGCTGGAAGATTCTACTGGGGATGAGCCTGATTGCGAGCTTCTTGGCGGGTTTCTTGCTAGGGCGTAGGAGGTAACTACATCTTGCGACATTTCATTATCGATACGGACACCGCTTCTGATGATGCAGTTGCATTGGTCATGGCACTTAGCTACCCTGGGGTGCAGGTCGAGGCCATCACCGTTGTCGGCGGCAACGTGCCGGTAGACCGGGGCGTGCAGAATGCACTGTACACGGTCGAACTCTGCAAGAAACAGGTTCCCGTCTACCGGGGTATGGGGACACCGATCGTGCGTCCGCTTGAGACCGCGCAGCATGTTCATGGATATGACGGCATGGGCGATATTGGCCTCCCTCTCGCGGGCCGAGCACCAACCCCAGGCCACGGTGTAACGACGCTCATTGAAACCATTAATCGCTTCGCTGGTGAAATCACGCTGGTCACGCTTGGTCCACTGACAAATATAGCTGTAGCGTTACTACAAGATCCATCCATCGCTGCCAAGGTCGAAGACTGTGTGGTGATGGGCGGCATCGGTCAAGGTTATGGGAATGTCACGCCGGTGGCTGAGTATAACATCTGGGCAGACCCAGAGGCAGCCAGGATCGTATTTGAGTCAGGGATGCCACTGACCATGGTAGGCTGGGACGTATCGCGCACCTATGCGGTGTTCAACTCACACGAGGCCGCCAGGTTGCGACGCGTGGGTACTCTGTTAGCCGAGTTCTGTGTAGATATCCAAAGGGTCGTCAACGAGTTCGCACTGAACGTCACTCGTCTAGAGGGCTTCGATTTACCGGATCCTATGGCTATGGCGGTCGCCCTCGACCCAACGGTGGCCACCACGACAAAGCGCCTCCACGTCGAAATAGAAACCCGCAGCGCCTTGTGTCGGGGTCAAACGATTGTCGACCACCTTCAAGTTACGACGCACGAGCCGAATGCAAACGTCGTGCTGGAGGCGTCTCGTGAGAGGTTCTTAAGCATCCTATATGAATCCGTAAAGGAATAGACTCACTACGTTTTCGAGACATCCGTTATTCATCCGGGAGTGTAAAGCATTGGATCACTAGGCGTGAACACGGACGCACGTTCTATGACGGACAGCACCCCTGCGCAGGAGTACGAGAAGCTGAATCGGACGTTTGGGTGAAGCAAGCATCATTTTCTACAATGCAGTCTGAACACACTTGAGGCAGCGTTCATTCCAGACAAAGCCAATTAGCGTCTTGCTTTTAGATTGCGCGCTGCCTATGCCTTACACCACTAGACCACTAGACCACTAAGGTGATTTGATGATATGCCTCAAAGATCGCTTAGTCTATCTCGCCTGATGTCAGGCGGCCTGATTACGAACTACTTCTGCTCCTCGACCTGCCGTCACTGTCTTTATCGCTGCAGCCCGAAATGGCCCAAAGAGTTCATCTCCGTCGAAACAGCGCGGGCGAACCTGCAAACCATTCGCAAGCTGGGATGCACCGCCGTCCATATCGGGGGTGGCGAGCCGCTGCTCAGGCCCCAAGGCGCGGCCTCGGTCCTTGAAGTGGCTAATGAGACCGGTGTCTACGTCGACTATGTAGAAACCAATTCATCCTGGTATCAAAACCACGATGCTGCATGTTCGGTGCTGGAGGAACTTGCCAACCGGGGGCTTTCGACCCTGCTTATCTCCATCAGCCCCTTCCACAACGAGCGTGTTCCGTTCTACAAAGTCAAAGGCGTGATCGCCGCCTGTCGGCAGACTGGTATCGCGGTGTTCCCCTGGGTCTCCGGGTTCATCCCCGACCTCAGCGCCTTCAACGATCAAAGGCCCCACAGCTTAGAAGAGTACCAGGAGCTTTTTGGAGAGGGTTATATCGAAAACCTTCCTCGTCGATACTGGATCTCGCCAGGGGGACGCGCCCTGGAAACCTTCGGGAAATTCTCAGCCGGGGAATCTGTTGACCAACTGACCGCAGAGGGAAGCCGGGGATGCGACGAACTGGCCCAGGCAAGCCATTTTCACCTCGACCTCTACGGCAATTACATCCCGGGCCTATGTGCCGGACTGTCCATTCGCAGGGAGGACCTGGGCAACCCCCTGGACGCAGCGGAATATCCTATGATCTCACGTCTGTATGCCAAGGGCATCGGCGAATTGGTGGCCTATGCCGCGGAAAGATACGGTTTTGCGCCGTCGAAACCGACATACGGGTCGAAATGCGAGCTCTGTTACGAGGTTCGTCGCTTCTTGGTGATTGATCGAGAGGTTGACTCGAATGAGCTTCAACCGCGTGGGCATTATTTGTATGGATGAAGCCGAGGAGAAGTGATGCATAAATCACCAACCAGCCATCGCGCGCCAGAGACCAGAGGTCGGACTATTCAGTGGGCCTTCCTATACGATCCCTTTACCTGGTTGGTGTCGTTAGGTAGAGAGCCTGCCCTGCGGGAGATGACATTGGACTTGGCCGGAATAGTGCCGGGGGATAAGGTGCTGGATGTAGGCTGCGGCACCGGGACTCTAACCATCGCGGCCAAGACGCGGGCAGGGGCAAGCGGAGAGGTACACGGCATCGACGCCGCGCCAGAGATGGTCGAGGTGGCCCGTCGCAAAGCGGCCCAGACGGGGGTGGCCGTGGATTTTCAAGTCGGCCTGATCGAGGACATCCCCTTCCCTGACGATAAGTTCGATCTGGTGTTGAGCAGTCTGATGCTGCACCACCTGCCTGAAGATCTGAAACACAGAGGATTTGTGGAGATTCGCCGCGTGCTGAAACCGAGCGGGCGTTTCTTGGCCGTGGATCTGGAATTGTCAGCCCATCACCTGTTCGCGGGCCTGGCAACTCTTTTCTCCAGCCAGGGAATGGTCCAGAGTAGCCTTAAGTCATTGGAGCCGATGATGGAGGAGGCTGGCTTCACAGCGGTGGAGAGCGGGAGAACGCAGTTCAAAGTCATCTCATTCTTGAAAGGAACTGCTGGGTGAGGGAATGAAAGGGCTCATTTCTCGTTTGCTCATTGTGATTGCTCTTCAATCGACGATAGCTGGCTGCGGGCCAGGTCCAATCGTCGGCCAAGGACCGGCAAAGCCGGAAACCCGCCCCACGGCTGTGTTCGAGGTAAAAAACGACGAAGTGCTGACCTTGGTCAACGGTACCCTGATCGACGGCACCGGTGCTGATCCGCTCCCCGACGCCGCGCTGGTGATCCAGGAAGGTCACATCACAGCCGTTGGGCCACGTGCGGACATAAGCCTACCAGATGACGCAAATATCATCGACGTTCAGGGTGCCACCATCTTACCGGGCTTCATCAACGCCCACGTCCACCTGGGCTTCGACGAAAAGAAACTAGAGGCTTGGGCGCAAGGTGGGGTGACCACCGTGCGTGACCTGGGTGCCTCCCCGAGCGCTGATCTCTTCTCCCGCCGTGACGCACTGCTTATGGATAACCGCTTCGCGCGCTTAGTGGCGGCTGGCCCCATCGTGACCGTGCCGGAAGGATATCCAATGGTCCC
>WOR8_10003476_pt1 | contig 15397 bp, 10 predicted proteins | sample DeeMarSeWOR38_10_FD_19890 | JGI IMG/M metagenome (IMG submission 19890) | reverse complement strand
GAGCAGCAATTCAACCGGTACGCATCCCTGCCCCGCTCTTTCAGCGCCGGCGATATCGGGTATAGTCTCGATAGGGTCGAATGCACGTCAGGGATAGCGCCACCGCGGCAGTGCTCCGTCATTAGGACCATGGTCTTGACCACAGATCGCCTATTCCTTTCAAGCGGTTAGGGGTGGCAGTGTTCAAACCAATAGTTCGGTACGAGGTCAACCTGACTTCGTGAAATCGCTCACATGCCGGGTGTTACCGAGCGCCGGCGCGAGCACACCCGGCAGCGGCCAGCACGCGGCCGAAGAACTGAGAAGAACGAAAGGGCGTGAGGGGATGGCAGTGGATACGTTGGCACGCTTGCGGTCCCGGCTGACGCGGTCGCATTCGGCGTCCGCCCGTACTATCAATTGATTCGGTTCGCTACGTTGCCGCACATGACCAAGATCAACATCATCATTGCCGTCGCGATCGCCGCCGTGACCATCAGCGTGTGGGCCTGGGTCAATCGCCCGGATACCGAGCCGCCCTGGCCCAAGGTGATCCAGGGTTTCTCATTCCAGCCCATGCGCGCGCACCATGACCCGGTGAAGGCCATCTGGCCAAGCGTGGAGGAGATCGACAGCGATCTGAGCCTGTTGGCCGGCAAGACGCATGCGGTCCGCACCTACACGGTTGGCAACACGCTCGGCGAGATCCCGGCCCTGGCTCGCAAGCACGGCATCAATGTCGCGCTGGGCGCCTGGATCAGTGCCGACCTGAAGGCTAATGGGCTCGAGATTGAACGCCTGATCACCATTGCGCAAAAGCAGCGCCGCAATGTCGTGCGGGTGATTGTCGGCAACGAGGCGATCCTGCGCCGAGAGATTTCCACCAGGCAGCTGATCGCCTATCTGGACAAGGTGCGCGCCGAACTGGAGATCCCGGTCAGCACCGCCGAGCCCTGGCACGTGTGGGCCAAACACCCGGAGCTGGTCGAGCATGTGGATTACCTCGCGGTGCACATGCTGCCCTACTGGGAGGGAATCGCTATCGATCATGCGGTCGATCACGTGGTCGACCGCATCCATGACCTGCAACAGCTGTATCCCGGCAAGCCGATCGTGATTGCCGAGGTGGGCTGGCCAAGCAACGGCCGCACCCGCCAGTCTGCCGTGGCATCGGATGCCAACGAGGCGGTGTTTCTGCGCCGCTTCCTGGAGCGGGCCCGGCAGGAGCACTACATCTACTATGTGATGGAGGCCTTCGACCAGCCCTGGAAGCGCCAGACCGAGGGCGCCGTCGGGGCTTACTGGGGCGTATTCGATGTCGAGCGCCGGCCGAAGTTCGCCTTTTCAGAGCCCATCGTGGAAATCCCGCACTGGCCGCTGCTGGCGGGCATTTCCGTGCTGATTGCAGCAATCACCTTCGCTCTGCTGCTGATCGACAGCAAGACCCTGACCAGTCACGGTCGCGGCTTTCTCGCGATCATCGCCTATGCTGCGGCCACCGCCGCCGTGTGGGTGGTCTATGACTACGGCCATCAGTACCTGACCATCAGTTCCATCATTGTCGGCATTCTGATGCTGATCGGGATGATCGGCGTCATTCTGGTGCTGCTGATCGAGGCGCACGAGTGGGCCGAGACGCTCTGGGTGACAGAGCGGCGACGCCTGTTTGCGCCCTTGCCAGCCGCCGACGAAGACCTGCCGATGGTCTCGATTCATGTGCCGGCCCACAACGAGCCGCCCGCGATGCTGATTGAAACCCTCGATGCGCTGGCCCGACTCGATTACCCCGCCTTCGAAGTGCTGCTCATTGACAACAACACCCGCGACCCGGCGGTCTGGCAACCGGTCGAGGCGCACTGCCAGAAACTGGGGGCGCGGTTCCGCTTCTACCACGTGGATCCCCTGGCGGGCTTCAAGTCAGGCGCCTTGAACTATGCCCTCGCCCGCACCGCCGAGGAGGCCAAGATCATTGCCGTCATCGATAGCGACTATATCGTCGACCCACGCTGGCTGCGTGACCTGGTGCCCCAGTTCCAGCACCCGCAGTCGGCCATCGTGCAGGCCCCGCAGAACTATCGCGATGGCGCAGAGAACGCATTCAAGGCGATGTGTTACGCCGAGTATCGCGGCTTTTTCTACATCGGCATGGTCACCCGCAACGAGCGCAACGCCATCATCCAGCACGGGACCATGACACTGGTGCGAAAAACGGTGCTCGCCGAAAGCGGTGGCTGGAGCGAATGGTGCATCACCGAAGATGCGGAACTGGGCCTGCGCATCTTCGAGGAGGGTTATGAGGCGAGCTATATCCCGAAGAGCTATGGCAGAGGTCTCATGCCGGATACGTTTCTGAACTACAAGGTACAGCGTTTTCGCTGGGCCTATGGCGCGATGCAGATCATACGCCAGCATGCCGCCAGGCTGCTCGGTATCAGCCGGACCCGTCTGACGGCCGGGCAACGCTATCACTTCCTGGCCGGCTGGCTGCCCTGGATCGCCGACGGCGTCAACCTGTTGTTCAACCTGGCCGCACTGGCCTGGTCCACGGCCATGGTGCTGGCACCGCTGAGTTTTGACCCGCCGCTGATTATCTTCTCCATCCTGCCGCTGGCGCTGTTCTGCTTCAAGGTCGTCAAGGTGCTCTACCTGTACCGGGGTGCGCGGGTGGTGGGAACGGTGCGCCAGACCCTGGCGGCGATGCTGGCGGGCCTGGCCCTGTCACACACCATCGGCAAGGCCATGCTGCTGGGCATGGTCACCACGGGCAGGCCGTTCGTGCGCACCCCGAAGCTCGAGCACAGCCCGGCGCTGGTGCAGGCCCTGGCGAGCGTGCGCGAGGAATGTCTGATCATGCTGGCGCTCTGGACGGCCGCGGTGGGTGTCGCGCTGGCGCATGGTTCGGACAGCCCGGATCTGCTGCTGTGGATCATCGTGCTGCTGATCCAGTCGATTCCCTATCTCGCTGCCCTGGCGGTGTCCGTGATCAGTGCCCTGCCGGGGCTGAGCGCGGAGCTGGTCTGCGCCGCGCATTGTATGGATACGGATGAGACCACGGGCCAGACGGCCGATGTGTCGAATCTGCCCTCGCAGGAACCGCGTTAAGGCCGCGGTCCGGTCTCTGCGCCTCGTTAGCGTGCATCAGGCACAATGCCCGGCCGGCGGTCGGACAGCGCCGCCTGCAGGCCGTACAGGCGCGCCTCGGTCGTGCTCAGCACCCAGCCCGCCACCCGTACGACCTCACCACGCGCATACTCGGCGCGGACCACGCGCCTCAGTGCCGCAATAACCTGCAGCGGATCCGCCGCGGCGCGCGCATCGGCCGCGAGCTCTGACGCCAGCGCCCGGTCAATCGCCGCGGCGAGAACGTCGCTGTCCTGCTCCGCTGGACGGGTCTTGAGATAGGTCTGGCCGAGACGCACAACGGCATCGCGCCTGCCAGTAATGCCGGCAAGCCAGGCCGGCGGCCCGCAGACCTCAGGCGACGCGGCCGCGAGCGAGTAGCGGTTCGTGAGTGTGGCACCGCCCGTTACACCCGCCAGGACCGCCAGCAGAAACGCCCGGCGTGTGCAGCCGTGCTCAGCAGCCCCACCCGGCGCCTGTCTGACCACGCACTTCACTGCAACTGCTTCCTGAGATGGTCGGCGAGCCGCAGCGTCATGGCCACGATCGTCAGAGTCGGATTCGCGGCACCGCTGGTCGGAAACACGGAACTGCCGGCTATGTAAAGGTTGTCCGTGCCATGCACACGCGTGTTGCGATCGACAACGCCGCGCCGCGGATTGTCGCTCATGCGCGTGGTACCCATGTGGTGATTGCCGCCACTGACAACGTCCGGCCACCGGCCGTCGTCCTCGACATTCAGGATCATCCGCCCGATATCGAGTGCCCCGAACTCAAGCGCGAGCGAGCGCATGTGTTCGATGACACTGTGGCGATCCTGTTCCGTGAGGCGCCAGTCCAGCCTGATCTTTGCCAGGCCGAGCGCATCTCGCTCGGCCGATAAACTCACCCGGCTGGCGGGATTGGGCGCCTGCTCGCAGGCGCAGCCAATGCCCAGCCACACCCCGGCGGCGTCCAACTCCGGTGACTTCTCCGCGTCGTCGCGGTCTGACAGGAAGCGCCGCGCCGCCATGAGCATGTCGGTATGGGCCGCGTTTCTCTCCCGGTTGTCGCTTACCCTCGCGTCCGGCCCGTACTCACCGGCCACGGCCACCATAAAGGTCGCATTCAGCAGTCGCCGCTCGCGCAGGAACGCGGCCGACGGATTAAAAGCCGCATTCACCACCGGACCCTCCCCCGCCACCCGTTCGCGATAGATACGCGGCAGCCGCTGAATGTCGGCAACAACGATCTCGCCGAATCCCGTGAGATGCGGATGCTCCATGAAAAAGCGGCCGACCATATCGTGCTGGTTGCCGAGCCCTGCCGCCACCACCTTGTTCGAGAGCAGCAGAAGACGCGCGTTTTCCAGGCCCCCCGTTGCCAGCACGTAACAGCGCGCCTTGACAGTGTGCGCCGGACCACTCAGGGTGCGAACATCAAGATGCGTCACCGTGCGGCCTGCTTCGGACGAAGCGATATCCGCGACGTTGGCGTGCAACAACACCCGGACATTGTCGGCCTGCGCCAGCTCCGCGCGGTAGCGTTCACCGAAGCGTGTCGGCGGACTGAAGTGAACAAACCGCGTCCTCATCCGGCGGGTGGCGAGTTCGAGCAGGCGCTCGCCGGTTCTTTCCTGCCAATACGCGAGGTCGTCAAAATGGGCCGGGGCCACCTCGACGCGTGCGCTCGCCGGCGGATAGTACGGCAGCAGCTCGTCGATGGTGAAAGGCCAGCCGCTGAACGGCACCCAGTCGCGCGGTTCGAAATCGATGGAGTCCAGGGGCCGACAATAGCCGCCCCAGTGGTTTGAGCTGCCCCCGAAATAGCGCAGGCGCGCGCCTGCCAGCGGGTATTCGATGCCGGCGTTCTCACCCTCATACAGCATCTGTGTCTCGGCGTCTGGCTCGAGTCCGCCCGCCTCGATCAGACACACGCGGATCCGGCTGCCCGCCAGCGCGCTGGCCAGCGTAATACCTGCGGGCCCGCCGCCGACTATCGCCAGATCGGCCTCCACCATCGTGCGCTCAGGCAGCTTGCGTGCATCAATAAACATGGCAGAGAAACGAATCGGTGTGCTTTGAACTTTGGCAGGCGAAGTATAAATTACTCTCCTCCCTTTGGATAATTTTCTACCGGGGTCTGCTCTTCGACAATCACGCGCACGCGGAATGTTCCCGGACCCGCGCCGGCATCTTCTCCTTCGACCGACACGACATAGTTGCCCGGTTTCGCGTAGCGGTGCGTTGTCCATTCTGCATAGGGCTGTTGCGTACCATCGCCATAATCGATCGTGAGGTCGCGGATATTCTTGTAACGGATGAGAAAACGAACCTCGGTACCGGGGCGAATACCGCGGATCGGATAGTAGTTGATCCAGGCGCGCGGGGGACGCATGCCCAACGTGCGTGACAGCACGTACACCTCGACAAAGTCCCGGTCCGTCCTTCCCTGGTTATCGGTGACCCGCAGCTCCTCGCTGTACACACCGGGCTGCGGGTAGCGACGCCTGACCCTTGGCGCGTTGGCGCGTCCGCCGTCCGTGAACGTCCACTGGTAGGACTCGATTTGCGCGCCATTGCCCGCCAGTGACAGCGAGCCGTCCAGCGTGATCTCCCCGCCGGCATACAGGTGGCGGACGTTGCCGGCGATGGGCAGCAGTTCCCCGGGAAAACTGTGGCGGTATGCGGCCACGAACAGGGGGAAGGTATTGCGGTAGACATCGCCATCGTGCATCGATACGTGTAAATGGGGTGTAGGGCTGCAATGTCCGGCATAGGTGTTGCCTGTTCGTCCCAGCGCCTGACCCTGGCGCACGCCATCGCCTTCGCTCAGTATCGGATCAATACCCGCCGCATTCATGTGAAGGTAGCGTGTGGTCATTCCCCCGGCGTCTTCCACCCACAGGTCATTCGAGTCTCCATCGCCTCCGGGGGGCGGCACTCTGCTCAGGCGCCCGCCGGACATCGCCCGGGTCTGCTCGAGATCGGGAATCATCCCCAGGTCCTCGCCCCGGTGGTAATACAGCCTGGCCTGATTTACCACCACGCCCAGATAGGTGTGCTGGTAATTTGAGGCTCGCCACCGGTAATTCCGGATCGGATAGACGAAGCGTTCGGGCTCCGTCCACGGCGTGCGGGCGTCACTCACTTCCAGACGCACATCCCTGGCCAGGCCATCCGCAAAGATGCCGCCTCCCCAGCCTCGCGTGCAGGCGACCAGTACGGCCACCCCGTTGACTGTGACCGGCAGGCGGAAGGGTCCACCCGTCACCGTGTGCTGCACACCGTCAACCTCCAGCGCCACGTCTGCCGAAACCACCGCATCGACGAACTGGCTGTCGGCCGACTGGCAGAAGGGCTCCGTCCGTTCGAGGTAGGACCGCAGCCTGATGACGGTCGTTCGCCCACCAGGGAGCACAACTTCGCGCGCCTCACCGACGTTGAGCTCCACGATTCCTGGATCGGCGGCGGCGCCAGTGGCGACAAGCCGCAGCGCCGTGCAGAAGCAGCTCATCACGAACACAGCGGGAGTCATTGTTTTCGATTTTCGAACAAACTGCAGGCACATGAAATGCCCCCCTTTCCGCAGAGCCTGTGCGGCACTGGTACTGATGCGGGCAGGCCAAACCAGAACGACTAATCCCGAAGAAAGCACATCCAGTGGGCTACGGCACAAACAGCTCGCCTAATCCGGCCTAGGTCGCTTATGGAACCGCCTACATTAATACCCGCGCTTCAGATCCACCACGCTCAGCATGCGCTCGCCATTGACGTAACGGCGCAGGTTCTCGCGCACCACCAGCCAGTAGCGTCCCATCTGTTCATCGGAACTGGCACTGACATGCGGGGTGATGAAGACATTCTTCGCCGTCCATAGCGGGTGATTCGGCGGCAGCGGTTCGGGATCGGTGACATCCAGCGCCGCGCCGCCAATCCGCTCGGAATTCAGGGCCTCGATGAGGTCCTCGGTCACCACACTCCTGCCGCGACCGACGTTGATGAAATAGGCACCCGGCTTCATGGCGCTGAAGAAGCTGCGGTCGAACAGGCCGGTGGTCCCGGGTGTCAGCGGCGTGGCATTGACCACCACGTCCGCTTGCCCGGCGAGCGTGTGCAGCTCGTCAGACAGCCCGACGTAGGCCACAAAATCCGGGCCCTCGCGCGAGGAGTTGCGCGTCGCAAGCACGCGCATGCCGAGGCCGTGCGCGCGGCGGGCGATCTCGGTGCCGATACCGCCCAGCCCCGCCACCAGCAGGGTGCGGCCCTGCACCTCCTGCATTGAGGTGCGCTCGACCGCGGCACGGTCCCATTGCTGCTCCCGCTGCCGATCGCGGAACACATACAGTTTGCGCGTGAGCGTATACATCATGCCGATCACATGTTCGGCGATGCCGGGCCCATAAACGCGCTGCATATTGGTCACCAGAATCTCGCGCGTCTGCGCCAGTGGTGAGCTCGCGCAGTTGTCGACCCCGGCGGAGTAGTTCAGGATGTAACGCAGTGCCTTGCCGTTTTTGAGATTCTCGTGGGTGCAATATCCAAGCAGCACGTCGGCGCCTTCGAGCTGAGCGGCCGGCACGTCGCGCGAAGTCGCTACCACGATCTCGGCCTCCCCCGCGACCTCCTTCAACCACGCCACCGCGTCGGGCTTCGATGCCTTCTGCCGATCAAGCATCGTCACCACGATGCGCCTGGGCTTCTGCCACACTCCGGATGCACCGATTGGTGCTTTGGCCTCGCGAAGCCCCAGGTCGTTTATCAGCTGCGCCGTCGCCGCATCGGGGCCTGCACCCAAGGCGGCGACACCGAGACACAAGGTAAGAATCAAGCCACACAGGATTCGCAACATGGGGGCCTCCGGCTTCAGCGTTTCAGGAGCCGGGGCAATTTGAGACGTATCGCGCCAGACCCTTGCATGCGCGTCTACCATACGTCTTCCGCCTTTTCATGTCAGGTATTTTCCGCCCTCACCGGGGCATTGTCGGAAGACGAGCCGGGTCGCATTGCACCGCCAGCCTGTCGTGGTGACATGCAAACCGGGTTTTTAGACACCCAGGGCCTGACGGGCGTGGCGCACGCCCTGAGCACCATGTCCGACAGCGACAGCGGCCAGGACAGCCTGATCGTCACCTGGCTGGCGCCTATACGGGCAAGCGCGTTCGCGGGCGCCTCGCGAATCCAGATCGCCGGATCGCCACCAGGATCTCTTAACTACGGTGTTCGGATTGGCGGCACACCCGACCGGCCAACGTGGTGGCGCGGGGGTTCTGGGGGGATTACCCGAATAGCGGTGCGAAGAACGGGACCGAGTGATTATTTCCAAATCACGCCGGCTCCTTTTCCGTGGTTACTCGGGCTTGCGGTTCAAGGCGGTATAGGTCGACGGCAGCTCATCCGCATTGGCCAGTATCACCCGAATGCGAACCCCTACGTGAAGCCCGTCGTCGCGCTGCCATGATCGGTAACCGGATAAGATGAGTGCGCTGGTCTGTTGTGCGGTGCATACATCGTAAGCCCATTCAAACATCACCCCGACCCTGCTGCTGGCGAGTGCTGCCTGCAGGCTCAGGTTCCCAAGGGCGACCCATTCCTGTGCGAGGGCGCGCCGCAGGCGGTTCTCGCTTGTCGATACCCCCTGGGCGGACCCGTTCAGACGCCGCAGCTCGACGACGGCAAACGGCCTCTGATCCGGCCAGGCGTGGCGCACCGGGTCATAACCCGTGCCAGGTCTCTGTAACCAACCCTCGCTATACAGCGTGTCCGCGATCAGTGCATGGCCCCTGTCGAAGATATCTCTGAAATCCTTTGGCGTTTCCATGGGTCGATCTTGTCCTGAAGAATGAATCACCCAGCCTGATGCCGCGCAGCCACACGCTATACTGGCCGCCAGGCTGCTGCAATTGCACACGGTATCGGTTTACGCCGGCGAGAGCTTAAGAAACAAGAAAAGGCGATCGGAGTGATTTAAGGATATTCACGCCGACGCCTTTTCCGAAGGACAGCTCAGGACCCGTGCGATACCATGTACTCAACCGCATTGCGCAGCTCTTCGTCGCTGCACGCCATGCAGCCACCCATCGGTGGCATGACGTTCAATCCATTTTTGACTGATCCAAACAGGGCATCTCTGCCTTTTGCGATTCGCGACGCCCAGGCTTGGCTGTCACCGAATTTCGGTGCATTTGCGACGCCGGTTGCATGGCAGTTCTTGCATGCCTTCTGATACACGGCCTCACCGTCGCCTGCCGCAGCGACGGCTACGGTCTCGCCTGCCGTGGCGGCGGGTTCAGGCCTCTCGGCAGGTGGCATCGATTCCGGTTCCGCGACCTGTGGGGCGGGAGTTTCAGTCGACTGAGACTGCTGCGAAGTCGATGACTGCTCATCAGAGCAACCGGCGGCAAGCAACATCAGCATTGCAAGCAGCGGTGTTACCGCCAGCGTGCATGGGCTCCAACGTTGGATTGTTTGTGTTGACATAAGCTTGACCTCCGTCATGAATGGATGAATTTCGAAAGTGGAAAAGGCGTCAGCGACATGGTCGTCAAACGGCTCCGGCGCGCGTGTCCTCGCTAACGGTTGGCGCTGACCGATGCTGTGTTGGTACAAACATTCCCAACGGTGTCCTGCAGCGACAGACTGAACGAGAGTGTATTGCCGTCCAGCGTGCCGGAAAAACTCCCATCACCGCTGCTCTGGAGCATACCGTCGACCACAACATCGTAGGTTACGGAGCCCTCCAGTGATCCGGACACCGCCACGGTACCCGTCAAGTCCATGGATATATCACGGAAGAAGGTCTTGACAGCAGCGGCGCCCCTGAACGCCGAGTCACTCTGACTGGACAGGCTGACGACGGCTACGCCGCCATAGCTGAGATCATCGAATGCATCCGAGCAGTTGAGCTGATCTGAAACAAACGACCCGACATAGTCGGCAACGACGTTCGGGACGGCGCCGGGGGCGCCTCCCCCATCAACGGCCACGCTGGTTGAACCACGCGTTACGCCCAGCGGGTCCTTGAAACGAACAAATGCCCGGTTAGTCGCTGGAACCAGCGGAACATCGCCATCGCCTTCAACAAAGACTGCAAAGGTCGGTGTCGCATTGTTGGCAATCGGTACGACGACCGGATCGGCGGTGGGCGCCGTGGGGTTCGCGCAGCGCGATGTCAGGGGATCGGTTTCACACATCGCAAGGCTTAGTGGCAGACTGCTATTGCCCGTATCCGCGGTGGCACTGATAGTCCCGGCTGTGCCGAGATTCACCGTCGCCACCACAAAGGAGCCCAGACTGTTGAGCGTGACGATCCCGTCGTTGGTGGACGTCCCGGCCAGCGCCACGATGTCGGGCGCCGGACTGTTCGAAGCCGAAAGCAGCAGCGTATTGAGTCCGGTGGTGGTCGGTGCCGGCTCCGAGTTCAGGCAGTCAAAACCCAGCTTGATGTCGGTCGGCGCGAGATCCGCAGTGGGTGTGAAGGCCAGTACGAAGGTCTGAGATGCCCCCGCCGGAATGTCTGCCGGCATGTTCAGCATTCCCGTGACAGCATTGGTGAGCGGGTCGGTTGTCTGATACCTGAACGACGCTGGAACACTCGTGACGGGTGAGATACCGCAGGCGGTAGCGGTAGTGGAACCCGCATTGATGACGGTCGCGAAAGCCGTGGCTGGAATGCCAACCTGCACGGCGCGGCTGGTGGGCAACGCCGATGCCGCAAGATCGACCGTACATCCACTGCAGCTCGTCGTGCGCGTGTAGGCTCCGCTTTCCGCCTTAAAGGAATTCGCCAGTAAGGTGTAGTTTCCCGCCGGCAGATCGGTACTAAACCAGGCGGTGGAATGTCCACCACCGTCGTCATCGAGAGCAAACAGTGCCCTCAAGTTTGGATCATAGAGCTCCAGAAAAGAATCGACGGCGGCAGACTCCATCCGCACGGTCACGACTCCGGGCAGGGGCAATGCCAGCTCATAAATATCGGCGAAACTGAGGTCGCCATCGGCAAACAGCTCATCCGTGATGCAATCGCCGGAAGCGAGCGTCCCCATGACGACCTCATTGGGCTGAATCTGCAGACGCACATCGCACTGAGCAAAGGCATGGAATGTTGCGGTCAAGGTCCCTAAGAGCGTCACCAGCTTGCATAGCGAATCACTTCGGTGCTTTGATTTTGCCTGTCGTGTACCCATGCCTGACTGGCTCCTGGGGTGGTTACCGCAAATTCCGGCAGCGAGTCTCAACCGCCGGCTACTTCGTATCTCCCATCCCGGACGAAAGCGCCATGATGGGCGTCACAAATATGTGACACAGGTCAAATGTCCAACTTTCCTGGCTACTGGGTTAATTGCATCCTGCCCGGCGTGATGCAGGATCCCAAAGATCAGAAAGACGAGAAAACACCGCGGTTCCCCTGGCCAATGGCGCGCTATTCTAGCTCCGGGTGCTCAGACCACGCCAGATTCGGAAATCACCATTTGCCCCGACTGTGGCGCGCGAGCCGAAAGCGCCCGGCGCCAGTATAACAGGGGTGATCGCCCACCCGCAGCCGCACGGGGGACTTTCTGTGAGCCTGTCCTGGCAACGACCGTTTTTCTGGCCTGCCCGCCACCATCCTGGCTCTGCGATTTCGCGCGCGACCACCCGGCAGCCTTCCACGAGCGGGGCGACTGAGCAGTTTTCTCGAGCACCGCCTGCCCCGTTTGGGCGGTCGGCGAGACACTGCATCGATTGCTTTTCAGAATCAATAACTTACTCGACACCATCACCGGCCGGCCCCAGTCGCCGGGCAGGACCCTTTGCTTCCGCCGTGAGCATGCAGTCCCCTCCCTGTCAGCAATCCCCTTCCCCGCGGGCGGAGGACCAGAGTGGAGGTGGTCCCAAACAACAGTCGGCGTGGACAGCCGCCGAAATCACGCCGTTCCTTTTCCAGTCACTCAGCCGGATAGGCTGGCTGTGTCGTCAATCGGGTATCCTCCACCGGCCCACCCAGCGTGAAGTGATAGAGGTCCTGAAATGCGTCGTCTTTGAGCCCCAGCACCTCGTGCATCGGGTCGTCGAAGAAGCAACCGATGCCCGTGCTGCGTATGCCGGCCGCTTCGGCTTCGAGATAGAGCAGCTGGCCGATCAGTCCGGCTTCCCAGTACAGGCGCGGATAAAACCAGGGGCCGTAACGCTCCAGCGGCGCCCTGTATTCAGCGAGCATCGCCAGACTGAAACAACCGTCACTGGCAATATCCTGATGACAGGCGATCTGCCTCGCGGCCGCCTGCGTCTGCGCCTCGATCAGGCAAAACAGCGGCAGTTGTTCCGGGCAGCCGGGCGGCGACTGCCAGGGATTCGCCTCGCTGAGCGCGCCTCGCAGCGCCCCGGTTTGTGCAGGGTCGCGCACCAGCAGATACAGTCCACTGGGCAGGTCGTCCACCCGATGGACAAACAGCGTCAGATGAAGGTGCGATTTCCAGGGCAGGGTGCCGAACGGCACCGCGCCCGGCACCGCCAGCGTTCTGTAGAGCATGCGATAGAAACTGTCGCGTGACAGGCAGGTCTGCCCGTCCATGGCCACGGCGCTGCGACGCTGGCGAATCATCCGGCGCAGTGACACCGGACGCGGTTCCAGTGACCAGGCGACCGGCGGATTTTCAAACCGCTCATACTGAACCTCACCACGCGGCTTGCGCACCGCTTGCGCGATGTCCTCCATCCCCCATTCCACATGCGACGGACTCAGCTGATTGGGGCTGCCCTGCCAGGCCAGCGATGCAAACGATCGTACCGCGGCCTCGGGCAGACCTGTCTCCTCCGGCGCCTGCCGGGCGGGCACGCAGGCAACCAGCATATCCGGCTCTTCCCGTTCGGCATCCTGATCACGAAAGGTGCCCATGAGCAAGGCGAGATCGTCCGTGCCCAGAGCGTCGAGCAGGCGCGTCTGCCAGCCGAGTCCGCCTGCCGCCATACTGATCGCAGCCAGCGCGTGCCCCGCATCGAGCATGCAGTAACGGTAGGCCCGTTGGCCGTACTTCCAGGCCTCACGCCAGTGAATGGAGGTCAGTCCCATGAAAAATGTCTGTGCGGGAAAGTGGGCGGACAGCGCGCGCCAGTGTGCCACGTCAAACGCTGCCAGCACCTCAAGGCCATGCGCCTGGGGCGCGTAATGACAAACCACCGGTGTGTCACACAAGCCCTCGACCGGGCCGCAGATCAGGTAGCCCTCGGTCGGGTGCAGATTGCCGCTGGAGGCATTGACCCGCAGCGCCCAGCGGGTATCGCCCAGGCTCTTCCAGGCCGACAGCGCCAGGCTGTCGTAAAACAGCTGGGAAACCGTCCGCAGGTTTACCGCCGCGGGGGCAGGTCTCCGCCCTGGATCAAAAACAGCGTCATAGCCGGGTTCATCCGCTGGCGGGACCGCCTGCAGCGCGATCAGCCGCGCACCCGCATAGCGACGGAAGGGGTCTGGCTGAGTCGTCCACTCAAGGTACCCCGGCCCCCTGGCATAGGCCTGAAACCGGTGCTTGGTAGCCTGATGGTAATCGTATACGGTCTGCAATCGATCCGGGTAATCAGCGCTGTCCCGCGTCATGCCACACGTTTCTCACCGGGGCTCATCAGAGCTTCTTGCCGGCCAGCGTCGGCGTCTTGTCGGTGCGGGTCTCCAGCTTCAGGAAGCTGATCAGACGCACGCTGCCCTCGCGGTGCAGGGCCTCGTGTACCTGCCCGACCGCAGCGAGTATCTCCGCCAGTTCCCCTTCGATATTGGTGCCCGAGGCGTGCGTCTCGAGGATGAAGTCACGGCCCTGCAGCAGTTCGACGACACGGCGAATCTCCCGCCGGACGGAGACACCCGTGCCAATCGGCACGACCTGTAATTCAGCGGTTGCTTTCATGGTCAGAACTCCCTTGTCTTGTAAAGATTTGCACCAAGGCATTATTTCACAAACAGGTAATTCCCGTAGCGCAGGCCTGAAGAACGGATATGTTTTCTGCCACCGCACGAAGCCCCACGCCCGGTCAAGCCCCTTTATCCCCTCCCCTTCAGGGGGAGGGTCAGGGTGGGGGCTGGAGGTGGTTTACATCCAACCCTCCCCACATTGGGTCTAAAATACGCCTGTCGGTCGCTGCAGCGAAACAGACGGCCGGAAAGATTCGCACCTGCCCGAGGTTACATGTATCTTCGCAAACGCTGGCAAATGCGCGCGCATGGGTGCCTGTCTGGCGCGATTCTTTCGCTCGCGCTCACCGTGGCCGGTGCGCAGGAGGAGTCCGCAAACATGCCCGATCCGCGTATACAGGAGGCCGTCGCGCTCATGCAGGGTTTTACCCAGCGCACGGGCCTCGCATCCGGGCAGTCACAGAAACGCTACCTCTGGACGGACGCCTTCGCCGTGTGCAACTTACTCGGCCTGGCGCGCGTGACCGGGGACGCACACGACAGCGAGCTTGCGCTGCGACTGGTCGCACAGGTCCACCACACGCTGGGGCAGCATCGGGACGACGATCGGCGCAGCGGCTGGCTCAGCGGGCTGAGCGAGACCGAGGGCGAGGCCCATCCGACCCGGGGCGGTCTGCGCATCGGCAAGGGACTTCCCGAGCGTGGCCCGGAGGATCGTGTCGATGAGCGGCTCGAGTGGGACCGCGACGGCCAGTACTTCCACTACCTGACCAAGTGGATGCACGCCCTCGATCAGGTGACGCGTTCGACGGGACAAGCCCGCTTCAATCGGTGGGCCCGCGATCTCGCCAGCACCGCCTACCACGCCTTCGCCTACCAGCCCGCCGCCGGCCGTATGCACAGAATGTACTGGAAGATGAGCATCGACCTCACGCGGCCGCTGGTCCCCTCGATGGGGCAGCACGATCCGCTGGACGGCTACGTCACCGCGCTGCAGCTCACTGCGACTGCCACCGCGCTTCCCGACGCCGCCGGCGAACCCGACCTCGCCCACGAAACCGGCCAGTTCCTGGCGATGATCGCTGGCGACGGTCTGGCGACCGCGGATCCGCTCGGCATCGGCGGCCTGTTGACAGATGCCTACCGTGTGCAACAGCTGCTTCAGCAAGGAGCCCCCGCGGACCCGCATCTCGTCGAGACCTTGCTCGCGGCCTCGCTCGCGGGCCTGCAGCACTACGCACGCAGCGGCGACTTGCAGCTGCCGGCAGAGTATCGTCTCGCCTTTCGCGAACTCGGTCTGGCAATCGGGCTGCACGCGGTGGAAAAGCTGTGGCAGGCGGCGCAAGACGGCCGGGGTCGCTCCCTGTTCAGTGCCGGCGCGCAGGCACGGCTGCAGGCACTCATGCCCTATGTGCCCATTGGCGAGCAGATCGAGTCC
>WOR8_10004619_pt1 | contig 15400 bp, 8 predicted proteins | sample DeeMarSeWOR38_10_FD_19890 | JGI IMG/M metagenome (IMG submission 19890) | reverse complement strand
GCAGATAACTGTTTAAACCAAAACCGAAACTATATGTCCCGCCGGCCAGGACATATCCGCCGTCGGACGTTAATTTTAAGTCATAGGCATCATCCTGGTGACTACCTCCATAGCTACGGGTCCATAGTGTGTCGCCGTCTGAATTTGTCTTAACCATATAACAATCAAGCGAACCGTGACCAAAGGAGAACCCGTATCCGGCCATGATATAACCTTCATCCGCTGTTTGTTCGACCACATAGCAGAACTCGCTACTTGTTCCACCGTAGGTGCGGGTCCACAGTGAATCACCTACATTATCGGTCTTGATAAGGAAATAATCCAGGTTACCGGCCCCAATACTATTGGTATATCCGCCGACGATAAAACCATTGTCCTTGGTTTTTTCGATATCAGACAGATATTCGGCACCTTCAAAATTCCATGTCTGACTCCACACCGCTTCACCACTTAAATCGAGTTGGACAACATGAGCAAAATTATCGTTATCCCGATTCACATATCCGGCGATCACATAATTCTGATCATCGGTCACCACAACTCCCCGCCCTCGCGCCTGATCACCTGCAGCGGGATTATAAGTCATGCTCCACAGGCTGTCGCCATTGGCATTAATTTTAAGAAGATAATAATAGATATTCGCAAATCCCTCATCATATTGTCCACAGAGGATATAACCGCCGTCGGCAGTGGGCTGCATATCATAGATCTGTTCATCATCATCCAGTACACCGATTGTCTTTGTCCAGATCAGATCACCGTCGGGCGTAATTTTCATCAGCAAAACATCCATAACCGATGGACCGGTTCTGGTGACGGCATGACCGGCGAGCAAATAGTTATTGTCTGCCATTTCTAACATAACTTCCGGAATTTCAGTCCATTGCCTAGCATAAGTGCGCGTCCAGACCGTGTCACCATATTCGTCGGTTTTGATCAGGTAGATATCCTGGTCAGTGCCGGAAACCTCAATATAACCGGCCATTACAAAATGATTATCCGAAGTCTGCAGGACCGTGTTGGATCGATTGTCGTTCAGCGTTTCATAGGATCTTTCGAAAGTGATTTGTGCCGAGGTACTGCAGAAAAAAATGAAGGAAAGAATCAAGACGGTTGGCTTCATGACTTTTTCTCCTGACGTTATTGATTGTCAAAAACGTAATTATCACAGGAAGAAAAACAGATTGTACACAATAAACTAAACAGGCAAGATTGAAATGGCAAGTGGAATTTTAAGACAAAATAAATCCATTGATATTTGTCAAAAAAATCACAACATAAAGATATTTTTTATGTATACTTTACTTATCCATTAACCGATTATAGGAAAGTATTGAATTTCATCCGTTACTGTTTAATTGCTTGATTTGAATTATTATTTATGTCCTGATAATTTTGTTACTTTATTGATATGATATATTGTGAAAAGATTATCTTATAATGGCTGTTACAGATCCATCCGCACCTGTAGGACCATGATCTACGAAAACAAGATATCATTATTTTCTTTCGAAAGGAGTTTCACAATGAAAACTGTCATGCTTGGAATACTGTTCTTCTTTTTTGGTTCTTCCCTACTACAGGCACAACTCCCAGAAGACGATCCGCTTGCTGAATCATATACAATACATAACGGAGGCGCTGATGAGCTGGTGACTATTGAAGACAATTGGGCCTCCATCAACATTAATGTTTATAAATATTATAAGGCGTTTGAACTTTTCCCAAGAGATACGCTCATCAAAGCCGGATCCTGGTGGGAATCGATAGAGACCTCCTTTTCTGATATGGACCTTTGTGATCTGGATAATGACGATTTGCATGAGATCGTCGCCGTCTGGCATTCTGCTGACCAGGTTGAAATGGTCCTTCTGAAATAAGTTGCTGATCTATCTTGTGGCACCCTGTATTAGGAATATTATATATTTGTAACTGACCATGAGGGAAGTGAATACAAGACAGTCTATCCCTCGAAGGTTAATCATATAGAAGTGACCGGAACGGTGTACGTTTAAAACTCTGTAATCTTGTTTACGGTTTCCATATAGAAGCAGCGATATGCTGTCCAGATCCTTCATATCCCCCGTTTCACCGGTGTAATAGTTATCGCGAATGACAAACTCCGGTTCCCAGGTTTTGCCGTTATCGCTGCTGTAGCGCCCCAGGATTTGTTTTTTTGTGCGGTTGCCGTAGATGCAGCATAAACGGCCGTCGGCCAGTTTGGTAATCGCCGGCGGATTACCGTTATGCCTGCCCGCATCGCATACTTTGCTGAGAAAAGACCAGTTTTTTCCACCGTCCTCTGATTTGTAACAATCAATCCAGGTTTTATGGCCATCGGCAATTACTCTTCTTCTGATCGCCATTACAAATTCATTTTTGGAGACCTGTACGGTGCTGGGCATCACAGCGCGGTAAGGATCGGAACAGGGAACAACCCAGGGGCACAGTATGTCAAAGGATAATCCCCCATCCTTTGTATTAATAACCGAAATATCATCCGACATACCGGTGTCATCGATGCGCGACGAGATAAAAATCAGGCATTCCTTTTCATTCAGGACGATATAGTCTGTCCTTGGGGTTAGGATACATTCATTGAACCGCGCGTGTTCGGCTATACCTCCCAGGTAATAGGGCCCGTTCCAGGAAATACCTTTATCATAAGAATAGTAGAATCCTGCTTCCGGATCGTCGGTCCCGTGATAGGCCGTGCCAAATACACGCATAGCAAAACCTTCTCTCTTGAAGTTTATTGCCCTATCCAATTTTGTCTTTTCACCGCCATCACCAACATACTTATCCGGATCAAACATCTGCCAGGTTTGGCCGCCATCCTCACTACGGGCCAGAAGACTTAATTGGGGCGCGTCTTCTTTAATATTGTGGCCTTCAGTTTCTTCATATTCCACCTGGGTGAAGCCGACCAGGATCTCATTTCCCCATGCCCAGACACCGTTGTTTGCCGGCCAGCCATGGAACTGACCTTCTTCGATCGCCACAATTGTGTGTTTAATAGCTTCCGGCTGCTGACCAAAGGCAAAACGACAAACAAGCAATACCACTGAAATGGATAACACAAAAATGCTCTTCATTTTCTCTCCTTCATTAAAATACGTGTAGTGTAAAGTTAAACGATTGTTTTTGCGACGACACATTGATGCGAAAATTCAATTTTAATATATCTTCGTGTACTTCGAGTTTTATATCATATCAAACAAAAATAAGAATCTAAAATACCAACAACCAAGAAAAGTGAATCAGGGATTAAGATAAAAAAATTGTAACTTTCAGGATAGTTGAAATATTAATTTCTGTAGAATTTCTACAAAATTAGTTACTAAATTTTAAACAAAAATGTAAAATGAAATTACTTATTGTAGAAGATAATCGTCATCTGGCCGATGATATAACCCGCTTTCTGGTCGACAGTGGATTTGTAGTTGAACAGGCCCTGACCTTAAGCGAGGGATTAAAAAAAATTAATGTGTATCAGTATGACCTGGTAATTGTCGACATCGGCCTGCCCGATGGCAACGGTTTAGACATTGTCAAAGAGATAAGAAAAAAGAAAATTGCATCGGCCATTCTTATCGTCACCGCAAAAAATGCGATAGAAGATAAAGTGCACGGCCTTGAGTTGGGTGCTGATGATTACATTACCAAACCCTTTCATAAAGCAGAACTCAATGCGCGTATCCGGTCAATACTCAGGCGAAATAAATTTGATGGGAATAATATTCTGAACATGAATGAAATAAAAATGGATACGATGGCCGCCCAAACCTTCGTCCACAATAAACCGATCATCCTCACCAGAAAAGAGTATGATTTACTGCTGTACTTCATGGTTAACCGGAATAAAGTGTTAACCAAGGAAAGTATCGCTGAACATCTGTGGGGAGATCATGTCGATCAGGCCGATAGTTTTGATTTTATATATAATCATATTAAAAATCTGCGAAAAAAGATCATGAATGCCGGCGGTAAAGATTATATCAAATCAATGTACGGCATGGGATATAAATTTAGTGAATAACGCTTATGAAAAAAATCCAATCCATTAAACTGTTATCAAAAACGACGCTGTTCTATCTGATATTTACGTTTCTTGCCTTTTTTTTAAGCGCCGTTTTTTTAACCAATGAAGCCGAAGAATTCATCAATGACGAGTTGGAACACCGCTTCAATCATACGGAACGGAAAATAAGGCGCCAGTTGAAAACAGATCGTTATCCGGATAGAATGCCGGAAACGGTCGAATTATCAGAGCTGGCTAATATTGATAGTTCAGCACAAATACCACTATACTCGGATACCCTTATTTTTAATGCAGACCTAGAAGAAATGCAGCTCTATCGAAAAAAAACGATCGAATTTGAGGAGAAGGGTCACTTCTATAAACTGTCCGTTTCCAAGAGTCTTGAAGATTTTTATCGCTTAAAAGATGACATTTTCGGGGCCCTCATTCCCGCTTTTATCATATTAGCCCTGGCCATCATTTTGTTCAATTCTCTTCTCTCAGGAACATTATTCAAACCCTTTAATAAGATTCTCTCACAAATGAGAACCTATAAGGTAGGATCAGAAACGGGAGTTAAACAGGTAACCACCAGTACAAGCGAATTCAAAAAAATGCAGCAACTGTTTCATGAAATGTTGGATCGCATCGAAAAAGATTACCGCAATCTCAAAGAGTATACGGAAAACATGGCCCATGAAATTCAGACACCTTTGACAGTCATCCGCAATAAAACGGAAAATCTGATAGCAGATGAGGCTGTGATGGAAAAACATGCCTCAACAGTGAAAACGATTTATGACGAAACCAATCATATTTCCAAATTGGGTAATACCTTAAATCTGCTGACTAAAATTGAAAATCAGGAGTTCAGTCAAACAGAACGTATCACAACCCGGCAGGTGATTGAAAAACATCTTGAATCAATTTCTGAACTGGCACGTTTAAAATCACTGAAAATTGAGAAACAATTATCAGATCAACATGTCCTCAATATCGATCCTTTTTTGCTGGATATCGTCATTAAAAATCTTCTGCGTAATGCCCTTCATTATGCCAGCCAGGACGGGCCGATCAAGATCAAAACGACCGCTGAGCGTTTTATACTAAGTAACTATGGCCAGCCGCTGGAACAAGGTGTAGACAGACTGTTCGAAAGATTCTTTCGGGAAAATGGAACACAAACCTCGCAGGGACTTGGCCTGTCACTCGTCAAGAAAATATGTGATCTCAATCGTCTGACCATTTCATACGCACATAAAGACAATCAGCATATTTTTACAATTGCAAAATCAGATGAGGATCTCAATCCGGATATATCTTAAAAAAAATGGAGTTACAACATGTATCACAAAGAAACGAAGCACATTGATAAAAAGTCGACAGATATAACAGGTGATTCTTTTTTGAAACGTATATTTACGACGTTCCAACCTCTTACATTATCCCTGTTATTGATGATCACCTTTCTGATGTTGTTTGCGGTGTTAGCAGGATGTGGAGACGATCAGGCCAGTGGCAGTAATAAAAACCGACAGGGTCCCCCTGAAGGAGATGATTCTGAACTCTCGGCCGCTATCCCTGTTCAGGTCGCTGCCGTAAGAATAGGAGACATCTCTCTTTCATTGATGCAAACCACAACGATTGAAGCGATCCGTCAGGTCGACATCCTTACCAAAGTTTCCGGAGAGGTTGTCAAACTTCCCGTCGAGGAGGGGATGACAGTAAAAAAAGGTGAATTATTGGCAAAACTGGATGAGGCTGAATTACAGATCGAATTTATGAAGACAAAAGTGAGCCTGGAAACGGATAAGACAATGTACGAACGGGCAAAAAATATGCTGGAGAAAAAACTTATCGCTGAGGAAAATTATGAGACGACCCGTCTTCAATATGAAAGTTCCAAGGCAGCTCATGAAGCAGCACGTCTTCAATTAGAATACACAAATGTGAGAGCACCGTTTAAGGGTGTGATCACTAACAGAAATATCGAATTGGGGCAACGGGTTAACGCGAACCAGTCACTATTTATCATCGCTGATTTTAATCCCCTGCGGGCAAAAATATATGTGCCGGAAAAAGATATTGGCCGTATTTATGAGGGACAGAAAGCCAGTATTACAATCGAAGCTGAGCCCGGAATTGAATTTCCCGGTGTCGTTAAGATGATCAGCCCTGTTGTCGATCCTACAAGTGGAACATCGAAGGTAACGATCGATATCGAAGATGATATGGGCAAGTTAAAGCCGGGTATGTTTGCATCCGTTTTTATTATAACCGATACTCATCATGATGCCCTGATCATCCCAAAGAAAGCCCTGATATTGGAGAGCGATCTTGATCAGGTCTACATCTTTAAGGATGGAACTGCGCGCAAGGCTGATCTGGCTGTCGGTTACAGTGCCGGTGACGATCTGGAAGTTCTCTCCGGTCTGGCTGAAGGTGACCTTGTTGTCATCGCCGGACAGGATGGTCTGAGGGAAGGATTGCCACTGAGGATTCCCGAACGAGACAGCAGTCTTACACAAACAAGTAAAAGTACAAATTGAGAATTGTTCTGAATAAGGTGCAACAGAAATGAATATTTCAGAATTTTCAGTAAATAAACCTATTTCGATGCTCATGGTGATCGTCAGTATTATCGTCCTCGGATTTCTGGCATTAGAGCGATTACCCCTGGCATTTCTGCCGAACTTCTCCTCAGATGATGTCGATATTAATATCCCTTATGTCTCTTCCTCACCGGAAGAAGTGGAAAGGCTGATTACCCGTCCTATTGAAGAAATTATGAGTACCCTGCCTCACCTAGAAACGATCCAATCTACCTCCTCTGCAGAAGGCAGCCGAATCGAGGTTGAATTCGTCGATGGTATTGATATGGGAATGGCCGCAGTCGGTGTGCGGGACCGCCTCGACAGGGTATGGCCGCAGCTGCCTGATGACGTTGATCGCATTTATATCAGACGATGGAGTACAGCAGATTTTCCGGTTCTGCAGTTCAGCATCTCATGGGAAGGTTCCATTGATGAACTTCATACCATTGTCAACAAAGTGCTTGTGCCACGGATTCAACGGATCGATGGCGTCGCTAATATAGATCTTGGCGGTATAGAAGAACGTCATGTACTTGTCGAACTCGATTTTGAACGGATGCGCGCCCATCATATAGATGTTTACGATCTAAGTCGCAGCTTACGCATCAACAATGTAAATATCGCCGGTGGCTGGATCATAGAGGCCGGACGCAAACATACGGTAAGAACTATCGGTGAATTCCAATCCATTGAAGAGATTGCTCAAATACCGATACAGGGCACACGATTGGTTCTGGCTGATATCGCCAATGTTAAATTTGGTTATCCGGAAAAAACAAGATTTCAAAGACTGAACAGTAACGAAGCAATCGTTGTCGATGTATTCAAGTCATCAACGGCGAATGTTGTCAAGGTCGCTACGGATGTCAAAAACCTGCTCACCTCATTGAAAAACGAACCAGGATTTAAGAGATTGGACATGCATATCGTCCGTGACCAGTCGGAAGAGATCCTGTCCGGTTTAAAAAGCCTGGCCTTAGCCGGAATTTTTGGCGCAGTTCTGGCCACATTGGTGCTATTTATCTTCTTACGTAAGGTAAGAAGCACCATTATCATCTCATTTGCCATTCCCATTTCTATAATTACCACCGCTTTTTTAATGTATATTTTACGTCTGGCGCCGTTTAATTCACAAATTACCCTGAATATCGTATCGCTTTCCGGATTGATGTTTGCCGTTGGTATGCTTGTCGACCCTGCAGTCGTCGTTTTAGAAAATATATTCAGACATAAACAGGAAGAAGGGTTGAATGCCCGCATGGCCGCTATCGTTGGCTCCCGCGAAGTTTCGGTCGCTGTCATCTCTGCCACACTGACAACCGTCATTGTATTCGTCCCTCTGGTTTTTCTGTCAGAATCCTCAATGGGCAGGTGGTCGCGGGACTTCGGGATTGCCATTGTCACAGCGACACTGGCCAGTCTGGTCATCAGTCTCACCCTTATACCTTTGGCAGCATCCCGCATCTTTACCGGAAAAGAAAAACCGCAGGCCCGGTTTTTGATGCGAATGGGCGAATCTTACGGGCTCACTCTTAAAAAGGTCATTAAATACCGGTTCGCAGCCTTACTTGTATTCCTGGCGATCAGCTGGGGAGCCTGGGAACTGTATCAGAGTATTGACCGGGACTGGCAGCCACGTATTCCCGAAAGAAGACTGGATTTATCCATGGATGTTCCCCGCGATTACGATGTGACCCAGATCGAAGCACTTTATGATACCCTGGAAACAATACTCCTGGGCAAGAAAGAAATTCTGGAAATTTCTCAGGTATCCAGCAGATACATGAAGCACCGTGGCCATTATCACGCCGACTTGACCGTCTATTTTAAACCGGAAGATGAGGCTAAAAAAGAGACAACGGAACTGTATAAGGATGTGCGTGCCCTTCTGCCTGTTGTTGCCGGTGTTCAATACCGCGTCGGTGAAATGCGTGGTCGCGGTGGTCGCGAAATGGGTGTAAGAGTGGAATTAAAAGGAAAGAATATGTCGATTTTGGCTACTTATGCCGAAGAAATAAAAAAACTGCTCAAGGACATACCCGGAATAAAGGATATCGATACCTCCCTTGAAGAAGGGGAAGAGGAGATGCACATTACGGTCGATCGCGTTCGTGCCCAGAAATATGGACTCTCTGCTGAGCAGGTTGCACGATCTATTAATGCCGCCCTCAGCAGCCGTTCCACTTCCCGTTTTAAAACAGAAGATAATGAAGTTAACATTCTGGTTCAGCTCGCTGATGAAGATCGTGTCAGCTTGAATCAGCTTAAGAATATCGCCATCCGCAGTAATCGTGGTGAAATGGTTCAACTCGGATCCGTCGTAGACTTTGATCTGAAGAAAGGACCGGATTCCATCAGACGGGAGGGCCGGCAAACAACGCTGCGAATATTTGCCAATACAGAGCGGTCCGGCCTGCGAAACGTTAGTCAGGAAATTTCCGCCAGAATGTCCACGATTAAGCTGCCGCCGGGATACAGTTGGGGCCTGGGTCGTAACTGGATGCTGATGCAGGAGATGGAGACAGAATCTAACTTTGCGATTATCCTGGCCTTAATACTTGTATATATTGTAATGGCATCGTTATTCGAATCCTTTATCCATCCCTTTACCATATTACTCACCGTGCCCTTTGCTATCATCGGTGTTCTTCTCTTGTTCTGGGCGACGAACACCAATCTCACAAATATGGCTTATCTGGGGATCATCGTCGTCTGCGGTCTGGTGGTCAACAATGGGATCATCTTAATCGATGCGATCAATAAGTTCCGGCGAAAAGGTATGCCGCGCGAAGAGGCGATAAGACTTGGGGGTAGAAATCGCTTACGTCCTATTCTCATGACCACCCTGACAACAATTATCGGACTTTTACCCCTGGCATTACCGGCCATGTTTCCCGCTTTTTTCGGGCCGCAGGAAGGCAGATCTGCTCTGTATACACCGGTTGGCCTGGCCGTTGTTGGTGGTCTTTTAACCAGTACACCATTAACCCTTTTTCTGATGCCGATTGTCTATATCATACTCGATGATTTGACTGCCTGGTTTTCAAAAGTCATCCACACTGCCCGCGGAATCAGATTTTATAATGAACAAGAAAAAGAAATAGTCAGGTAACACTATGAAGATTGTTAAATTCTCAATCAGCCGTCCTGTGACAGTGACGATGTTTATGGTAGCGGCCATCGTTTTCGGTTATGTCGCTTTTGATCGATTGCCTATAAATCTTCTGCCGGATATCTCCTATCCCACCCTTACAATCAGGACCGAATATCCCGGTACAGCCCCCGGAGAAGTTGAAAATCTCATCTCCAAACCAATTGAAGAAGCAGTCGGTATCATCTCCGGTGTCGTGCGTACAAGTTCGGTATCTCGCCCGGGTATATCTGATGTTGTCCTGGAATTCGATTGGGATACCAATATGGATTTTGCCTCATTAGAGGTTCGGGAGAAATTAGACATGCTCACCCTCCCTCTGGGTGCAGAACCACCTTTACTTCTCCGCTTCGATCCTTCACTTGATCCGATCATGCGCATCGCTCTTGCCGGTGATGAGAGTCTGATCGCTTTGCGACTTCTGGCCGAAGAGCGCATCAAACAAGACCTGGAACCGTTGGACGGCGTCGCATCTGTTCAGATCTCCGGGGGGCTGGAAGAGGAAATTCAGATCAACGTAAACGAAGGGCGCCTGGCAGCACTGGGAATTCCGGTAACTCAGGTCACGCAACGTATGGCTCAGGAAAATGTAAACCTTACCGGAGGAATGTTAAAAGATGGTGAATCTGAATTTTTAGTCAGGACTTTAAATGAATTTAAAAGTCCTGATGAAATGCGTGATATCATCATTGGCATGCAGGGGCAGGCACCCATCTATCTGAAAGATGTGGCAGAAATCCGAAAAGGCCATAAAGACCGGACAATTATTACTCATCTCAATAGCCAAGAATCGGTTGAAATCGCTGTCTATAAAGAAGCAGACAAGAACACGGTCACAGTTGCCCAAACGGTGAAGGATAAATTAAAAACGATTATGGATGAGTTTGCCCGCTACAATGTGCCGCTGAATATGACGGTTGTGAATGACCAGTCACTTTTTATTCAGAATTCAGTCGACGAAGTTTTAAATACAGCGATCTGGGGTGGTATTTTAGCGATTCTGGTACTTTATTTATTTCTGCGAAGAATGAAAAGCACGGTGATTATCAGTCTGACGATTCCCATCTCCATCATTGTCACCTTTTTCTTCATGTACCTGGCAAATGTTTCGCTCAATATCATGTCCCTCGGAGGATTGGCCTTGGGTGTCGGCATGCTGGTAGATAATGCCATTGTTGTCCTGGAATCGATTGATCGCTATCGTCAGCGTGATCTGATGCAGGCAGACGCGGCCGATAAAGGTACAACAGAAGTTGGTCAGGCTGTTATTGCCTACACACTGACTACTGTCTGTGTCTTTATACCGATCATTTTTGTCGAAGGTATTGCCGGCCAGCTCTTCAATGACCAGGCCCTCACGGTCACGTTTTCCTTAATGGCGTCTTTGCTTGTTGCCCTGACATTGATACCGATGTTATCATCACGGCAGTTTCGACCGGCAACGTCGGAGCAACAGACTTCCTCCCCTGAATTGACGGATAAACAAACATCGTTTCAACGACGTATCAATCACATATTTGTCGAACTGCCGGCGCGTTTTATTCATTTCCTGCGAATGCTCCTTGTAAAAACCGCTCATCTTCTCAATCGGTTGCTCGGACCTTTGTATGATCTTTTCGACAAATCCTTATCCCGACTGACAGAATTTTATCCAAAATTCCTGAGCACTATCCTTGGTCACCGTTTTAAACTTTTGGCAACAACATTCATAGTGTTTATTCTTTCAATATTCGCTGTGCAAATTTTAGGTACAGAGCTGATTCCGGAAATGAGTCAGGGTGAATTCTTTGTGGATATTCTCCTGCCTATTGGTACGCCTCTCGAGGAAACGGATAAAGTATTGTCTGATATGGCGGCCCTCTCCCTCAACATATCCGGGATTACCAGCGTGTATTCGGTTTCAGGGACTTCAGCACAAATGGGATTTAGCGCCACTGAATTGCGTGAAAATCTGGGACAACTGCATATTCAAATGGCAAATCGGGATGATCCGCAGGCGGAACAGAGAGTTATGGATTCGATGCGAAGAGATTTTGCTTCTTTCCCTGGTCTTGAATACAAGATCTCACGGCCGACACTTTTTAGTTTCAGAACCCCAATTGAAGTAGAAATACGTGGCTATAATTTGCAGGAACTGGAACGGCTGAGTCTCGGTCTTGCTCAGGAAATGCGCACGATTTCCGGCTTACGTGATGTGAAGGCCAGCACCGAAGGCGGAAACCCGGAAGTGCAGATTGTCTTTAATCGCCGCCGCCTGGCTCATTCCGGTCTGGATATTGCGACCATTGGCAATATTATACGCAACAAGGTCCTGGGAGATGTCTCCACGGAGTTGAATCGTCAGGACCGAAAAGTGGATATACGTGTGAGGGCGCGAGAAGAAGACCGGAACAATGTTGAAGATCTGAAAAGACTGGTGGTCAATGCAGAAGGATCTGTACCGATTACCCTGGCGACAGTGGCCGATATCAGATTGGAACGGGGTCCCAGTGAAATAAGACGTGTTGATCAGGAACGCGTGGCTCTGGTCACGGCCAATCTCAAAGGACGGGATCTGGGGAGTGTCTCCGGGGATATTCAGAAAATAATCGACAGGACACCGCTTCCGCCGGATTTTCGTATACGAATCGGTGGTCAGCAGCGTGAGATGGTGACATCATTTGACAGCATGATACTGGCCATCGCTCTGGCAATTTTCCTGGTATACCTGGTCATGGCCTCGCAGTTTGAATCCCTGGTTCAGCCATTCATCATCATGTTCACGATCCCCTTTGCCCTGATCGGTGTGATTTTAACCCTGCTGATGACCGGGACTGCGATAAGCGTTGTCGTACTTATCGGGCTCATCATGCTGGCCGGCATTGTTGTCAATAATGCGATTGTTTTGATTGATTACATCAATCAGTTGCGAAAGCAGGGATTACCAAAACGGGAAGCCATCAAAAAGGCCGGCCAGATCCGCCTGCGTCCGATTCTGATGACCACGGTGACAACCGTGCTCGGACTCTTACCGATGGCCATAGGGATCGGTGAAGGCGCCGAACTAAGGACACCCATGGCGATCACTGTGATCGGTGGCCTTTTATTAGGCACACTCCTGACGTTGGTGGTCATCCCCACGGTCTATGATGTCATTGTCAGAGAAAAAAGTATCGGGTAGGATGATGTTAGTCATAACGTTCCCAAAACAGAACTGGTGAAGGAATCCCTGGCCTGGATAGATAGATATTTAGGTCCGGCTAATAGAAGGTAAAGACGATACTGATACTGCTATACCGATTTACCACCAAACCCAAGCCCAAATGAGGCAAATTTGATTCTTTCCAGTCGAATCAGGGGCGCCATAAAATAATACCAGAAACTGAGTTTTTCGCCTGCTCCTATGGCAATCGAATGTAAATTAGTTGTTTTTGAAGAATAGAAATTGTCGAATGATTCATCGGCTCGATGTGAAGTAATTGAATCATCATTGACCTGCTGCGTTTGTGAGGAATCGCCGGGCGAGAGTGGGTAGATACTCTGCGCCATTGTGATGTGGTTACTCAACATAAGCAAAAAATGTAGTGATGTATAAAGAATAATGTTTCGAATGTTTACTTCCATTTTTCCTGCATTTTTTTCCAATGTTACGTCATTTGAATCAATAAGATACTATACAGCGGTGTATCTCATGTCGCATATCCTGGATCCCGTATCATGAATCTCGTATCTCATATCCGGTATCCCCGACAAGTCGAGATTTTCGTTACGCCCCAATTCACATCAGGAATCATCGCAGCAATATCATCTTCTTTATATCCTGAAATATGCCGATCTCTATCATATAGTAATACACACCGCTGGAAAATTCACTGGCATCCCAGAAAACCTGATATGATCCTGCTGGTTGTTTTTCTGATACCAGGGTAATCACTTTTTGCCCGAGAAGATTATAAACACTTAAGTTTACGTAATTCGTAATTGGTAATTCGTAATTGATTTTTGTTGTTGGATTAAACGGATTCGGATGGTTTTGGAATAACTGGTAGCTTTCCATCAAATTCAAATCATCATCGGCAATCCCATTGGATTGTCCTCTGTATGCAAATCTGATTGCGTCGGAAAATAAGACACTTCCCACAGCAGCTGTTTTATCATTTTCGATACGAGCTATAATTTCATCTCCCGCCTTGACATCGACTGAACTTAAATAAACCCAATCACCTTGCTCTTCATAAACCAATGAATCATCATTATCAACGATCGCTATATTTGTATGATGTCTGATTTTCCATGAATGCGTAGTGATTAAATCCTGATCGCTCATGTTGGCTTTTATTGTATAGATACCACTATCAAGATTGGCAACTTGAAATACTAATTTTCGTGTTGTCGCACTTATTTCCGGAATTTGATCTGCTTGCCACAGGTAAAGAACCGAATCACCATTAAAATCGACGGCGGATACGGCAAACACTTTTGGTACTCCGGCAAAGACATCCACTGTGTCATCATTTGTCGGATAAAATTCCCTAAGCCGTGGTGGATAATTAATGGCTGATGATGGCGTAAAATTTAATTCAGTGTATGTTTCACTCTGGTTTCCGCAATCATCATAACTGTATATCTTGAAGTTGAAGGTGCGGATGGTATCAAAGAGACATTTATAATGCCTCTCCTGGAGGAATACTTCTTTCGCATCGTCCTGAAATAATCGATAGAAACAAGCGGTATCGCCATCCGCGGCCTGTTGCGGCAAATCCCACCTTACAAGAACTGAATCGCCGACGATATCAGCAGTGAGGTTATTTGGGAGATTTGATCGAATTGTGTCATTGGAACTATCATGGTAATGGTAGCGCTCACCCCAGGCTGGAATATATAATTCTGAAGCGAGGTTCCCATCATCGACTGCATACACATCCCTAAAGCTTAAGATGTTACCACTAAGGTGACCCAATTCTAGAATATGACCCGCTAATGTCACAACAGGTTGTACCTTTTCAATAGCATTTCTTGTCCCGACAATTGATGATGTTGTTCCCGATTCATTGACCCAGGCATTTAAAAGTAGAACATCGACATTTGAGATAACCGGTATGGTTGTGGATGTTTGGTTATCTCCCGTATGCAGGAATTTCAGACCCTCCGGTGTAATTACCTCAAATTGACAGACCGTCACACTGTGTAATCCGTAATGAGCGGTCACATCCAGACCGGCAATGATCCTGTTTTCACCGTCGGTCATTTCAATTGAACCGAGTGTCATATTATCGGGAGTAACAACCGGATTATGTCTTGCCAGAACCCTGCTGGCCAGCCGCCAGGAATAATGATCGGTATGACTGTGACTGATGAAATAAGCATCGAGCACATCCGCCAGGCTTTCAAAGTATGTGGTACCGAAATATTCATGAAGATCAAAGCCAAAACAGGAAGAGGGGGTTTTAATAACCCATCCATGATTATAGATCTGCCAGATTGTCGCCCCTTCGGTAACCGTTTCATTTTTGATCTCCAGGACTGCCTTTTCAACCATCTTTTGATAAAAACTTTCCGTTTCAGGATGAAGCGGTGGAAAGGTTCCGATAATCAGATCATCAATGCTGCCAAAGCAATTTTCCCTGAGAACCTCCTGCCCTCCTTGAGGTCTTT
>WOR8_10004860_pt1 | contig 15411 bp, 7 predicted proteins | sample DeeMarSeWOR38_10_FD_19890 | JGI IMG/M metagenome (IMG submission 19890) | reverse complement strand
ACTCCGTTTTCAGGCGTGATGAATACGCCGGCGTACCTGGAATCCGCATCCAGCGTATCGCGAATCATCACACCGGCCTTGGCGAATTCCTGCGTGTTTTGGACGCTTTCGACCTTAGCTATAATCGTGCCGGCACCGGTGAATTCCTTATATGCAAAGTGGAACTCATCGGCGGTGTCCCAAATATCAACGCCTGCGCCGGTCATGGTGTAGGTGCCGGCAGGAGCTTCCATGAAGCTGCCGGTATAAGGCGGATTGCCCTTGAACCATAGCGATAATTCTTTGACTCCTTCTCTGGTCCAGTCCTGCGGTTCGCTGAATGCGAGAGTCGCCTCCGAATGTGTTGCCGGGGCGGCGTTGTTATATAAATACGGCAAAGATTCGTCACCACCGTGAACATCCACCGTTTCGAGGAAATGTTCTCCGGCATCAAAATCCGGATTTTCATAACCAACCAGAGCACCGTTTTCATCTATGTCGTACCCATCCGTCCACGAACTAAAAATATCGTTCGGCGGATAATCCGTATAGTTTTCGAAATCATCCACAATAAAATGGTCGATGACAGTAAAACTCCAGAGGTTGCCTTTCCAGGGACTATTCGGATCCAGGTCATTGATCTCATCGACCCGCCAGTAGTAAGTTTCTCCGAAATCCAACAAACCGTTTGGATCATAACCACTCATTGTCAGGTTATCGCCGACCAGCACATCCAGCGGATTGGTTGGATCTGCTGTGTTGACATCCTCAGCATTTTTTCCGAAGTACAGGTTATGCGCGACGGCATAATTACCCGCTTTCCAGCTTAGAAACGTTTCCTGGGCCACGTCAACAGCTCCGTTATTCGGCTTGGGTAACCGGGCTTGCGTCTGCGGTCCTACCAAACCAAGCGCATAGTTAATCGCCGCTTCAAACAGTGCATAAGCATTCTCATTCCATAGATGGTACGATCGAGCATCAAAGCCCAGACAAACACGGATATCCGCTGCTACCTGAGGACTGCCATCTGCAGGTGCCTGGGCCAGTTTGGCTCCCTTTTCGTAAACAAAGATAACATCGTATGTCTGGCCGTCACTCAGCTTTGCTCTCGCAATGACGGTAGCTTCTGGACCTGCAATACCCATGCCAAATCGAGCTGTGCCCCAATCAGGGCCGGTAATGTCAGTTAAAACAGGCACTGTCCCGCTTAGACCTGCGGCTAAAAAATGTCCGGGTTCGACGATCTCTATGTCTGTAGTGGCCACATCCGTGCCTTCGCCGCCACCTTCTGTCAAACCCATCTCGTCCCATGCCCAGGGCTCGGCAACAACCATCAGAGTTTCTACTTCTGTGATTTCGTTTCTGATACCGCCGGAGCCTACCGTCTCGGAAATAAACACCGCATCCGCGGCTGCAGCGGCGGCCTCAGTGGTTGCTTCATCTTCATCATCATCCAGATACGTTACCGTGTGTCCAAGGCTTTCCAAGAAGGCTTTAAGGGCATCGTCTCCTACCATGCTCTGGTCATCACCAACGGGCGCGTCGTAATTCATCGACGAGATGAACAAAATATCGGCCCCCATAGTTGCTGTAGCTGAAAGGCCGAGTGCTACTACCAGACAGATTAAGATTCCATAGAATTGTTTGTTAAACATAATGTTTCCTCCATATACAGGTTATTGTTTCTAAAAATGTCCCGAAAAAATAATCCAACTGTAAGTTAGAAATAATTAATCTTATGCGATTTGAAGCTGCCTCCTTCATTCAAAAGCCCGAATTGTCTTAATAATCCAGCCAGCGGGACAAAAACCGCTTAAAAGGCTGAAAATCCACGAACCTCAACCACTTATTTTGTACCAAATTTGCCGCCCAGACGTCAAGAAAAATCTTTGCGACGTTTGGCCATAATTAGAGGTAGAGGAATAACAACGAATGATTGAATTCTCCGGAATTTCTGGTATTATGTCACATATTTGGGGGCCTGAATGAATATTTGGATGCTATGAGGTAAAAATGTCGGTTAATGTTCGAGGCCTTTTTCTAATTGTTTTATCGGTATTTCTTTTTGCATCAGTTTTATCAGGTAAACCTGCTGTAAGCAAATCTATAGCCCCAGCAGATGACACAATAGCTCTTAGAGCAGCTATAAGGGAACTGATGAGAACATTTGGTGACGAATATCCAAAAGGCAGCGAATATCAAACGAAACTTAGCGAAATCGAACGGAATGGAAATGATATCGAGTTCGAATCGTTACAGCGTGAAGCTCTGATTGCTAATCCACTGATTAGTGACAATCCGCTTCTCTTTGTCGTTCGGGAACAATACAAGAGCGACCATCACAACACCGCTACGATGTTCAAGACAGGAGAAATCAACACAAATAGCTTTCGAGGCGGCGGGGCGATGAAAATTATAGATTTCGCAAAAGGAGGTGAAGTAAAGTATCGACGCTAATCGAAACATCAGATGGTCTTGTGCGCGATCCGGAAGTTCATTTTGATGGTCGTAAAGTAGTCTTTTCCATGAGAAAGAATATCGAGGATGATTACCATATTTATGAAATTAATGCTGACGGCACAAACTTAAAACAGTTAACTTCCGCGCTGGGCGTGGCCGATTTCGATCCGTTATACATGCCGGATGATAGCATTATTTTCTCCTCGACGCGTGAACCTAAGTATTGCATGTGTAATCGCCATATTATGGGTAATCTTTTCCGAATGGATGCTGATGGGGCCAACATCCATCAAATCGGTAAAAGCACGCTGCACGAGGGCCATGCTGCCCTTATGCCGGATGGGCGCGTGCTCTACGACCGGTGGGAGTACGTGGATCGCAACTTCGGGGATGCCCAGGGACTTTGGACGGTTAATCCCGACGGCACAAACCAGTCGGTTTATTGGGGCAATAATACATGGTCTCCCGGAGGTGTGATAGACGCCCGCCCCATTCTTGGTACAGAGCAGGTTCTGTGCATTTTCGGCTCCTGTCATGATCGGCCGTGGGGAGCACTTGCTATTATTGATCGGCGTTTGGGTATCGACGGCAGAAAGCCGGTCATTCGCACATGGGCTGCTGACGCCGTTAATCTTGTTGTCGAAGCGTACCCAAAGCCTGATGTCTACGGATTTGACGAATTTACAAAAGTTAATCCGAAATACGAAGATCCTTATCCATTGAGTGATAAATATTTCCTCTGTTCGCGGATGACCGGCAAGGCAGAGCAGATGGGGATTTACCTGCTCGATATTTTTGGCAACGAAATTTTGCTTCATGTCGAGGGACCCGGGTGTTTTGATCCTATGCCGGTAGGTCCACGGTCGAGGCCAATGGCCGTTCCGTCACGCCGTGACTTCGAGAACAAAAGCGGATATTTTTACATCCTGAATGTTTATGAGGGAACTCATATGGAGGGAATTCAGCCGGAGTCAGTGAAATATCTGCGTGTGATCGAATCGCCTGAAAAACGTTTCTGGACACATACGCAGTGGGGCGGCCAGGGCGTGCATTGTCCGGCATTAAACTGGCATAATTTTGAGAACAAGCGTATTCTCGGTACTGTTCTTGTGGAAGAAGACGGCTCTGCTTATTTCGAGGTGCCTTCTGATAAATTCATCTTTTTCCAGCTTCTCGATGCGAATAAAATGATGGTGCAATCCATGCGAAGCGGAACAGTTGCCCAGTCCGGCGAGTTGACTGGTTGTACCGGATGTCATGAGAATCGACGCCAGACACCGAAACTGTATAGTGAAAAGATACCGATGGCTCTCAAGCGGCCACCGAGCAAACTTAATGGCTGGAAGGGTGAGCCGCGTTTGTTCAGCTATATGAGCGAGGTTCAGCCTATTTTCGATAAGCATTGCGTTAACTGCCACGACTTTGGTCAGGAGGCCGAGAGTAAGCTTATTTTGGCGGGCGACCGTACTATTACATTTAATACCTCCTATAATGAATTGTGGCGAAAGAAGTATATCAACGCCATTGGCGCCGGGCCGTCGGATATCCAGCAGCCCTATTCGTGGGGTTCTCATGCGAGTATGTTGGTCAAGGTTCTTCGGGAAGGGCATTATGATGTAAAGCTCAGCAGCGACGAATTCGAGCGAATCGTAACCTGGATCGACCTTAACGGGCCGTATTATCCTCGTTACGACTGTGCCTATCCGGACAATTTGACAGGCCGATGCCCGCTCGATAACAAACAGCTCAATCGCCTAGCTGTGTTGACAGGTGTGCCTTTCGCAAAGCTGGCCGCTCACAATTTAAATACCGGACCACAAATAAGCTTCGACCGCCCATGGCTGAGCCCCTGTCTTACCAAATTCGAGGATAAAAACAATCCCACTTATGCCGAAGCATTATCAATCATCGAAGCAGGCAAAAGGATTTTGGAGCAACGACCACGGGCGGACATGCTAGGCTTCGAGGCATGCACAATCGACCAGCAGCGACAGCAAACTTATACAATGCGCCAGCAGGCCGAAGCATGCAATCGCAAAGCGATCCAAAACGGAAAGAAGCTTTACGACTTCGATTGATGTTAGTCGGCTCGGAAACGCCTTAAAAAGTCCCGGGCCGAACAAAACTGGATTGTTTCCTCTTAATCCAGGACAGTATGGTGTGCAAAATTTATTTTTCGCACCCTACCTGGCTATTTACCACTATGAATTCACAATCCCGATACACTATCCGTCCAATCGTCCGGATGCACATTGATCGTCATGGTATCGGAACTGGTATACTCACCATCGTTGGCCTCCAACTGTAAGATATAGGTACCTTCAGCAGATACGGTCACCGTGGTCTCCACGGCGGCAGGATCGGCAATCACAATACTCGGGAGGGCGGGATCGACGTCACTTGGCTGTTCGAGCACCGACCACGTCACGGTGAAAGGTTGAATTTCGCCATCATCAGTGACGATTCCGTTCACAGGACCGGTGCGTGTACCATCCTGTAGAAAAGTGCTTATGTCCGGGCCGGCGTTGACAAATGGAGGTGAATTGTCCGCCATAAAGCTGAATATTGGCCCGAAAACTGGATCACTGACACTGCCGATATAAGTATCGACCGCCCAATAGTACTGTGTCTTTAGTTGAGTTTGCACGGTGACAGAACTTATGTTCTCCTGGCTGACAATCCTGATGGCTTCCGGATCGGCAAACGAATACAAGGCTGCCCAGTCGTCGGTAAAGTAAACATCAACCAGCACCTGCTGACCGGGCACACACGGATCAGATAAAGTCCAGCTTAGCTCCACCTCGCCGGGTTTTACAATATCAGGATTAGCCGGATTGGGATTAAGGTTGTGAACAGCCGTCAAAGTGGTTTGGCCCGGATTCGTAACGTCATAATCCAAATTCAGCGTACCGTGGCCTTCATAGGATGTAATCCAGCCATTGTCAATGTATCCCTGGATCAACTCGATTTCATCGCCGTTTACTGCCAGCATACCGCCAGCCACATTCATAGTACCCACAGCACCTTCTTTCTCTCTCATTATAAAGCTGTTGACGGAAATAGTCCCACCATCCAGGTTGATGTGACCTATGGCCCCAGGATCTCTTGCAATCTTGAGGGTATTATCCGGGATCATAAGAGTTCCGTCTATCATATTGACGGTGCCTGTACCTTTGTACCCACAGTTTAGGGCACCGAGCACCTCAAGAGTTCCGCCCCGCACTGTCAACGCACCGACTTGACTATCATTATTATTTCCAAGATGTATCCCATTAACAACGTAAGATTCGCCCGCCATAATAGTTGGGCCCGGGATCGTGAAGAGTCTGACGTATCCATCGTTGAGCGTGGGCAGTGCGCCGGTGGCCCAGTTTTCCGGCGTGCTCCAGAGGTGATCGCCAGTGGTATCGGGAAACTGTATGTCAGCTAAAACATTACCCGCCAGTCCCAGCACTAAAACAAAAGAAACTAAATTCCGCAGGCGGAGCTGCCGTCTCACGGAGATATATTTAGAAACTGCTTGATTTTCGGCTTTGAGTTTAGTATATTACTTAACAAAATGATTATTGGTTAGTGATGAACGATGAATTTAGAATGAAGAAATGAGAATGAATTCTTCTTTTTTGTAACAAAGAAGATTGCCACGGCCCCACAGGACACCTTATGGTGCTTTGGCCTGGCAATGACGAATTCCGGAACCTTGAACAAAATACTGATTTGAAAAAACAAACCCAATTTGTCAGAAGGCAAATTGGTGTAAACTCTTGACAGAAAGGACAATATGATAAAACAACTCTTGTTGGGTCACGAAAAAAACAAAGCCAATTGTAAAGTCTGGTACAGAAGCTGACGGTTATCATGGGAGCTATTATTTCCTTGAGTTTAGAGCGTCAAAATGTATAATAACGATAGTTTTCCAGTTTTTTTCAAGGAAAGTGACGTAGTGAAAGGGTGCTCAATTCATTATGGTTGAGGAAAACATTTCTTGCAGGGGCGAGAAGTCTGCATGCCGGAATCGCCGCTGGAATCAATTACTTGAGAATTAGGATGAAAGACAACCGCATAGTTTTTATAGCCTTCTTAGCGGTTTTACTGCTCTACAGTGGTATTTCGGCACGACTTGCTACGGAATATGAAGCCGAAATGGTTGTTTCCGGCTGGCTCAAGGCCAATCCACAACCACTCGGTGCGGCTCTAAGCTGGCGAATCAGGGATGTTGAGACCTTTACCGACTGGGACGACCGGCCGGCTTATTATATTGTAAATTTGGAGCCGTCTGGATATGTCATAGTCTCTGCGGATGACCGGATCGAGCCGATTATAGGTTTTTCTGCCGAGGGGGCTTACGACTTTACGTTTGAGAATCCGCTGGTGGCTTTAACTACCAACGATCTTAACGGGCGGCTCGAAGCATTCAGGAATACATATTATCTCCAGGCAGCAGTAGAAACACGAACAACAGACAAAACGCAGGGTAAATGGCGGCATTATATCAACTTTGCAGGAGATTCCAAGGGCCAATACCGTTTGATGAGCCTGATAAATCCCGGCGATATTCGGGTACTGCCTCTGCTTCGAAGCCAGTGGGGTCAAGCCAAAGCCTGTGGTGATGATTTGTATAACTACTACACCCCCAGTAATTATCCCTGTGGGTGTTTAGCGACGGCCATGGCTCAGGTTATGCGTTACTATGAGTATCCAACCGGGCCGATCGGTGTGCATGAATTCGCAATCGAGGTCAGCGGGACAAGGGGGCAAAAAGAAAACACACGTGGCGGTAACGGCCTCGGAGGAGCGTATAACTGGAGCGATATGCCGCTTAGGCCCCTGGAAGATTGTAATAACCTTACTGAAATCCAGCGTCAGGCCATCGGTGCACTATGCTATGACGCAGGTATCGCTGTCGAAATGCAATATCAATCTGATGGATCTGGTGCTTTGATGCCGGATGCGAAGAATGCGATGGTTGATTTATTCCTGTATAACAATGTAGTATTGGGATATGAATCCAACAGGAATATCCATTCGACTATGAAGGAGATGATCAATCCGAATCTTGATGCTAAAGCTCCCGTCATTCTTGCGATTTCGGATCCTTTTGATCCGAATGGCGGGCATGCCGTTGTTTGTGATGGTTACGGTTATGAATCTTCGACTTTGTACTACCATTTGAATATGGGCTGGAACGGAACGGATGATATTTGGTATAATCTGCCTGACATCGATGCGGTAAGCCATAAATACACAACTGTTTTCGGATGCCTCTATAATATTTCAACTACAGGAGCAGGTGAGATTGTCAGCGGACGGGTTCTTGATCCTGATGGAAGGCCTGTTGCTAATGTTAAAGTTTCAGCCGAGCCGGGAGGGCGTCTTCCTCTTGAAGTGTTTACCGATGACAGAGGAATATATGCTCTTGAGAATTTGGAGTCGAATACTACATATACGATATGGCCTATGGCCGAAGGGTACATTTTCTCCAGTCTGTCCATCAAGACGAAAAGTTCGGATGATAATTCTACTAAGGTAGGAAACCGCTGGGGCATTGATTTTTATGCTGTCTCTGCCCCGAATCCTCCATCTGCTGATATTTTCTATGTGGATAATGGTGGCCCCGGTGATCCGAGGCCTAACGATCCAGCTATTTCCGATCCGGACGAGAATGGTTCGGTTGAGCATCCGTTTGACACCATACAGGAAGCGATTGATATGGCTTTCTCAGGAGATACAGTTGTTGTTATGCGAGGAACTTATACCGGCAGGGGCAACCGGGACCTGGATCTCGCCGGCAAGGCGATTACTGTCCGAGGCGAGGATCCGGACAATCCGAACCTCGTAATCATAGATGCAGAAGGGACCGCTGAGAGTCCGCATCGAGGATTTGTGTTCCATCGTTATGAGACGGCGAAGTCAGTTTTGTCAGGCCTGACCGTAACCGGCGGTTATCACGAACTCGGTGGCGGCATGTATTGCGGGGATTACGCCCGGCCGACGGTTAATAATTGCACGTTTCGAGAGAACTTCGGATCACTTGGCGGCGGGCTTTACTGCGAGAGCAGCCCCACTTTGACAAACTGTACATTCATTGAAAATTCCGCGGACGGCGGCGGTGCGATTTACAACAACGGGGAGGAGCCCGAATGTAAGCCGATCATAAGCAGCTGCGTATTTTATGACAATACAGCCACTCATAACGGTGGGGCAATGTACAATCTGGGACGGTATTGCGAGCCTATGGTAGCGAAATGTGAATTTATTAGAAATTCTGTTTCAGGAGGTGGCGGCGGGGCGATACGAAATAATATTTCCGGTAGCCCGACTTTGATTAATTGCCTCATAGCAGAAAACTCTGTTGCGACGTTTGGTGGGGCGATTCGTAACTCAAACGGGGGCTCTACGAAGCTGACTAATTGCACTTTGAGTCGAAATTCAGCCGAGAGTGGCAAAGCTCTGGCATGCAATCCGGATGATAGTGCTACACAATCTCCCGGCGTTTTTATAATAACAAACTGTATATTCTGGAATGGCGGCGAAGAAATATTCATAGATGATAACTCAATAGTCAATGTTACTTACAGCAATGTCCAGAATGGTTCCGGCAGGGGCCCATGGCCGGGCGAGGGTAATATTGATATCGATCCACATTTTGCGGACCCGGATAACGGCGATTATCATTTGACATCAAAAACTGGCCGGTGGAATCCGATGAACCAAAGCTGGGTGCAGGACAATGTGACGAGCCCCTGTATTGATGCCGGTGATACGAGCACCTGGATAAATCTCGAGCCGCCCCCTAACGGTGGTGTGGTGAATATCGGTGCTTATGGCGGTACAGAAGAGGCGAGCAAGTCGTAATCTGCGTAACAAATCTTGCTGATATCAGCATCTATTTTTTCGTAGAAAGGTCTGCGCAGATAAGCTCTTCATCGTTTCTGACGAAAACGTGCTGATAGGCGAATGCTGGATGGGACCAGCAGACGCCACCCCGCTGGCCGAGCTGACCTTCTGTAGGCTCGATGAGATTTGTACGGCTGATTTCCTGATAACCATTGGGCGATAATTTGCTGATAATTAATTCGCCTCGCTCATTAAACATCCAGATATTGTCTTGTTGGCGAACCATATGGATGTTAGCCCAGCGAGCTTTAGGAACTGCTTCGAGACTTTCCCATATGCGGTCGCCAGTGTGTAAATCCAGGCAGCGAAGTTCGCCATAACTGTCTATGCCGTAAATGTAATTGCCTTCAAGAATGGGAGTGGAAATACAACAATGGAGGCTGTCTGTGTTTGTTACGCTGGAGCCTTTACGTCGCCAGATCTCCTCGACAGCGAGCTTATTTGGATTCAGTTTCAGCAGGAGTGAGCCGTCGAAGAAATTGCTGACAAAAAGATAATTGTTGCTAAAGACGGGACTGGCGATATTCTGGCTGATTCGGTCCGGCATAAATTCGTGGTTCCAGTATAGTTCACCGGTTTCAGGTGCCAGACCTACAATTCTCTCAGCAGTCCAGCAAACCAGCACGCGTTTACCGGCCTGATCGATTACAATGGGCGCAGAGTACGAGACAGGATCATTCAGCGCCCGCCAATATTCCTTTCCTGTGGTTTTATCAAAGGCAACGATGCTGGCGTTGTTTTTACCTCCGATGTGTGCTATGACCAGGTTGTTTTCTACGATGGGGCATGATGCAATACCCCATGTGGGCATGTTGATTGCATATTCGTTGTTAAGTTCCTTGTTCCATAGAATATTACCTGATGCAGCATCAAAGCAAAAGAAATGACCCATAGCGCCGAGAGAAAAAACACGGTTTTCATCAATAGTAACCGAAGCACGGGGGCCATTTTTATACTCTATGTTCTCATATTTGCATTCATATTCATAAGACCAGACTTTGTTGCCCGTTAAAGCATTGAAGCAGTGAACTCGCTCGATCTGAGTCGGTGAAGCTATGCGGTCAGTAATATACACCCGACCGCCGGCTACGGTCGGCCCGCTATATCCGTTGGCGATCTTAGCCCTCCAGCGGATCTTAATCTGTGGAGCATCGAATTTCTCGATGATTCCTATTTCAGGCCATATGCCATCCCGACTGGGACCTCGCCATTGGGGCCAATCCGAGCCGCATGTTGGAACTGATAAAAACAAGCTAAAAACAGTTATTAAAGACAATTTAATATTCATAAATCCTTCGTTAAAGCTCTACTATCCTAATTGAGATGCCTTCAGAGTATCAGAAAATCAAAGTAAAGTATGAAATTATCGAATTTAGAGCCATTTTGAGTGCATGACTCTAACAGAATAAACATTGAAAAACAATGTTTTTATATATATTGAATTTAACTGCAAGAAAATCCTTTTTTTGCAATAAAATCCACATAATGCCCGTCTTAATCAGTGTTATAAGTGGATTTCTGCTTAAATTTTAGGCGGTATAATCCTGAAATAAACTGATGGATGGCAGCTTTTGTCCTCGGAAATACTGTTTCGTAAGCCCAATTTAAGCAATAACAACTGTATTGCAGGAACAGGTGTTTCTCACGGCATATAGGACACTGATTTTTTTAGAGGTGCTTATGTGGCAAGAAATTAGAAAGAATTCACACGGGCGAAGAACACGCCGTGGTATATGTTATTTATTAGTGTTAATGTTATTTTCGTTTATTTTTGTTCATTTGGGGTGTAAATCCCCGCTTGAGTATCGCAGCGAGGCTGATAAAGTTGCTGCTGATATTATCACGGCTAAGCAAAAAGAGGCACTTGGGGAAATTGAGCCATTCAGCATTGAAAGACCCAGGGATATTCTTCGTCGCCGCCTCCTGAAGCAGCAGGATTTGACAGTTTCTTCTGAAGCTTCGCTCGGCACAGATCAGCTAAAGCCTGTTGAGCACTGGCCTGATCCGAACTATCTGCAAGCCGAATCATCAGGAAATACGGAAGATTTGCCCATCGAGCCCAATAAGCCGGTTAAGTTATCGCTCTTACAGGCGCTTCAGGTAGGCGCGCGGAATAGCCTGGAATACCAATCTCGCAAAGAAGATGTATTTCGGGCTGCTTTGGCTCTCGATCTAACACGTAATGACTTCAGAAATATATTCAATGCCGGTGCGAGCAGTGAACTTCGGACGGACACCACGGCCACAGAATTGGAAAATAGCGCGAGAGGTGGTATGAGTCGTACTCTGAAGAACGGAATAGACATAAGCACAGCCTTAGCTGTCAACCTGGTGAATCTTTTGACACAGGGTGGCTCATCAACTAAAGGGCTGAGTGCCGATGCTTCGATATCCATTCCCTTGATGAGAGGCTCGGGTGAGCATATTGCCTCAGAGCCACTGACTCAGGCCGAGCGAGATGTGATCTACGAGCTTTGGGATTTTGAACGTTATAAAAGGACGTTCGCGGTTAACATTGCCAGGACGTATTTCAGTGTATTACGTCAGATGGACGGAGTATCAAATGCGGAGGATAACTATGAAAGTGCGGTTGCATCATCCCGTTGGTCTCGAAGGCGGGCCGATGCCGGTCGAATTCCTGAGATCGAAGTGGACCAGGCAACCCAGCGGGAATTGGATGCTCGAAATAGTTGGATTTCCGCCCAAGAGCAGCTAAAAAACACTCTTGATTCATTCAAGAATACGATCGGCCTTCCGACTGACGCTCGAATCGAGCTGGATCCGAACGACCTAGTGCAGTTACAGCAACGCGCTTCGGCAATTCTTAAAGATATGAGAACAATATCTCAGCGGGAAATTTCAGAAACAGCTCCACCGGCGGACGCTCCTATAGATTTAATCCCGGCCAGTTATGAAGATGCCGGGCCAATGGAGATTGACGAATCTTTGGCTTTGAAGCTGGCTTTAGAGAACCGGCTGGATTTACAAATAGCAATCGGCTCGGTTTACGATGCCCAGAGAGATGTTGTGGTCAGGGCCGATGCCCTTAGGGCGGGATTAACCCTTGGCGGAACGGCCTTCGTCTCGGATACCGATGAGGATGGCAGCCTGCGTTTCGACAGGGGCCAATATGCTGCTTTACTCACTCTCGATTTACCGGTTGAAAGAACCAGGGAGCGGAACGATTATCGTAACAGCCTGCTTAATCTGGAGCAGACGACGAGAAATGTGCAATCGCTTGAAGATCAGATCAAATTATCCATTCGCAGTGAATTACGAACCCTTCTTGTGTCCCGGGAAAGTATTAAGATTCAGGCTCAGGCGGTTGTGGTTGCTGAAAAGCGAGTCCGAAGCAATACAATCTTTCTTGAAGCGGGTAGAACGGAGATACGTAATTTGCTGGAGTCACAGGACTCACTTCTTGCGGCCCAGAATTCCTTAACACGGGCTGTTGTAGATTATCGCATCGCAGAACTGGAATTTCAGCGTGATTTAGGCTTGCTTAAAGTAAATGAACAGGGTTTATGGCGGGAATTCTCGCCGGAGGTTATCAGTAATGACGGATAATGCAAATAATGAAAGTCGTGGACTTAAGTCTTTTTGGACGGTTGGTGCAATTGTAGCGGTGGCCACAGTCATTGTGATTTTTATATGGCTCAAAGTAGTTCGTGGCAGTGAAGATGCTATGAGCGATTTAGCTACCTTCGTTGCGAAACGAGGACCTCTGACAATAAGCGTGTTGGAGTCAGGAACTATAAGCCCCCAGGAGCAGATTACACTAAGGAACGAAGTTGAGGGCAGAACAACTATCGTGAGCCTTGTTCCAGACGGAAGTATCGTTAAGAAGGGAGATCTACTGGTTGAATTGGACGCGAGCAATCTCAAGGATGCTATTATCGACCAGGATATTCAGGTTCAGCGGGCCGAGGCTGCCTATATTGGTGCACAGGAAAGTCTTGCCGTTACTGAGAACCAGGCCAAAAGTGACATCGACGTCGCGAGGCTAACTCTGAAATTTGCCAAGCAGGACCTACAGCAGTATGTAGACGGACTTTTTCCAAAAGACGTTAATGAACTAACGGCTAAAATCCGTCTGGCCGAAGAGGACCTGAAACGTGCTGAGGATGTAAATGACTGGTCTAAAAGACTCTATGAGGAGAAATACCTCTCAGAAACCGAATACCTTGCTGACAAACTGTCCGTCCAACGGAGAAAACTTGAGCGGGATGTGGCGAACAGCGACCTCGATCTACTGGAAAACTTTACATATCAACGTCAAATAGATCAGTTGACTAGCGATGTCAATCAGGCCGAGATGGCTCTGGAACGCACCGAGCGTAAGGCATCAGCCGACGTCGTTCAGGCGAAGGCCGACCTTCGTGCCAAGGAGCTTGAGTATAACCGTCAAAAAGAGAAAATGAAAAAGATAGAGGACCAGCTTGCAAAAACAACAATCTATGCTCCTCAGGACGGTATGGTTGTTTATGCGACCAGTTCGGGCGGTGGAAGACGTGGGCCATTCGACCGTCGAGATCCCATGGATATCGGTGTAGAGGTTACCGAACGGCAGGACTTAATTAACCTTCCCACCGCTGATTCAATGAAAGCTACCATAGATATTCACGAAACGAGTCTTGAAAAAGTTCGGGTGGGACTGCCCGCAGTGATTACAGTTGATGCGCTGGCGGGCAAGAAGTTCCTTGGCCGAGTGCAACGTATCGCACCACTGCCGGATGCGCGGATGCAGTGGGCGAATCCAGACCTTAAGATTTACCCCACTGATATATATCTCGAAGATATGGATAGTTCGCTCCGGACGGGAATGAGCTGTAAGGCAGAGATAATTATTGCGCAATATGAGGATACCATATATATCCCTGTTCAAGCAGTTTTAAGGATTGCAGGTCAGCCAACCGTTCATGTTGTCAACAATGACGGGTCCTACACCGAACGGAAAGTCGAAATCGGTTTGGATGATAATACCATGATAAGAATCGTCAGCGGTCTTGAAGAAGGAGAAGTTGTATTGATGACACCTCCATTGAGAGCTGCGACGTTAGAATCCGGAGCAAAAATTTCTGGTGTCAATATACCTGATGGCTCCGGTGCTTTACAGGATAGAGTGAATCAGAGACTCGAAGAAGCTAACGGCAGTGCCGGACCTCAAGCTCAGCAGGAAGCAAGACAATCAATGGGGCCCGAAGGTGATCGTTCAGGATCGCCGGGAGGTTTTGACATGCCCTCGTCGGATCAGATGGATCAGATGCGCAGACGCTTTGAAAATATGACGGACGAAGAGCGTCAGAAAGCAAGGGAGGAAATGAGACAGCGCTTCGAGAACATGTCGGAAGAGGAGCGAGACGCAATGCGGCAGCGTTTTCAGGGCGGTGGAGGCTCAAGGCAGGGACGAGGTCAAAGACAGGGATCAGGTCAGAGGCAGGGGGGGATGGGCCAAGATCAAGGAACAGGTCAGAGATCTCGTGGAGCGGAAAGGGATCAGTAAATGGCTAAGCAAGCTCCATCTAAAAACAATCATGAAATCATCAAGCTTGTCGAAGCGCGCAAGATCTACCAAATGGGGACAGAGCAGGTAAAAGCGCTCGCAGGAGTTGATATCACATTCAACAAAGGGAGTTTCTGGGCAATCATGGGACCGAGCGGTTCCGGCAAGAGCACAATGATGAATATCCTTGGTTGTCTCGACCGACTGACTTCAGGCTCTTATTATCTTGACGGCCAGGATGTAAGCAAGCTGGATGATAATTCGCTCAGCGATTTTCGACTAAAGTATCTGGGCTTTATATTTCAGAGCTTCAACCTGATACCTCAACTGACAGTCCAAAGAAATATCGAGTTGCCGCTTTACTACCTTGGCTGGGACGCAAGAGAAAGCGCAGCACGTGCGAAGGAACTTGCAGAGCAAGTAGGACTCGCAGACAGAGTCGGTCACAGGCCGACGGAACTTTCGGGTGGCCAGATGCAGAGAGTCGCGATTGCCCGGTCCCTGGCGAACGATCCGCAGGTCATCTTTGCGGACGAGCCAACCGGTAATCTGGACTCGACAACCGGTGAGCA
>WOR8_10008970_pt1 | contig 15416 bp, 16 predicted proteins | sample DeeMarSeWOR38_10_FD_19890 | JGI IMG/M metagenome (IMG submission 19890) | reverse complement strand
ACCATTTCGCTGATATATTTTTTGCCGGTCGCCACAAAAATAGCTCCGGCACACATGAACAGGGTGATCTTGCCGAATGCATGCATGGCAATGTGGACTAATCCGCCGATCTGTCCTTTGGGAGATAAAAGGGCAGCGCCCAGAATTATATAGGAGAGCTGGCCAATAGTGGAAAAAGCCAGCCTGCGTTTCAGGCCGTCCTGGGAAAGGGCGATGAGTGAAGCTGTCAGGATGGTGAAGGCCGCAATATAGCATAGTACTGTGCCAAGATGCATGGACAAGAGCAGATTGGAGCCGAATATCCCGGTGATCACCCTGAATGTGGAAAACACGCCGACCTTTACAACAGCCACGGCATGCAGCAGGGCTGAAACCGGGGTGGGTGCCACCATGGCAGCCGGCAGCCAGGCATGGAAAGGCATTATGCCCGCCTTGGCAAAGCCGAAGACGCACATAAGCAGCAAGACAGTTACTGTGGACTTTGAAAGACCAATCGGCAAAATCCCCTGACTGGCAAAATCAAGGGTTCCTGTCAGTGAGTAGATGATGAGCATGGCAGGCAGCACCAGGCCGATGGAGGTTCCCAGGATATAGGACAGGTATTTCCGTCCCGAAATCCGCGCCTCATGATCCTGATGATGGGTAACCAGGGGATAGGTTGCCAGGGAAAGCATTTCGTAAAAGAGATACATGGTAAAGAGGTTGGCGGAGAAGGCCACGCCGATGGTAGCGGAGAGCGCCACAGCGAAAAAAGAGAAATAACGCGTCTGGCTGTGCTCGGAAAGGCCGCGCATATAGCCAATGGAGTAAGCAGAAGTAGCAATCCACAAGGAGGAGGAGACCAGCGCAAAGAGCATGCCCATTGGATCCACCCGGAACTGGATGGCCAGACCGGGCAGAATTTCTATCAGGGTATATTCTATGATGGTGCCATTCAGAACGAGAGGCAGCATGGAAACCACCAGGCCAAACTTGACAATACCGGCCAGAAAGGTCCAGGCTTCCCTTAGGTTGGGCTTGCTTCCCGAAGCAACGATGGGGATGACCGCCACCAGTGAGACGAGGACGGCAAGAAGCGGTTTTATGGAAGTAATTGTTCCCATAGGTTAATAGAGCAATCAGCTGTCAGCTGTTAAAAGTAGTTTTTTGGGTTTTGTAATAATTGTTCACTTTTCAATTTTTAAAATCTTCAATTTATAACAGTCCTTTGGGCACCGAATGCCCGATAATGTTTGTAACAATATCTCCTGAGTAAAGGCCGATAACGATCAAACAAAGGGCAACAAAAATAAGCGGAACCAGCATGGACAAAGGCGCCTCGTCAATGACGACCATTTCAGCTTCACCGCCGTGGTGGTAGACCTTGGGTTCAAAGTAGGCGATTTCAATGACCCTGAAAAAAAGGATGGCATTGACCAGGCTGGAAACCAGCAGGGCTGCCATGAAATGATAGCGGCCTGCATCAATAGCACCAAGTATGAGGTACCACTTGCTGAAAAATCCTGCTGTGGGCGGCACACCGATCATTGACAGGGCGCCAACGGTAAAGGCAGCCATGGTCACCGGCATTTTCTTATACAGCCCGGCAAGATCCTTAAGCTGCTGGCCGCCTCTTTTGTAAAAGACAATACCGGCAAAAAGAAAGAGGCAGAGGGTCATCAGGGCATCGTTAACTATGTGCAGAATGGCTCCGGTTAATCCAGCGCTGCTGGCCAGCCAGGCACCACCGACCATGTAGCCCACCTCTGCCACTATGAGATAGGTCAGCATCTTCTTGAAGTCGGTCTGGGCCAGGGCCAGGATCGAACCACTGATTATGGCAATCACTGCCATCCAGACGATGGTTTCTGACAGGCCAATGATGCCATAGGCATAGAGCGGTGAAAAAACCGACAGCATTAGTCTGATCATGATATAGACCGATACCTTGGTGACCAGCGGCGCGACCAAGCAGCCGGCAGCCGAAGGGGCATAGGTGTAAGCATTGGGCAGCCAACCATGCATTGGGAAGAAGGCCATCTTGATCCAGATACCTACCAGGATGAGAAGCAGGGCAATAAAAATTACATTTAAAGAGTATAAACCCGGGAGGATGGAGAGCAGGTTTGCCATGTTGAGGGAGCCGGTCATGATATAGAGATGCCCGACACCGAGAAGATAGAAGCTGGCGCCGATTGTCCCCAGGATAACATAGTTGAAACTGGCAACCAGGGCCCGGTTGTCACCCATGGCAATGAGGGCATAGCCGGTGAGCGCGGAAATTTCAAGAAGAACATAAAGGTTGAAGGCATCCCCGGTAACCGTCATGCCTAAAAGTCCGGTAACGAGCAGGACAAATAAGGTGTAAAACTGGGGTAACTTATCCGGAAGCTCTTTTTTGACACTTTCTTTGGAAAAGATAACCGCCAGCAGACTGACAAAGGAGACTGTTACCAGCACCAATCCATTAAAGTGGTCAATCACATATTCAATGCCGAATGGAGGGGGCCAGCCGCCGAGACGATAACTTATAATACCGTTTTCCATTACCCGGATAAGGGTTATGACCGAGGCCGTGAAGGAACCGAGAATGCCCAATATGGCGGCAGGAAAACAATACTGCCGGTTGACCAGGCCAACCATGTTGACCAGGAAAGCGCTTAGCAGCGGTATGATGACCAGAAGGGCCGGGGCCTGTTCAATAAAACTCATTGCAGCTGCTCCTGGATTTCATCTTCTTCGAGTGAGTTGTATCGCCTGTAAATTCCCAGGCAGATTGCCAGGGCAACTCCAAGAGTACCGACAGACACCACAATGGCGGTAAGCATCAGGACATGGGGCAGTGGATTGGCATAGTGTGCAACATCAATGGCAGCTTCGACAGCACCATGGCCGGGGCCGTGCGCTATGATCGGGATGGTCGCATGTTCCTTGGCGCCGATGGAGACATAAAACACAATGATAGCTGTCTGGAAAATGGACATGCCGATGACTTTTTTGACCAGGTTGTTCTTGGCCAGCATGGCATACAGACCGATCATCATGAGCAGGATGTAAACCCAGTAATTGTAATCAGCAATGATCGCTAGCATTATAAGCCCTTGTCGTATTTGCCGCCGGAAACAATATTGAAATAAATTGAAACAACGATGGCCATGACCGCAATCGCTACACCTATCTCAATGCCCAGCATCCCGTGGGAACGCGCCATGATTTTGTCTGTTGCCGGCAGAACTTTACTGAGCATGGAATAATCGAGGAAGTTTGCTCCCAAAAGAAGGCACAGAAAACCGATTCCCGCATAGAGAAGTACACCGAGATTACCCAGCAGGACATTCCACCTTTCGCTCATAATCCTCAAAACTACTTTGAAGTCATAGCTGATAGCCAGCAGAATGAAGCTGGCGCCTAGAATGACCCCGCCCTGAAAGCCGCCGCCCGGACTATGGTGGCCATGTGCAACCACATAGAGGGCAAAGAGCTGTATAAAGGGCACGAGCTGCCTGGCAACAAACCGGATGATAGTATCCGGATACCCCTCAGAGATGATGTATGGTTCTGGTGGAGCAAAAGGGGTGTCTTTTTTTAAACGTCTCAAGATGGCAATTACGGCCAGGCCTGCCGTGAAAATAACCGCAGTCTCAAACATGGTGTCAAAGCCCCTGTAATCTGCCAGGACTGAAGTAACCATGTTCGGTACATTTGTGTCATGTAGTGTCTGGGTTATGTAATAGGGTGAAACGTGGAGGCTTGCCGGGGATGAAGGATCGGCAAAACCAGGAAAATCGGCCTCGGCAATCAGGAGAACCAGGCCGGTAAGCAATGTTGCCATCAGAGCGACAACCTTGGAAAGTGTACGTCCAGACTTACGGGCCCCGACCCTTCTGCTGGTTTGGTAAACTGCTGCAAAGAACAAAACAGTGCTAACCCCTGCCCCGACTGAGGCTTCGGTAAAGGCGACATCCACCGCCCCCATCTCTGTCCAGAGAAGACACATCAAGAAGCTGTAGGCCCCGAATATAATAGCCGCACTGAGCAGATCCTTGACCATGATGGTTGCAAAGGCGCAGATTACGATGAGTGTCAGTACACATAAATCAAGCTGCCAGATCATGGGCTTTCTTCCTCCGGCTTTTTACTCCAGGGTTTAATGCCAGCCTCATGACCGGCATCTATTATAGCATGGGTTGCCGTGGGGCTTGCCATGAAGATAAAGACAACGATCAAGAGAATTTTCAAGGCAACCAGCAGGTTCGCGATGTTCATTTCATGGAAGTTATAAAGCGCCAGCGGCAAGAGCAGTAACAGCGAGGACAGGGTGTCCCCTTTACCTGCGGCATGCATTCTGGAATAAAAATCAGGAAACCGCAGAAGCCCGACAGTTGTGGCAAAAAAGAAAACCAGGCCTGAGAGCGTAAGCACTATCACCGCTATTGTCATTTTTCTTCCTCCGACCTGTACCTGAAACCATAACCCCGGGGGGTAAGGTTTTTGCGGTGTTGAAAGTAGCGTGAAGCAGCTATGGTGACGAGAAAATTAAGCAGGGCATAGGCCAGGGCTATATCCACGAACATGTCCACCCGGTGGTAGATGGTGCCGATTAATACCAAAAGGATAGTGGTCTTGGTGCCGATGACGTTGACCCCCATGATACGGTCAATGGCAGTCGGTCCATGGAGGGCCCGGTGTAATGTCAGAAGCATCAGAAAACAGAGGGCAACGGCTATACCGATAAAAAAAGAATCCATATCAGTCCCTTTCAAAAACCCTTGCCAGCCGATCTTCCATTTCACCCGGCAGTCCGGCTGCGGCTTTGCGGCTTATGGCATGCACATAAAACACCTGACCTTCAATCCTGATGGTAATGGTACCCGGGGTCAGGGTAATGGAGTTGGCCAGGGCAACTTTGGCTATATCGGTTTTCAGGTTTGTTTTAAAGGTAACGATGGTAGGGTCAATCAGCTCCTTCATTTTCGGATGCAGAGCCAGAAAGGTTACATGCAGCGTGGAGAGCAATATCTGGTACAAAAGCCAGGGAAGATACAGCAAAAACCGTAAGCCGGTTTTGAGATGGCTGCGGCTTTGCGGATTGTACATAAAGAGATCGGCAGAAAGAAACGAAACCAGCGCGCTGGAAAGGACACCGAGGGTCAGGTGAAACAGGTCGAATTTGCCCGAGAGCAGAATCCAGAACCCCATCATGATCAGAAAAGTATAGATATATCGCATGAAAGGCCAGGCCGGTTAAAGCGCTTTGCAATTATGATTTTGCTTTAAGCAACACCTAAAATGATCTATGCTAGCGCAAATGTAATTAAAAGTACTGAAAAAACAATATTTTTTTGTAAGTATTTTTACGGATACAAGAAATCTTTAGAATATAAGATGGATTTTTTTCGCGTTCTCTTCCCGGTCTCAGGCGTTGAAACGTCACTATTGCTTCCCCCCCTGGTGGCTTTTGTTATTTCCTTTTTTGCCTCAATGGCCGGCATCACCGGTGCCTTCCTGATCCTGCCCTTTCAGATGAGTGTCCTGGGATTCACTACACCTTCGGTAAGCGCTACCAATCTTCTGTACAACGTTGTCGGTACACCGGGCGGCATACTGCGGTATATGCGGGAAGGCAGAATGGTCTGGCCCCTAGCCCTGGCCATCTCCCTGGGCACCCTGCCGGGAGTTCTTTTCGGCTACTACGTCAGGGTGCGTTTTCTGCCGGAGCCGAAATCATTCAAACTCTTTGTGGGCATAATTCTTTTGTACATCGGTGTTCGGGTAATACAGAAGATGGCGCAGAAAGACGGGGAAGGGGCTGCAGGGCAAACCGGCGATTTTACAATCAGCAATGTACGCTGCAGTTTCACCAGGATGGGATTTGACTTTCAGGCGCGACGGGTGGAGTTCAGCCTATCTGCCATAGTTGCACTTGCTCTTGCAGTCGGGGTCATCGGCGGTATTTACGGTATCGGTGGCGGTGCCATAATCGCTCCGTTCTGCGTGGCATTTTTAAACATTCCTGTGCACACCGTCGCCGGGGCAGCTATTTTCGGTACCTTTGCTACCTCGGTGGTGGGAGTTGCAGTATATAGCCTGGTACCCCTTTATAATGGGCAGACTGCCCCGCCGGATTGGCTGCTTGGCATTCTCTTCGGCATAGGTGGTCTGCTTGGTATGTACCTCGGTGCTTCCTGTCAGAAATATGTACCGGCAAAAATTATTCAGGCCGTTCTGGGCCTTATTATTTTTTCAGTAGCTGCAAACTATATCCTGCAGTTTTTCAAATAAAAAAGCCCTGCCGGATTTTCCGGCAGGGCTTGATCTCATTGTGAATTTGCTCTTAGTGGCCAACGGCCAGGAGGCCGCTTGCTGCCAGGGTCAGGATGAGGGCCTCGGCTATGGCCATGATTGCATATGCCTTGTCACCCCGCCTGAAGAGCCCGGGCACAATGGCAAGGTAGCAGAAGATAGTCACCCCGGAGAGTATGGCAATCGGGATAAAGTTTAAAAAGTCGCCTTTGCCGATAAGTTTCATCCAGGACCAGCCGGTGGGCAGGTGATCCCAGTGGAGAAAGTTTGTATTGATTGTCACAAGGTAGTCATGGACCGGCTGGCTCCAGTAACCTGCAATCTCACTCAGGGGAACAGCGGCCGGCAAAATGCGAAAAACATATAGGGCAAAGGTAATAAACATCAATACCAGGCCGATGAGCATGCCCTTTTCAAGGATTGCTGCATAGAGCAGCTGCTCTTCGGTGGCTTTCGTCGACATTTTGACTGTTAGTTTTTCCATTATTGTGTCCTCCTTATATATCTAGAAAAGGTCAATGCCAAGACCTTTGGTAAGGGCTTTGATACCGGCAAAAGCGAGTATCGCGATAACCATCCAGCGGATAAAGGTTGGTTTTGCCACCTTTAATATCCGTACGCCGACAAAGGATCCCAGCATAATGCCGATCAGGGAGGGCACGACCATCATCGGGATGACACAACCTTTATTCAAATAAATCCAGGCAGCCGATGTGTCAGTGATGGACAGGAGAAACTTGCTGGTGGCCACCGAGATCTTCAGAGGCGCACCCATCATGAGGTTGAGCACAGGAACGTTGGCCCAGCCGGCACCCAGTCCGAACATGCCTGCCATGAAACCGATAATGATAAAGGTGGCCAGCCCCAGGGGGGTACGATGCACACACCAGTTGATATCCTGGCCGCTGCTGGCCTCATGGTAAATACCGCAGATGCGCAAAGCAGAGGACAGTGGATCGGCCTGTTTGACTTCCGGGATCGCTGATTTTTTGGCAGTGAACATAATAACAACGATGCCCAGAATGGTTGCACCAAGGAGTATCTGCACTACGTTTGTCGGCAGGGCCAGGCCGACCATGGCACCGACAATGGCCATGGTGGAGGCAATGAGGGCAACAGGGATGGCAAGCCGCAGGCTGGCCATGTTCATTTTCAATAATCCCGGGCCTGCTGCCAGGGCTCCAGAAAGGGCCACGAGCAGCCCGGTGCCACGGACAAAATCAAGATGGAACGGGAAAAAACCACTGATAATAGGGACATAGAGAACGCCGCCGCCGACGCCGCCGAGCACGGCTACGATACCCATAAAGAAGGTTACAACCAGGAGAACCACAGGCCAGACCCACCAGGCGGTATCGCTGGCAGGGGGCACGGGAGCTGATGCTCCAACCTCACTGGCAAGCACCCAAACCGGACTCAAAGCCAGGGCGCAAATGAGGAATGCATGAATTCCTCCAATTTTTTGCAACATGCTTATCCACTTTAAAAAAAATGAGTGGGTATTCATAATGCCATGCGGTGCACATTGTCAAGAAAATCTGAATATTTTTTTGCAAAACGCAACGGACATGTTGCAAAACGCAACGAGCAAAAGGGGTGAGATGTTATATTTTAACCACTATAATTTGCAGAGAGTCCTTTAAGTTTTGCATAAGGAAGATAACTAGATTTTAGAAGCAAAGAAGAAAAGATAGTTCGAAATAGAGCTGGAAAGTCTGGGCCCAGACTCCAGTGATTGTTTCATTGAAATATCGGAGCCAGTCTTTTAGTCTGTGCAAGCAGCCCCAATAATTGTGCGGATGCAAGATGTTCAGTTTTATAACGGTGCGTAAATGATAACCCCTGCAAAAAAAACCTTTGACATTGAGGCGGCTGTCCCTCTATTAGAAAAAGAGGTGATGCGTTATAATGTGCCGATTGTCGACCTTATCGCGGTACAGACAAGAGACCCTTTTCGTATACTTGTTGCCACTATTCTCTCGGCCCGAACCAAGGATGAGACCACCGCGAAGGCGGCAGCCAGACTTTTCAGGAAGGCTCCCGACCTCAAAAGCCTCACCAGCCTTGACGAACAGACCATTGCCAAACTTATATATCCAGTAGGGTTTTATAAAAACAAGGCCAGGTTTCTAAGGGATCTTCCGGCTGCGTTGGACAGTTTTAGCGGCGTGATCCCGGATAGTGTGGAGGAACTTATCAAGCTGCCTGGGGTTGGCAGAAAAACGGCAAACCTGGTAGTAGCAGTAGCCTTCAACAAGCCGGCAATCTGTGTTGACACCCATGTGCACCGAATCATGAACATCTGGGGCTATGTGAAAACGAAGACCCCACTGGAAACCGAGATGGCCCTGCGGCAGAAACTGCCGGAAAAATACTGGCTCCGGATTAACTCAATACTGGTGGCTTATGGGCAGGCTGTCTGCAAGCCTGTGCGGCCCCATTGCGACCGCTGTGTCATAGAAAAACATTGCCCCAAAATAGGAGCAACCCCAAGAAAACTGCCTTCAGCCAAGAAAAAAATGAAAGAAGACAACATAAAAAAACTTATCTCGTGGAATGTGAACGGTTTGCGGGCCGTTGAAAAAAAAGGCTTTGTCGATATCATGCATGAACTTGATGCTGATGCTGTATGCTTGCAGGAAATAAAGGCAATGCCCGAGCAGCTTTCCAGGAGTCTTACGCATATAGACGGATATAAAGCATACTGGTGCCCGGCTAAACGTAAAGGTTATGCCGGGGTCTGTACCTATACGAAAACAGAGCCGGTAAATGTTCTTTACGGCATGAATATTGACGAACATGACCAGGAAGGTAGAGTGCTTACTCTGGAATTTGTCAATTATTTCCTGGTCAATGCCTATTTTCCGAATGCCCAGCCGGGACTGGTAAGGCTTGACTACAAACTTGTCTTTAACCGTGATATCCACAACTTCGTCGACAGGCTGGCAGAAAAGAAAACGGTCGTCATCTGCGGCGATTTCAATGTCGCCCATAAACCAATTGATTTAGCCAACCCAAAGCAGAATGAGAAAAACCCCGGATATTCTCTGCCGGAAAGGCAATGGATGGACACCTTCACCGGGGCAGGTTATGTTGACACCTTCCGGAAATTCAACCAGGAGCCGGAACACTATACCTGGTGGAGTTATCGTTTTAATGCCCGGGCAAAGAATATAGGCTGGCGGATTGACTATTTCTGCGTGGATCCTGCCAGTGAGGCGAGGATAAAAGATGCTGCCATTCTGGATACTATCCTTGGATCAGACCATTGCCCGATAAGCTTGAATCTTGTTTAGATGTTGAAATGGGGAAAAAGCAGGGGAGACGAAAAAGGGCCGCATCTAATACCAATAACACTGTTGAGGAAGGATAACGGCGTTCAAAAAACTTTAAATTATAACGCGGCCCGGGTTTTATTTAGTAATTTCTACAATCAATGTATCACAAGTACAGGGCAGGCAGCATAGCCTATGGTCCTTTCGGTTACACTGCCCATGAGCAGACGCTGCAAACCTTTGCGGCCATGGGAGCCCATCACGATCAGATCAATATCGTTTTCCTTTGCCAGTGAGGTTATGGCCTCGAAAGCCTCTCCTTCTTTGACCACGGTAGTGATCTCGACCCCGGCTTCTTTGCTTTTCTGTTCAATTATGGCAAGTTTCTCTTTCGCTTTACCAACCAGCTCCTGCACGACGCCGGGGGCCAGGGCAAGATATTCATCGTTGGAATAAACCACGGAAATTGCTGTCAGACCGGCGGATTTCTCCTTGGCAAGTTCTATGGCCCTGTCCACCGCAGCCTCACAGCTTGGAGAGCCGTCCGTTGCCAGGAGGATATTTTTGCGGGTCAGCTTTGTTCCTTCAGGCACCACAAGGACGTCTTTTCTGGTATATCCGATAACCCTTGCCGTAACACTTCCTACCAGTTCTCTCTCCAGTTGATGCTGCCCACGCCGACCCATGACGATCAGATCGCAGTTTTCATCATCAGCTACATAAACTATTTTTTCGTAGGGTTCTCCCTGGGTCATGTTGGTCAGGATATGTACATCCTCGTGGTCGGCAATTTCCTGGGCCTCTTTCAGGAGTTTTCTTCCAGGTCCCTCTATTGTTTCCTTAATGTTCGACACCCCAACAAGTTCCAGGTCCCCTTCGTAGCCTGGCAATACGGTGAGCACCTTGATCCAGCTTTTATCCTCCTTTGCTAGATGGCTTGCAACGGCCAGTCCGTTCCTGGCCGATGCAGAACCGTCATAGGCCACCAGGATTTTCCTGTATTTAGCCATGGGAAATAATCTCCTCGCGTCGAGCCTCCAGCTTGGCCTGTGCCATTCCCCGAACCATGGCAACGGTAATGATCAACCCTGCTGACGCAAGTGCTGTTACCAGGGCCCAGAAACTGATTTGGCCGAGAACATGGGCAAGTTGCGGCTCAATAGGCTGAACCAGGTTGAGGTCGGCCAGGTAACCGGGTATTTTTGCGCCAGGATAAGAAGGGTCAAACGGATATCGATCAGTCCGCTCAAGCCCCACTGGACAGAGCCCCATGCTCCCATTATAAAGGCAATAATCAGTTCAGTGGAACCACCAACTGCAATTGTTGCCGCCAGCATACCGGTAAAGAGGCCAACCGGGATGGTGATCCAGGCTGAAATTCTCACCTTTGCCACCTTGAAGTACATCATGGGCGGAAGGTTGATATTCTGCAGGCGAAGGGCGAGTCTGGAAACCTTGTTCCCTTCTTCCCCACCCTTGGCAAGTTTGTAGGCATCATAAAGGACATAGCCGCCAACAAGCACCAGGACAATCATAAAGACAAAACTTACATACAGGTTAGAGCCTGCATTACCAAAATGGTTGAGGATATATTTCTGGATCTTGATACCGATCTGTACGCCGATGATGGCGGTTGCAGCCATGACCAGGCCAAGTTTGATATCAGCCTGGCCATATTTATAGCGCTTGTAGGCGCCGACCATGGCTTTGGGAAACTTGTGGCACATGTTGCTGGCAACTGCTACTGCTCCGGGGACCCCCAGGGACATCATGGCCGGGGTAAGCACAAATGCGCCGCCGGACCCGATAAAACCGCTCAAAAGGCCGCCGATAAGACCGATGATCAGCAGGGAGACAATTTTTGAGACTTTCATGTCCATGAACATGATGTCAACACTCTTGATAACATTTTCGCCGGCATGCTTGTCCAGGCTCACCATAACCTTTTTATTGACCCGAATGTCGCTGGGCTGCATGTCTGCTCCTAGGGCAAAGGCGGATGAGACCATAGGCAATATGAGAATAACCCCCAGTATGATATATAGTAATTTCTTCATTTCTTTAGCTCCTTAGCGAGATAAAATTTTTTCAATATTAGTTATTCTTATTTTTTTGCCTCGATACCGAGAGCAGTCAGCAGGTTGCTGGCAAAAGCACCGTGGATAAACGAAAAGATCAGCGCAGTCACAACCGGATAGACTGCATGCCAGCCACCCATGGTAAAGATTTCATTCACCCATTTCTGGTTGGCAAGTAAGGCGACATAACCAGAAAGCGAGAGAGCCCCGAAAATAACCATCCCGGCATAGGGCTTTTTCTTAGCCACAGGGCTTTTCTCCTTCTGCTCATGTCGCTCCTTTTTGAGCAGTTCTGCTGCCGTCTCATGTTCATTTGCTTCTGCAAAAGCCACGGCAGACATGTTCAAATCAAATTTTGTCAGTTTTGAGTCCATAACCTCTCCTTAATTTTATTGGTTGTTAATGTAGTATTCCCCTTACGCTGCAGGGCACGACCCTGGCCCTGCAGTTTAAAATTGCTTCTTAAATGCGTGGTTGTTCAGCCGGAATTCTTAGGAGTAGACCATGACCGGGCAGTTCAATTTTTCCATGATCCAGTCAGGAGACCAAACGTTCTCCTCCCTCTTTTTGCCAGGCTCCTTCTCCATGAGATGGATTCTCAGAACTACACAGAGGATATCACGTCTTGTTTTTCCATATTCTGTCAGTTTGTCGTCCAGGCTTTCAGCGTAATTCAGTGAAGTGCAGGCGACCGGCCCCTCCGTTTTGGTATATTCCTGCCATACTTCCGACTTGGTAATATCGACCTGGCCCGCCCCCGGCTTGTGAAGAATTTCAAGCTGCCCGCCAAGCCTTTTGCAAAGATCTGATGCATAGTTCAATATCCGTAAGCTCAGATCATCTCCTTCCAGAACAACCAAAATCTTTTTATGGGCATTCTTGTTTTTCCCGGCTATCTGGCGCGCTGTGTCAAACTCACCTGCCTCGGCAAAGGCAGCAGCGCTCATGGCATTCTGAAATTTTTCCTTTACATTCTTAAATCTCGACACATTCAACTCCATCAAAAAATAGTTTCTAGCGTACTTCAGCCCCATGCATGTCAGGGGTTAAAAATTCTTTTCCTGCATGATGCTCGTTTGCTTCTGCAAACGTTACTGCTGCCATCATTTTGTCAAACCATGATAATTTTTCTTTCATGACGCTCTCCTCGTTGATTTATATTTTCATTTAAGTTGTTATTACAAAGCTTACTGCTTGCACCCTTTACAATTCATTTTCCGTGCCATATTGTGGAATATATTTTATGTAAATATTTCAATAGCTTGCGATGTTTGGGGCGTCGGCAACGATGTTGCACATTGCAACGCGCCATGTCGAATCACGTAAAAAGACAAATAAAAACAAGTATTTGAAATATTTGTTGCAGAACCGAAGATGATGTTGCAATGTGCAACGCCCAGGTGTATTCTAGTGAGCGGTGAACCGCCGCAGAGAAAAATTTAAGCAAAAGGTAGTGCTGACATTATGGTTCCCAAAGGAATTCGCCAGAAAATAACCCTCGGTTTTTATGTTTTGCTCCTCTGCATTGTTGCTATTGCCGGCTTAACCTATGGCATAGTGCATGAAGTGGGAAACAAGCTGGAATCGCTTGAAATAATAGATGATTTTCTCAATATGACTCTTGAGGTGCGCCGCTTTGAAAAAAATTACTTTCTCTATGGCAAGGAAGAGGATTACCTGGACAACACAGCTTTTCTGGATAAACTTGGAAAGCACCTCATGCAAAACTCGACATTACTGGCTTCGCTCATGGGCGAGGATACCTACAATGACCTCTGGCGTTCCGTGCATGATTACCAGGAAAACATCACCCGACTTCATGGAATGCTCGCATTAGTGGCAACAACATCCTCCATGACCAGGGATCGCCAGCAGATTGAGAGCAGTATCCGTACAATAGGAAAAAAATTAACAGACATCGCTGAGCAGAGTTCCAGAAATAAACGGAGGAGAATTAAAAGGCTCCTTGGCACCACGGGATATATCCTTTTTTTCTCGGTGCTCCTCTTTATTTTCCTCTGCGTGCTATTTACTACACTGCTGGGCCGGGACATTGTGAAATCCTTTAAGATTCTGGAAGATCACACCAAGAGAATATCCCGAGGGGATTTTATGCTTGCCCCGACAAGTGTCAAGGATGAAGAGATAAGGTCCCTTCTGAATGCCTTCAACCGCATGACAAGAGAGCTCAGAAGGCACCAGCGCCAACTGGTGCAGTCTGAAAAACTCGCTTCCCTGGGAACACTTCTCGCTGGCGTTGCCCATGAACTGAATAATCCCCTGTCAAATGTTTCATCATCAGCCCAGATCCTTGCAGAGGACCTCGATGAGCTGGAAGAGGATTTCAAAAAGGAGCTTATCGGGCAGGTCCTGGAGCAGTCGGACCGGGCCAGGGATATTGTCCGCACCCTGCTGGAATTTTCCAGGATCAGCGATTTTTCCTGGCAGGAGCTCTCTTTGAAGGTCTTGGTGGAAAAGACAATCACCCTGCTGCGCGGGCAGATAGCCAGTGATGTAAAGGTCAATCTCGATATTCCCGACGAGCTGAAAATTACGGTTGACAAGCAGCGCATGCAGCAGGTCTTCATCAACCTGATCAAAAATGGACTTGATGTAATAGGCCCAAACGGCCAGATCTGGATATCGTGCCGGGAAATTGTAAGGAAAGACAGAGGCAGGCGTGAAATTGAGATATTGATCGAGGACAATGGACCGGGTATCCCGGCCGAAATCCGCGACAGAATTTTTGATCCCTTTTTTACGACCAAGGATGTCGGTCATGGTTCAGGGCTCGGCCTTTTTATCGTCCATGATATTATAGAGATGCACGGCGGATCCATCCGGGTAGAATCAAATCCGGGACAGGGGACAACCTTTATCCTCTGGCTGCCTGACAGGCAGGCTGAGGCAGGAGAAGGGATATGAACGAGCCTCCCAAGATACTGGTTGTTGACGACGAGAAAATAGCACTCAACAACCTGGTGTATATACTGAAAAAAGAAAGTTATGAGGTTACAGGGACCCAAAGCGGCCCCCGGGCCTTGACCCTGCTCGAGGAGCAGGAATTTGATCTTATCCTGACCGATCTCAAGATGGAAAAGGTGGACGGTATGCAGATCCTTACCAGATCAAGGGAACTGTATCCGGATACGGAAGTCCTCATGATAACAGGCTATGCCACCGTGGATTCTGCCATTAATGCGATGAAGGCAGGCGCCTATCATTATATAGCCAAACCTTTTAAGCTGGATGAGGTCAGAAAGGTTGTCAGGGAGGCACTGGAGAAAAAAAAGCTCAAGCAGGAAAATGTCCAGCTCAGGAAGCAACTGGACCAATTTGAAGAAAAACCAAAGATCATTACCGCCAATCCCCTGATGAAGCATATTCTGGCCATGGTGAAACAGGTGGCGGAAACCGACACCAATGTTGTTATAACAGGAGAATCAGGCACAGGAAAGGAACTATTTGCAAACCTCATCCACCATAACAGTCCCCGAAGGGATGGACCTATGCTGACTCTCAACTGTGGCGCCTTTACTGAAGAACTCCTTGCCAATGAACTTTTCGGCCATGAAAAGGGGGCCTTTACCGGAGCGGAAACAGAGAAAAAGGGTCTTGTCGAGATGGCAGACGGCGGCACCCTGTTTCTGGATGAAATTGCGGAAATGCCCCTGCCGATGCAGGTCAAACTGCTGCGGGTAATCCAGGAAAAAGAACTGATACGTTTGGGGGGTGTTCATCCCATCAAGGTTGATGTGCGCTTTGTCTGTGCCACGAACCG
>WOR8_10003729_pt1 | contig 15416 bp, 13 predicted proteins | sample DeeMarSeWOR38_10_FD_19890 | JGI IMG/M metagenome (IMG submission 19890) | reverse complement strand
TTAAACCAGTCCTCCCGTTGACCCTTATCCAGAACAATTTGGAGAGCTCCGATGCCTATAGTGAGGAGGAAGATGCCCCAGGTGTCGATGGAGAATATTTTCCGACGAATGTAGGCCGGATCATAGATGAAGATGACGGCTAGCAGGATTGCCAGCAGTCCCACCGGCAGGTTAATGTAAAATACCCAACGCCAGCTCAAGGTGTCCGTGATCCAGCCGCCGACGACTGGCCCCATAATGGGAGCCATGACCACCCCCATGCCAAAGACCGCCATGGCCAGACCATGTTCTGCGACCGGGAAGGTCTCAAAGAGGATTGCCTGGGAGAGCGGCTGCAATCCGCCCCCACCCAGTCCTTGAAAAATACGGGCAATAATAAGCACTTTCAGCGAGGGCGCTGAGCCACAGACAACAGAACTGAGGGTAAAGAGTGCAATAGAGAAAAACAGGTAACGCTTTCTGCCAAAAACACTGGATAGCCAGCCGGTGATGGGAATGATGATGGCGTTGGAGACCAGGTAGGAAGTAAGAACCCAAGTGACTTCATCAAGGCCAGCGTTGAGGCTGCCCTGGATGTGGGGAAGAGAGACATTAACCACACTGATGTCCATGACCTCGATGAAGGTGGGGACCATCACTGTCATGGCCACAAGCCACTTATTTACCATAGGTATTTTGGGTGCTTCGGCCATGCACGAGTTCTCGCTTCATTCATTTTTTAGAGGCAAGAGGGATTAGCACCTTGCCGGTCCGATCCCTGGTTGAGATGCTAACGTAGAGAGAGAGTCCCACTCGCAGGGGACGGTCCGGAGGGGGAGGCTCGGTTAGTTTGATTTTTACCGGGACCCGCTGTACCACCTTGATCCAGTTACCGGTCGCATTTTCAGGGGGCAGCAAGGCGAAAGCGGCGCCAGTGCCGGCGCGAATGCCGGAAACCTCGCCGTGGTAGACGTAACCTGGATAGGTATCTGCTTCAATGATAGCAGGCTGACCCAAACGAACGTTTTTCAGCTGGTTTTCCTTGAAGTTGGCCTCGACATAGACATCGTGCAGCGGCACCACAGCCATCAGAGGTTGGGCTTTTTTGACGCTATCACCCACCTGAACGCTCTTCTGCGCTATGTAGCCGCTGATGGGAGCGGTGACCGTGGTGTAAGAAAGATCTAACTGCGCGGCTTTGAACTGCGATTGGGCCTCCTGCTGCTGGCCGTACAGTGCCGCCAGTTTCTCTTTCATTACCTCCACTTGCTGGCGCTCAGCCTGCACCGATTGCAACTGGGCCTGCGCCTGCTGAACTTCCTGCTGGATGGCCTTGAGTGAGGCCTGGAGGGCCTTGATTTCAGCATCTGTGGCTTCCACTGTGGCCCTGGCTTTCACCATGGCAGTTTCGGTTTGGTCACGCCGCTCCTCTGCCACCACACCGCTCTGGTATAAGGTCTCGAAACGTTTGTAGTCGCGCTGAGTCTGGGTCATTTCCGCATGGGCACCCTCCCGTTGCTTCCGGAGCTGTTGCAACCGGTGAAGCGCTTCGCTTTTTCTGTCTCGAGACCCTTGGTATTCGGCCTCAGCTTTACTGAGTTGGGCGGCAGTCTGGAGGTCGGTCAGAGAGACGGAGACTTCCATGGCACGCGCCTCCGCCTGAGTTCTGGTGAGAATTCCTTGAGTTTGTTCAAGGGCCACCTCGAAATCCCGCGGATCGAGTTGGAGCAGTACCTGACCTCGTTCTACGGGAAAATCATTATCCACCAGTACCTCTATTACAGTACCGTCCACCCGACTGCTGATCTGGGCGCTGTCAGCATGGACATAGGCGTCGTCTGTGGTAACGCGATAGCGCAGAACCAACAACCAGTAGAGTGCAATCGCCGTCGCTACAACGACTATACCCAAGCCCACCAATTTCAATTTCTTCAAGTGGTTACGCATGTTGTTTTTTGGCGCAGAAGCATCCATTTTTTATCCTCGGGCGACGTGTTCAAATTTACTGCGGAAAAACCTCACCCAACAATGATGTCGTCTAACTTTCGCTTGGGTACGTGGTGCACCCCTTCACTGTCGCGCCAATATTTTATGTTACCATCCGGCCCCACTTCCTCGAGAACCACTCTTTCCTTGGGCTTGCCCAAGGCAAGAACCAAGAGTATTTCGAAGTGGTCAGGAATATCAAGATCTTTACGAAGTCTTTCCCGGTTTATTGCGCCGATCATGCAACCACCCAAGCCTCTTTCAACCGCAGCCAACATGATGTTCTGACAGGCAATACCATGGTCACAGCCGAATGATTTGGTTATCTGCCGGTCGCCCAACACAATAACGTAAGCTGAAGGTCGCTCACCTTCGCTCGGGCCCGGCCAGTCTTTTAGGTATCCTGCCCAGGCAAGATGTTGAAAAATTTTGTCGTTTTTTTCCGCTTCGTTGGAAAGTATATATTTGAGTGGTTGCAGATTAGCTGCTGCGGCAGAGAGCCTTGCTCCATTCACCAGCTCCCTCAATGTATCGAGCTCTATCCTGTGGTTTTGGTGGAAGCGTCGATAACTTCTCGTTCTCTTAATCAGATCCCTAATCATTGAAACCTCCTTGCCTCTGCTCTATCACCTTAATGATCTTTCTGTTGTTCCTCTCATCCCATAATCAAGGCTCCAACTATAGCATAGGCTAACGCTGGCAGAAGGTTGCCGGTACGGATGGTCCTGAGCTCCAGGAGATTAATACCGATACCCAAGATGAGTAGTCCTCCGGTGGCGGTTATGGCATTCAGGACAGCGGGACTTTGAAGGAACATCAGCCTTGAGGCCAGAAGTGTTATGGCGCCTTGGACAACAAACACTGAAAGTGCGGAAAAGGCAACCCCGACACCAAAGGCTGATGCGAGAGCTATGGAAGCAACTCCGTCCAAGAGTGATTTGACGTAGAGAGTGCTTGGATCCCCTGCTGTTCCATCCTGAATGGAGCCTACAATCATCATGGCACCAACGAGATAGAGGAGAGAGGCGGAGACAAAACCTTGAACGAAGGTTGAGGAGTCTGAACCGGCGCGGGTTTTCAACCACTCCCCTACTCTACCTATGCGCTCTTCGATGCGAAGAATCTCTCCTGTTAAACCGCCTAAAAGAAGATAAGCGATAGCGGCGATCATTTTCTCGCTCGATAGGGCCATTTTCAAACCAATCAGCACTACCGATAAGCCGAGAGCCTGCATGAGAATGCTTCGGATTCTCTCTGGCAAACGCTTGCCGGCAGATATCCCCACTGTACTACCCAGTAATACTGCTCCAGTGTTGACTACGGTACCTATCAAAACAGCCTCCGCTTTTCTCTTCTTTAATTATCCGGTAAAAATTGCCTAAAACAGGCGACAACTTATAATAATTCGGCGCCGGTGACCAGAACAAAGTGCGCACCTAACCCTGCTGTCAGTGTGTCCCGTGAAAAAGTGATTATAATATTAAAATTGTGATTACCAAAGGATCGAAAGGAATTGCAATGAAGAAGCTTGTAAAAATTTCTATCATATTCTTGGCTATCACAGCTTCAGGGTGTGCCCATCACTGGAGCCTACCCCCTGAGAAAGTCCACACCGTCTATACTGCTAATTATAAAGAAAAAGAAGATTCTCTGCTGAGCAAGTACGCTCCGGTCTTTCTTACCTACGACTACAGAAACGACTACAATCGTATCGGTAGTCCTGCGGCCAGGATCAATAGTGAAGGAAGCGAGCAGATCTATGTGGACCCTGAAAAGCCGGCAATCTATTATATGGAGAAAGAATTCTCTACGGAAAAAGGCAAATACACTAATTTAGTCTACCGGGTCCACTTCCCTAAAGTCCCCTTCAGCATCATACCCTTTAACCTCACCAGCGGCAGTAATGTGGGAATTATTGTTGTCATTACCTTAGATGAAGACGACCGTCCCCTGTTGGTTACGAGTGCTAACACCTGCGGTTGCTATATGGCGATTGTGCCTACCACATATTTGCCTCCTGATGCTTGGCCGGAGGATTGGAAAGAGGAGCCGCTGGATGTTTATGGTGAGGAGCTCCCTTGGATTGTGAATTACGGTGAGATGAGAAATCCCAAGCTACTCGTCCACGTGCGCCCCTCGGTGCACAGAGTTATGGACCTGGAGATTGTTGATGCTGAGTCCCTGTCGCGTAGCCAAGGCTTTAGATCCATACAAGCACCACTGGAGCCAACCGATGATTTGGAAAGCATTCCTTTGAACGGCGGAACTACCAGCTTCTACTACAACTATGGTCCGCAGAAAGGACATGTGAAAGGTTCAATGAAGTTCTGGGAGACGTTACTTCTAAGTTGGATTTCCTGGGATTTTTTTGTAGGTGCGGACAAAGTCTACGGAGATAATGAAAAATACGACAACCCTTTCTATACAAGTCTAAAGCCGTGGAATAGAACAGACTCGGATATGTGGAATTTTGCCAGGTTTTTGGAGTTCTGGGGTTGGAGATTATAGAGTTAGCGAGCAGCCCCGCGACAAGACCTGTCGACGAGACTTGTCGACGAGCTCAAGTCGTGTCGCTCAGGTCGAGTCGCTCGGGACAGGCAGGCAGCGGGTAATCCAAAACCATAGGATTCTGGAATCAGGCGGAGAGCCACTGCTGGATTTTCTGCAAGAATGTTCCTCGATCTATACCTTCAATTTCCCGGTAAGCCGCAAGGAAATCCTCTCCTTTCATCAGATAGCATTTATCTGCATGGAAGACGGCTACTACAACTCCACTGGCCGTGGTGGGATCTATGAGCTTGGTTTTAATATAGCGGACGAATAAGGGATAGACACGCTCGCGGAGAATCCTCCAGGGTTTTTCCTCCATCAAGGAGAATTCATAAAATAAGTAGGAATCACCGACTCGCTCTGCCACATCTAAGCGGTACTGGTTGTAAAGCTCTCCCGGAATGATTTCAAAGGATTTTTCCAGTAGTAGTTCAAGATATGGTGGAATAGGTTCTCCCACTTTTTTCCCTCTCAATGACTCTCACAATTATTCACCCTAAAGTCTAACCCCTACAATCTCCTCTGTCATGAAGAAAGGTAAATCCGAAGACGGGCGAGTCGGGCGGGACGTACGAGATGGAGATTATTTCAGGATCTTTCCATCCGCTTCTAGTCCTGACATCTTATTTCGCTCGACCTCCCGTATCGTTGGAAAACTGTCGGCAGGCCAACGCTTGCCGACAATTTTCCAGAGGGCATAGAGATTGCTATAATCATCCGCTGAAAAGGATCATTTTTGATTCAACCCCCACTCTAAGCTGGTTTAGACTGACTCCCATCTCCTAGAGAGATGAGGAAAGTCTATAACCTTGAACAGTTGGAGGTATATTTTTGGATACTCCAATTGTCACCGAAAAACGTTTAACCTCCAGAGCCGAAGTAAAATGGCCGGTCGTACTATTAACTTCTCATGGCGCCACTGTGGCCGAGACAAAAAATATCGGTGCCAGCGGGGCATTTATCTTGTGCCGAGCCCAGCTTCGTCCTAAAGAGAAGGTCAAGGTATTTGTTATGGCACCCAATCGTAACTCCTTGAATATCTCTGGAGAGGTGGCTTGGTCAAATCCTCTCTCCACAGAAGCGGATAGTCCACCGTGCGGAGTTGGTATTAGGTTCACCAGTATCTCCACCACTGACCGCCAGTATCTTCGTGACCTGATTGCTGAGCATTATGGAAGCAAGAAACAAAGGCTGGCGGCAAAAAAGTAAAAAATCAAGACTAGCCTCACCCACCATGCCTATTGCGGCTAGGCAGTACCTTTGATAAAATCCAAGTAGTTTACTGGAGATCCTACGATAAAAAGCTTATAGACTTCACCTTCCTCAAATCGCATTCTAATCTTAATTGTCTGGTCTGAGCTTGTCTCTCCAGTCCAAGACCCAGCCTTGCTGGGGCAAGACCTCAGTGTCTGTAACTTAACGGATGGAGGTCTCAGTGTTCAGGTATCAGGTTTCAGCCTTCGAGTTTCTTCTCCTGACACCTGACACCTGAAACCTTTTATCAACAGAAGGGAGGAACTATGGCTGAAACAAACTTCAAGGAGATAAGTGATTTTATCAGTAATGACCTGCGGCTGAAGACTCTGCCCGTGGCGGTCAAGTTTCTGAAAAATAAGGCTGATTTTCCGGAAAAAACACGTCAGCCATCAGTGGTTCTGCAGAAAAGAGTTACTATTTGTCAGGCAGTTACAATGGCAAGAATTTACCGTTGGACCGTGGGTCTCACTAGGGAAGACCTGATCTGTGTGCCGGCAATGATTGCTTTCGGCTTCAGTGGTTCTGATGATCCTCCAGCTAGTTTAGCAAGGCTGTTTTGTGAGGTAAATTTCCATGATGATGAGAAGCAAGCCCGCATAGAGATTGATTCGATGAATCTTTTGGATAATGATAGATTTGAGGCTTTGGTTCTCTCTCCCCTGGCCAAGGGGTTGTATGAGCCAGATACGGTGGCCATTTATGGCAATCCAGCCCAGATTATGCGCATGGTTCAGGCCCGGGTCTACCAAAGTGGTGGGAGGTTAAATGGGACTTTTGGTGGCAAGGTGGAATGCAGTGAGTACTTGATTGGGCCCTTCACTTCACAGGCACCTAGGATCGCCATTCCAGGCATGGGCGATCGCATGTTCTCCATGACCCAAGACGACGAGATGGTCTTAGCCCTACCGGGCAAAGATCTGGATGGACTTATAAAGGGCTTACAGGAGGCGGGAAACAAGATTGGTGCCAGGTATCCGGTTACCTTTTACCAAAACTTCCAGCCCGATTTTCCCAAACCTTATAAAATACTGGCAGATGAGCTGGGTATCCTTTGAGGACAGTGCTTGAGATGACGGCTCTGCTAAGATTGGCAGAAGGCTGGCCTAACTAGACAAGCTCTCTTTTAATGCTCGGATTTGTTTTTCGATGAGATCATTTGCTCTGGGTTGGCAAGAAAAGCACCGAGGATAAAACCGAGCAGACCAAGATATCCGAAGACAACTTGCCAGTTTCCTGAGAGCTGCCAGACGAGACCTGCGCCAACGATGGCTGGAATTCCGAATACTATAGTGATTCCCGCTTTTCTTTCTGGTTGCATTTGTTCACTCCCCCGAGGATACTTTTGTCCAATGTGCACATTTTCACTTTATAGCGGAAAATTCTCAGCATGTAAAGATCAAAGGAATTTCGGATTGCGGAATGCGGATTTCGGATTTTTGGATTTGATGTTTTGCTAATGTCCCAGGAATCCTTCGGTGTAGAGTTGGAAAATATACCAATCTAGACCCTTGCTCACCACGATGTGATCTGATTCCACTTCACAGTCCAGATCGAAAAAGTTGTCTACGTAAATGCTAAAATCTCCCCGGGACTTGTCGTAGAAAAAATGCTTTATGCAAGTCCACTTTCTTGCCAGAACGCAAAAACAGAAGAGGATTGAGATTGGGGCCTCACCCAGATTGTCAGAGTAACTTCTCAACGAACTGGTGAGTTTGGAGAAAATAGATTGCAGGGTCTCGGCATCGATATCCTCGAGGATGTGGAACCAATTTCCGGTTATGTTATCCTGGACCAATTTGCGAATGTCTTGCCGAATTATGTCCTTGCCTGGATTGTGGGCCTTGAATTCAATTCCGGCAACCTTCTTGAAAGTTTCGTTTCTGACCTCATAGAGATTCAAATCAGATGTGGCAGTCATCTCGCTGGGATTTTCAACCAAGTAATAATAATTTAAACCATTCAGCAAGCCACAATAGAGAATCATTGGTTCATACTCGCCGATGCGGACGTTCCCACTAACCTGGGTAGGCAGCAGCATCCTGGGCGATAACCCACTGACCCTCTCATTAATAGGTGTGATGTGCCATAGTTCGAAGGACAGCCTGCGATTTATTTCCAGAAGGTCGTGGATAAGTCTATTCATCTTTGTCCTCCGGTTTACTTCACCGACAATGGAAAGCAGATCTTATAACAGAATATCCTGCAAGCAAAAATCATGCTTATTACGGTGACACCATATTCAAAACCACATCTTCCCGTGATATTGTATTGAAAAAGAATTGTCCGATGGGGCTCTGGTAGGGAGAGATGATGGGCGGTGCTTGACAAAACATCTGGGCGAAACGATATTTTACCTTAGAAGTGATTACAGATAAAAATACTAGCATAAGGAAGCGTGAATGGTAGAGAACAAGTGTGAGGACAGAAAAGCTTGCGGCAACTGCCAAGTTTCATCCAACTGTTCTGCCCTCGAGAAGAAAGAGCACGAGCGTAAGAGATTGCAGGAGAACCTCTTCCACATCCAGCATAAGGTTATGGTCATGAGCGGCAAAGGTGGAGTGGGAAAGACTACCGTAGCCACTAACCTGGCTGCTTCTCTCGCTCTTGGTGGCTATCAGGTGGGAATCCTCGACGCTGATCTCCACGGTCCTGATGTACCGAGAATGTTAGGCATAGAAGGACAACATCTGATCAGCAGGGGTAATGGGGTTGAGCCGGTTGAGGTATTCGCGGGTTTCAAGGCAGTATCAATGGCACTGCTGGGGCAGGAGCCCGACAAAGCCATAATCTGGAGGGGACCCCTCAAGCACAGTGCGATTAAACAGTTCCTCGGAGGTGTGAATTGGGGTGATCTGGACTTTCTCTTCATCGACCTACCCCCGGGAACTGGAGATGAACCTTTAAGTGTGTCAAAGTTAATACAGGAAGTTGACGGGGCCGTAATTGTAACCACCCCACAGGATGTAGCTCTTTTGGACTCACGCAAAGCAGTCAGTTTCAGCAAGCAGATAAATATTCCCGTCCTCGGAATCGTAGAGAACATGAGCGGTATGGCCTGTCCCCACTGCGGCGAAAAAATAGATCTGTTCAAGATTGGTGGAGGTGAAAAAGCAGCTGAGGAACTTGGGGTTCCATTTCTTGGCCGTATACCCATCGATCCTGGCGTGGTGCTTAGTTGTGACTCAGGAGAGCCATTTGTGTCTGAGCCCAATGAGTCGGCGGCGAAAACGGCATTTGCCCAGATCGTTCAAAACCTTCTCGAGGGATTGGAATGGTCGGGAAAAGAGGTGGCACGCCCATCTTCGCGGTCTCTCGACAGCAATTGATGAAATATCCGGTCTAGAGCACCGGATAGCTATGCATCGGTCAGCGGCAGCAAGGTGAAATAGTGAAAAATCGTACTTGAATCCTTTGCCATGATCACGTAATATACCCGAGACTTCTTTCGAGCTGAGAACATCCATTAGATAATTGCATTTTATGGAGGAAAACCATGAGTGAATTCGAAGAGGTATGTTACACCAGAGAAGGAGCAATTGAAAAGGCAATCGAGATGGAGAAAGAAAGCTTCGACGTTTACCGGAAAGCTTATGAGATGGTGGAAGAGAAAAGAGCCAGGGATTTGGTCAAAGAGCTGGCCCTTGAAGAACTAGAGCACAAATACACTCTGGAAAAAGCCTTTCTCGAAGAAGAGATCGCCTTGCACGAGTCGGGGATGGATGAAGGTCCCACCATGGAGTTGACCGTGCTACTTCAACTCAAGCCTCTTGACAATGATTCCTCTTCTCAGGATGTGATGATTTATGCCATCCATGAAGAGAAACGTTCCGTGGATTTTTACGGCAAAATGGCACAGGCGTGTGTGGGTGCGCCCATGGAGAGTATGTTTAGACGACTGCAACAGGACGAGGCAAAACATCTCGCCAGCTTAGAAGAATTGTACGAAAGCATTTACATGCCGGAGATGTAAGAAAGATAGTTGCCAGTTGCCCGTTGTAAAGGGGGACAACTGGCACTATCAAACCTATCCCTCCAGATTTTGGCGCAAGTTATTTCTACTCCCCTTAGTTTGGCTGCTAACACAATTTATCTGGCCACAAATTTATCAGAATACAAGTCTGTTTAGATTTAGCACGGTCCGGGATACCTGATCCTTTCCCCTGTAGTAGGATCTTGGACGGGCCAGCTCAGTTCCGCCGGTGGCGGGATTACCCATAAATATGGCGAACAGTTTTATTTCTTTTTCCTGACACCCGATCCGCCTCCGGCGGAACACCTGAAACCCTGAGATTTGGCGCTTGACTACTGCCAACGAACTACTGATATCTTCCAGCGGTTGATTCCCCCTAGAAAAGTCTTACTTTATTCGCAGCAAACAATACAGGAAAACTATGGAGATTTTTTATATGACTTACAATGACAAAATCAAGATTGCTTTGCTCTGCCTCCTGATAACAATCGTTTCACTGGGATTGCCCTCACCCGGAATAGCAGATCCCCTTGCTGAACACCGCATAAACATCTCCTTCGATCTGGCGAAACACAAAATTCTTGGGAAAGTAGATGCTACTTTTCCCGAGCATATAAGAGCAATAACGGTCGGCAGGGGTCTGCACTTGACCAAATTGGTAATCGACGGCAAGAGTGAAACGCCAAAGGTGAAAGACGGACGCATAGCCCTCCCCCCCCATAGAGGGCCAAGGCAAATAGAGATGGAATACGAAGGAATCTTTTCCAACAAAAAGGGCGAAAACCTGGCAAACACCATTGGTAAAGAAGGTGTTTTTCTCCTTTCAGACTGGCACCCTGCGGCAGAGACCGAACTCGCCCACTTTTACCTGCAAGGGAAAATTCCAAAGAGCTTTAATGCAGTTTCTGAAGCCAACAACATAACTGTTCAGGATAGGGGCAGCCAGAAGCTAGTAACCTTTGATTTTCCGTACCCAGTCCAAAGTATAAACTTCATCATGGCCAGGTACGTGATCACCAAAGACAGTTACAAGGGTGTGGAAGTTGAGACCTACCTACTTCCCGAGGATCAAAACCTGGCAAGCCGTTATCTGGAGGCAAGCAAGAAGTATCTTGAAATGTATGAAGACATGCTGGGCCCCTTCCCTTTTAAACGTTTTGCTGTGGTGGAAAATATTCTGCCCACTGGCTATGGGATGCCCACTTTTACTCTGCTGGGCCGCCAAGTTCTGAAACTGCCCTTCATCCCGGAGACTTCACTGGGGCACGAAATCCTTCACTCCTGGTTCGGCAATTCCGTCTATGTGGACTACGAAAAGGGCAATTGGTCGGAAGGGTTAACAGCCTATTTGGCGGATCATTACTACGAGCAATTGCAGGGAAATGGCTGGCAATATCGCAAGGGGATCATGGAGGATTTCGAGAGTTACGTCCATGGCGAAAATGAAATCTCCGTTAAAGACTTTGTCAGCGGTGACGATCGCGGTTTACGCGCCGTTGGATATGGCAAGACCGCTATGGTCTTCCATATGCTCAATAACCGTGTGGGAGATAAAGCATTCAGAGAGGCACTTAGGCAGCTGGTGGTGAAGCAGCGTTTTCACTTAACCTCCTGGCAAGATCTGGAAACTATTTTTTCAGAGACAAGGGGGGAGGACTTAGGGGGTTTTTTTGAATTCTGGCTAAACAACAAAGGGGCCATGGCAATAAATCTCGATAAGATCAGGCTAAATCAGTCGAGGGAAGGTTACACTCTGGAATTCAACATTCAGGTCAGGAACAGTCCAATGCCTGTGTTGATTCCCCTGGTTATCCGCACCGAGGACAAGGAAGAGAAAAAGATTTTGTCTCTATCGAAGACCAGACAAGCTTTTACCTTGTCTATTGAAGACATGGCGAAGGAGATCATTGTAGACCCAGACTACCAACTATTCCGGACCTTGAAGCCACCTGAGACAAGGGCTGTCTTGAGTCGCTTATTGGGGGATTCAACCCGAACAGTGGTATTGCCTGAGACCAACCAGGAGACATATGAGCCCTTGATTCAAGCCTTGGAAAGCCGTGGTTTTGAAAAATTGGCTGCCGACAAGGTGGACCACTCCAGTCTAGCTCGTAAATCTTTATTGTTTCTGGGAGATCATAGTAAGCATGAGTTCCTCTTTCCGACGATAGCAGAGACAAAAAGCGGATTCAGTCTTGTGATTAGAAAAAATAATTTCAATCCGAATTTAATGGTTGGCTTGGCTGTAGGGGAAAATTCAAAAGAAGTGAAAGGGGTAATAAACAAGCTTTTTCACTACGGGAAATACAGTAAACTTAACTTTTCTGGGGGAAGAAACGTGTTGAAGGAGACCGAAAACAGCGACCGGGGAACTCAGTACGAAGTGGGTGCACCGGTTAGGGGAATCGCTACAACAAGTGTAATTCCCTTGGCTGAAATTGTTTCTCAGGTGGCGGATAGAACCATCGTTTATGTGGGTGAAAAGCACGATCGGTATGGTGATCATCTCATACAGCTGGAGATAATCCGTGATCTGCACCAGCGGTATCCAAGATTGGCTATTGCCATGGAGATGTTTCAACGTCGTTACCAAGAGGCCTTGGACGAATACATCTCCGGGAAAACGGATACGCAAACTTTTTTAAAGAGGTCCCACTACTTAAGCACTTGGAGGTTCAACTACCATCTCTATGAGGACATCCTGCACTATGCCAGAGAGCACAATATTCCCGTTGTTGCTCTTAACCAGGAACACGAGTTGGTCAGCAAGGTTGCCAACCAAGGACTGGACCAATTGACCCAGGAAGAGAAAGGGAGAATACCACAAGAGATGGTTTTTGACGACGAACCTTACGAGAAACGGTTGAGGGGTGTTTTCGAGATGCACCAGAATGAACTGGTCGGCAAAAAAGCACCTCAGGTTTTTGAATACTTTCACCAGGCCCAGATCCTCTGGGACGAAACCATGGCCGAGACTATTGCTTCCTTTCTAACAGATAACCCTGACTTTCACCTGGTAGTGCTGGCTGGAAGCGGCCATCTGGCCTACGGCTCAGGTATCCCCAAGAGGGCTTATAGAAGGATTGCCAAAGATTACTCTATTGTCCTTCCCGATCCCGGGGAATTGCCGGAGCCTGGCATGGCAGATTTCATTATATTTCCCAGTATGGTTGAGGCTCCAGCCGAGGCAAAGCTCGGCGTGGTCTTAGATACTTCGGGCGAGCAATTCGAGGTTGCCGAACTCGTCCAGGGTGGTGGTGCTCAAAAGGCAGGGGTTGAAAAGGGAGACATTTTCTTGGCTGTGGATGGTATTAGAGTAAAGGACTTGGACGACATTAAGGCCAATCTCGCCACCAAATATGTGGGCAACACAGTTAAGGTTCAAGTGAGACGAGATGAAGCTGAGTTGGAGTTAATGGTAGAGTTAGGCGCTCCTGGAAGGTAGGGACGATGAGCTGACGCGATCAATTACCCCCAGACTTCCCATCAATGTATCCTGGCAAGATCCTAGGAACCCCATCTAAAAACACTTCTTCAAGATCAGCCCCCCCTCTTCTGAGGATGACTTCAAAAGAAAGGGGGCAGAGTTTGGCAATCCGCAAGTTTGGCAAAACTCATGGACGAAAATTCATAAGAATTTACAGGATCTATCCCCTTTTTTTGGTTGCTGATTTAGGGCAATTCGTGGTATAAGACTGATATTTATAGGATTCTCAAACAGAGTCATTTTCGGCCTATTGGTCTTCAAGCGGGCGAGCACCCGCAATTCTCAATTTCAAAGGCATGGATTCCCTTTTGGAAGAACTCCAAGGCGAAGCTCATGTCTCTCTTGCAGCTACATTTGTTTCTCACCTTCTGACATGAAAAAAATAGATGAGGGGCCTTCACGAATCCCCTTAAGATCTTCCTAAGGACTAAACGCTTGCATAGCAAGGATTGGCAAAGCACGACCTGCGTGGCTCAGTAAAGCTGCGGTTGGCAATGGACCGTCTGTTCAACTAAGTTTCCCAGAGCACCAGTTAATGCTGCCTTTGAAATAAAGGCACTCCAGGGAGGGGCTGTTGTGATCATCGAGAAATTCTCCTTAAAGGCACAGGACGCAATCGAGCGTGCTTCTCGTTTGGCGGTAAAAAAGGAGCACAGATTTGTCACACCTTGGCATCTTCTCCAAGGCATGCTGGAGCAAGAAGGGAGTCAGGCTCAGCGCTACTTGTCTGAGGCGGAGATTAACCTGGAGGTGCTCAGCGCCAAGCTGGACGGCCAACTCTTGACTCAGCCCAAGGCTAAAGCGGACTCCCAGCAAACGCCCATTAATAGGGACATGGAAAAGGTATTAATCAACGGGGAAGAAGCTGCCACCTCCATGGGGGACAAGTATATAGGTATCAATCACATAATGCTGGCAATGCTCGAGTCAGAGGAGATCATGTCCGCCTTGGAAGAGGCGGGTACCAAGAAGGAGGTTTTGCTTACCATTCTCAAGCAGGCGGTAAAGGGTGGATATAAACCGGGCGAAGCCGCACCTGGGGAGTTTGAATATTTAGAAAAGTACACCACCGATCTCACAGCCCGTGCCCGCCAGGGGGAATTGGACCCAATTATTGGGCGGGATGAAGAAATTAGACAGACCATACAGATTTTAAGTCGCCGCTTGAAAAATAATCCCATAATTATCGGTGAGCCTGGGGTGGGGAAAACCGCAATTGTGGAAGGACTGGCCCAGAGGATTGTTCAGGGTGACGTCCCGGATAATCTGAAAGACACTGCTGTTCTCGCTTTGGATATGGGGCAATTGATCGCAGGGGCGAAGTATCGGGGGGAATTTGAGGAACGATTCAAGCGAGTTCTGGATGAAATTGCCGCTGCCGGCAATGTAATAACCTTTATCGACGAGATTCACATAATTGTTGGCGCCGGGGCTTCCGAAGGGGCCATGGATGCAAGCATATTGAAAAGGACGCTGCCCTGATGCGCCGCTTTCAGATAGTCATGGTGGAAGAACCCTCTGTTGACGATACTGTCTCCATTCTCCGGGGAGTGAAAGAAAAATACGAAGTGCATCATGGAGTGCGAATTCAAGATATTGCTATCACCGCAGCGGCAAAATTGTCGCAGCGATACATCACCGATCGCTTTCTACCGGACAAGGCCATTGACCTCATCGATCAAACGGCCGCCACCATTAGGATAAGTTTGGCATCCAAACCGGAGGAAATCGACAAATTAGATCGCCAGATAATCCAGATGGAGATCGAAGCCCGGGCGTTGGCCAATGAGACCGACGAAAAGTCCATAGAAAGGCTGAAGGTTTTAGAAGAAGAACTTTCAGGACTCAAGATAACAAGCAAGGATCTAACTGAAAAGTGGGCCAAGGAGAAACGGGCAATTACCGAGGTTCAAGAAGCCAGAAAGGCTCTGGAAGAGGCAAAGCGGGAGATGGAACAAAAGGTTCGGGAGGAGGATTTTTCAAGGGTCGCCGAGTTGCAGTACAAAGTCATCCCTGAATGTGAAAAAGTGCTGGAAGAATATGGAGATATAGATATATCCGGCAGTGGCTTCTTGCGAGAGGCCATTGACGATCAGGACATAGCAGCTACGGTTTCCCGCTGGACTGGTATCCCTGTGTCGAAAATGCTGGGTGAAGAAAGGGATCGCCTACTCCATCTGGAGGATC
>WOR8_10003551_pt1 | contig 15417 bp, 13 predicted proteins | sample DeeMarSeWOR38_10_FD_19890 | JGI IMG/M metagenome (IMG submission 19890) | reverse complement strand
TGCTCATCCCGGATACGCAGCAGGGTATGTTCGTCACGGCTGTGTATGCCGTGCTCCACCCGGATACTGGTAAACTGATCTACGCCAACGCGGGACACAACCCGCCATTATGGTTGACTCATGCTGGCAAAGTGGAACGCCTGACGCGCACCACCATGGCTTTGGGGGTTGTAGAAGGCACAGATGTGGAAGAGCGGACAATCAAGTTCTGATGGTGAATTGTTCGAAGAAGAGCGCATCATCGCTGTGTTGCGGGCCAGAAAATCCGAATCTGCTGAAAAAATATTGCAGAGTATTGAAGCTGAGTTGGATAAATTTGTGGGCGATGAAGAACAATCCGATGATTTGACCATGCTGCTATTAAAGCGGGAATAAATATAGCGGGAATAAATATAAGGATGCTCTTGCTGCTAAATTCGGCGTTTTTTGAATTAGATTTTACATAGAAATTACAAAAACTTTGATCTTTCCCATTAGTTCGCTTAGAATCAAGGTACCAAAAACAAAGGAGCGTACCATGTATACAACCGAAGGCAAAAAAATCATCCACACCGACAAGGCGCCAGACGCCATTGGCCCCTACTCGCAGGCCGTCCGCACAGAGAATATGGTCTACACCGCCGGGCAGATCGCCCTGGACCCGGCCACGATGGAAATCGTGGAGGGCGGGATAGAAGCTGAAACGCGTCAGGTGCTGAACAACCTGAAACAGGTGCTCGAAGCGGCCAATTCCGGGTTGGGCTATGTGGTTAAAACCACCGTCTTCCTGCGCGATATGGCCGACTTCCCCAAGATGAACGCCATCTACGGCGAATTCTTCCCTGAGAATCCCCCCGCACGCTCCACAGTGGCCGTCAAAACCCTGCCAAAAGACGTCGCCGTAGAGATCGAATGTATCGCTTTGGTCGCCCCCGCTCACGGTGAGTGATCCCTCATTGACCGTAATTGATGGTATTGTAGTTTTTTTAAAAGCATCACCTTGCCCTCTCCCACTGGGAGAGGGGTGAGTCATTTTGAATTATTGGGGCGATGGAAGAGTGACTGGCCTAGGCAATCCCTGTCAATGCGATACCGCACATAATGGTAGAATTACCGTTCGAAGCCGGGAGGGGCTTGGAACAACATTCACAGTTCATTTGCCGCATGTTCAAGCAGCAGCAACTACCCTTCTGCGCCGAAAAAAGTAAGCACATTACAGATTGCGTAAAGCCTGTATAATTTGATGCGGGTCCGTAAGACATCTATGTCACCACGTGTATCGATCATTGTTCCCTGCTATAACGAACAAGCAACCATTCATGAACTGTTGGAAGCCATCTACCAGCAGACCTATCCACGCGGGGAAATGGAAGTAGTGATAGCAGATGGCCTTTCGGAAGATGCAACACGCGAGAAGATAAAAGACTTTCAAAATGAGCATCCTGATCTAGCCGTGCGTATTGTGGATAATACTGCGCGCACAATTCCATCGGGCGTCAATTGCGCCATTCGGGCTTCAGTCGGTGAGATCATCGTTCGCGCAGACGCCCACTCTCGGCCCTACCCCAATTATGTCGAACGCTGCCTTGCAGCCCTCGATGCGGGCCTGGGCGATAACGTCGGTGGCGTGTGGAACATCCAACCGGGCAGCAAAAGCTGGATGGCTGAATCAATTGCAGTCGCGGCTGCACATCCGTTGGGTGTTGGAGATGCCGGCTATCGTATTGGCGCGCAGGCTTCGGTAGTGGATACCGTCCCGTTCGGCGCGTTTCGTTGTGCGTTGATCGATAAAATTGGATTGTTCGACGAAAGCCTGCTTACGAATGAAGATTATGAGTTTAACACGCGCATCCGTAAAGCTGGTGGGCGCGTCTGGCTGGACCCGGAAATTGTCACCGTCTATTATGCTCGTTCTACGCTGTCAGATCTAGTCCGTCAATACTGGCGCTACGGTTACTGGAAACTCCGCATGCTGCGCCGCTACCCGGACACACTGCGCTGGCGTCAGGGCCTGCCGCCGCTATTTGTTACCAGTCTGCTCGGGTTGATTCTGCTGGTCTGGTGGCCGCCCGCCAGTTGGCTGCTGACGCTTGAAATCATATTGTATGGTACAGTACTCTCGCTGGCGGGTTTGCAGTCCGCTCTGCGCCACCGAAGAATATATCTTTTCATAGGATTACCACTTTCCATTGCCGCAATGCACCTTGCCTGGGGCGCTGGTTTCCTGTGGAGTATGATCTTGTCAATTATGGATAACAAAAAGAATGGCTAACCACCAGACTACGCCCTTGAGACTTCGGCCTAGCGAACATCGTACGCTTTTGTTCGTTGGCGATTTGCTGATGGCTGTTATTTCTGATGCTGCAGCAATCTATACGTGGCGGGAATACCAGCGGTACGTGTTATTAGCAGATGGTTTTAAGCTGAAAGTCGTCGAACAGTTACTGCAAAATATTAACATTCCGTTCTGGTTTTACCTGCTCCCACTGGCTTGGCTATTGTTGATGATTGAATTGTACGAGCCACACACGGCTGCAAGCTGGCGCAAAACTTTACGAGGCATAGCTATTTCTGCTTTTGTAGGGATTGTGATCTATTCTCTGGTCTTTATTATTCGAGCTGAACCGAACTCGTTGCCACGTGTTGGCGTTGGTGCTTTTTTGCTCTATTCATCAGTGCTGACCTTGCTGTGGCGTTCACTGTATATCCGTTTTTATTCTTCTGCCGGGCAATTGCGTCATTTTTTGGCGGTCGGCGCCGGAAAAGCCGGCCATACGCTTGCAGAAGTCTATCTTGCTCAAAAGCCACCGCCTTTTAAACTTGTTGGATTTGTAGATGATGATCCCCAAAAATTAGGTAATTCTGTTTTTGGCCTTCCTATCATCAGTCAGAGCTTTGATTTACTTGATATCATCGAGAAATATAAAATATCAGATATTGTCGTTGCAGTCAGTGGCTTAATACAGGGCACAACTTTTCAGACGATATTAGATGCGCAGGAACAGGGCGTTGAAGTCACGCGTATGCCCACCCTCTATGAGGAAATGACTGGGCGTGTTCCCATTCACCACCTGGAATCAGATTGGATCATCCGCTCTTTTACCGATCAGGCGCGAGTCAGCGGGATGTATTTACTGGTCAAGCGCTTACTGGATATCATAGGTGGGTTGGTCGGATTGCTAATTTTTTTCATCTTATTTCCTTTTGTAGCGCTGGCAATTCTTATCGACAGTGGCTTACCGGTTTTTTACTCTCAACCGCGCTCAGGGCAAGGCGGCAGGGTGTTTAAGATTTATAAATATCGTACGATGCGTCAAGATTCAGAGGAAGATGGACAAGTACGTCCAACTGAAGAAAATGATCCGCGTGTTACGCGTGTTGGTAATTTTTTGCGAATAACCCATTTAGATGAGTTGCCACAATTTTGGAATGTTTTACGAGGGGAGATGAGCCTAGTTGGGCCGCGCGCTGAGCGTCCCGAGTTAGTGCAGTCATTTCAAAAGAAAGTACCCTTTTACCGCGCACGCCTGCTTGCAAAACCAGGTTTGACAGGTTGGGCTCAAATCAATTATGGTTATGTTGCAACGGTTCGAGATACCGAAGTAAAGATTGAATATGATTTGTATTACATCAAACATCGTACATTAGCTATGGATTTCAATATCGTTTTACGAACAATCAGTACAGTGCTAAGGCGGAGTGGCAGATAATGAGATGTCTAGTCACTGGCGGCGCCGGATTTATTGGTTCTCATATTGTGCGTAGCTTGCTCGAGCAGGGTGCAGATGTGCGCGTACTGGATAATTTCTCAACAGGAAAACGGGAAAACCTGGCAGGCCTGAGCGAGCGATTTGGCGGTAGCAGTTTTGAAGTCCACGAAGGAGACTTGCGGAATCGGACCGTCATTGCGCAGGCGGTTCAGAATGTGGATGTGGTTTTTCACGAAGCAGCCTTTGTGTCCGTCCCCGAATCAATGGAAAAACCCCAGGACTGTTTCGATGTCAATGTAGTCGCGACGGTTGGTTTGTTAGATGCGGCCAAAATTGCTGGCGTGAATAGGGTTGTTGTGGCCTCAAGTGCAGCGTTATATGGAGAATCGGATGTGCTGCCATTGAAAGAAACCACGCCCACGCAATCTCTTTCACCTTATGCTGCTTCCAAACGGACGAATGAGATCTATGCCCAGTTGTATACGCAGGCCTTTGGGCTGGATGTGGTCGCGTTGCGCTACTTCAATGTCTATGGTCCGCGCCAGCGACCGGATTCGATGTATGCGGCGGCTGTGCCGATTTTCGTGCAGCGCTTACTGGATGGCAAGCCCGTGACAATTTATGGCGATGGTGGTCAAGCGCGGGATTTAATCAGCGTGCGGGATGTTGTGCGTGCCAACCTGGTGGCGTCAGAGCATCCAAATGCACCCGGACAGGTTTTCAATGTTTGTACGGGGCAGGAGACACGTTTACTTGATTTGCTGGAAGTGCTATACGATTTGTTTCCTAATGTGATGGAGCCCATTTTTACCGAACCTCGTTTGGGTGACATCTATCGTTCAGTCGGTAGCCCGGATTTTGCATCGCAAACAATTGGTTTTAAGGCAGAAATATCGCTTGATGAAGGCTTGAAGGAGACGGTTGCATGGATGCAGGCGTAAAGCCGCGGCCGCGTATCAATATCCGCAACCGCTATGTGCTCTTGGGTGATCTAGCGCTCATCATCGTTTCGGTCATGGGCAGCTTTGCCTTACGCCTGGACGCAGAACAGTTGCCATTTTATTTCCCTGCAATTGCGATTATGCTGGGTGTGGCTTTACTGACGAAGGTGCCAACCTATTATGCCTTTGGGTTATACCGTCGCTTATGGGTGTATGCCAGTACGAGCGAATTGCGCTTGATCACTGTAGCAGTCAGCACGGCTTCAGTGGTGACATCCGGAGTGATGCTGTTGCTGATAAGTTTTGGTTGGGTTGTTCCCGGAATGCCTCGTTCCGCGTTGGGCATTGACTGGTTGCTCTCACTGGTATTGATTGGCGGTTCGCGCTTTGCCTTGCGAATTTTATCTGAACAGTCCTCATCTGTTCGAAATGGGAAGAAGAGTAGGGTTCTTGTTATTGGTGCGGGTGATGCTGGCGCATTGGTTGTGCGCGAACTCCAGAAATCTTCTCAAATCAACCTGCTCCCCGTTGGTTTTTTGGATGACAATCTGGCCAAGCAAAAGTATGAAATTAATGGTGTGCCTGTGATTGGAAAGGTATCAGACCTTTCCAAGGTGCTTGAAAACCAACTCGTGGATGAAGTCATTATCGCGATCCCTTCCGCGCCAGGAAAAATATTACGCACAGTGACGGATGTTTGCCGCCTAAAGGGCATTCCCTCGCGGACAATGCCGGGTATTGTTGAATTGATAGGTGGCAAGGTCAGCGTCAGCCGCTTGCGTGAAGTAGACATCACCGACTTATTGCGCCGCGAACCTGCGAAAATTGATGACAGACTGGTTGGTTCCAGCCTAAGCGGCAAACGCGTATTGATCACGGGCGCGGGGGGTTCGATAGGCCGGGAAATATCCCGTCAGGTGGCGCGCTGGGGCCCCGCTGAACTTGTCTTGCTGGGACACGGCGAGAACAGCATCTTCGAAGCCTTGCTTGAGTTGCAGGAAGATTATGCTACCCTTTCCATTCACCCGGTCATAGCAGACATCCGCGACATGCCCCGGTTGCAAGCTGTTTTCCAAGCGCATCATCCGGAAGTTGTGTTCCATGCCGCAGCCCATAAGCATGTCCCCTTGATGGAGTACAACGTTGAGGATGCCATCACGAACAATGTGGTTGGAACGCGCAATGCAGTGCAGATTTCAACAATTTCTGGCGTTGAACGCTTTGTCCTGATCTCTACGGATAAGGCAGTCAAACCGATTAACGTTTATGGTGCAACCAAACGCCTGTCTGAGATGATCGTCATTGATGCAGCCCAGCGCACTGGCCGAGCTTTTACTGTGGTGCGGTTTGGGAATGTTTTGGGGAGCCGTGGCTCGATTGTGCCGCGTTTCAAATCCCAGATTGCGCGCGGCGGCCCCGTGTTGGTCACACATCCAGATATGGAACGCTTTTTCATGACCATTCCAGAAGCTGTGCACCTTGTCTTGCAGGCCTCGGCCATGGGACAAGGCGGCGAAGCCTTCATCCTGAATATGGGCGAGCAGGTGCGCATCCTTGAACTGGCCGAAGATTTGATCCGCCTGTCAGGGCTGGAGCCTGGACGTGATGTCGAGATTGCTTTCACGGGCATCCGACCTGGAGAGAAGCTAAGCGAAGACCTGTGGGAGCAGGGCGTGAACTTCCAGCCGACAGCGCACTCCGAAATTTTCCGCTCCAAGGAAGACGAAGAAGTAGATGGACAGCAACTGACCAAAGCTATCGAACAGCTTGAGCGTCTGGCCCGCCAGGGCGAAGTCGAAACCATCATCCGCGTGCTGGACGAAGTCATTCCCAGCGCGGCTGTCCGCTCGACGCCACCACCGGATATGACCTCCATCGTATAACGGAGGTTGAGTAGCGACCTGAACTGAGCCTGCCGAAGTTAGCGTATCGAGACCATGCCTGAAATATCCCTCACCGATTGGAACAACTTTCTGACGAACTATCCTGACGCACACATTCTCCAGACGGGGGAATGGGGCGAATTGAAATCCGCCTTTGGATGGGAACCCGTCCGCGTCACCCTCGACGATGGGCTTGGTGTGCAAATCTTGTTCCGCCGCCTGCCCCTCGGCCTGACTCTGGCATATCTGCCGAAGCCAGCGATGAGCGATCAGCAATTGGCTCTTAGCGAACAATTCTGGATCGAAGTGGATGTGGTTTGTAAGCGACGTCGAGCAGTGTTTCTCAAAATAGAACTTGATATTTGGGGCGATTCCCTTCCCCCTATGGGACATGTGTCCGAAAGGGTAGAGGGGAGAGGGGTGAGGGTAAGCCCTCACAACATCCAACCTCCTCGAACAATCATTGTAGACTTACGAGAAACGGAGGACAACATCCTCGCCCGCATGAAACAGAAAACACGCTATAACATCCGGTTGGCTGCCAAAAAAGGGGTGACCGTTCGCCCCTGGGACGATCTGCCTGCCTTCCATCAAATGATGCTGGTCACAGGCGGACGGGACGGGTTCGGCGTTCACAGCCGAGAATATTATCAGCGGGCTTATGATTTGTTTCACCCGACCGGGATGGCTGAGTTGTTGGTAGCAGAATATGAAAGTAAACCGTTGGCTGCCTTGATGGTTTTTGCACATGGCAAACGTGCCTGGTATGTTTACGGTGCATCCAATGACCAGGAACGCAACCGCATGCCGACTTATCTCCTGCAATGGGAAGCCGTGCGCTGGGCACGCTCCAAAGGCGCAGAAGAATATGATTTGTGGGGGGTCCCCGATGCAGACGAAGAAACCCTCGAAACACATTTTACCGAGCGTAGTGATGGTCTGTGGGGCGTCTATCGCTTCAAACGTGGATTTGGCGGTGAAGTAAAGCGCGCTGCCCAGGCAATGGACCGTGTTTACAATCCCATGCTATATAAGTTGTATCTCTGGCGAATGGCTGGTCGGGAGATTGGATGATGCAGCCATTTCACGGTGACGTAAACGAGTGGAACAATCTAATTTCTAAGTTACCTAATTCCCACTTGCTCCAAACCTGGGAATGGTCACAGATTAAAGCTAAATACGATTGGGAGCCGATGCCAATTGTTTGGTTTAAGAAGTCCAACAAGTCTGACCAGGTAGACCTGTTAGACAAGTCAGACTTGTCGGACACTGTCGCCGCCTCAATGGTGCTCAAACGCCGTATTCCCATTCGTGGGATGGCGGCAAAGTTGAGCATTCTGTATCTTCCCAAAGGTCCGCTGATGGACTGGTCAGATGAAGTCTTGCGGGAGCGTGTGCTGGACGATTTGCAGGCTTTTGCGAAACGTCAGGGTGCGATCTTTATGAAGATTGATCCGGACGTGAAGCTGGGTACGGGAGTTCCCGGAGATGAGGCTGATGTGATTGATAACGGTGGACAGGCTGTGATGTCTGTTTTGAAGCGCAGGGGGTGGAAGTTTTCATCGAATCAAATCCAGTTTCGAAATACCGTTATGATCGACCTGTCCGAATCCGATGATGAGATGCTGGCGCGCATGAAGCAGAAGACGCGTTATAACGTGCGCCTGGCGGGAAAGAAAGGCGTCACGGTGCGCATAGGCACATCGGATGATTTACCCATGCTTTATAAAATGTATGCCGAAACTTCGGTACGTGATGGATTCGTGATCCGTGATGAAGGTTATTATCGTACGGTCTGGGAAAGCTTTATGGGCGAGAAGTTGGCTGAGCCATTGATCGCCGAAGTAGATGGGGAGCCGGTGGCGGGGCTGATGCTTTTCTGGTTTGCCGAACGAGCTTATTATATTTATGGTATGTCGCGGAGTGCTCACCGTGAGAAAATGCCGACCTACCTGCTGCAATGGGAAGCCATGCGGCGGGCGAAGGCGGCAGGATGCACGGTCTATGACCTGTGGGGCGCTCCAGACGAGTTTAGCGAGAGCGATGGTATGTGGGGCGTGTTCCGTTTCAAGCAGGGCCTGGGGGGACAGGTATTGCGCACACTCGGTGCCTGGGATTTTACACCTAAACCGATGATGTATAAACTATATTCGGAAATTCTCCCACGTGTGTTGGGTGTGATGCGTTCGCGTGGCAGGTCACGTACGCGGCAAGCTTTGGAGTAGAATCCACGAAGAGTGTGTAGGGTATTATTGCTTTCGGAAAACAGTGCTCTTCGTGTTTTTGTGGATAAAGAAAGGAAACTCATGATTAACCGTTTGAATTTCGCCCACCTCCCAACGCGGGTAGAAGAATTACCTCGTCTATCAGAGTTCCTGGGCGGGCCGCGTTTACTCATCAAACGTGACGATCAGACAGGTCTGGCCTTTGGCGGCAATAAGACTCGCAAGTTGGAATTCCTGGTTGCAGAAGCGCAGGCACAGGGTGCAAAAATGTTGATTTCAGCGGGTGCGATCCAGTCGAACCATTGCCGGCAGACAGCCGCTGCGGCGGCTCGTTTTGGTTTTGAATGCATACTTGTGTTGACGGGTGATCTGCCTGCCCAGCCTTCTGCCAACCTGCTGTTGGATGAAATGTTCGGAGTTGAAATCGTCAATGTGATCGACCGCGCTAACCGTGACCGCATCTTGCAGGAAACCTTTGACAAAGCTACCCAGTCCGGGAAAAAGCCGTATCTGGTCCCGTATGGCGGCTCAAGCCCGGTTGGAGCGCTGGGATATGCCTATGCGGTAGAAGAGTTGGTAATGCAAAATGTCAAAGCAGATTGGATCGTATTCGGCACATCTTCGGGTGGCACGCATGCCGGGCTTACGCTTGGAAAGCGAGTGTTTGGCTACAAGGGGAAAATACTGGGTATCAGCATTGACGAACCCGAAGAGTGGTTGAAAACGCATGTCTCTGCTTTGGCTTCTGATGCGTCACGACTGCTAGGAGACCGAATCGAATTCTCCCCGGACGATGTCATGGCGACTGACACCTATTGCATAGCAGGGTACGGTGTATTGACAGATGCAGAACGCGAAGCCATGAAGCTGTTTGCGAAGTACGAAGGCATGCTGCTTGACCCTGTCTATACCGGGCGCGCTGCGGCGGGAATGATTGACTTGATTCGCAAGGGATTCTTCAAGAAAGACGAAAAAGTATTATTCTGGCACACAGGCGGACAGCCCGCCCTGTTCGCGGATAAATATACATCTTTGCTCTAAGTAGAATTAGCTGGATAAATAAAGTGCCCCGAATAGGATGAGGGGGGCATCCTAAACGAGGCACGTATATTGTCACATATTTTTGACAATTTTGCAAGTGAAATTTGCACTATTCGATGCAAGTTCGCATCGGGGAAGTGGGGTCGGTATAACAGCCTTTAGATTCATTCTGCTCTTTTAGCAAATCCAAATACAACCGAGACAAGGTTACAGGTTGTATGTTACGCGCAGCTAACTCTGGCAGCGCATCGGACGTCGTGTCCATATCTTCAGGGCGTGTATGCAGTAACACAATATCACCCCGTTGGATTTTTGGAACAGTGTAGGTGATTACGCTTTCGGTTGGCCCGCCCCAACCAGTGGACCACATCGTGGGTACAAGTCCGCGCTGGGCGCACATATACAAAAAGGATGGGCTGGTGTTGCCAAATGGCGGGCGTGCAAAGCGCACCACTGGTTCGTCCCCCAGCACTTCGCGTAGCGCATTCAGCCAGCGGTCGTAGTCAGCTATGACATTCTCTGCAGAAACGATTTCCGGATTGGTGTGGTCGAAAGAATGGTAACCGATCTCGTGCCCCTTGTCGACAAAACGCTTCCAAATGCCATTGTCCTTACTTTGATTGTTAAGCAGCGCTTCGCCGACCGGAAACAACGTTATCCGTACTTCAGGGTGCTGATCCAAAATATCTTCCAGCCGGTGCATCATAGTAACCAGATAGCAGTCGTCATACGTCAGGGCAACACGCTTGTAGTGTGCGCTGCCCCGGTAGATGATAGGTTGTTCCTGATAGGTGGTTGAAGCAGGCTCAAATGGCAAAAAAGCTGTACTCAACAAGGATAGGCTGCTAAGCTTGAGAAAATCGCGGCGCGAGATGGAAGTCATAGGAAGGATTTAACCACACTTGAACGCAAATGAAAAGGAATATCTGGAGTTGCATATTTATTCCCTGTTAGACAGGATTTCCACGTTCATGCCAAGCTCGAGTTTGCCCTCGTTTAGCGGGATCACATTTTGCCCGAACATGGCCCCGCCCGCCTGCGTCCGGTAGGATGTCAGGGTTTTGAGCGGTTCTTTGCTTTGCTCAAGCGTTTCCTTGTCGATGGTTATGACCACGCAGCGCGCACACGGCTTGACGACAGCCATTTCAATTTTCCCAACTTGAATACGACTCCACGTATCCTCGGTAAAAGGCTCACAGCCTCGGACAACTATATTTGGGCGAAAGCGGTTCATCGGGACAGGTTCATCCAGACGCACGTTCAAATCTTCCAACGATTCTTCTGACGTTAGCAAAATCGGGTAGCCGTCTGCAAATGCTGTATGGTCATCTGCATTGACCGCGTATTTCTCGTTGAGCTTACGCAGATAACCGTCTGCAATATGCACCAGCCGCACGGAGGTTCCCAGCCAATCTGAGAACCATTTGGCAGTCGGCTCGCCCTGATCTACGGCCTGAACGCCTTTGCTGCGCCAGATGTCTACAAGGCGGGTTGGCCCGGATTTCTGGATGTCGATGGTCAAGATGTCTGCGCCGGGGGCGGAGAGACTCAGATTTTCGTTGGAAATAGATGGGGTGACGAGGGCAAGTTTGGGGTAGTCCCGCTGCGTAATGAAATATCCATCAGGCGTGACAATCATCATACGACGATCGTGTTCAAGTCCACTGCGCTCCACGTTTGAAGCGTCCACTGTATGCCCCCGACAGGCCTTGATGGGGTAATAGATTAGTGCAGATAGCTCTGGCATGGCGGCAATTGTACCGCAACACCTTCCCCCGTCCTATCAGGCTTTTTCGATTTTGTTGCGTCCCTTATCTTTGGCCATGAAAAGAGATTTGTCTGCCCGCCGGTAAATATCATCAAAGGATTTGTCTGCATGATTGGCTTCTGTTACTCCGGCACTAAAGCTGATCTGTACCTGTCGTTCATTTGGTAATTTTAAAACGGTGTTTGTGAGAACATTTTTTATTCGCGACATGACTTCCAGGGTTTGTTCTGGGCTTGTGTTAGGGAGTAGTAAGCCAAATTCATCGCCAGCCAATCGGCCGGTTGTGTCAGTAGAGCGTTTCTCTTGTTTGATGATCTCTACCAGCCTTTGGATGGCCCGGTCACCGACAGGATGTCCGTGTGTGTCGTTTATGCTTTTTAATTTGTCAAGGTCAATGATAACGAAAGAAAATGTTTCCCCATAGCGTTTATAGCGATCAAATTCAACGTCGGCCATTTGAAGAAAACCTCGACGGTTGAGAATGCCCGTCAGGCTATCAGTGATTGCTAATTCTCTCAATTGTTCACGACCAGCCAGTAGAGTTTTTTGAATTAAATATTGATGATAACGCTGGGCATCGAACTGAAGCGATGAAAGAATGCCAATCAAGTTTATGGCAACCACGGTGATGAAGTTAAAGATCAAATTGAACTCCGTGATACCCTGGACGTTCATGCTGCCGTAGTTGAGCAAAATGTAAATGATGACAGGAGAAACTGTCAGCGCGGGGATCATCTTGAAAAGTTGCCGATTTGGGATTAACAAATAAAAGCTGAGCACTAACAAGTAGTTGAAGCTAATATTCTCAATAGAAACGGAGTTTTTACTCAAGCTGGCAAACAAAGACAAAAACACCAAGGACATATTCCAGGCCAGAATGGAGTAGTCAGCAATTTTTATGTTTTTAGTTTTGGCTAAATAGAAGGATAGCCAAATAGATACGCCGAAAAAAGCACTCCGGAGCACCGCTAAAAGATAAAAGAGCGGATTTGATTGTAGGGCCAGATAATCAACGTAAATATATCCAAAAACCATAAAGGCAGCAGCTATAATGAAAATCCGCGCCTGTTTTACATCATCCTGTAGAAAAGCTTTTCTGTACTCAGGGTTGCTACTGCCAAAAATAGCATCTCGCCAATTCCACCAAGGCTTCAAGTTCTCTCCCAATCTCAAAGATGTAAGTAATCATACCATTAGCCAAGATTTTTGTTTTATGGAATTAAGAAGCCAGTTATCTTTTGCTTCTGACGTCGATTGCTACAACACTCTTAGAGAGCACTCGTAGCGGATTTATTTCGATTTCAGCAAATTCGGGATGTTCGTTTGCCAGATGCGACAACTTGATGAGCGTATCCACAACAGCAGATTTGTCAGCAGGGAGGATGTTGCGATAGCCATCCAATTTGCGGCCTGCCCAGGTTTTACGTATCATGGCCTCGGCCTCGGTCTGTGTCAATGGCCCCAGGGCGAAGGCCACATCCTTGATCCCTTCCACTTCGACGCCCCCGGATCCGAACATGATCAGCGGCCCAAACTGCGGATCGCGCACCATGCCTACGATCACTTCTTGCCCTTCTGGAACTTGTCGCTGCAAATGCACGCCTTCGATTTGCGCATCTGGCATTGCGGTTTTGACGCGTTGCATGAGTTGTCTAAATCTGTGTTTTAGCACCGTTTCAGACTTGATATTCAGAACTACCCCGCCAACATCTGACTTGTGTAGGATATCGGGGCTGGCAATTTTCATCACAATAGGAAAGCCCAGCTCTTTTCCAATTTTCAGTACTTCCCTGACATTATGTGCCAGTTTCATCGGTGCGGTTGGAATGCCATAGGCGGTGACGAGCTCTTCGGGAGATTTGTAAAAAGTGCTCTCGTCGCCCTCCCCGGCGGCGAGGACGCCGCCTTGAGCCTTTGTATTATCAGAAGTTTTCAGGTACTCTGCTCTTCTCGCCAATATTCCCAACGCGGACGCAGCCTGCTCGGGGAAAGTATAGGTCGGGATGTCCGTTCGCTGGAAATGTTTGGCGGCTTCCTTTGTCAATTCCGAGCCGAGTAACGCCATCAGCACCGGCTTTTCGGAAGCTTGAATAATGGGAATGAGCACATCAGCCACTTCTTCGGTGTGATACATAGGTGGCGGCGGCAGGATGATCAGGGCCGCATCTACGCCGGAATCCGCCAGCAGCGCGGACAGACAATCCGCGTATTGAGTTGGAGATGCGGAGGCCAGCATATCTACCGGGTTATGCACACTGGCAGCGGGGGGCAGCATATTGGCCAGAGCATTTTCGGTTTCTGCGGACAAATCTGCAATCTGCAACCCGTTGACCTCCAGCGCATCGGCGGCGATCACGCCCGGGCCGCCAGCGTTGGTTAGTACAGCGACATTGCGTCCACGGGGGAGGGGGCAAGCCGCCAGCGCCTGGGCCCAGTCGAACATCTGCTCGGCAGAATCTGCGCGGAAGACGCCGCATTTTTCGAAGGCGGCCTCATAGGCCACGTCAGAGCCAGCTAAGGCCCCCGTATGCGAGGCAGCAGCCCGTTGTCCGGATTCGAAGCGTCCGACCTTGAGCGCGATGACCGGCTTTTTGCGAGTCACACTTTTGGCTACCTCAACAAAATGTTTCCCGTCTGCTACCCCTTCCAGATACAGCACGATGACGCGCGTATGGTCGTCTGCGACCACGACTGGTAGCATGTCCGTCTCGTTGACGTCGGCCTGGTTGCCCAGGCTGATCAGGCGTGAAAAGCCGAAGCCCTGGTTGCGTGCCCAGTCGATGATGGCGGCGCAGAAGGCACCCGAATGCGAGATGAAGCCGATGGGACCCTGCGCGGGCATGGGCGGAGCCAGGAAGGTGGTGTCGAGGGGCAGGTGCGTGTCGAGGCTGCCGATGCAGTTGGGCCCCACCATGCGGATGCCATGCTTGCGGGCGACTTCGAGACACTGTGCTTCGAGCGCGGCGCCATCCGGCCCGGCCTCGCGAAACCCGGATGCGACCACGATGGCGGCCTGGATGCCACGTTGACCGCAGGCTTCCAGTGTTTCGGGCGTGGCGGGCGCGGGCACGATCAGGATGGCCAGGTTGACCGGGTCGGGCACCTGCGACAGGTCCGTATAAAGCGGACGATTGAACAGCTCGCCGGTTTTCTGACTGACGAAATGAATCGCGCCCTTGTAGCCGCTGTAGACCAGGTTGCGCGCTGCGCCATAGCCCAATTTTTCGGGCGATGTGGAGGCACCTACGACGACCACGCCACGCGGGTTGAAGAAGGGGGTGAGGGAGGATGACATGGGGGGATTATAACCAGAGATGGACAGAGATGAACGATGATGGTAGTTTTTTAAATAAAACCGCCCGACGATTATTTTCAGGCGGAATGCGAAAACGAACTGCTTTTAGCCGTCTTCAGACGGCTTTGTAAGAATAGCCTTTGGGTTTACCCATCGGCGGGCTTGCGCAGTTACCACCTATCCCAATGCACCACATCCTCTAGCTTGTTCCGTCCCCCCTTTTGCGGCGGGGCGGTCAACACATTCTCATCCGCAGGATACCCAAACGACAGCGCGATCCGCAAGTGCCACTCGGGTGGGAACCCTAAAATCTCGCGCGCCTTCTCAGGCTCGTAGATCGAAGCTGGGACCGAGCCCACGCCCAGTTCCCAAGCGACCAGTTGCATATAGGCCGCGGCCTGCCCGGCGTCGAACATGATTTGGAATTTCTCGCTCGGGTCAGGCGTCAGAATGGCGACGCCCAGCGCCGCCCCGGCGAGATGTCCCGCCCAGGTGCCGCATTCGGACAGGGCCTTCAAGATGTCTTTATCCTGGATAGCGACGAATTGCCACGTCTGTGTGTTCTTTGACGACTG
>WOR8_10005590_pt1 | contig 15424 bp, 12 predicted proteins | sample DeeMarSeWOR38_10_FD_19890 | JGI IMG/M metagenome (IMG submission 19890) | reverse complement strand
CGAACACAGAACAAGGAGCTGGTTAAATGGCAGAAGGAACAGTTAAGTGGTTCAGTGATTCAAAGGGGTTCGGCTTTATCGAGCAGGCTGACGGTCCAGACGTTTTCGTGCACTTTTCGGCCATCCAGGGTGATGGTTTCAAGACTCTCTCCGAGGGTCAGCGCGTTAGCTTCGAGGTTACCGACGGTCCCAAGGGTCCGCAGGCCGCCAACGTCGTAGCCCTGTAAAACCAGGAAAGCCACGACACCGAAAGCCCCGGAGGGATATTCCTTCCGGGGCTTTTTTTTAAGGGTAGAATGCACAAAACAGAATGTAGAATGTGGAATGCAGAACATAGGATTCGATCAAGAACTTATCATCAAGAAAATTGGAGATAAACTCACCCTTGATAATACCCCGAGTACCATAAAAGACAGGAACGGGGCAGGCACTGAAAAATCGTTGTTGAGGGTTTTATTCTAAGTTCTGACTTTAGCATTCTCGATACTCACCTGGTTGAAGTATAAACTCTTTTCAGGTGCCCCCTGATCTGCTCCACGAAATCGGTTTCACGGTTGCTCTTGTAGACCAGCGACGAAGCGATCTCGCTTGCCAGGATGGCGTACCTGTATTTCGGGGGCATCTCCTTGATCCTTGCCCGGTACTTTCTGTTTTCCCTTATCAGGCGAGGCAGGTGGGCAAGGATAGCTTTTTTAAGAAGCGGATCGTCGCAAAGACCCGGGTTTTTCCGTAACAGTTCGAAAAGCCTTCCATAGTGGAGGTTGATCTCCCTGCTGATCTCATCCGATAGCTCTGTGTAAAGACGCGCACCGTCATATTCTTTATGTCTGGCCAGGATGAGTCGTGCTTCATCAGCTGCCCTTTGCTCCAGGATCTTGAGGACGTCTGAAACGTAACGGTCCTTGTCTGCAAGAAATTCTTCGTCGCTCATGAGGAGGTTGGCGATCACCTCGTACGATGAGGAGATCACCCCGCACTTATTGGCCGAGGCGTCTCTCATCACCACGACGCCTTGTTCCTGGAGTCGCTCGCGTGCCTGTGGCGTGATAAAGGAGTTCGCGCCCTCTACAATAGCCAGGGCGGTTGGTGATCCGTCTTCATTAAAAAAACTGCTGTAATTTTCCTCGTCGATGGTTTCTGGCCTTCCGCCTGCCGGAATGAAAAGATCTGCGTGGGTCGAGAAGACGAGGCTGTTGTACTCCTGGTAGAAGCTGTCGAGGGACACCCATTTCTCCACCAGCCCCTTCCCTGTTTTGGACACTCTTTTAAATCGCCTTGAAAGACGATCCTTCTTCTGGTGAGTCCGATAAAGGATGAAGCCTCCCGGGTGCAGTTTGGAGGGTCGAAAAATGTCAATATCTCCCTTGAAGAGGATGCGTCTGAGCTCGGTCCGGTAGGCGCCAGCCGGGTCGAAAAGCGCTCCCGAACCGTCCAGAATGAGGCTGATCCTGACTTTGGGACATTTATCCAAAAGCAGGCGGATGGCATTTCCTGCCACATCGCCGTCAGGACCGCCTGTCATCTTGACCGTGAAAGGGTCCTTGCGGATGTTCTTTCCCAGCTCATTCATGGTGATCTGGGCGAAGGTCACCACTCCGGTTGACGTAACGCCGTACTCCTTGTGGTTGATCCCGACTCTCTTGCTGGAAATGATCCCGGAACCCAGCACATAGCCTCTTTTGACAGAAATGCGAGCGATCTCCTCGATCATCTCATCGTGCATATTCTCATCGGGACCCAGTTCAATGGGTTCGTCCTCACCGTAGTAATCCACAATAGCCGGATCTCTTGCCCGGCCGTTTTCGGTGATGAAGAGATCGAGGAACGCGTTGATGAATCCGTATTGGAGTTTGTACATCCTCTGGACAACGTGGCTTTCCTGGGTCAGCCCCTCTGCGTCGACGACCACGGCCATTTTGGACCCGCCTTCATAGATGTCCTTGTTCTTCAGGTGTTGAGTGTGGGCCAGGACGTAGACCTCCTTGAAAATGTGGTCGGATGTCAGGGCATAATCGTTTTTTTCCCTGGCAAGGATCGTTCTCCACCCGCCCCGGGCGATATCGGAAAAACCGATATGATAGCCTGCGCCATATCGGCCAAAGAAAAAGGTGATACGGAAGGGACGGTCATTTGGCAGGTCGGATGTGAAAGATTGATCCAGGTCGTTGAGATAGGCGGGGTCGAGACGAAAGGCCAGGGCACTCCTGTTCGGTACGAAAAAGTTCGTTTTAAGAGTATATTCTACAAAGGCGAGGCAACACCGGAAGATGGTCCGGTGCAGTTCGTCCTGGTGGCGGTGCCCCGTGCGATAGCCTTTGATGGCCCTGACCACATCGTCCAGGGCCTTCGTATATTCGGCCTCCCGATCCGGCACCTGGGGGTCGAACCTGCATCGAAAGAGCCTCACGAGTTTCAGCGCTGATTCGGGGTGGGACCAGAAGGCGTTGGTGACGGCGTCGAGATGGTAGATGTCCGGGTTGCTGTGGGCCAGGTTCGTGTGGCAGAAGCTGACGAAAGCGTTAATCAGGGAAGCATCCTCACCGCTCAGGACACCTTTCACGACGAAATCCCTGTAGGTAAAGGTTTTTGTTGAGAGGATCTGGGAGTTGTAAAGCTCGGACCTCAAATGGGAGAACTGCTGTCCTCCGAGAGCGGTATCATTGGTCTGCCCGGCCCTGACATAGAACGTTCCCAGGAAATACGGGTGGATGCCCGTGTTTATGGCCAGACAGTAGGCCCTTCTGATCCCTATACCGAGCCGGAAAAAAGCCTCCATAAGCTGGAGCAGAAAACCCTTCTGAGGTGGGTTGCCGGCCGCGAATCGCACACGGTATTCGCCTGGAAACCCGGGCCAGAACGTATCCTCAACGTCAAAATGCACCCCTCCGTGCTGATTGGCCATGTAGTAGAGATGAAGGATCTGGGCCACCCTCTGGTACGGAGATATGCGTACATAATCCTCATCGTTGAGCCACAGGGTCTGAAGGTACCTGTCGAGCCTGTCAAGATCAAAATCCGGGTAGCTCCGGCGCAACTCTCTGAGGACTCCCTTTCGTATCTCGACAGGAATGGGAGCTCTGTCGGCCTCCAGGATAGTCTGGGCATCTTTGCGGTCGAATCGGAAGGTCTGCACCTCGATCTTGCTGTCGAGACCGGGAGGGGCTTTTTCAGAGTGGATTATCTCCGTGTAGGATATCTCCCTTTCCTGCAGCGTGCTCAGTGTGTCATAGAGGGAACCCGGCCTGTCCTTTCGCACGACGATGAGAACGTTCTCTCTGTCGGCAAGGACGAGCTGTTTATTGGAATTGAGGCTCTGGAGTTCGTATCAGACCGGTCGTGGGCCCTTTTCATGTTGGAACGGATATCTTCAAGAAGCTGGTTCGATGGTTCCGTGGGCATGATCATCCCCCTGGCCTTCGGGTCCATGGATCCTGATGCCGGGTGCTTCTCTCAGCCTCAAAATAAGGGAGGGGTCAGAAAAACCTCCCCGCCAGGTTCGAGATGCGCCGCCTGTCGTTTGTCCCCCGTCAAAGGCGGGAGCTGTCAGGCATGGACGCGAGTATATCCTGCAGGATCTCCAGTTCATCATCCGGAGTTTCCAGGAATTCAACACCCAGGACCGAGTGACTCTCGGCCCCCCGGTGGGGGACACTCCAACGTATGATCCCCTGCCAGTTAACGGGCTGTTCCGTGTCCGGCAGATTGAAACCCACTCTGATAACAGCATCGGGTTCCAGGGATTCTTCGGCCGTAACGCGGCACCCGATCTCCGAAATGTCGAGCATGGTTCCCGGCACGCTCTCCCTTTCAAGGTGAACAGCACACAGCAGGTGGACCTGGTACCTCGGTTTACGGCGGAAGGTCTCACCCAGAAGTTTCTGAACCGTTTCGAGCAGCTTCTCCTTGTTGAAAGGTCTGGTCACAAACCCGTCGCACCCCGCATCGACGCATTTACTCAGAACGTTCTCACTGTATTCGTCCGATGCGATGACGACCTTGGTGCTGGAAAAACCAAGGTCTTTCTTGATCGCCGAGCAGATCTCGTCGCCCGGCATGTCGGGCATGACAAAGGAGAGGAGAATCAGATGGGGATGAAGCTTGATCACATTGTCAAGGGTCTCCCTGCCCGTCCGAGCCGTGTAAAGGTCGAAACTGTCACGGTTTAAGACGGTCCGCTGCATTTCCAGAAACAGCTTTGAATCATCGGCCAGCAGGATCTTGCGCTTTTCCATGGCGAACTCCCGGAGAAAAAACAGTCACAGCTTCAATTCTCTTCAGTACTTAAGTACTAAGGACTCGCACGCGAAGTCAATGGGAAAGGGAGAAGGACCATGCCGACAGCAGGACTTGCTGGAGGCTGTGATCTAGACCCGGAACTGGCTCCTTCTCCATGCTCCCTTGCCTCCTCACCCCCATGCTGCGGTTACCCTGTCGGGGCCTCCTCTTCCGGCTCCGGTCTCTGCATTATCAGCACCAGACCCAGGACCATGATCAGGGTTACGGCTACGATGAAGAAGGCATCGTTAAAGCCCAGCATGTTGGACTGGCGCATCAGTTCCCCGTAAACGGCACCGTCTGCAGTACCAGAGACCCCTTTTGTGTTCAGGAGAGCTGTCGCTTTCGAGTTGGCCACCATGTAATTGGGGTTGAGAGAAGTGAGGTTCTCAACCAGCCTGGTCTGATGAAACTGGGCCCGCCTTGCCGCTACGGTAAAGGCGAAAGCGATCCCCATGCTGCCGCCAAGATTACGGATCATGTTGTAGATGGAAGTGGCTTCACCCATGTTTTCTTTCGGGATGTGGGACAGGGTCAAAGTGGTTGTGGGAATGAAGATGCACGCCATTCCCATCCCCAGGGTCACCCTCGGCCAGACGAAGGTCCAGAAATCTGTCTGAAGATTGAACAGGGACATGGCGTAAGTTGTGCCTGCACAGATAACGATACCTGTGGCCAGGATCGCTTTGGGGTTGACCCTTGTGACCAGTCTTCCCACGATGGGCATGGTAAACAGCGCGGCAAGACCCCCGGGTCCCATGACGAGACCCGCGTGAAAAGACGTGTAGCCCATCAGTACCTGCAGAAAAATGGGTAAAAGCACGATGCTTCCGAAGAGGTTGAAGAACACAAAAAACATGACCATGCAGCCGCTTGTAAAGCTGCGGTCCCTGAAGAGACTGAGGTTGACGATAGGGTGCTCGTGGTACTTCTCATTGATGATAAGAAAGGTCAGGGCTACCACTGAAACAATGGTGAAGGTTACGATGGTATCAGAGCCGAACCAATCCGATCTCTGTCCGGTATCGAGGATGTATTGCAGTGAACCGAGTCCTATGGCCAGAAGCGCGAAGCCCGTGTAATCGATCCCCATTTTTCTTGCTCTCATGTAATGAGGGTCATGGATGAACAGAAAACTCAGGAAGATCGCCAGCAGACCAATAGGGATATTAATGTAAAATATCCATCGCCACGACCATGCATCGGTAATGATGCCTCCCATGAGGGGGCCGACGATGGGTCCGAACATGGCACCGACGCCGAACAGGGCCATGGCCATGCCGTGCTCCTTGCGGGGAAAAGCTTCCAGCAGGATCGCCTGGCTCACCGGTCCCAGCCCTCCGCCGGCGAACCCCTGAAGAACCCTGAAAAAAATGAGGCTCTCAAGGCTCCATGCCGAACCGCAGAGGAAGCTGCTGATGGTGAAAAGGGCAATGGATCCGATCTGATACCGTTTGCGACCGAAGAGCCTTGATAGCCAGCCCGACATGGGGATGACGATGGCGTTTGAAAGCAGGTAGGAACTGATGACCCAGGTGGCTTCGTTCACACCCGCTGAAAAGGAACCCCTGATGTGATCCAGGGACACGTTGACGATGGATGTGTCGATGATCTCGATGAGAGTCGGGACCATGACCGTCAGCGCCACGACCCACTTGTTCACATGTTTATGCGGTTGTTCGGGCATGTAGTCCTGTTCCAAGGGGAAAGGTTAAAGGGGAAAGGTCAAGGGAGAGAGGTTGAAGCGGCAAGCGTGGGGTTTGTTTTTCCCATTGCCCTTTATCCTTTACCCTTTAACCTTTTGCCTTGTGCCGATCAGTCGATGAGTACAGTCGGCACGACAGACATCCCAACCCTCAGGAGCGGTCTGACCTCATCGATGTTGTCGAAGATGATCTTGACCGGCACGCGCTGGACCACCTTGACGTAATTACCACTGGCGTTTTCCGGGGGGAAAAGGGTAAAAGCGGCACCGGTCCCGGCCATGATGCTGTCGAGTGTCCCCTTGAATTTTTCCCCCGGGTAGGAATCGATCCTGATGGTAACCTTCTGCCCGGGCTGGAAGCGGCCGATGCGGGTTTCCTTGTAATTGGCAACGACATAGGCATCCTGGAGGTTTACGAGGCTCATGAGCGGCTGGCCTGCCTGGACCGTGTTGCCCACCTCGGCAGAAAGCCGGGTTACAAAACCGTCCGCAGGTGCCCTAATGTCGGTATAGGACAGGTGAAGTATTGCTGACTCCGCGAGCGCTTTGCGCCGCGCGACCTGGCCCATCTGGGTATTCTGGGAAGCCATCGTCATTTCGAGGCCTGCCTCCTCAGCTTTCACCTGGGCTCGGATCTGGGCAACGGTGCTTTTGTGGGCGTCGAGTGCCACCTCAGCCTGATTCCTGAGCTCTTCGGCAGCCAGAAGGACGGCGCTGGCCACTTCGTAGGCTGTCCTGGCCTGATCATATCGGCTTTTGGGTATGACTTCCTGGTTGCTGAGTTTCTCAGCCCGCGAAAGGTCCAGGCGGCTCTGTTCGAGCGCAGCTCTTTTCGCGCGCACCTCGGCTTCCCTGACCGATACCGCCGCGATGAGCTCCTTCTCAGCCGCCCTTGTCCTGGACAGGCTTGCCTTCATGGCTGCTACCCGTCTTTCCTGGGCTGTGACCAGTGCTTTTACTTCCGTCGAACGTCCCTCTTCAGACACCATAAAAGCTTCGGCCTCCTCCACAGCCTTATGGAACGGTTCTGGATCGAGCCTTGCCAGAAGGTCACCGGCCTGGACCCACTGGTTGTCGCGGACCAGTATCTCGGCCACCGTACCGGACACCCTGGCACCGACCATATGGATCGAACCCTCTACAAAGGCGTCGTCAGTGGTGACGTGCTTTTTGGCGTACCCCCTGTAGAGGGTCAGGAAGAAAAGCCCGACGACAACAATAAGTCCGGCGATGATGAACGCCCTGATCTTTTTGCTGTTGCGGGCCTCCTGGGGTTCCTTGGGTACATTCATTTTTCTTCTCCAGTTTCTGTATCAAGGGAATGTGTACTCCCTGAACCTGTGTAAACGGCGACGAGGTCGTTCCCGGAGGCATATAACAGCCGGGCTTCGGCCTTCAGGCGTTCATAGACTGAGGTCCAGTAGTTGTTTTCGGCGCGCGCCAGTGAAGTCACCGCATCGGTAACCTCTGTGGCCGTGGCTTCGCCTTCGGTGTACCTTGATCTTTGGAGCCTCAGGCTTTCTTCAGCCTGGGTGACCGCCTTTTGTGTTACCAGCGTCCGCTCAACGGCCCCCGTGAGCAGGCGATGGGAATCCCTGATCTCCAGGTTGACAAGTTCCAACAGCTGCTCCCGCTGAGCGTTAAGGGCGCTCAATTCTGCCATGATCTGCTTTTTTTGGGCCGCTATGGCCCCTCCGGTGTACAACTCCCAGGTAAGCCCCAGCGTGGCTGACCAGTTGTCCTCGTGAACCCGGAAGGAGTTTTCTTCATAGGAATAGCCACCGCTGACGTACATGGTTGGAAAACCCTCGGCCCCCTTGGAGTTCAGTTCATCTTCTTTGGCGGTGATCCTCTCGGTGAGAATTCTAAGTTCCGGCCTCATGGAACGGGCTGCTGTGGACACACTCTCCAGGTCCGGCGGCTGGTCCAGGAAGTAGGCAAAATCCACCGCGTCGGTGGGCGTTTCCAACGGGCGCAGCATCAGGTAGTTGAGCCTGGATGCCGCCAGGTTCCGCTCATCACCAACAGTGATCCTTCTTAATCTGGCGTCTGCAAGGACGACTTCTGCTGCCAGGACATCGTTGAGCGTCACTTCGCCTGCAAGATGAAGCGCTCTGGCATCCGAAACGTGGGAGTCGAAACGCTTCACCTCCAGGTCCGCCAGGTTGACTGATTTTTGAGCCTGAAGAAGGGAGATATAGGAAATAACAAAATCCAGGGCGACGGTGTTTAGCGTGCGAACAGTCTCAACAGACTGGGCTCTCCCTCCTGCCCGGGCGGCCTCGATGCCCGATCTCGTCCGCCCAAAATCAGTGATAAGCTGTCTTACAGTGACACCATAGCGAAGGAAACTGTCATCGCCGAGGGGGGCTGTTCCCCCCGGAAAGATGGCTTCGGGCTGATACTGGAGCCAGGTATGGTCAGCGTAGGCGTTAACCTGGGGCCTGATCCGTGCAAGGGCCTGGTCTTCGCTTCTCGCTGCGGCCGCCTCCCGGGCCATGGCTATCCTCATGTCATATCCCTGGGAGGTGGTAACGGAAAGACCCTCCTGGACCGTCAGTGGATCAGCGTGGGCAACGCTTAGACTTAGACTCAGACCTAGACCTAGACTGAGGCTTAGATTTGCTATCCTTCCGGTCATTTCCTACACCTCATCTCTCTGGATGATGCCATTAAGGAAGATCTCCACAATGCCGCCAACCAGGCATTTCATTCTTTCATCCCCGATCTTTTTGCCCAGGATGATCGTCTCGTTCAGAAATGTCGCAAACAGCACACGCAGAAATGACAAGGCCGCGAGGCTGGTATCCGCGGCGCGAAGCTCTCCGCGGCTCAGGCATTTTTCCAGGTAGCTCTCGAGGGTTTTGGCCATATTCCCGATTATCTGGGAATGGGTGGATCTGACTTTCCCCGGGTAGTGGGGTATCTCAGAAATAATGATACTGACAAGGTGACGACGCTCGTGGAGAGTCTGGAGAAACCTGATCCCGATAGTGTTGAGGCCTTCCGCCACATGCATTTCACCGATCTCTTCGAGGAGTCCTCTCAGACGGGGGAGGAAGGTATAATTCTCGAGCATCTCTTCAAACAGGTGCTCCTTTTTACCGAACTTTCTGAAGAGGGTAAGCTCAGAGACTCCGGCCTTTGACGCGATCTCACGAGTCGTGGCCCCGAGGTAACCCTTTTCGGAGATAAGCTGCAATGTCGCCTCGAGAAGTTTTTCGCGGGTCTCATCAGTATGTGTCATGAAAGTTCCGCCACCTGGCCTGGAGGTTTGCTCCAATGTAAGTAGGCGCTTACATAACAAGCTTGCCGATCCGGTGTCAAGGAAAAGGTTTCCCCGGGTTCATCTGCTTCCGGATAGTGTCGGATCAAAGAACAGTTCAGAGTGTGCAGAGAGTGCAGGAGTCAACTGCACAGTGCCCTGCCAGATATGCGGATGGACCTGGTGCGGCGGTCCGCTGTTTTGGACGCCCCGGCAACCACCTGACTAAAACTTCAGGCTCAGCTTGTGAAACCTGTCCACCTCATCTTTAAGCCAATCAGGCCAGTATGCTTCCGAGATGGGATAACTCGCATCCATGGCCTGGAAGGATCCGGGGCCTGTGACCGACTCGATATTTTCCCTGGTGTTGTAGCAGACGCGGTCCAGACCGGTGAGCCTGGCGACCCGTTCATTGATCTCTTCCAGGGATCGGTCATAGAGGTGCTCCCCTTTGAAGGCCCTCTGGACAGCAAGTTCATCAAGACATTCCCTGCCCCTGCGCCACTCCTTGAAGGAAGGGAAGAACATCGGTCCGTAGGATATCCAGAATTCCACACGCGTCGCCCCGGAGTTAAACACGGTCCAGACAGATCCTCCCTCGCTGACGCTTCCCTTGACGATACTGTCATCCCCCATGACGACTTTCTTTCCTTTCAGGACGGAATCCACCCCCGCGAACTTCAGGCCAACTTCCACCGTGCGCTTGCGGATCTGTGATTCCTGGAAGGTACGGATAGCCTGAGCCTGTTTAACAAGACCGTGTGAAATGGGCATACCCAGCCCCTCGGCAATGCCATAGGAAACTCCACGACCCGAGTCAGGATTGGGGATCACCACGTCCACCTTGGGATCACCGTAGAGCTCTGCCAGTTTGAGACCGAGCTGTTTTCGGAGCATAAAGATTTCCTTGCCCTGGAAAACAGAGGCAACGTTGCCGAAATAGACCCCCTGAAAGACATCCGGTAACGGGGTTTCTTCGCGGAGTCTTCTTGTTTCCAACCCGGCAGGAGAGCAGATGCTCATTTCAGAACCGGTATATTCCCTTTCCATGAAGCCCCCGAGCCGACGGTGTGAAATGCTCTCGGAAGTGGCAAGAAAGGCATCATCGATCATACCGAAACAGAACGGCTCGAAAGCCCTGGTGTCATTAAGGGTCAGTAAGGAGATCTCACTGCCGTCGTAGACAAGGGCTGTAAGGACGAAGGTAGCTCTCCCGTGAAGAGCGTCCACCAGCATTCGTCCGGCTTCAAAGGTGATCCCCGCTTTCTCGATGCAATCGTGGAGCAGGGCACCCATGAGTTCGGTCCTGTTGCCGGTTTCAAAGGAATACCTGTCCTCCAGCGGGGACTGGAGGTTGTCCTCGTTGACGATGCGACCGTTCATTGTGATGGCAACCTGGTAACGGGAATCGAATCTCGGTTTTATCAGGAGGGGTTCAGCGTTCTTTTTCTCCGCGATCCTGTTCTTGGTGTAACCAACGTTTCCAATGGCCGCAACGGGATCGAGATCCTGGAACATGCGGATCATATCCACATCCATGACATCAACGATACCTCCCACTCCCTTGAGGATGTTGATGCCCCGTTTCGTTCCGATAGCGATTCCCGCACCCGTTTTACCACGATGCTGCAGCGCTCCGGTGGCCAGGAAAGCTTTTTGAACAAGTTCCCTGTCTCCGGGGCAGTATATCCCTGTGATTCCATCCACGGCTGTCTCCTGGAAAGAGCAGATCCAGGATCCAAGATCCAAGATCTACCTATTTGGTGCTGGGTATTGGAAATAAAATGCCCAAAACATATTTACACAGCGCTTGAGCAACTTCAAGGAAGGGGAGGGTTCTTTTGGCAATATCGTTTGACTCGGGGACACCGAGAAGGGAAGACACGGGGAAAAGGTTTTTCTCTCCGCGTCGCCGCGTCCCCGAATCACCGCGTCCTGCTGGTGATAATCCGATCACAAACCACCAATCACGGCTTTTTCCCCTCCGCCCATTGCAGGTATCTTGATTTTACCTGTCTTGCGGCCATGGCCTTTTTGACGGGCGACAGGTTCAGGATGACTCCGAGGACCGCGGCGAGGGCTCTGTGGGACATGAGGACATGATTGTCGAATATGAGGTTCTGCAGTTTGCCACGTTCGATAGCCATGAGAACCGTACGCCGCGTTGTGGTAAGAGGGGTCATGACGCGTCCGGATCTGGGTTGGAGGCCAAGAGCACCGCTGGTACAGTTTCGTACGCAGACGCCGCACCCCAGGCAGTTCTCCTCCGCGACCCTGGCGAGTTTGCGGTCAGGCCTGTGGGGGTGGTTGGCTGAGACAAGGCCGATGGCCGCCACCGGACAGGCCGTCACGCATTTCCCGCATCCGCTGCACGATGCTTCGTTAACGACCGGGAGAAAGTTTGTTGTGTGCACAGGCTGCAGGAAGCCAAACTTCCTGGCGGCGATCATGGCTTCACAGCAGCATCCGCAGCAGTTGCATATAAAACCTACCCTGCGCTGGACGTTCTCCCCGAACTGGACGAGGTTCCTTCCGTAAGCTTCTTCGAGAAGTTCGCTGGCCTCGGATCGGTCGACCCTGCGGGCAATATTGTGGCGCGTGAGGGACTGGGCGGTGGCTCCGAAAGTCATGCAGATGTTCATGGGGGCGTCACATGACCTGTCAAGGTGCTCCATTTTGTGGCGGCAATAGCAGACGCCGATCCCGATATGTTTTGCTGTCTTTATGACGTGGCTGGCTCGCTCGAAGTCCAGCACGTGAAGCGCGTTGTCGGCCGTCAGCACAGGCTCCTGCACGAATGTCCGCCCCAGCTGGGTCTCCCCGGTGGCGAAGAGGGCTTTGATAAAATCCTCTTCAACGTTCAGGTACTGGTAAAACAGCTCTGAAAGGAGCTTCTGGTCGATATCCTGCCTGATCCGCATGAGGGAGAATTCGAAGAATCCGGCCATGGGCGGAGGAAGGACATAGAAGGTCTTCCCCCGGAGTTCCATGTCGATGAGGATCCCCCTGCCTGCCAGTTCCTCAAGTGCCCTTCGACTTTCCGGTATCCCCAGCCTCCAGATCCGGGACGCCTTTTCGGCCGTGAAAGGCTTTATGGGCAGCTGGGCAACGAGGCCGGCTTCCCGTTCGGAAAAGAGCATTTCAAGGATCTGGAAAAGGAGCCTTGAAGGGGGAGCCCCCTGAGGGAACCGGTTGAGCCTGTCCGACAGGTTTCTGTAGGCGGACCTGGGTGTGAGGTGGGCCAAGGATCTTCTCCGAAAATCAGGAAAAGGGTTAAGGGTTAAAGGCCAAAGTCAAGGATCCAAAAACATTATACAGGTTTTCGTTCTCCTTTCCCCTTGATCCTTTCAACTTTTCCCTATCCCCATAGGATGCCAATCACAATGATGGCGCCGTTTATCAGGTACATCTTTCTGATGTAGTGTCCATGGCGGTCCAGCTCCTGCCAGTCCTGCACTGTCGGTATGATCCGGAGAAGACGCAGCAGTATAGGGATCGTAAGCAGGCATGTAAGGACAAAAGGTGAAAGGATCCTGTCAGCAGCAAGTCCGAGGATCAGGAGATAGACAGCGATCCACTGCCCGATGAGGCCTGCGTAGGCTCCCGTCCTGCCGAGCCTCACTGTCAGGGTCCTTTTACCAACGGCTGCGTCCGTTTCCATGTCCGGGATACTCTGGAAATACAGGATCCCGGCCACCATGATACCGATGGGAAGAGAAACAAGCACCGCTGTCCATGAAGGGTGCCCGGTCATGATCCAGTAGGTCCCAAGAACCATGACCGGCCCCATGTTGAGCCCCGCGAAAAGCTCTCCAAGTCCATGATATCCGTACCTTATGGGGGGGGCCGTGTAGAATATGCTTGAAAAAATGGAAAGACCCACGAAAGGAGAGAGGATCCACATGTCGGTCACGGTCATGTATCCTGCTGCCAGAAAAAAGGCAACCAGGTATAAACCCAGCAGGGAGGCGCGCAATTGACCGGTCGTGATCAATCCGGCCTGGAGCATACGGGATCCCCCTATGGATTCACCGGAGTCAGCTCCCTGGAAGTGATCGAAATAATCATTTGCCAGGTTGGTGGCAAAATGGATCATGACGGAATAGAGATTGATGAGGAGAAACAGGCCCACCTGTTTGGGAGCCCCGTCCCTTACTGCAAGCATCCAGCCGGCCAGGAGCGGGATGAAGGTGGCGATGTAAAAGGGCGGCCGGCTCGCCTTCCACCAAGCGCGGAGTCGGTCAGAGGTCATAAGCTGATCTCATATCTCAAACCTCAGATCTCAAATGAGATCGCATCAATAAAACGGATAATATAGTCAGCGAGAAGAGCAGTCTATGTATTAAAATTTCTTCTGATATCTGAGATCAGTTTGCCGGCAGCAAACTGCCGTCCACCATCTCATCGTATGTCAGCTCCGATTTGAGAATACCCTTGTTCCTGAGCCAGCGGTAAACGTCCATGACGAGTTCCCTGTCCGGCACCGCCGGCGGTTTGAACACAGGTATGGAAATGGAGCCTTGCAGCGGCTCGGGAATGCGCGCGTGCTTAATCATTATGGGTCTGGCCATTTCCGGGTCCCGGCTGATAAGCGCTGAGGCGCGGGACACCGCCCGCAGGAAGGCTCTGACGCTATCGGTGTTCTCCTGGATGAACTTCTGTGTAAAGAGCAGGGTTGTCGGGGTTATTCCAAGACCTCTGTCGTCTGCGATGACAGTGGCTCCTTTTCCCACAACCAGGGTGACGAGAGGTTCCGGCAGGACAGCTCCGGCCACCTGGCCCTCGAGGAGCATGGGTATGCGGGTCAGCATGTTCTTCGTCTCGATCATGTTAAGTTCTGCTCCCGGAGATTCCATCTGCAAAAGCCTCGTTGTGACGTACTCGATGACCGTGTTGGAACTGCCGGCGATCCCCTTCCGGGCCAGTTCCGTGAGGGAGGGATGGCCTGCTCCCGGTGCGGCGAGTACTGCGAACATCCTCTGGTCACCCGTTGTGTTGAAGATAGTCGCCACCATCCTGACGGGCATCTGGTTTGCGCCCAATATGATAGAAGTGAGCATGTCCCCGAAATAGCCCTGGGTCTGCCCGGAAGACATGGCGGCGTCCTTTTCAAGACCTGATCTGAAGGGGATGAGTTCAACTTCCACGCCTTCCTCGGTGAAAAGCCCTTTTTCCTGGGCAACAAAAAGAGGCAGGGCCTGCATGACCGGCAGAACACCGAAAGCGATCTTCACAGCGGCCTGGGAAGGCGCCGGGAAAGAGCCTGCGGTGACAGCTAGAATAAAAAGCACAGCAAAGCCAATAGTCTTTTTCATTTCGTTCCTCTCCTCGGTCTGTTCTCCAATCCGTATTGGAAAATATTTTTCATTTCATGGATCCACTTGTCGGAAGTCAAGGAAGGGTCAGAGCCCTCGCGGCAGGCTGCTCTGTCTAGGGCAGGCACCATGAAATCCAGGTAGTGGGCCTGGAGGAAGCGGTCCAGTACGCTCTGAATAATGAAAGCGCTCTTCTTCGTGTCGATATCCTGTCTCAGTTCACCTTTTTTCACTCCCTCCTCGATGAGGTCCTGGAGAAAGCGTCTTGCCGCTCCCTGGATTTCCGAGAGGATTCTTTTTCCGTGGGGAGAGTCTCCTGTGTAGATGACCCTGTAGTAGATCGCCGCTGACATGGGACGACGGGTGGTGAATCCCAGGCCAATCCGAAAAACCTTTTCGAGCCTGCTAAAAAAGGGCTCATCCCGGGTGGCGTTCCTCACCGCGCGCAGCTCATCTTTCAGCTCTTCCAGGCTGGAGCGATAGACGTAGTCGAAAAGCCCGGCTTTGGTGCCGAAATATTTGAATATAGCTCCCTTGGAGATCCCAGCACCCTTTACCAGCCTGTTCATGCTGGCGGCACTAAAACCGAAACGGCCGAATTCCGTTTGTGCAGCATCCAGGATCCGGTCCCTTAAGGCAGGTTCCAGTTTTTCAAATCTGGGGAATGCTTGTTCCGCAGGCAAGGTGGACCTCCCTAAGAAGATTGCATGACCATGTGGTCACGGCCTGGGAGGATACGGGAAAAAAAGGGCCGTGTCCAGTATCTGTAAGCAGGATCATGTGTTGAAAATTGAAAATTGAGAGTTTCGATCGTGGATTTTGATCTGAACTCTCAGCACTCAATTCGCAATTCTCAATTTTTTT
>WOR8_10003690_pt1 | contig 15428 bp, 13 predicted proteins | sample DeeMarSeWOR38_10_FD_19890 | JGI IMG/M metagenome (IMG submission 19890) | reverse complement strand
ATATCTCTACGACGCGATCCGTCTGATTGCTTTCGAGCTGGGGCTGCGATTTTTTACCGACTATTTGGCGGGCAATGTCTACTTCAAGGCCAGGTACCCGGAACACAATCTTGCCAGGGCACTTGTCCAATTCAAGCTCACCGAGAGTATCGAATCCCAGGCAACTGCCATTCGCACCATTATCCAGGAGATACGGAGATCATAAGTGAATATCTCAGTCATACTCGCTCATCATAAAGCCTAATTTGAGCGATTATTGATACACTAGCCGAAAAAGGACCCTGTTTATCTAATGGACCTGAAATGATTGGGTTTCACCCGATAGGTTCAGTCACCCCCACCCTCCCCCGTCGAGCTGGTCTTTACCCACAAGTGGGACGGCTGGATACCGGGGGTGGTGGCATTGGCAAGGCAATAAATCCTCTTCTTTCGTTCCGAGGCTCCCGGCCCGGTCACTTCTCACGCTTCTACGGCCGGGGGAAGGCGCCCCCTCCCTGTTCTCGTCTGCGCTATGCGCCGTCCCCGCCAGTCACTACAGAAGAGGCCTCATTGCCTTGCTTGAGCGAGCAGAGGAGCACCCGCGGTGTCCAGCAAAAAATGTGGGACATGGTCAGCGTCGAGGGGGAGAAAAATAACTGAAAACATTAAAGATCCTCCCCTCGCCTGGCGGGAGGGGGTTAGGGGGAGGGGGATAAGAATCGCTCAATTTAGGCAGACATAGAGCGTGGTGGATATGGATGGTCGTCACCCTCAGGAGGTTTTTTCGATGAAAGCTAATATGAAGATTAAGATTTTCACCGTGGGGGGTACTATCGATAAGGTCTATTTTGACAAAAGAAGCAAGTATGAGGTTGGCGAGCCGCAGATCGGTGAGATATTGGAAGAGGCGAATGTAATTTTTGAATACGATTTGGAGTCCATACTGAAAAAAGATAGCCTAGAACTGACGGATAATGATCGTCAGCTCATTTACGACAGAATAGAGTCTGACAAAAACCCACATATCTTGGTGACACACGGTACGGATACGGTGATCGAAACCGCCAAGAAGCTCCAAACCATTCCAAATAAAGTGATCGTGCTCACGGGAGCAATCGAGCCGGCCAGGTCAAAGTCAAGCGATGCACCATTCAATGTAGGCTCTGCCGTCGCAGCACTTCAGTTGTTGCCGCCTGGTGTCTATCTTGCGATAAACGGGCGCATCTTCGATCCAAACAAAGTGAAAAAGAACATGGAACTCAATAGGTTTGAAGAAACCTGATATGTGTGTTACTGATGATAGACGTATGAAATGCACGGATAATGTCAAAGTGCGCCGGGCAGAGTGGCTGAGGAAGGAACTAAAAAGCTACCGTGAGACTTCGCAGTGCAGTGCGTCGAGCAACTAGTTGCCAGAAAGAGCAGTGCAGCTAACTCGACCCGCGCATGGCGGTTTGCTTCCTTTCAATGTATTCTCACAAGCTGACAGAGTATCTTATATGGAACTTACGCGACGGGATTTCATCAAAGCCTCTCTCATTCTGGGCGGTTCGCTGGTTTTCCCTCGCAGTTCCCTGGATGCGTCGCAAAAGCGAGAACAGCGATGGGACCCAGCCTACGGTAAATTGGAGGAAGAGGGCAAGTTAACTGAGAGAGTTGAGCAGGCCCATTCACTTTTCGAGGAATGCCGGCTATGCCCCCGAGAGTGCGGGGTTGATCGCCGAGATGGCGAACAGGGGTTCTGTCGAGCCCCTGCCAGAGTTGTAGTTTATGTCGCTCAACCCCATTTCGGCGAGGAGATATCCTTGGTGGGGCAGCATGGGTCTGGCACCATCTTCTTCTCCAATTGCAATCTCCGCTGTGTCTTCTGCCAAAACTGGCCCATCGCTCATGAAGGGCAGGGAAAGGAAATCAGTGATGAGGACCTGGCGGATATGATGTTTTACCTCCAGGAAATCGGTTGTCATAACATCAACTTGGTCACACCCACCCATGTGATGCCAAACATCCTCAAGGCTACAAGGATTGCCTTCAAAAAAGGGCTTCGTATCCCCTTAGTCTACAATACCAGTGGGTACGAGAGTGTGGAGATATTGAAGATCCTGGATGGCATTGTGGACATCTATTTGCCGGACATGAAGTATATGGATGGAGAAAAGGCGGCGAAATACTCAGCTGGAGCTTCTGACTATCCCCAGGTGGCGAAGAAAGCGATTGTGGAAATGAACCGCCAGGTCGGCGAGCACTCGGTAGGCGGCCGAGGAATTGCCACCCGTGGCTTAATGATCCGGCACCTGGTCATGCCGAACCGGGTTGCCGGGACAAAAGAGTTCGTCAAATGGGTGGCTGAAACCCTGCCAAAATCAACCTATGTCAATATCATGCATCAATATCGTGTGGAATACAAAGCCTACGACTACCCGGAAATATGGCGCGCCATCACTGTTGAGGAATTTGTGGAAGCGATGGACTGGGCATTGGAATACGGCTTGACTAACCTCGACCCCAGGTCGGTGGCTGTCTACAACGTCTACGCGCGAGAGCAACGCAGCAACTTAAAGGTGCGTCAATAGAAGGGCCATAAGCGCTGCACTTACTAAAGGGAGCATTAAATAGTTGGCATTCATATCTGCTACGGATCATGAAGTACAACTGCGACCCGGACACCTGCTGGTTGATATGGGTTGTGGAGATGGGCGAGTCTTCCGGAAGGCTTGAAACCGTTATGGTGCGAGAGCGATGGGCTACGAATTGGAGCCCCCTTGGCCGGGATTGTTGGCTTGGAAATTAGTGGCCGATGAACAGACCGATGGCAAGCAGTACTGGGGTCAAAATGATAATGACGACGTTTCTGCCCATATAGGGTATCAGCCGGGGTATGTCATTGGCGAACCTGGCAACACCTCTGACTGTCGGAACTGCCAGGGTGACTGAGGTGAGGGCCAGGAAGCCTTCCAGGGGAAGGCTAGAGGTGATATAGCCAAAGATAATAGCCAGATAAGCACCTGTAAGAAACGCCGCATAGAGCCTCACGCTGGCCTCTGTCCCTATGGTGATGGGGAAGTGGTGCCTCCCTACACCCCTGTCAGCTTCAACATCTGGAAACTGGTTGAGCAGCAGTAAATCACTCACAAGGAAAAACGGAACCAGGGACGCCACAAATGACGTCCAGGAGTAAGTCCCAGTGAGTACAAAGTCAGTGCCCATGACCATCAGTGGGCCAAAGCCAAGCCCAGGAGCAATCAGGCACAGGAAGGGGTTCTTGGTGATCCACCTTGTATAAGCGACAATGATAATAATTCCGAGCAATCCCACCGGTAAGAGCCACAGTCCTCTAACATACAGGAAGTAAATACCCACTGAAGCCGTGATGGCCAGGCTGAGCAAAGCGGTAATCAGGCCAAAATAGGCCTTGTCGGGATATCTGGGTAGGGTCCCGCTGCCTCCGCTAAAAGGGGTGGGTTGGGTGTTGAAATCAAGACCACTCCTAAAATCGTGGTACTCGTTAAGGGCATTTACGCTGAGGTGTGCTGCTAACGCGCCGATCAATGTTAGTGCGAGATAATGGAAATCCAATTGGGATCCAGACCATGCGGCCGTGGCTGCACCCAGCACCACACTTGCGGGGGTCAATATCAGAAAGGGTAGCCGCATGGGGCCAAATATCGCCGTATTGAGAATCTTAGTCATCACCTGAGGCTCCGGTAAATGCCTACTGTATTGGCAACCATTGGCGAATAACCATCTTTTTCACCGTATCGCCCCCTCTGCATCATTTTTCCCGATTCAATTACTGGTTGCTTCGATTCATACATTCGATGACGAATTAATTCACTCAGGGCTTGGTGGTGAGTGAACGAGGCCCTTCATCATCAGTGTGAAAACACCTCAAAGCATTTGCGAACCGAAACACTAAGCGGCAAGACCGGCCCGATTCCCTTCCAACTCACACAAAAGATTGCCTGGTGTCAACAAATCATCATGCCAGTTTTGGTTCTGTCTTTCAAGGATATGAAAAGCATGCATCTGCTTTCTGATTAATAAAATTGCCACACAAAACTCACTTGACACCGTGGAAAGACTTCTCTATAAATTTAAACTGACAGACCGACCGGTCGGTTTTCTTGGTCACTAAAGAGTGGAATGGATATGACCCTTAAAGAGAAAATCATCCAGGAATCCTCAAGACTTTTTTCATCAAAAGGTTTTTCGGGTACCTCTATCAAAGAAATCCTCGAGGCAGCGGGTGCTTCAAAAGGTGGACTGTATAATCATTTCAAGACCAAAGAGGAGCTGTTTTCGGCTGTGTTGAGGGAATCGCGCAAGATCTGGCGGGAGAAGAATCTTTCGGGTTTGGACGTGATCGAAAGTCCGTTAGAAAGGATTCAGAAACTCTTGGAAAACTACAAAGATCGGTACCTGATAGGTTCAGGAAATCTTCCCGGCGGCTGCATTTTCGTCAGGGTCTCGGTAGAGTCCGCAGAACTGGGCGACCAGTGGCCCCACCTGGCAGAAGAGATCAATGAAGGGTTTGATCGGCTGAAATCTATGATCAAAGGGTTCTTGGACCAGGCTAAAGACGGTGGTCAACTCAGATACGAGACGAATACTGAGGATGCTGCCGATATGATTTTTTCGGGCATGCTGGGTGCTTCGGTCAGGTACGGCGTGGACCGATCCATTGGAAACTTAAATCGAACTATCAATTCCCTTATTGAGTATGTGGGGACTCTAGCCCTCTAGAGATTTTGGTCTCGGAGGAGGGAGACCGATCGGTTTTAATGAGGCCTTAATGTGGATTGCTTGGGCCCATTGCGGCCTAAATGACAGCATCGCTAACAAGACACAATCTGAGGAAAGGAGAAGAACACATGAAAGCAGTAGTTTACCAAGAGTATGCTCCGGATGACGATTTTAAGCGAATCCTGAAGGTAAAGGATGTAGAAGAGCCAAAGCCAAAGCCAAACGACGTGGTCTTTGCAGTTAAAGCAGCTTCGTTGAATTATAACGACATCTGGGGAATGAGAGGCACACCCATACCCGTCCCGTTGCCGCATATTTCAGGCTCCGACGCAGCCGGTGAAGTAATCGCCGTAGGGGAGGACGTAAAACAGATCAAAGTCGGGGATAGAGTGGTCTCTCACTCTAATATGTCGTGCCGAGTTTGCTCTGCATGTACCGATGGTCGCGAGTATGACTGCAGAGCGCGGACGATCTGGGGCTTTGAGACCGGCCCCTTGTGGGGTGGCTTCTCGGAGATTACGTATCTTCCTGAAGTCAATGTGCTTAAGATTCCGGACAACGTGAGCTTTGATGAGGCAGCCGCAGCCTCGATGACCCTGCTCACTTCATGGCATATGCTGGTAGGGAGGGCGAAGATCAGACCAGGGCAAACAGTACTCGTGATGGGAGGAGGTTCCGGCGTTGGCAGCTTTGGAATCCAGATTGCCAAAGTCTACAACTGCGCGGTAATTGCAACGGCGAGTCCAGATAAGTTGGATAAATGTATCGAACTTGGTGCCGATTACGCAGTCGATCACAGAAAGGACGATTGGCACAAAGATGTAAGGGCCATATGCAAGGAAATCTCCCAAAAAACGGGGGTGTCACCCGGGATCGATGTGTCTTTTGACCATATTGGCGAAACCCACTTCAACAAACAACTTACTCTGCTAAAGTATGGTGGGACACTTGTTCAATGCGGTGCCACCACAGGCTATGATGCCCGAACTGATCTGCGACACATTTTTTTTAAAGGCACCAACATCCTCGGCTCAACTCAAGGAACAAAGGCGGAGCTTGAACAAGGTTTCCACTGGATGTCGCAAGGAAAGATAAGGGCTGCTATCGACTCGGAGTACTCTTTTGAAAATGCGGCAGAGGCTCACACAAAGATGCTCACGGGCAAGGGCCTCTTCGGAAAAATCCTGATGAAACCGGAGTAACCCTCGGCTGAACAGAATTGCAGGGCGAATACCCCCTCGGGCATGAGCGTTCAAATTTATTGGCGTGAATCTCCATTCGACCCTTGCTCAGCGTTTAGCCTATCGTTATAAAGGGGCTAGCCCTTCTCGTAGGGCTGGCCCCTTGATCATTGAAGCAGTTCTTTGTACCCTGCGATTTTCGCCTGGCTGTATAGAAGCATAATTAAGCTGATCTCAAACATGCAAAAATAAGGTTCTTCCGGAATTTGCTTGATGGGAGAGAAAACCACGGCTCTGGCCAGGGATAGTGACAAGGAGAAAAGTACCATGCACTCAAAGACTTTCAGGGCCATGATCGTACAAGAAACACCGGATGGTAAATATATCAGGCAGGTTCGTAATAAATCGTTGGATGACTTGCCTGAGGGTGAAGTATTGGTCAAGGTTCACTATTCATCCTTAAATTATAAAGACGGACTTTCCGCCACTGGTCACAGGGGAGTCACCAAGAATTATCCTCACACGCCCGGAGTAGATGCCGCCGGTGTGGTAGAGGAAAGCCTTAGTGATGCATTTCAGCCAGGGGACGAAGTGATTGTCACCAGCTACGATTTGGGTATGAACACCCCCGGTGGTTTCGGACAATACATCAGAGTGCCGGCGGCCTGGGTGGTGCCTCTTCCAGACAACCTCTCCCTAAAAGAAAGCATGGCTTACGGTTCAGCCGGTCTTACTGCCGGCTTCTGCATCCTTAAACTCCAAGAACATGGCATCACCCCCGATCGAGGGGAAATATTAGTCACGGGTGCCACTGGCGGAGTTGGCAGCTTTGCGGTGGCAATGCTTGCCGAAATCGAATATCAAGTGGTTGCAGTAACTGGAAAGATGAATGAAAAGCAGTTCCTTATCGATCTTGGCGCCAAGGAAGTCATCTCCAGGGAGCAGGCAACTGACACCTCGAGCAAGCCTCTCTTGAAAGGTCGCTGGGCTGGGGTAGTAGACTCAGTAGGGGGTCAGATCCTGGCAACAGCCATCAGATCCACCAAGCTGCACGGCGCAGTCACCTGTTGCGGCAATGTGGCGTCGCCTGATTTGCCAATTAACGTCTACCCTTTCATACTGAGGGGTATCTCTCTGGTGGGGATTGATTCGCAGAGTTGTCCAATGACGCTTCGGCGCCAGGCATGGGACAAAATTGCCAGCGAATGGAAGCTGGCTGATCTGCAACGGCAGACTTCCGTGTGCTCACTTGAGGAGTTGGATGGCGAAATAGGTCGTATCCTGGCTGGAAAGCAGAAAGGCAGAGTGATTGTAGATTTGGCGAAATGACCTCATTCAAGGATAAAGCGTCCGGCTCAGGTTAACGAGAACCAGGTGGCATCTTGATTGAAATGCGAAGAAAAGACAAGGCGATCCAGGACCGGGACGAAATAGAGGGAATCATCCGTAGCTCCCTTGTTTGTCGTCTGGCTCTGTCTGATGATAATCGGCCGTATGTGGTTCCTCTGAGCTTTGGATATAAAGATGACACCCTGTATTTTCATTCCGCTGCCGAAGGCAGAAAAGTTGAAATCTTAAAGAAAAACAGTACGGTCTGCTTCGAATTTGACGTTGATCACGAAGTGGTTCAGGGCGAAAAAGCATGCAAATGGAGCATGAAATATCGGAGCGTGATAGGATTTGGCAAGGCTTCATTTGTTGATGATCCTGAGGAGAAGAGAAAAGGTCTGGATGCAATCATAGAACACTATTCCGGTGATTCGCTCGATGTCCCGGAGGCCGCCCTTGAGAATATTGTAGTCATAAAGGTTGAAATAGAGAGTATGACCGGCAAGCAATCTGGATATTCTGACAGCTGGAACAGGGCGTATTGATTTTGCTAGCTTTAACCCACATCGTATCTCCAAACATAGTTGCTTGCGAGCTGACATTTCTGCAACGGAGGCGCATTGATTACCACCTGGCAGCGCAACAGCACCGGGAATACTCCAGGTTGCTGAGTGACAGCGGCTTGCAGGTCATTGAGTTGTCAGTGAACAGCTCGTATCCAGATTCCACTTTCATAGAGGATACGGCAGTTGTTTTTGATGAACTGGCGATCATGGCCAGTATGGGAACAGAGTCTCGGCGAGGAGAAATCAACGGAATCGAGGCCGAGCTGGCCAAGTTCCGCGACACTTTCCGAATTGAATCCCCGGCTACACTGGAGGGAGGAGATGTGCTGCGGGTTGGGAAGAAAGTTTTTGCGGGAATCACGCCACGCACCAACCTGGCCGGGATTGAATCCCTCCGAAAGATCCTTGAACCCTTCGGTTATGAAGTTATCCCGGTGCAGGTGACGGGCTGCTTGCACTTGAAATCTGCCTGTACATCTATCGGTGAACGCTCATTGCTGGCAAATCCCCGCTGGCTCGAACTCAAGCCACTTGAAGATTTCCGGATCATCCCCGTAGCGGAGGATGAACCTGCGGCGGCCAATTGTCTTTGCATGCGTGATCCCCTGGTCATGCACACAGGATTCAGCAAGACGATTGATCGCTTACAGGATTTTGGCTTCCCGGTTAAACCCATTGACATATCTGAACTCCTCAAAGCGGAGGCCGGGCTCACCTGCAAGAGTATCATCTTTGAACACAGGGTATAGGTTTTGCCTCATGGGGAGTAATGGGATGGCAATAGGACAGGTAAGATGAAGGTCACATTGGCACAGCTTAATCCCATTGTTGGAGATATTCAGGGCAATTTGACCAAGGCGGTGCAAACGCTGTCAGAGTGCAGCAAGGACGCACCCGATCTGGTCATCTTCCCGGAACTCTTTGTCGTAGGCTATCCACCCAGGGATCTCTTGGAGAGGCCCTCATTTATCGGCAGGACACAGGCGGCTATCCAGGAACTATTGAGCGTTTCCAAGAAATACCCGCAAACTGGCATCATTGTGGGGGCGCCTCAGCTCAGCCGGCAGCCCTTTGGCAAAGGTCTTCACAACTCAGCACTGTTACTGTATCGAGGCAGCCTCCTTTTCGCGAAACACAAATCCCTGCTGCCCACCTATGATGTTTTCGACGAAGCGCGATACTTTGATCCAGGGGCGGGGGATCCGGTAGTGAAGTTCAAAGGTGCCACCCTAGGCCTGTCGATTTGTGAGGATGCCTGGAATGACCCAGTTCTGTGGCACCGATGCAGTTATTCCCATGATCCTGTTGAGGTAATGGCCAAAGAGGGTGCGAGTTTGATCATCAATATTGCTGCTTCCCCGTTCCACAGGGGCAAAGAGAAACTGAGATACAGTATCGTCCGAAGTCATGCAACCAAGCACAGGATCCCATTTCTTTTTATCAACCAGGTGGGCGCCAATGATGAGCTTGTTTTCGACGGCAGAAGCATTTGCGTGGATGGGGCAGGTGAACCCCTAGTCGTCTTTCCGCCTTTCGAAGAGCACGTGGAAACCATCTCGGTAAGTCGCGCTGGTTTCCCGGGGTTGTATGTTCCACAAGAGGAAATTGAAAGTGTCTATCAGGCGCTCGTCCTGGGCGTTACGGACTATATGCGCAAGTGTGGCTTTACCACCGCCATCCTCGGTCTTTCCGGTGGGATTGACTCTGCGGTAACCTGCTCCGTTGCCGTGGAAGCGGTGGGTGCCGAAAACCTTTTAGCAGTCACCATGCCCGGACCTTATTCCTCGCCGGGCAGCGTTGAAGATTCAAGAAAGCTTGCGAAGAACCTGGGGGTCCGGTTCGAGGTCATACCGATCTCTCCCGCGTATAAGGCCTACCTGCAGTCTCTCGAGGATCGTTTCAAGGGAACGGAACCGGATATCACCGAAGAGAACATCCAGGCCAGGATCAGGGGCAACATTCTCATGGCGCTCTCCAACAAGTTTGGCCATCTCGTGCTTTCTACCGGCAACAAGAGTGAACTGGCGGTGGGCTACTGCACCCTGTACGGCGACATGAGCGGAGGGCTTAGCGTCATCAGTGATGTACCCAAAACCATGGTGTACGAACTGGCACAATACATAAACAGAGAAGCTCCCGTGATTCCCGAAGAGATTATCAATAAGGCGCCGTCAGCGGAATTGAGAGAGAATCAAACGGATCAGGACACCCTGCCTCCCTATGAGGTCCTGGACCAGATTCTGCACTACTACCTGGACCAGAGGTTATCGCTCGCCGATATTCTAAAGCTCAATTTTGACCCTGAGACGGTGAAAGGGGTCATCCGATTGGTGGATCGAAATGAGTACAAGAGAAGACAGGCAGTGCCCGGGCTGAAGGTCACTTCCAAGGCCTTTGGAACAGGCAGGAGAATGCCAATCGCGGCGAAATTTGAAAGCTAGCTTGGACACTATGAAAACAGAAGAGAATGAACAACAAAGCCTGGCGAACCTGGCTGCAGCTTACGGCATCCAGCGCTCTTATTTCGACGTTTATGGCAATGTCCATGAAATGTCGCTCAAGACCATCAAACAGATGTTGGTCGCAATGGGAGTGGAGGTCAACAGCCCAGAACAAGCTCTCCAGCGGCTGGAAAAACGATCCTGGACTCGGCTGGCCGAACCGGTCTTGGTCGAATCCACGGGCCGACTCCCAAGTGAATTTCTTTTTCAAGTTCCCATTCACGGCTCCTCCGGTGAGCAGCTCAGTCGCAATTTCAGGGTCCGATTGGTGGTCACCGGGGAAACCGGGACTTCCATGACCTATGCTTACAAACCTGAACAGCTGACTTTCAAAGAGTCCAGGAACATTGACGCCACGACTTACGAGCGTTGGGGTTTTCCTTTTCCGGAGGGCCTTTCTCACGGCTACTACAGGTTCAGCCTTTCTGTTGCCCTGGACAAAGAAGAATATCAGCAAATAATTTCGGTTGCTCTTTGCCCCGAGAGTGCCTATCTGCCCCCGGCTCTCAGGGTAGATGGCAAAAGGGCGGGCATAGCGATCTTTCTCTACGGTCTTCGCTCTCAACGCAATTGGGGTGTGGGCGACTTCACCGATCTCAAGGAATTCATTCGCTGGGCCATCGAATCTCTGCATGTGGACGTGATCGGTTTGAATCCACTACACGCTATCTCCAACCGGCGGCCATACAACATAAGTCCTTATTTTCCCTCCAGTCGGTTATATCGAAATTTCATCTACCTGGATATTGAGGCCATGGAGGATTATCACTTCTGCCCCGAGGCCCAGGAATTTGTCCAAGCAGAGACGACCCAAGGGTTGCTTGCCGAGCTCCGCAGTGCGAAGCTGGTGCAATACGAACAGGTGGCCGCGGTAAAACTTCAGGCGTTGAAAGCGGTATTCGAAAAGTTTGTCGAGCACCACTGGGGCAACAACGGCGCCAAGACGCCACGGGGCGCACGGTTTCAGGCATACATAGAGAACGAGGGGCATTTACTGGACAATTTTGCCACCTTCTGCGCCTTGGATGTCTTTTTTCATGAAGAGAACTCAGATGTTTGGGTCTGGCGGCAGTGGCCTGAGCCGTTCTGGGACCCTTTTTCCGGAGAAATACAGGACTTCCGACAGCGCAACTGGGAGGACATCCTCTTCTATAAGTACCTGCAGTGGCAGTTGGAAGCACAACTGCAGGAAGCGCAGGACCTCGCACGTTCCCTTGGGGCCTCGGTCGGCTTGTATCACGACTTGGCACTCGGTATTGACCCCGGCGGGGCGGACAATTGGGCTTATCGAGACTTTTTTGTCAGTGGGGTGACCGTCGGTGCGCCACCGGATGACTTTTCTCTTGAAGGTCAGGACTGGGGTTTTCAACCACCCAATAGAGAAAAATATCAGAACGATGGCTACGGCCAGTTCGCCCAGGAGATCAGAAAAAACTGTCAAGGAGGGGGGGCGCTAAGAATAGACCACATCATGAGGTTTTTTCGACTTTTCTGGATTACCTCGGGCCAGACCGCGAGAGATGGCACTTATGTGGATGACTATTACCAAGATTTGCTTGGAATCCTGGCACTGGAAAGTGAACGCGCCAAGACACTCATAATTGGCGAGGATTTGGGAACAGTTCCTCCTCAAACCAGGGAAATCCTGGCGCAATTCGGAATACTCTCCTATCGACTTTTCTACTTTGAAAGGGATGAGCAGGGTAGTTTCAAGGAACCTGAGTCATATCCTTCCCTGGCCTTGGCGGCAGTGAGCACCCATGACCTTCCCACCTTGGCGGGATTCTGGACAGGACAGGATATTTCCTTGCGCAATGATTTGGGGATGTTTCCGAGTGAAGGACAATTTCATGCTGCCTTACAGAAAAGATGGGAGGATAAAAAACAGATCGTCCAGCGGCTGGTCAGCTCGGGTTATTTGGCCGAGGAAATGACAGGCAGGCAAGAAACGTATACTCAATTGACCGATGAAATCCACAATGCCATTATCGGCTTTCTCCTCTCTACCCCAGCAAAGCTGGCCGTGTTGAGCCAGGAGGATCTTTTCGGGGATACCAGGCAACAAAATCTGCCAGGAACGACCTCAGAGTATCCCAACTGGTCAACTAAAATGGGCTTTTCTTTGGAGGATTTGTGGCGAGACCCGGAGGTTGAGCATTATGTTCGAGTCTTCCGTCACTGGGTTGATCGTTCCGGCCGAGCTGTGCTAGGATCCTCTTGACCTGCATTTAACGGCTGTTTTTATGCAGATCACAAATGGCATGTTCTTTGCTTATTTGCAGCCTCACACACACCGGCTTTGACTGGCTCCAAGCGAAGCAGACAGCTAAAGAGGTCTGTATTGTTTTGTGGCCTTAAGATTCTACTGCTCTTGGGGGCTTACAGGATCAACCCCGCTGGTTGTCTTAGTGAAAATGGCCGCTGCCCACCCCCAAAGCAAAGTGTAACAGAACTGTCCAGGGTTTATCATGAAAGCTGGAAATATTGGGGATCTGGCAGCCAAGCTTTCTGAGATTCCTCGAAGGCTCAAACAGTTTGTAACTCATGATGTCCGGAGCAACCCAATTCTCGGCCTGTATCTGGTCATTGGCGTAATGGTCATTGGCTACGCGATCTACTTTGTGGGCGTCCTCTATAAAGATATTACCAGCGAGGGTGAAAAACGAGTCGCCGCGAAGCCGAAAGTCGGGCAGGAAAAAAAAGCACCGCCGAGCCCGAAACCCACCCCGTCTGAGAAGAAAGAGAGCGTGTCTCAACCTGCCAAAGACTCCACCAAGCAGGTGACCCCAACGCAGCAGACAGAACTTGCTACAAGAACGGTAACGGAGGAGCGGGGAACTGCGGGCGGTGGAAAGCTCGAAACCAGCAACTGGAATAAATTTGAATTTGACGATGGTTCCCGGATCTCTTTTCCCGCTGACTGGAGCAGGAGTGACATTCCGCCTGAGAACAACATCATTCACGGGATTCGGCTGCAAGCTCCCAACACTGAAGCCAGCTTAAAGTGTTATGGGCGGGCCAAAGAACCGGGAATAGATATTGCCATGGCCCTGAAACAGACTATGAGCGACGGGGACTATAGCAAGATCAAAGAAGAGAAAAAAAAGGTTAAAAATCTCGATGTGGTGCAATTGAGTGGACAGCTTGCAGATAAACAAACGGTTGTCAGTATCTTTGACGACCGGGCGGGCAAATATTTCGTAGTCAGTCTGGTCGCCTCAGAGAGAGACTATAAAGAGCTGCAGCCATACTACGGCGCTGTTGTGGATAGTTATGAGGGCGCCAAGAAGTCGGCCGTCTCCATCTTGAAGATAGAAGAAGAGCTTGAGAAAAGTATCGAAGAGAACAAGGAATACTTGGTCGGCACTGCCATAAGAATCAAACTCAAAAATGGCTCCAGACACCAGGGTGTCGTTATCGCTGAAAATGACAATACAATTACTCTAGAAAGTTTGCGTTTTGGTGGCAGGTACAGTTTCACGGTTCAGAAGAAGGATATAGTAGAGCTCGTCCGCTGAGCAAGTGTTTTCCACGTTACAGCTACCTTCCTGCTCCATCATTGTTCTCTTCTGGATAATTCAATCCATGTTACATGCGGAGGAGCGAGAAAGCGCATGGGGGGGCCCCAAGTGCCGGCCCCGCGGCTGACATAGAGAAGGCTGTCCTTGTCCAGGGAACGAAGCCCGCTCTGGTTCGCATAAAATAGCTCTGTAATCAGAGTGAAAGGGAAAATCTGTCCTCCGTGAGTGTGACCGCTTAATTGCAGATCAAAGTAGCCCACCGATTCAATCTCCACCAAAGGCCGGTGTTTCAAGAGCAAAGTGTACCTCTGCGAATCCAGGTCAGTGAGTAACGCGACTTCCCTTTGGTCGGCTGTCCGGTTGCCCTGGTATCTCCCAACTACCGGATCATCTACGCCGACGATAGCAAGCAGGTTGCCCAAGAGATATCGCTGATTACGCAACACCTCAAAGCCCGCGGCTTGCAGGAAGCGCTCACTCTGGGCAATTCCCGCATAAAACTCATGATTGCCTAAAACGGCGAACTTGCCCAGTGGCGGTCGTATCTGCACCAACATATCTGCTAACCGGTCGAGTTGATCCATCTGGGCATCCACGAGGTCCCCGGTGCAAACCAGCAAATCTGGTTTCGCTCGATGCACCATCCCAAGAATGCGCTTTAGCCTTTTTTCACCCACCATCATCCCCAGATGCAAATCGGAAATCTGGACGATATTGAGCCGTTCAAATCGGGCAGGGAGTTTTGCTGTTTGAAGAAAAACCCGATCCAGCCGAATCTGCCAGGCACTGAACGCAGACCATATTCCAAGCAACACAACGCTCAGCACAAGGACCACAAAAGCGTCTCTGCCAGTCCACACCAGGCGACCGGTTCCAGAGCCAGGCAGAAGGGCCAGCAGCCGCATGCCCAGATTGAAAATATCCAGACATAGTGCTGTGCAGAAGAAAAGAAAGATCAGTCCCATCCAGGTGTAGCCCACGTAGGCGAGACACTGGGCAGTCATATGGAAGCTGTGTCGATCCAATAACCGGACCGCTATCGGGGCTAGAATCATAGTCCCCAAGAACAATGCCATGATGAAGCTAAGCCCTGGGCCTGGGGCCAAGGCAGCCCTCGCCTTGATGAACAAGTAGAGGTGGAGTGTCCCATATATGGATAGGAACGAAGCAAGAAAAAGAGTCATAATTCTTTTCTTAACATGGTTTAATTAGTCTTTCCATGCGGAAAAAGGCTTAATCGGCGTTGATAAACATGTTATAAGTGGCGACTCGTCATCTGTCGTTGGTGGCACAGAACGAATAATCAGTGACGAATTCTAAAACTGACGCGCCCAGTAATTTTCTTCGGTTTGGCGAGTTGCTAAGGAGATCATAAAATAGATTGCACTCATAGCAGCTGAGGATCATGAAGTCTTTTCTGCGGTTCCGAGGCTGCCTGCCTGGTCACTTCTAGCGCAGCTGCGTGCGGGGGAATGCGGACCCTCCCTGTTCCCGCCTTCGCCGCGCTCCGGCGGGCCAGGGGCTCCCCCACCCACAGCTGCGGAAGTGAACACAGGCCTCCCGCCAGTCACCTTAGAAAAGACTTCATGATCCTTACATCACATGGCT